>Ga0209254_10000598_pt1 | contig 29969 bp, 29 predicted proteins | sample FrelakmetDIP11DI_FD_187148 | JGI IMG/M metagenome (GOLD analysis project Ga0209254, IMG submission 187148) | Freshwater lake sediment microbial communities from the University of Notre Dame, USA, for methane emissions studies - DIP11 DI (SPAdes)... | ecosystem: Environmental > Aquatic >... | reverse complement strand
GCGACTGGACGGCGAGTTCCAGCATTTCCAGATCAGCCGGCACGCCAGCGGCGCCGTAGAGTTCCGCGCCAACCTGCATCGCTTCGCGCGCCGCGAGTGGATGCAGCGGCCTGGCATGCAGGACACTTCCCGCGTAGCACAGCCGCACCACGCCCGAGCGATTGAGGATGTGCGCATCGATGCGCGCGGCCTGCGGCGTCATGTCGGCCCGCAACCCGAGCAGACGCCCGCTGGCCTGATCGACAAGCTTGAAGGTCCGCAGGTCGAGGTCACTGCCCGTTCCCGTCAGCAGGGAATCGATGTACTCGATCAGGGGCGGGATGACCAGCTCGTAGCCATATCCGGCGTACAGGTCGAGCAACGCCCTTCGCACTTCCTCGACGCGGCGAGCCTCGCGCGGAAGCACATCGGAAATGTTCTCGGGCAGGAGCCAGCGTGGCATGGCAGCAGCAAAGAGGCGAGATCGTCGCGCCACTGCGGCCAGGCCGCAGTTCAGTCGATCCGGATCAGCTCAGGAACCAGAACAATAGCGCGCCGCCCACGACGGCGAGCAGGCCGAAGAAGCGGATCTGACCATCATTGAGCTCGGTCACGCGCTGGAACATCTGGCGCCACGCCGCCGGCGCCAGCAGGGGCAGCAGGCCCTCGAGCACCAGCATCAGCCCGAAGGCCAGCGCGAGGGTCTCGAGCATCAGCGCTTCGGTGCCGACGCGGGGTCCGGCGACTTCATGTACTTGAAGAAGTCCGACGACGGGTCGACGACCATGACATCGTTCCGGTTCCGGAAGCTCGACCGGTAGGCCTCGAGGCTGCGATAGAAGCGCGCAAATTCGGGGTTCTGGCCAAAGGACTGGGCGTAGATTGCGGACGCCTGTGCGTCGCCGTCACCGCGAAGCTTCTGCGCATCGCGGTAGGCCTCGGACAACAGGACCTCTTTCTGGCGGTCGGCGTCAGCGCGAATCTTCTCGCTCTCGGCAGCCCCGATCGAACGCTGCTCGTTTGCGACCCGCTTGCGTTCAGCTTCCATGCGACGGTAGACCGACTCGCTGATTTCGGGAACGAAGTCGACGCGCTTCAGGCGTACATCAACGATCTCGATGCCGAAGTTCTTGGTCCTCTCCTGGACGGCGGCACGGATCTCCTCCATCGCCCTGTCACGCTCGCGCGACGTGATCTCGTTGACGGTACGCTTGTTGACCGCCTGGTTCAGCGCGTCGCGCACCAGGGTCCCGACGCGATCCTCGGCGGAGCGTTCGCCCGCCGGAAAGCTCACCCGGAACAGGCGCGGATCGACGATGCGGAACTTCACGAACGAGTCGATCAGCAGGTTCTTCTTTTCCGAAGTCTGGACGCGGTCGGTGACCGGCGTGTCGATCGTGAGGATGCGCTTGTCCTGGTACTCGACGTTCTGCAGCAGCGGGATGCGGAAGTAAAGGCCAGGCTCCGTCACGACGCGCGTGATCTGGCCAAGCTGGAAGACGATGGCCGACTGGCGCTGATCCACGATGAAGGTGCTGGCCCGCACGATGAACGCGGCGATGACCAGTCCGATTACAAGTGCAAGTATCCGATTCATGGCATGACCTCAGCGCGCTTCGCGATCACGACTGCGCAGTGAATCGCGGGTGCGTCCATCGGTGGTGACCGGCGCCGGCTCGGTCGGAGTGACGACGGTGGGCGGCGTGCGCGCCGCCATCCCTTCCTGCGTCACCTGCTGCATCAGCTTGTCGAACGGCAGATAGAGCAGCTGGTTGCTGCTGCGGGAATCAACCAGCACCTTGGTCGCGTTCGAGAAGACCTGCTGCATCGTGTCGAGGTACATGCGGTCGCGCGTCACGGCGGGGGCCTTCTGGTACTCGGTCAGCACCTGTCGGAAGCGCGAGGCATCGCCCTCGGCGGTCTGCACGATGCGCGTGCGATAGCCCTCCGCCTCCTGCATCAGGCGCGAGGCCGCGCCGCGCGCCTTCGGCACGACGTCGTTGGCATAAGCCTGGCCTTCGTTGATCTGGCGCTCGCGGTCCTGACCGGCCTTTACCGCGTCGTCGAATGCCGCCTGCACCTGCTCCGGCGGCTGGGCATTCTGGATGGCGACGGCCGATACCTGGATGCCGGTTCCGTAGCGGTCGAGCATTTCCTGCATGCGATCACGGACCTCGGTCGCGATCTCCGAGCGCGATTCGTAGAGCACCGAGTCCATCTTCTTGCGGCCAAGGACCTCGCGCATGGCCGACTCCGCGGTCTGGATGACGGCGGCAGTGGGGTTGCGGCTGTTGAAGAGATAGTCACGCGCGCCGTCGTCCTTGATGCGGTACTGGACCTCGAACTGGATGTCGACGATGTTCTCGTCATCCGTCAGCATCAACGATTCCTTCAACCGATCGGCCCGCCCACGCGTTCCCACCTCGACCTTGCGCAGCGAGAGTATGTCGACCAGCTCGTTGGACTGGACGGGCCACGGCATGCGCCAACGGAATCCCGGCGGGGAGGTCTCGGTGTAGCGACCAAAGGTCGTCACCACGCCCACCTGCCCTTCCGGGACGATGTAGAAGCCGCTCGCCAGCCAGAGCAGCCCGGCAACCCCCAGGAGCGCCGCAAGGCCGATACCCGTTCCCCGCGGGCTGACGCTGAAGTTGCCCGGCCCACCGCCTCCCCGCGGCCCGGACGGTTTCTTCCCGAACAGGCTGTTCAGTCGGCGATTGAAGTCGCGCCAGAGCTCCTCGAGGTCCGGCGGCCCGTCGCCGTTCGGGCGCTGCGGGCGACGCGGCTCTTCCCGACCGCCGTCGTTGTTGGAGCCGCCCGAACCGCCCCCGCGGCCCCATTGGGGGTCGTTGAGTGACATGCGTGTCCTAGCTAGAAATGGGTTGAAGCATAAGATGGATCAGTGCAAGCCGGCGCTGCTACGCCGCGGCGGCACTGGACCAGGCAGAGATACTTTCGGGATGAGCGGCCTCGCGGGACCGGTGCGCAAATTCGATGATTGCATCGCGCAGCAGGTCGAGACCCTGGCCGGTCTTCGCACTGACCGAAACGGCGACGATGCTACCACAGGGGTCGCGCTCGATTGCCGGTTCACGCCCGCTCGCGTCGATCTTGTTGAAGACGACGAGCCGCGGAACCTCGGCGGCGCCGATTTCATCGAGCACCCGGTCAACTTCGACCATTTGTTCGTCACGCGCTGGCGAGGCGCTGTCCACGACGTGCAGCAACAGGTCAGCCTCGGCCGTTTCGTCGAGCGTTGACTTGAACGCCTCCACCAGCTGGTGCGGCAGGCCACGGATGAAGCCGACAGTGTCGGAGATGACAGCGGACTCGCCCTGCCCGAGATAGAGCCGACGCGACGTTGTGTCGAGCGTCGCGAACAACTGGTCGGCCGCGAAAGCTCCGGCCCGCGTCAACGCGTTGAACAGCGTCGACTTGCCGGCATTGGTGTAACCCACCAGGGACACCGACAGGACATCGCGGCGGGCACGGGCGCGCCGCCGTGTACGCCGCTGGCGCTCGAGCTGCCTGAGACGTTCGCGCAACTGCTTGACCCGCACGCCGATCATCCGGCGGTCGAGTTCGATCTGCTTCTCGCCCGGACCGCCCGTCTTGCCCAGGCCACCGCGCTGGCGCTCCAGGTGTGACCAGCCACGGACCAACCGTGTCGAGAGGTGTTCGAGCTGGGCAAGTTCAACCTGCAGCTTGCCTTCGCGACTGCGCGCTCGCTGCGAGAAGATGTCGAGGATCAGCGCCGTCCGGTCGAGCACCCACAGGCCAAGGGCCCGCTCCAGGTTGCGCTGCTGGGCCGGCGACAGGGCGACATCGAAGATCACGAGCCCGGCGTTGCCCATCTCGGCTTGCGCCTTGATCTCCTCGACCTTTCCGCTGCCAACAAAGTGCGTGGGGTCGGGACGATCGCGACGCACGGCGATGTGTCCGGCCGGCGTCAGGCCGGCGGATACGGCCAGCTGCGTCAGTTCTTCGACGGCTTCCGGGTCATCGCGCCGTCCCCGCGCAACGCTGACGAGGAAGGCCCGCTCGGAGCGTTCCGCGCGCTGGCTCTCTACCTGGAAGACGGTCAGGAGTCGGACTCCGCGCTCAGATTGACGGGACGCGCCGGCACGACGGTCGAGATCGCGTGTTTGTAGACCATCTGGGTCACCGTGTTGCGCAACAGAACGACGTACTGGTCGAACGACTCGATCTGCCCCTGCAGCTTGATTCCATTGACCAGGTAGATGGAGACCGGGATATGTTCCTTGCGCAGCGCGTTCAGAAACGGGTCTTGTAGAAGTTGCCCTTTGTTGCTCATCTTGTCTGCTCCAGCGGTTTGACGCCGCTTCTTGTGTTCGGTTCAGTGAGGGAACGAACCGACCGTCACGTTTGATCTAAATGGGGACGGACCCGTTCAGTTCAATGTAGCGGAAAAGAACCGCGTTCGCCACCGTCCGCTCAGCTCGCGTAAGGGTTTCTGCTGGTGCGGAACTCGACCCGCAGCGGCGTGCCCGCCAGCTCGAACTCCGAGCGAAAGTAGCCTTCCAGATAGCGCCGGTAGCTTTCGGACACATGGCCCAGCGAGTTGCCGTGGATGACGATGATCGGCGGGTTCATCCCGCCCTGGTGCGCGTAACGCATCTTCGGGCGCTGCTGTCCTGCGCGCGGCGGCATCTGGCGGGCTACCGCAGCGATCAGCGCGCGCGTCAGGCGTGGCGTCGGCAGCTTCGCAAACGCCGCCGCGTGGGCCTCCGACACGGAACGCATGACCGCGGCAAGCCCGCTGCGCTTCAGTGCGGAGATCGTATGCACCCGCGCCCAGCTCAGGAAGTGGAGCTTGCGCTCGATCTCGCGCCGGATGCGGTCACGCTGGTACTCGTCGAGGCCGTCCCACTTGTTGACCGCGATGACGAGCGCGCGGCCACTTTCGAGGATGTAGCCGGCGATATGTGCGTCCTGGTCCGAGATCTCGGCCGCGGCGTCGAGCAGCAGGATGACGACGTTCGCATCGGAAATCGCCTGCAGCGTCTTGACGACCGAAAACTTCTCGACCGCTTCAAACACCTTGCCGCGTCGGCGCAGCCCCGCGGTGTCGATCAGCGTGTACGGACGACCGCCGTAGTCGAACTCGACCTCGATTGCATCGCGCGTCGTGCCGGGCTGGTCGAAGGCGATCAGGCGCTCCTCGCCCAGCAGCGCGTTGATCAGCGTCGACTTGCCGACATTGGGACGCCCGACGACCGCAACACGCACCCGCCGTTCCGCATCCGGCGCCTCGCCTTCGCGGGCGTCGCCCTCGGCTTGCGCAAACGGCGCAAGCGCCACGTCCATGAGGTCCCGCACACCCTCGCCATGGGCGGCGGAAATCGCGAGCGGATCGCCAAGACCCAGTTCATGGAACTCGGCAATGGCTTCCGGCGGCAGGCCCTCGGCCTTGTTCACGGCCAGCCAGACCGGACGGCCGGCCACGCGCAGACGTTCGCCGATGCGGCGGTCCTGCGCTGTGACACCCTCCCGTGCATCAAGCACGAACACCACGGCGTCACTCTCGGCGATCGCCTGCTCGGCCTGCGCGGCCATCTCCCGCGCGATCCCCTCGGCATGCAGGGGCTCGAACCCGCCGGTATCGATGACGATGTAGTCGCGGGGGCCGACCCGGCCCACGCCGTAATGACGGTCGCGCGTCAGGCCCGGAAAATCAGCCACCAGCGCGGCCCGCGACCGCGTCAGGCGGTTGAACAGGGTCGACTTGCCGACGTTCGGACGGCCGACGATCGCAATGACGGGCTTCACGGCACCCTATTCGAGGGTCAGGAGGGCGACGGTACCGTCTTGCGTCTGGACGATCGAGCCACCGCCGAACTCGCGCGGCGCGGCTGTGATGCGGCTGCCGAGCGCCACCCGCGCCAGGAAGGCACCATCGTCAGGCGACAGAAAATGCACGTAACCCGCATAGTCGCCGACGAGAACGGCCCGGCGCAGCGCCAGCGGGGCCGTCAGCGTGCGGTTGAGCAGCGACTCCTGGCGCCATGCGCTGGCACCCGATGTGGCGGCAAATGCGACCACATTCGACCTGGCATCAACCGCGAAGATGCGCCGCGTGTCACCGCCGAGGCCGTTGCCAGCGGACAGGTCGCGTGCCCAGCGCAGATTGCCATTGCTCGATTCGAAGCAGGCCACGCGCCCCTGAAACGCCGCGGCACAGATGTCCGCGCCAATAACCAGCGGCGCTCCAACGACGTCCGCAAGACGCTCGACCTCGGTCGCGCCGCGCGGCTCGGTCACCGGCACGTCCCACCGAACCGCGCCATTGGCCGATGCCAGCATTACCAGCCGGCCGCTGGGGTAGCCGGCCGCGACCAGATCGCCAGCAAACACCATTTGCGTCGCCGCCTTCAGCGTCAGCGGCGGTATCGTCCGCTGATAGGTCCAGCGGCGCCGACCGTTCGCGGCGTCGAATGCCGTGATGCGATGGTCCGAAGCCCGCACCACCACCAGTCCCCGGCCGACCAGCGGTGGCGACATCACGCTCCCGGTCACCTGCGCCCGCCATTGTTCCTTGCCATCCGCCCCGAGCACGATGACGTCACCGCGCGCGCTGCCGACCGCAATCGCGAAGCCGTCGCTGCCGACCCCGCCCGATAGCGCCACATTGGTGTCGACACGCCAGACCGTTTCGCCACTCGGCGCAATCCGGACCACGGCACCGTCGCCACTGGCCACGTAGATCGCGTTTTCCAGCACCGCGGGCTGCAGATAGGCTCCGCGCGCAGAGCCAACGTTCGTGCGCCAGGCGATCCGCGGCGTCAGCGTCGGGGAGAACTCCACCAGCGGCGCCGGCTCGACCGCTCCACTCGACGGGCCGCCCAGCCAGGACGGCATCCACGATGGCATGCTGGAGCATCCGGCCAGCGCGGTGGAAGCCGCCAATGCCATCAGCGCGCGGACCACCCTGCCGCGCCGGTGCAGAGTGCGTTGCACTGGCGGAAAAAGGATCATGACGCGGCGGTGGCCGGCAGGGCATCCAGCTTGAGCTGGATGATCGCGCGCAGCGGGTGCTGGGCATCGGCCTTGGCCAGCGCTTCCCGATAGGCGGCCCGCGCCTCGTCGATCTTGTTCTGCGCCAGCAGCACGTCGCCACGCCGGTCGAGCACGCTCGGCAGGTAACCGGCTGGTGCATCGAAGGCCAACGCCTGCAGCGCGGCATCGAACTTCTTCTCGTCCAGCAGTACGCCGGCGAGGCGCACGCGCGCGATCGCCCTCAGTTCTTCATGGCCCGACTTGTCGATCACCCACTGGAGCTGCTCCGCGGCCTTGCCCAGTTCGCCGAGATCGGCATTCACCTTGGCGGCCTGCAGCGCTGCCATCACCGCGTAGGCCGTCCGCCCGTAGTGCTCGATGATCGAGTTCGCCAGCGTCTGCACCTTCGCCGCATCGCGCGCCTGCACGGCCTGCTCGAGTTGGCCATAGGCGCCGGCCGCTGTCTTGGCCTGATCGCGCTCATACCAGCGCCAGCCGTTGTACGCGGCGATCCCGAGCAGAACGAGGGTGACGACCGTTGTGATGAGGTTGCCGTACTTCTGCCACCACGCCCTCAGTTGCGCGAGCTGTTCCTGTTCTTCGAGGTCGTAAGCCATTGTTTCCCTATTCCGTTTCAGTCACTGTCAGGGCGTCCACCAGCGCATCCGGGACGTCGGCGAGCGGCACGATACGCTGCTCGGCGAAGGGTGCCGAGGCGGCCGTCGCTCGCAGCGCCTTGATGGCCGCGGCACCCGCCTCGGCCTCGGCCTGCCCGACGATCACCGCATACTCGGCGCCGCTCGCGTCGGCCTTCTTCATCTGCGACTTCAGACTAGCGTCGCCCGCATGCAGGATCACGTCGAGCCCCGCATCCCGCAGCCGCTCGGCAAGCAGGAATGCGCCCGTCTGCGTCGCGCCGCCCTGGTGCAGCACATAGACGTCGGTGCTGGTGCTGGCCGTCACGGTGCCGCTTTCACGCAGCAGTTCAATGACGCGCTCGATGCCCATGCCGAAACCGATGCCCGGCGTTGACTTGCCGCCCAGGCGTTCGATCAGCGGGTCGTAGCGGCCTCCGCCGCAGAGGGTCCCCTGCGCACCCAGCGCATCGGTGATCCACTCGAACACCGTAAGGTTGTAGTAGTCGAGCCCCCGCACCATGCGCGGATTGACGGCGAACTCGATGCCGGCCGCCTGCAGCAGCGACTGCAGACCTTCAAAGTGCGCGCGGGACGCCTCACCAAGGTAGTCGGTGATGCGCGGCGCGCCGGCCACGACCTCGGCAAGGTCCGGGTTCTTGGTGTCCAGGATCCGCAGCGGGTTGGTGTGAAGCCGGCGGCGGGCGTCAGCGTCGAGCCTGGACTCGTGGCGCGACAGGTACGCAATCAGATCGGTACGGTGCTTCGCCCGTTCATCGGCCTGTCCGAGGCAGTTGAGTTCGAGCCGCACCCGGCCGACGCGGTCGATGCCGAGGATCTTCCACAGCCGTGCCAGCATGACGATCAGCTCGGCGTCGATATCCGGACCGGCGAAGCCGACGGCCTCCACATTGACCTGGTGGAACTGGCGGTAACGCCCCCGCTGCGGGCGCTCGTGGCGGAACAACGGCCCGATCGACCAAACACGACGAGGCGCGTCGTAGGTCAGGTTGTGCTCGACCACGGCGCGGATCACGCCGGCCGTGAACTCGGGGCGCAGCGTCAGCTTCTCGCCGTTGAGTTTGTCCTCGAAGGAGTACATCTCCTTCTCGACGATGTCGGTGACCTCGCCGATGCCACGCACGAAGAGTTCCGTGGTTTCGACGATCGGTGTACGGATCTGCTGGTAGCCATAGCTGCGCAGCCAGTCGGCTACGCGCGCCTCGAACCACTCCCACAGCGGCGCGTCGGCCGGCAGCAGGTCGTTCATGCCGCGGACAGCGGCAAGCTTTCGAGGGGACGCCATGGCTCAGTGCTCGGCGGTGGCGCGCGCATAGCGGCGCCGCACGTAGTCGTCGACGATGGCCTGGAACTCCTCGGCGATGCGTTCGCCTTTGAGTGTGACCGTGCGGGCGCCATCGACGAACACCGGGGCGACGGGCGCTTCGCCGGAACCCGGCAGGCTGATCCCGATGTTGGCGTGTTTGCTCTCACCCGGGCCGTTCACGACACAGCCCATGACGGCGACGCTCATCGACTCGACCCCTGGATACTGCTGGCGCCAGACCGGCATCTGTTCGCGCAGCCACGACTGGATGCTGTCGGCCAGCTCCTGGAAGAACGTGCTTGTCGTGCGGCCGCACCCCGGGCATGCCACCACCATCGGCGTGAAGGCGCGCAGCCCCAGCGTCTGGAGTATCTCCTGCGCCACCTGGACTTCCCGCGTGCGTGACTCGCCCGGCGCCGGCGTCAGCGACACACGGATGGTGTCGCCGATGCCTTCCTGCAGCAGCACGGCCAACGCGGCGGTCGAGGCGACGATGCCCTTGCTGCCCATGCCAGCCTCGGTCAGCCCGAGATGCAGCGGATAGTTGCAACGCTGCGACAGTGCGCGGTAGACGGCGATCAGGTCCTGCACACCGCTAACCTTCGCCGACAGGCAGATGCGGTTGCCGGGCAGACCGAGCTGCTCCGCACGGCGCGCACTCCCGACCGCGGACTGCACGAGCGCCTCGCGCAGCACAGCGCTGGCTTCCCACGGTTCCGATCGCGCGGCGTTCTCGTCCATCATCCGCGCGAGGAGTTCCTGGTCGAGTGAACCCCAGTTGACGCCGATCCGCACCGGCTTGCCATAGCGGCAGGCCACATCGATCATCTGCGCGAAGTTATCTTCGCCGCGGGCACCCTTGCCCACATTGCCGGGGTTGATGCGGTACTTGGACAGCGCCTGCGCGCAGCCCGGATACTGCGTCAGCAGTTTGTGTCCGTTGTAATGAAAGTCACCGATCAAGGGCACGTCGACGCCCATGCGATCGAGCTGCTCGCGGATCGCTGCAACTTCGGCAGCGGCTTCCGGCGAGTTGACCGTGATGCGCACGGACTCCGATCCCGCCTGCGCAAGCTCCTTGACCTGGATCGCCGTGGCGATCGCATCGGCAGTGTCGGTGTTGGTCATGGACTGCACCATCACCGGCGCGTCACCACCAACGAGGACTACCCGCTTGCCCCAACGCAGTTCGACCTGACGCGTCAGCCGCCTGGCGGCCGGACGCGCAGGCGGAGCCAGGCAGTCGATCGGTTCCCTCGGCTGATTCATCGCTTTATCAATTGACCGTAAACCGTGCAACGTTCTGTCGCGTGTGCGGCGCGAGGTCGTAATTTTCGCCGCGCACCTCCACCGCTGCCTTGGCGGTGTCACCAACGACGACGTAAAACGGCGGCGTGCCTTCGATCACGTGCTCCGCACCGGCTGCGCTGTGCTGTGACAGCAGGACCTTGCCTTCGGCATCCTTGACCTCGACCCACGACGGTCCGGAGAACCGGATCCGCAAAAGTGGCGCCGGCGCAACGGGCGTCGTCAGCCCTGCCGTGTCGGTTGCCGCGGTGGCCGCATCCGGAGTGGCCGCCGCCGGCGCCGCAGGCGCCGCGCCGCCGGTCGATGGCGCGGAACCCGCGTCGCCGGATGTGACTGGCGCCGGAGCGCTGGGTGAAGCCGGTACCGGCGGAGTCGGGGACGAAGTCACCGCCGACGGCGGCTCCCGGCGCGGTTGATGGGTTGCATACCAGCCCAGCGCCCCAAGCGCGATCAGCAACAGGACGGCACCGGCCATGACGATCTTGCGCGAGGCATGTTCGCGCGCCGCGGCGCGCACCGGCGAGTAGTCGCGTGCCTGCGCCATACCATCGACGACGGAGGCGGCCGCCGGCACCAGTTTCTGGCCGAGATCCGCCAGCAACGGAGCTGGGTCGAGGTCCAGGACACGGGCGTAGCCACGGACGAAGCCGCGCACATACGCGGCTTCCGGCAACGCCGAGAGGGCTTCCTGCTCGAGCGCCCGCACCTGGTTGGGATGCAGGCGCAGTCGCGCCGCGACGTCGGTGACGGAAAGCCCCAGACGCTCACGCTGCCACTGCAGGCGCGCGCCGAACGAAGCCGGTGGTGGCGCCTCGGCCGCCGCGTCGACTGGGGCGTCCGGACCCGCTCCCACGGACAGGTCGTCACTCATCGTAGGCGCCCCTTGCCAGCCATCCGGTCTCGGTCGACGCCGGATACAGATTCCGCAGTGCGTTGCCGAGCGCCGTTTCGGTGCGCAGATCGCCTTGCGCGCGCGCAATCTTCAGCCCGAGCCACAGCGTAGCCGGCGTCGCCTCGGACGACTTGGACAGCAGTCCGTAGTAGAACGACGCCCGCTCGATCTTTCCGGTTGCGAGGTACATGCGTGCCAGTTCGTACTTGGTCGTCGCATTCGCCGCATCCAGCTCCAGCGACCGCCGCAGAAAGGGTTCAGCCCCGCTGTAGTCCTTGATGCGCATCAGGCATACCCCGGCGCTGAGGTTGGCGCGCGCCGGAGTCGAGTACAGCGGATCGCGCAGCGCGCGCTGGAAGTAGACGATCGCGTCGCGCTCGCGTCCGGGCTGCTGGCAAAGAAACCAGCCATAGTTGTTGTTGATGTCCGGGTTCGCGGGGGCGAGCTGCAGCGCGCGCGAAAAATTGGCTTCTGCCTCGCGGCGATCGTCGAGCTGCATGTAGATGAGGCCCAGCAGCCCGTAGGCGTCCGCGAAAGAGGGGTCCAGTTGCACGGCCCGGCGAGCTTCCTCGAGCGCCACCGACATCTGCCCGTTGCTGAAGTAGCCAGCGGCAAGATCCACCCGCGCCTGGGCCCGGCTTCGTGCGTTGACCTCCTGCCTCGGTGCACTGGACTCCTGTGGCGACGAGACGACATCGCCGCCGCCGGTACGGGTGACCGTCGTCGTGGTGCAGGCCACCATCGCGCCCGACGCCGCCAGCGCCACCAGAACGGACTTCAACGTGCGTCGCATCTACATGCTCCCAGGAATCGGCCCACTAGCGCGCGCCTGCCACTGCGATCGGGACGACACGCTCGCTGCGGCGCGTGCGGTCGTTGACTTCCCCTGCGAGCTGCCCGCAGGCGGCGTCGATATCGTCGCCGCGAGTCCTGCGCACCGTTGTGACGATGCCGGCATCGGACAGTCGCTGTGCAAAGGAACGAATCCGCGCCGGCGAGGAGCGCGCGAGGCCGGAGTCGGGAAACGGGTTGAACGGGATCAGGTTGAACTTGCAGGGCACGTCCTGCACGAGCGCCAGCAGTTCGTCGGCGTGCTGGTCGGCGTCGTTGACGCCATCCAGCATGACGTACTCAAACGTGATGAAGTCGCGCGGCGCCACCCGCAGGTAACGCTGGCAGGCCGCCATCAGTTCTCGCAGCGGGTACTTCCGGTTCAGCGGCACGAGCCGGTCGCGCAGCGCATCGTTCGGAGCATGCAGCGACACCGCAAGTGCGACCGGACAGTCCTGCGACAGGCGATCGATCTGGGGCACCATGCCCGAGGTCGATACCGTCACCCGACGCCGCGACAGCCCGTAGGCGTGGTCGTCGAGCATCAGGCGCAGGGCCGGCAGCAGCGCTTCGTAGTTCTGCAGCGGCTCGCCCATGCCCATCATCACGACGTTGCTGATGACCCGCTCGCCGTCGCCCTCGCCGCCAAGGGCGCGCCGCATGGCATGCTCCGCCAGCCACAGCTGGCCGACGATCTCGGCGGTCGAGAGATTCCGGTTGAAGCCCTGGCGCCCGGTCGAACAGAACACGCAGTTGACCGCGCATCCGGCCTGCGAGGACACGCACAGCGTCCCGCGATCCTCTTCCGGGATGAACACGGTCTCGATGGCGTTGCCGGCGCCGACATCCAGCAGCCACTTGCGCGTCCCATCGGCGGAAGTGGAATCGCGCACGACCGCCGGGGCCATGATCTGCGCCTGCTGCTCGAGCTTGCCGCGCAGCGACTTGGCGAGATCCGTCATGGCCTCGAAGCTTCCGGCTCCGCGCTGGTGGATCCAGCGGGCGAGCTGCCGCGCGCGAAACGGCTTCTCGCCGAGCGACTCGACGTAGGCCGTCAGTCCCGCGACATCAAAAGCCAGGAGGTTGACGCGCTCCATCCGGACGGCTCGCTCAGCGCGAGTACACCGCCATCTGCGGAAAGAAGTAGGCGATCTCGGCCTGGGCCGTGTCCGGCCCGTCGGAACCGTGCACTGCGTTGGCATCGATGCTCTGCGCAAAGTCGGCACGGATGGTTCCCGCCGCCGCCTTGCGCGGATCGGTCGCGCCCATCAGTTCCCGGTTCTTGGCGATCGCGCCGTCCCCTTCAAGTACCTGGACCATGATCGGGCCAGAGATCATGAAGTCGACCAGATCCTTGAAGAACGGCCGCTCGCGGTGAACCGCGTAGAAGCCTTCGGCTTCGGTGCGCGACAGCCACATCATGCGAGCCGCGATGACCTTGAGGCCATTCGTCTCGAACCGCGAATAGATTTTCCCGATGACATTCTTCGCGACAGCATCGGGCTTGATGATCGACAGAGTGCGTTCCACCGCCATGGCTTGAACCTTTGTTTGAACGGAACATGTGGGCCGCCCGGACGCTTGCGCATGCCGCAGGCTGCCAAACCGAAAACCTCGACAAATTAAGAACTTGCAGCGTCGAAGTTAGTTTGAAATTTTAACATGCTCGCCCATTCTGCCCGTGTCTGACGCGGCTGCCGCGCGGTCGCCCGGCGGGGGTTCCAGTACCGCCAGCGATTCGACGTGCGACGTGTGCGGGAACATGTTGACGATGCCGGCCGCGCGCACGACCCAACCCGCCTCGTGCACCAGCACCGCGCAGTCGCGCGCCAGTGTGGCCGGATTGCACGAGACGTAAACCGCCCTGGTCGGAGGCGCCGACGAGGCCGCGAAGGCGCGGACCACGGCCAGCGCACCTTCACGCGGTGGGTCGATCAATACCTTGTCCACTCCGCCGGCGCGGCGCCTTGCGTTTTCCCAGTCCTCGGCTGTCCATTCGAAGAGATTCGCAGCCTCGAAGAACGTGCGATCGGCCAGCGCGTTGGCCTGCGCCGCGACGCGGGCGCGCTCGACCATGGTTGCACTGCCCTCGATGCCCCACACATGGGCCGCACGCGTCGCCAGCGGCAACGTGAAGTTGCCGAGGCCGCAGAAGAAGTCGACAACCTTCTCGAAGGGCTGTGGGTCGAGCAGGCGCAGCGCGCGCGCGACCAGCGTCTGGTTGATGTGGTGGTTGACCTGGGTGAAGTCCGTCGGCCCGAACGGAACTGTCACGCCGAATTCCGGCAGCTCGAGTTGCAGCGCGGCCGGCTGTTGCGGGCTCAGCGGCGCCGCGGTCTGGGGCCCGCCGGGCTGCAGCCAGAATTGCACTTCATGGTGCCTGGCGAACTCCAGCAGTCGGGCGCGATCCGGCTCGTCGGGCGGGTTCAGGACCCTGAGCACCAGGACGATCTGCATCCCGCCTGCGCAGTCGGCGACAGCGACCTCGATCTGCGGCAGCCTGTCGCGGATCGAGAGCGACTCGACGAGTCGTCGCAACGGCACCAGCAATCTGCTGACCCGCTCCGGCAGCACTTCGCAGCTCGCCATGTCCGCCACGTAGCTGCTCGCGCGCTCGTGGAAGCCGACCAGCACGCCGCCCTTCTTGACGACATGGCGCACGGTGAGCCGCGCGCGATGCCGGTAGCGCCAGGCCGGCCCCGATACCGGCCGCAATATGCGTTCGGCACGCACCCGTCCGATGTGCCAGAGGCTGTCCTCGAGGACGCGCTGCTTGATGGACACCTGCGCCCGCGTATCCAGGTGCTGCAGCGAGCAGCCGCCGCAGGCCCCGGCGCCGAGACCGAAGTGCGGGCAGCGCGGCTGTGTCCGCAGCACCGAGGACCGGTCAATCGCAGTGACGCGCCCGACTTCGTAACTCGGCTTGTTGCGCCGCCGTTCGTAGCGGACCGATTCGCCCGGCAGCGCGCCCTCGACGAACACGGTCTTGCCGTCGCGCCGGCCCACGCCACGCCCATCCTGGTCGAGGGAATCGATCTCGACCGTGAAGACTTCGGCCGCGGCCATCTCAGGCGCGACCCCAGGCGCTCAGGTACTCCTGCCAGTGTGGCTGCGGCAACGCCGCCAGGGAATCGCGGACAAGCTGCTCTTCGGTTCCATGTCCGGTCTCGTCGAATACTCCGCGCATCCGCTGGAAGCGCATGTACAGGAGATACGTATTGACGACGTCGGTCTCGCAGTAATTGCGGATCTGCTCGATACCTCCCGCCTGGAACGCATCCCACACGCGGCTGCCGTCCATGCCCAGCTTGCCCGCAAATCCACAGAGCTTGGCCAGATCGTCGAGAGGCACGCTGGCCCGCGGCTGATACATGGCCAGCAGATCCATCAGGTCGATATGCCGCGTGTGGTAGCGGCTGATGTAGTTGTTGTAGCGAAAGTCGCGGTCGTCTTGGCCGAGGTCCCAGTAGCGGGCGGCATGGACCCCGTGGATCAGGCCGCGATAGTGCAGCACGGGCAGGTCGAAACCGCCGCCGTTCCAGCTCACCAGCTGCGGCGTATAGCGATCCACGGTCGCGAAGAACGCCTGTATCAGCCGGCCCTCGTCGTCTTCCGGTGTTCCGATCGAGCGCACGCGGAAGCCCGCGTCGTCGCGGAACACGCACGAGATGGCGACGACCCGATGCAGGTGCAGCGGCAGGAAGTCGCTGCCGGTCTTCTCACGTCGCTCCTCAAAAAGCCGCTGCGCCAGCTCGGCATCGGAGAGGCTCGACCACGCCGGACGTAGTCGCCGGGCGCCGCCCACGTCGGGCACGGTCTCGATGTCGAAGACGAGGATCGGCGTCATGGCCCGCCCGGTCGGCGCTGCACCCGGCTACAGCACCGCGTCGCGTCCGACGTGCTCGGACGCGAGTGCCTGTCGCAATTGCTTCAGCGCCTCGAGCTGCATCTGGCGGACCCGCTCACGCGTCAGGCCGAGCTCGACCGCGAGCTCGTCCAGCGTCGCGGTCGCCCGCCCGTCAAGCGCAAAGCGACGCTCGATGACATGGCGATGCCGATCATCGAGCCGTTCGAGCCAGGCGTGAACACGGCCTTCGAGTTCATGGCGCGATGCCGTCGCTTCGGGGACCTCGGAAGCGTTGTCCATCAGGAGGTCGGACAACGTCGACGACGGATCCACATCCAGCGGGGCATCAAGCGAAGCCGGCAGCGCGCCGAGTTGCAGCACATCGTGGATTTCCTCGACTGGCCGGCCGGTGAGGTGCGCGATGTCCTCGATGCGGACCTCGGCCCCGGAATCCGCCTCGGCCTCGAGGTGACGCTTGGCCGCCGTGACATGCCTCAGTTCGCGCAGCACATGGACGGGCAGCCGGATCGTGCGTGCCTGGTTCATCACCGCGCGCTCGACCGCCTGCCGGATCCACCAGGTTGCATAGGTCGAGAAGCGGAAACCGCGCTCGGGTTCGTACTTCTCCAGCGCGTGCATCAGCCCGAGGTTTCCCTCCTCGATGAGGTCCAGCAGCGGCAGACCGCGATTCGCGTAGCGCTTGGCGATCGAAACGACAAGGCGCAGATTGCGCTCGATCATTTCCTGCCGCGCGGCGAAGTCGCCGGCGCGCATCCGGGTTGCCGTCGCACGCTCTTCCTCCGCCGTCATCAAAGGGAAGGAACCGACGTCCGTGAGGTAGCGCTGCACATTGTCCGGCTCGTAGTCCTCCGTGGCGTCGGCCGTGCCTTCGGCGGCAGCGGCATCGTCCTGCGCGGCCAGCGACGATGCGGCCTCATCGTCGCGCCCCGCCGGCAGCGTCGCTCCTTCCCGCTCGTCGACCGGCTCTTCGGGTCCGTCGTTGATACGACTCGAGTCCATCAGCGAGGCGGCAGGTATTGAAGCGGATCCACGGGCTTGCCCTGGCGCCGGACCTCGAAGTGAAGCTTGGCGCGATCCGCGTCGGTGCGTCCAATCTCGGCGATGCGCTGTCCGCGCTTTACGCCCTGTCCCTGCTTGACCAGCACCTGCCGGTTGTGCGCATAAGCCGAGATGAACTCCTCGCTGTGCTTGACGATCACGAGATTGCCGTAACCGCGCAGTGCGCTGCCCACATAGACCACTTCGCCGTCGGCCGCGGAAAGCACCGGATCGCCCTCATTGCCAGCAATGTCGATGCCCTTGTTGCGCGTCTCCTCGAAGGTTTCGATGACCTTGCCCGGTGCTGGCCACTGCCATTGAACCGCGCTCTCCACAGGCGAAGGCTTTGCCGGTGGGGTCGGTGCGGACGATGGTGGCACAGCGGGCGTCGCGGCGGCGGGCGGAATCGCCGCGGTCGCGGGCGGCGGGGGCGCTGCAGCGGCACCGGGCGCCGGCAACGGCCGGACTTCGGTGGAGCCGGCCGGCGCTACCGGAGTCACCGTCGCGACACCCGCCGGCGGTGTCAGGCGCAGAGTCTGACCAACTGCCAGGACCGGCGTGTCGCCCAAGCCGTTCCAGCGCGCGAGTTCACGCACATCCAGGCCGTGGCGCTGCGCAATGCTGTACAGCGTGTCTCCGCGTTGAACCGTGTAAGTACCTTCCGCTGCCTTTGGTGACGCGGAAGCAGCGACCGGAGCATCCGGACGCGTCGGTGGCGCGCCGGAGCGCTCAACGACCGGTGCCGGTCGTTGCGTACCGCACGCCGCAATCACCAGCACCGTGCTCGCCCACGCCATGATCCCGAGCCTGCCCTGCATCCCCTTGTCCTCCTACGCAACGCCGCCGCGCAGCGGAACGAAGCGCACGGCTTCCGTTCCCCGCCGCACGAGTTGTCCATTGTCGTCCTTCAGCGCGACGACCAGCTTCTGTTCGTCGCTGCCCAGCGGCGCCACGATGCGTCCGCCGATCTTGAGCTGCTGCACCCAGGCCGGGGGAATCTCATCACCCGCCGCAGCGGCGACGATCACATCGAAGGGCGCCGCCTGCTCGACGCCGCGCGAACCGTCGCCAAAGACGAGGCGTAGGTTCGGCAGGCGCAAGCCGCGGAGATTGTCCCGTGCCCGCTCGTGCAGCGCTCGCACACGCTCGATGGAAACAACTTCACCGAAAATATGCGCGAGTACGGCGGCCGCGTAGCCACATCCGGTTCCGACTTCGAGCAGTCGGGCCTGGCGCGGATCCGCGATGGCCTCGAGCGCCAGTTCCGCAGTTCGCGCGACGATGTACGGCTGCGAGATCGTCTGGCCATGGCCGATGGGCAAGGCCGTGTCCTCATAGGCACGACTGGCAAGCGCCTCGTCGACGAACAGGTGCCGGGGTACGTTGCGCATGGCGTCGAGCACACGGCTGTCACGTACCCCGAGTTCCTTCACACGGTCGACCATGCGATCGCGCACACGCTCGGATGCGAGGCCGCCGTGCGACGCGACACCATTCGTTCTGGAGGCGGGATTGCGCTGCATCTCAGTGGCGCGCGAGCCAGCCGCGGACACCGTCGAGCTGTCCGGTGTGGGTGAGATCGATCTGCAGAGGCGTGACCGACACGTAGCCTTCAGCGGTGGCGTGGAAGTCGGTGCCGGGACCACCTTCGCGCGCGGCACCGACGGCCCCGATCCAATAAATCGGCTCGCCCCGCGGGTTACTCGCTCGCACGACCGGCTCCGAAGGATGGCGCTTGCCCAGGCGCGTCGCAACGATGCCTTTGATCCCATCCGCCGGCCGGTTCGGAATATTCACGTTCAGCAGGAAGGGAGCGGGCAACGGCTGCTGCACATAGCGACGGACCACTTCCGCCGCCATGGCCGCCGCGGCATCCAGGTGTGCATAGCCCTTGTCTACAAGGGAAAACGCAATCGCCGGAATACCAAACAGATAACCTTCCATCGCAGCCGCGACGGTACCCGAGTAAATGGTGTCGTCGCCCATGTTCTGCCCGTTGTTGATGCCGGACACGATCAGGTCGGGGCGTTCATCCAGCAGCCCGGTCAGCGCGATGTGCACGCAGTCACTCGGCGTGCCGTTGATGTAGATGTAACCGTTGGGCGCCGTGCTGACCGTCAGGGGTCGCGACAGCGTCAGCGAGTTGCTGGCACCGCTGCTGTTCTGCTCGGGTGCGACTACGGTGACCGTTCCGAACGGCTTGACCGCCTCGGCGAGTGCGGCGAGGCCCGGGGCGAGATAGCCGTCGTCGTTGGAAACCAGGATGCGCATAGAGACATAAAGAAATAGCCGGTCGCGCGAATTTGCTATCAGCGCGCCGGCTACCTCGGCTGGCAATGGTCGGGGCGGCGGGATTCGAACTCGCGACCCCTTGCACCCCATGCAAGTGCGCTACCAGGCTGCGCTACGCCCCGAAGGCTCGGAGTATAGCCGCTCGAAGCGCAGCCTGCGGCGAGACTGCTCTCAGTTTCCGGCGAGCAGGCGCCGGATCGACGCCAGCTCCGCGCGCACGTCCAGCATGTCAGGCTGCACCTGCGCACCGTTGCCGGACTTCGCTTCGTGCCGCGCGGGACGACCGCCTTCTTCGAGCCGGTTGCGCGCCCCGCTGATCGTGAATCCCTGCTCATACAACAGCTCACGAATACGGCGTATTAGCAGGACTTCATGGTGCTGGTAGTAGCGGCGGTTCCCACGTCGCTTGACCGGGCGCAGCTGCGTGAACTCCTGTTCCCAGTAACGCAGCACGTGCGGCTTGACGCCACAGAGTTCGCTCACCTCACCGATCGTGAAGTAGCGCTTGGCGGGAATCGGCGGTAGCAGCTGCGATGTATCTTGGCGTTGCATCGCGCTCGTCCAGGGGCGTGCCGGCAGGATTCAGCGCCGAGGTGCGTTCAGAGCCCGGCGACACGCGCGACCGCGGCCTTCAGCTTCTGGCTCGCGTGGAACGTGACGACACGGCGCGCCGTGATCGCGATCTCTTCGCCGGTCTTCGGGTTGCGGCCTGGCCGCGTAGGCTTGTCACGCAGCTGGAAATTCCCGAACCCCGACAGCTTCACCGACTCTCCGCGTTCGAGCGCCTGGCGGATCTCATCGAAGAAACCGTCGACCATGTCCTTGGCCTCGCGCTTGTTCAGGCCCAGGCGATCGAACAGCACCTCGGCCAGCTCGGCCTTGGTCATCGTCTTTGTTCCGCGCTCACTGGGTCGGCTGCCCGCCGACGCCGGCGGGAGCTCGGGGAACTTGAATCCCGTTGTCATCTGGGGATCGTCTCGCATCATGGTCATTGCCGCAGCCGGGCACCGCAACTACGCGTCAGTTCCTCCACCACCGCAGCGACCGCGGCATCGGCATCAGTATCGCTGAGCGGCCTTGCAGTATCTTGCAGAACAATCCGGAAGGCAAGGCTTTTTTCTTTATTTAACAATGTGTTAGCGGACACTTCTCGTGTGGATGCGGCGTCGGGAGGACGATACACGTCGAACAGCCGAACCTCTTGCAGCGCCGACAATCGGTCATCCACGCGCGACCGAATGTCGATTGCCGTCAAGACTTGCTGATACGAAACCGACTCATCGACCCAAACTGCAATGTCGCGCTGCAGCGGCTGGAACCTCGACAGCTCGCGTGCAACCGGAAGCGGCCGTTCAAGCAACGGCTCGAGTTCGAGTTCAAACAGAACGGCGCCCTTTGGCAGATCGTGCGTCTGCTGCAGGCGTGGATGCAGTTCCCCGATCACTCCGACATCCCGGTCGGCAAGACGGATGCGCGCACTGCGCCCCGGATGCAGTGCCGGATGCCGAGCCGCAACAAACGTGACGAGGGCGGGCGCAAACAGCCGCTCGACATCACCCTTTACATCGAAATAGTCGACGTCGCGACCGGGCTCCGACCACTGCTCGTCGTCGGCCGGGCCGTAGGCCAGTCCGGCGACGCACATCGGCTGAGCGACGCCCTGGACCGACAGCGGTCCGTCCGCCACCGCGGGATCCCGCCGAAAGACGCGTCCGATCTCGAACAGCCTCGCCCGGCTCGCCTTGCGATTGAGGTTGTACTGCAGCACCGACACAAGGCCGCCGAGCAGCGAACTGCGCATGACGGACATCTGTGTCGATATCGGGTTCACCACCCCGATCGCCTCTGCACCGTCGGCAAAGTCCTTCTCGACTTCGGCATCGATGAACGAATAGTTGACGAGTTCCTGGTAGCCCAGCGTCGCCAGCAACCGACGGACGTCGTGCGACGAGCGACGCGCTTCGACTTTCGGCTGCATGCGCGCCGGCGCCAGGGGCGGATCGGCGGGAATGCGCGCGTAGCCGAACAGCCGAGCCACCTCCTCGATCAGGTCTTCCTCGGTTTCGAGGTCGAAGCGAAAGCTCGGCGGCGTGACGACGAACGCATCCTGGGAGCGCCGGAACTCGAGGCCCAGCCGCGATAACGACGCGGCCATGTCGTCGGCGCCGACGTCCACCCCCAGGACCTTGCGGCAGCGCGCGACGCGCATCGCAACCGGTGCGCGCGACGGCAGGTTCACGATCGTGTCGTCGACGGGACCGGGCTCGCCGCCACAGATGTCGAGGATCAAGCGAGTGATGTACTCGACGTGTCCCGCCGTCGTGGCGAAGTCCACGCCGCGCTCGAACCGATGTGCCGCATCCGTCGCGAAGTTGTAGCGGCGTGCCCGGCCGCGGATGGCGTCCGGCCACCAGAATGCGGCCTCGACATAGATGTTGCGCGTCTCGAGCGAAACGGCCGTTGCTTCGCCGCCCATGACGCCGGCGAGTGCTTCGACCCCGGCGTCGTCGGCGATGACGCCCACCTGTTCATCGACCTGGACCGTCTGGCCGTTGAGCAGTTGCACCGATTCGCCGCTGCGGCCCCAGCGCACACGCAGGCCGCCATGCACCTTGTCGAGGTCGAAAACATGCGACGGACGGCCCAGTTCGAGCATCACGTAGTTGGAGATGTCGACCAGCGCCGAAATCGGGCGTTGCCCGCTGCGCAGCAGTCGCTGCTGCATCCACATTGGCGTCGCGGCGCGGGCATCGACGTTGCGGATCACGCGTCCCGAGAAGCGCCCGCAGAGGTCGGGCGCCTCTACCGTTACCGGCAGACGGTGTTCGCCGACAGCCGCGACCGCAGAAAACTCAGGCAAATTCAAGGGCGCACCGGAAATCGCGGCAACCTCGCGGGCAACCCCGACCACGCTCAGGCAATCGGCACGGTTGGGGGTCAGTTTGATAGTCAGGATGCTGTCGTCGAGTTCGAGCCACGCGCGCACGTCCGCGCCGATCGGAGCATCGGCGTCGAGCAGCAACAAGCCAGCATGATCGTCCGAGAGGCCCAGTTCACGCGCCGAGCAGAGCATGCCGTTCGACTCGACACCCCGCATCGTGGTGGCCTTGATCCGCAGGTCTCCGGGCAGTTCGGCACCCGGCAGCGCGCAGGGCACCACGATTCCGGGCGCGACGTTTGGCGCGCCGCAGACGATCGACAATGGAGCAGACTGACCAACGTCGACCTCGCACACCGTGAGCTTGTCCGCGTTGGGATGCTTGCGGACCTCGCGTACCCGGGCAACGACAACGCCGCTGAACGGGGGCGCGACGGGGCGGCGGTCTTCCACTTCGAGCCCCGCCATCGTGAGGGCCTCCGCCAGCGACTCGCCGTCGATCGAGGGGTTGCAGTACTGCCGCAGCCAGCTTTCTGAAATGTCCATCGCGACTCAGTTGAATTGACGCAGGAAGCGGAGGTCGCCCTCGAAGAATGCGCGCAGGTCGTCGACGCCATAGCGCAGCATCGTCAGCCGGTCGAGTCCCGACCCGAATGCGAAGCCGATGTACTTCTCGGGATCGAGGCCGAAGTTGCGCACCACTGTCGGATGGACCTGGCCAGATCCGGAGATCTCCAGCCACCGTCCCTTGCGCGGTCCGCTGGTGAACATCATGTCGATCTCGGCCGACGGCTCGGTGAACGGGAAGTACGAGGGCCTGAAGCGCACGACCAGTTCATCGGTTTCGAAGAAGCAGCGCAGGAAGTCCGTGTAGACCGCCTTCAGGTCGGCAAAGCTGACGTCCTCGCCGATCCACAGCCCCTCGACCTGGTGGAACATCGGCGAGTGAGTGGCGTCACTGTCGACTCGGTAGGTACGGCCAAGCGCGATGACCTTGATCGGCGGCGCGTGCATGCGCGCATAGCGCACCTGCATCGGGCTCGTGTGCGTGCGCAGCACCAGCGGCTTACCGCGGCTGTCGTTCGCGTCTACGTAGAACGTGTCCTGCATCGATCGCGCCGGATGGTTTTCCGGGCTGTTCAATGCGGTGAAGTTGTACCAGTCGGTCTCGATCTCGGGGCCGTCGGCCACATCGAATCCGATCGACGCGAAGATCTCCTCGATGCGCATCCACGTCCGCATGACCGGATGAATGCCTCCCGCGCTGCGCGCACGCCCTGGCAGCGTGACGTCGATGGCCTCCTGGGCCAGCCGGGCGTTCAGCTGCGCCTCCGCGAGCCCTTGTCGCCGCTCTTCGAGCAGCCGCTCGATCGACTCCTTCGCAAGGTTGATGCGGGCGCCGTGCTCGCGCTTTTCCTCCGGAGCGAGCTTGGCCAGCGCCTTCAGGCGCTCGGTGATCGCGCCGGTCTTGCCCAGGAAGCGCGCCTTTTCGTTCTCCAGGGCAGCGGAATGCGAGGCTGCCGCGAAGGCAGCGCGGGCCTCGTCTACGAGTTTTTCGAGTTCCATTTTCACGCAGTAAAAAAAACGGGGCCTCGTTTTAAGGCCCCGTTCCCGATCGGCCGGTCGATCACGACCGGTGATGCGCTTAGGCGGCGAGCGAGGCCTTGACCTTGTCAACGACCGCCGCAAAACCCGGCTTGTCGAGCACTGCCATGTCTGCGAGCACCTTGCGGTCGATGCCGATCTCGGCCTTGCCGAGCCCGTTGATGAACGCGCTATAGGTGATGCCGTGCTCGCGCACTGCGGCGTTGATGCGCGCGATCCACAGCGAGCGGAAGACACGTTTCTTGGTACGGCGATCGCGGTAGGCGTACTGCCCCGCCTTCATCACCGCCTGCTTGGCGACGCGGAAGACGTTCTTGCGACGACGCGTGAACCCCGCGGCCTGGGCCAGGACTTTTTTGTGCCGCGCGCGGGCGGTCACACCACGTTTAACTCGAGGCATGTCAGTCTCCCTTACGCGTACGGCATCATGCGACGCACGGACTTGACGTCGGCATCGCTGATCTGGACCGCGCCACGCAGGTGGCGCTTCGACTTGGTGGTCTTCTTGGTGAGGATGTGGCGCTTGAACGCCTGTCCCCGCTTGATCGAGCCGCTCGCGCGGATCTCGAAGCGCTTTGACGCGCTCTTTTTCGTCTTCATCTTCGGCATCTTGGCCGTCCTTTCTTTGATGGCGTCGGGCGCTCTTGCGAGACTTTGAGCCTGTTGCCACTTGTTGAGCCGCCTTGCGGCTGTTACTTCGTTACTTCACTACCCCGATCCTCCCGGGATCGGATCCAAACTACTTCTTCTTCTTCGGCGACAGGATCATCACCATTTGACGTCCCTCGAGCCGCGGCATCGACTCCACCTGCGAGAGTTCCGTCAGGTCATCGCGCACCCGCTCGAGCAACTTGTAACCGAACTCCTGGTGGGCCATCTCCCGACCACGGAACCTCAGCGTGATCTTGGCCTTGTCACCTTCCTCGAGGAAGCGCGTCAGGTTGCGCAGCTTGGTCAGGTAGTCGTTCTCGTCCGTCTGCGGCCGGAACTTCACTTCCTTGACCACCACCTGCTTCTGCTTGAGCCTGGCCTCGTGAGCCTTCTTCTGCTCCTGGTACTTGAACTTGCCGTAGTCCATCAAACGACAGACCGGCGGCACAGCCGTGGGAGCTATTTCGACCAGATCGACCTGGGCTTCCTCGGCGAGACGAAAGGCGTCGGCCAGTTTCACGACCCCGAGGGCCTCGCCTTCGATACCCGTAAGGCGGACTTCCGGGGCACTGATTTCACCGTTGATCCGGTGCGCACGTTCCTGAGCGATGGTTGGCTTCTCCTGGTTTCAATGATCAAGCCGCGCTACCCACGTTGCGACGCAGCGCGACGTCGTCCTGTAGACGTTGCGCAAAGGCGGGCAGCGGCATTACACCGAGGTCCGCCCCGCCGCGGGCACGCACGGCCACCCGCATTTCCACTAGCCCCGATGCCTTTTCCTTGTCCCCGACGACGAGGACGTACGGAATCTTCTGGAGGCTAAGCTGGCGGATTTTATAGGTGATCTTTTCGTTGCGCAAATCGCTGTCAACTCTAAAGCCTTGTTTTTTCAGCGTTTGCACAACAGCCTCGGCGTAATCCGCCTGCCCTTCCGAGATATTGGCCACGGCCACCTGCACCGGTGCCAGCCACGGCGGCATCGCTCCGGCATAGTTCTCGATCAGCATGCCGATGAAGCGCTCCATCGACCCGATAATGGCCCGGTGCAGCATGACAGGCGTCTTCCGGCTGTTGTCCTCGGCGACATACTCGGCGCCCAGCCGGCTCGGCATGAAAAAGTCCACCTGCATCGTGCCGCATTGCCACTCACGGCCGATCGCGTCCTTCAGCGTGTACTCGATCTTGGGGCCATAAAAGGCCCCGTCGCCCGGGGAAATCGTGAACTCCACGCCGGAGCGCTTCAGCGACTCCATTAGCGCGTGCTCGGCCTTGTCCCAGCTTTCGTCCGAACCGATGCGCTGGGCAGGCCGCGTCGAAACCTTGTAGAGGATGTGCTCGAAATTGAAGTCGCGATAGACCTTCTGCAGCAGCGTCGTATAGGCCACGCACTCGTCGAGGATCTGCTCTTCGGTGCAGAAGATGTGGCCGTCGTCCTGCGTGAAGCCGCGCACCCGCATCATCCCGTGCAGCGCGCCGGACGGCTCGTTGCGGTGGCAGGCGCCGAACTCGCCGTAGCGCAGCGGCAGCTCGCGGTAGCTGTGAAGATTGGCGTTGTAGATCTGAATGTGGCCCGGGCAGTTCATCGGCTTCAGGGCGTAGTACCGGTTCTCCGACTCCGTCGTGAACATGTTCTCGCGGTACTTCTCCCAGTGCCCCGACTTCTCCCACAGTGAACGGTCGAGGATCTGCGGCGCACGCACTTCCTGGTAGCCGTTGTCGCGGTAGACGCCGCGCATGTACTGCTCGACGGCCTGCCAGATCGCCCAGCCCTTCGGGTGCCAGAAGATGAGCCCCGGCGCCTCTTCTTGGAAGTGGAAGAGGTCCAGTTCGCGGCCCAGCTTGCGGTGATCGCGCCGCTCGGCCTCCTCGAGCATCTTCAGATAGGCGTCCTGGTCTTCCTTCTTCGCCCAGGCCGTGCCGTAGATGCGTTGCAGCTGCTCGTTGGCGCTGTCGCCACGCCAGTAGGCGCCGGCGACTTTCATCAGTTTGAAGACCCTGAGCCTACCCGTCGACGGCACATGCGGGCCGCGGCAGAGATCGATGAAGCTTCCTTCGCGATACAGCGAAATGTCCTCATTGGCCGGGATCGAAGCGATGATCTCGGCCTTGTATCGCTCGCCGATCGACTCGAAGAACCTGACCGCGTCGTCGCGCTTCCACACTTCGCGCACGACCGGCTCGTCCTTCTTTGCCAGCTCGGCCATCTTCTTCTCGATCGCTTCGAGATCCTCGGGCGTGAAGCCGCGCGGCAACGAGAAATCGTAGTAGAAGCCGTTGTCTATGACCGGGCCGATCGTGACCTGCGCCTGTGGGAAGAGTTCTTTCACCGCGTACGCGAGCAGGTGCGCCGTCGAGTGCCGCAGCACCTCGAGACCGTCGGCATCGCGCTCGGTGACGATCGAGACATCCGCGTCATGCTCGATCAGGTACGACGTGTCGACGAGCTTGCCGTCGACACGTCCCGCCAGCGCGGCCTTGGCGAGTCCCGGGCCGATCGATGCGGCAACATCCGCGACACGCACCGGCGCGTCGAACGCGCGTTGCGAACCATCCGGCAGTCGAACTGAAATCATCGAAATCTCCACGCGAAAAAAAAGTGCGGGCGAGCCGCACTTTTTCAAAGGCGCACTCGTCCAGGAGGATCAGCCGTCCGTGAATCGAGTTCGAAGCATCTCTCCGCGCTCCTGGTATGTCTGGAGAATCTGGTAGGCGCGATTGGACTCGAACCAACGACCCCCACCATGTCAAGGTGGTGCTCTAACCAGCTGAGCTACGCGCCTAAAGGAGATTAAGTATATCAGCGCACTGCGGTGGCGTCGGTGGCAGCGCGGCCAGGCGCGTTGACAGCGGTCGAAGTGGCCGCCAACATTTGACCATCGAGAACGACCGCTCCGGTGTCACGCTGCCGACAAGGCGCGCCGCTAGTTTGGCCGTCCTCCCGGCGACCTGAGATCTCCATGGCGACATCCGACAACTCATCACGCATCGTTACACAGACGGGCAGTTCTCCGGAGCCTCGCCTGGCGGTCGCGCTGGCGCACTCGGCGGCCGACATCGAGGACGCCCAGCGACTGCGCTACAAGGTATTCGCTGAGGAAATGGGCGCCAAGATCGGCGATCCCGCCACCGGGATCGATGCCGACGAATTCGATCCCTACTGCGACCACCTGATCGTCCGCGACCTCGACAGTCTGCGTATCGTCGGCACCTACCGGATCCTCGCGCCGCATCGAGCACGCGAGCTGGGACGGCTGTATTCCGAAAGCGAGTTCGACATTTCCCGGCTGCACCACATCCTGCCGTCGATGGTGGAAGTCGGGCGCTCCTGCGTGCATTGGGACTATCGCTCGGGCAGCACGATCCTGCTGCTGTGGGCGGGCATGGCCCATTACATGAAGGCGGGCGGCTACAGTCACCTCATCGGGTGCGCAAGCGTTCCGCTTAACGACGGCGGCCAGACCGCGGCGCGCGTGCGCCTCGATGTTCAGGGCTACCTAACGGACCCCGAGTACCGCGTGTTCCCGCACCATCCATTCCCGTTTGACCGGATCCAGCCGGCGGCGACGCGCGAGATGCCGCCCCTGCTCAAGGGCTACCTGCGGATCGGTTCACGCATCTGCGGCGAGCCGGCGTGGGATCCCGACTTCAACAGCGCCGACTTCCTCGTGTGGTTGTCGCTCGCCAATCTGCATCCGCGTTACGCAAGGCACTTCGAGCTTCTGGCTGCCCAGGGCGAGGCGGCCGAGCGCGACGGGATCGACCTGTTCTGAACGCGGGCGGTCAGCGCCGCCGCACGGCGATGACGCCTGCCACTTCCCGGATCTGTGCCGCCACGCGCGCGATCTCGCTGGCACTGCCGACCTCAGCCGTGAACTCCATGCGTGCCTCACCGCGCTGACTCTGCGTGCTGACGCCGATCACGTTGAGCTTCTCCCGGACGAAGACCTCGGAGATGTCCCGCAGCAGGCCCTGCCGGTCCTGCGCGATGACCAGCAGTTCGACCGGGTAAACCGCGTCGGACTGGTATCCCCAGGCCACCTCGACGACCCGCTCCGGCTGGCGCCGGATCAGCGCCTGCAGGTTCGAGCATCCAGTGCGATGGATCGAAACACCGCGCCCACGGGTTACGTAGCCGCCGATCTCATCGGGTGGTGCCGGCCGGCAGCACCGCGCCAGTTGCGTCAGCAAGGAGTCGACGCCGACCACCAGCACCTTGCCCCGCCCGTGCGTCACATCGCGTGACTTGCCGGTCAGCATGTGAGGCGCCGGTTCGGGCTCGACCGCAGCCGGCGCCAGCGCCTGATCGATCGAGCGCACGCTGAACTCTTCCTTGGTCGCCGCCGCGCACAGCTCGTCGACGTTGCCGAAGCCAAGCCGCTTCGCCAGGTCGTCAAGCTTCACGGCCGTCTTGCCCAGGCGCTGCAGTTCCTTTTCGACGACTTCGCGTCCGGCGGCCACCGACTGCTCGAACTCGAGCGCGTTGAACCATTGCCTGACCTTGGCACGCGAACGCGCGCTGCGCAGGTAGCCGAGCTCCGGGTTGAGCCAGTCGCGGCTCGGGCCGCCGCTCTTGGCCGAAACGATTTCCACGGTCTGCCCGGTCGCGAGCGGCGTATTGAGCGGGACCATCGCGCCGTTGACACGCGCGCCGCGGCAGCGGTGTCCCAGCTCGGAGTGAATGTGGTACGCGAAATCGAGCGGCGTGCCGCCGGAGGGCAGCTCGACGACCCGCGCCTGCGGCGTCAACACATAGATGCGCTCTTCAGGCACCGGCACGCCCGCCGGAGGCGCATCCACTTCGGCGCGCCACGCGAGCAGCTGTCGCAGCCAGGCCACGCGGCCCTCGTCGTCGTCGCGGCCCTTGCCGCCCTCCTTGTAGCGCCAGTGCGCGGCGACACCGAGTTCGGCGTGCTCATGCATGCGGCGCGTGCGGATCTGGACCTCGAGAGTCCGCCCGGCGTCATCCCCGACCACTGTATGCAGCGACTGGTAGCCGTTGGACTTCGGGCGGGCGATGTAGTCGTCGTATTCGCTCTCGACCGGCGTCCAGGCGGAATGCACCAGCGCCAGCACCTGGTAGCACTGCGCCACCTCGTCGACGATGACGCGCATGCCGCGCACGTCGTACACCTGCTCGAAGGCGAGCCCCTTGCTGCGCATCTTGCTGTAGATGCTGTAGATGTGCTTGGGCCGGCCGGTCACCTCGGCGCGGATGCCCGCCTCGGCGAGCATGCCACGCAGGCGCGCGAGTGCGGCGTCGATGAAGGACTCGCGCTCCACCCGCTTCTCGTCCAGCAGGCGCGCCACCGCCTTGTAGGTTTCAGGTTCAAGGAAGCGGAACGAGAGATCTTCGAGTTCCCACTTCAGTTGCCAGATGCCGAGTCGGTTGGCGAGTGGCGCATACAGGTCCAGCGTCTCGCGCGCGATGGGTTCGGCGCCCGCCGCCTTGCTCAGGGCGTAGTAGCGCAGGGTCTGCAGGCGCGACGCGAGTCGCAGCAGAACGACGCGCAGGTCGTTCGCCATCGCCAGAAGCATCCGTCGCAGCGCCTCGGCCTGGTCATTCGGGTTGCTCCGGCCCCGCGACTCTTCACGGGAGCGCGTCAGTTCCGACAGCCGCATCAGCTGGCGCAGGTCGGCGACAAGCTGCG
>Ga0209254_10000597_pt1 | contig 29984 bp, 27 predicted proteins | sample FrelakmetDIP11DI_FD_187148 | JGI IMG/M metagenome (GOLD analysis project Ga0209254, IMG submission 187148) | Freshwater lake sediment microbial communities from the University of Notre Dame, USA, for methane emissions studies - DIP11 DI (SPAdes)... | ecosystem: Environmental > Aquatic >... | reverse complement strand
ACTGAGTCAGCCCCATCGGCTTGACTCCCACATTGCGATCCTGCCAGGGGCCATGAGTCAGCAACGCGGCGGCCCGGTACTGGTAATAGACCAAGTCATCCTGATCGCCGATCACTTGCAGTGGGTCGAAGCCTTGCCGATGGCGTCGATACGCCCCGTCGAGCACCGCCAGCAAACGATTGTTACTGAGCAGCGGGCGGAGCGGAGCGTTTTCAAAGCTGACGTCATCCATGTAGGAACCGTCGCCGTAAAGCTCATTCAAAATGAGTTGGGTAGCATGTCTTCGGAAAAACACTCCGCTTCTTTGGCCCATTTCCGCTAACCGGTCCGGATCATGCAAAAGGCGCAAGATCCTCTCAGCGAGTGCCTTGCCTTCCACCTTTTCCAGAACCAGACCGTTTTCGATCGCGGTGTCTTCAAAAAGAATTTCCGCAGCACCCGCATGCTTCAAGGCACGAGCGTTCATCACCTGATGATCGCCCGGCAGGTTCGCTTTGGGGATGAGCAATGCCGGCTTTTGCAAACGAGAAATCTCGTTCAAACTGCCGGCGCCGCTCCGGCACACGATGAGATCACTGATCGAATAAACATCAGCAATGTTATGAAAATAGTCCTGCCGAAAATAAAATGCCTGCAGAAGTTCCAGTTCTTCCGCTGTAAATGAAGATTGCAAGCGCTTTTCAGTATCCGCCAGACAATTATAGTCGGCTGATTTTGCCAGACCCATCCCATGAATGATGAACAGATGATCCCGGTGCGGAAGCATATAGCGCAGGGCATCCACAATACCGCGATTGATGGTTCGTGACCCCTGAGAGCCGCCAAACACAAACACTATCTTCCGTTCCGGGGGGATATCCAGCGACAAGCTGGAAAGGGCCTCCATGCGCGGTTTGAAAGCGATCGAATGACGTACGGGGTAACCAACGACCACCCCGTTTCTGGAAAACACGTGCAGTGTTTGGGGGAATGTTAACAGTACGCGATCAGCCCAGCGTCCTATGAAGGCGTTCATCTGTCCCGGGATACTGTTTTGCTCATGTACAAAGATCCGGATCGGGGCAATCCGGAGAGAACGCAGTACCAATCCAGCCAGAACCATGGGGGCACTGACATAGCCACCGGTTGCCACGATCAAGCTTGGGGTGAATTGAAAGAGAATCCCCAAGGATTTGGCCGTTCCCATCAGCAGGCAGAAAACAAAACGCAACAGACGCCAGGAAGGTCGAAGACCAGGATAACCCACTGCCGGAACGAAATGCAGTGGATAACCGGCACGTTCAACGATAATCGCTTCCGCTTTGCCGCGGACCCCAACATAGAGAAAACGGGTGTTCGGTTGTCTTTTCTTGATTCCTTCAGCGATGGCAAGGGCCGGGTTGACATGCCCCCCGGTCCCTCCACCGGTGAGCAGCACTCGTGGTTCCCTCCTGGCCACATAGCGCCACCTCCATGATCCGGCCAGGGCCAACACCAAAAAGCACAGAATTAAAGCGAGCACAATATACACAGCAGCACACTCAAACCGGGACCAAGGTTATACTTGTTTCGGCTGAGATCCTTCACATTTCCGGATGCGCAAATTCACCGCGGAGCACGACGAGATCACAGCACGGCCTGCGGCCGCAACCAAAAATCAGCTTCACCACGAGGGACGTGAAGAGCACGAAGGAGTCTTATAAATATTTTATCACCTCTCGTGGCCTTTGTGTTCTTCGGGGTATATTCTTTGTTGTGGTTGGGATTTTCGCGTCCGCATGCATTCTGTCAAGAAAAAACGTGATCAACCGCAGAGAAATTGACTGATCGCCTGCCACGGAATAGCGCCTTCCCGCAGCAGCTGCGCGGGAACCGCGGTCACATCGACCACGGTTGACGGCGCCTGACCGGCTGTGTCACCTCCATCAATGATGGCGTCCACCTGAGAAATGACGTCGATTTCCAAATCCTCCAGCCTCCTGCAAGGTGGTTGACCGGACAAATTGGCACTGGTGGCGATAAGCACCCCCCCCACACCGGCGGCAAGCAATTGCGACACAGGATGGGAAGAGATGCGCAACCCTATCTTTTCTGACTGACCAAGAAGTGCCGGTGGGAAAATGGGTGACGCCGGCAAAACCAGAGTGAGCGGACCCGGCCAAAAGGCTGAAGCCAATCGCTCAGCAGCGGGCGGCCAGGAAGCCACCGATCTCCGCACGGCCCGCACATCCGCTGCAATCAAAGAAAGAGGTTTGCGGAGATCGCGCCTCTTGATGCGGTAGATTTTTTCGATAGCCCCAGATAATTCCGGATGCCCTCCCAGACCGTAGAAAGTCTCGGTGGGATAAACCACAATCCCACCTTGCCGAATGACCGACATTGCAGGGGCAATCTGATCCATTGTGGGAAGTTTGGAATCCACCCTCCACACGGGAGGCGAAGGAGCGCGTCCACCTGCAGTTGACAATAGAATTTCCATGCCTCCTGTCAGGCTTGGGTTAGCGATTTTTCTTCCAGTTTGCGGTTTTTTTCCAGTACGGTTGCCATTAGCTGTTCTTTGTGAAGCTGCAGCTTCTTGCCCAGATCGGGATTCATCAAAGCCAAAATCTGTACGGCAAGCAGTGCTGCATTGTGTGCCCCACCTTTCCCAATGCTCATGGTGGCGACGGGGACCCCCGGCGGCATCTGTACGGTAGAAAGCAGCGCATCCAGGCCCTTTAGTGGCGATGAATCGATCGGCACCCCGATTACCGGCAAGGTCGTCTCCGCTGCCAGCACGCCAGCCAGGTGAGCTGCCCAACCGGCTCCTGCAATCAACACTTTCAATCCGCGCGTAGCGGCTTGCTGCGCGTAAACAGAGGTGTGTTTTGGAGAACGATGCGCTGATAGAATTCTGACTTCGAAGCGAACGCCAAATTTCTCCAGGACGTCAAGTGCTTCCTGCATGACAGCATAGTCAGAATCACTTCCCATGATGACTCCGACCAGAGGCGCTGTTTCCATTCCATCCATTGTGTTTGCCTCACATAGAAGGATTTGCCTAAGCATAGCACCACACAAATAATTATCCGAAATCGCGATCGTCACCCCAGCGCAAGCCGGGGTCCAGCCTTTAGGGAGTTCCAGTAAAGCGGCCTGGATACCGGCTTTCGCCGGTATGACGGCTCATGCATGGCCACCTTGTTGCATGGAACTGCACTGAGGATTGAATCTCTGCAACAGCTCTCATCGATCATGAGGAACTTCAATGAACTCCAATATCACCGCGATAATAGATTCCTTCAAAGTGGATTTTTTTCATTTCCCCATAAGCCAGCTCTTTCGCCTCCGCCAGAGTCTGTCCGATGCTCACAATCCCCAGGACGCGCCCTCCGGTCGTAATCCACTGGCTCTTCTCATTGCGTCCGGTGCCGGAGTGAAATGTCAAACACCTGGAATCAATCTGATCCAGGCCCTGGATGGGCACCTCGATCTTATAGCGATCGGGATAGCCCTTGTACCAACCTTTCTTTCCCTTGGTCGGGCCGCTCACTGCAATCAGGCACAGGCGGTAGTCGGGATCCCAGCGCAGTTCCATTTTGCCAAGCTGCCCCGTGAGGATGGCCTCGCAGACGTCCACTAAATCCGTTTCCAAGCGGGGCAGGATCACCTGGGCCTCTGGATCTCCCAGGCGGATATTGATCTCCAGAACATAGGGGGTGATTTCAGATCCCTCTCCGACCAACATGAGTCCCGCATAGAGTATCCCACGATAGACGATGCCGTATTTCTCCCGCACTCCATGAATCAGCGGTTCGGCTACGCGGGTCATAATTTTCTCAACGAGGAATTCATCCAGCCAGGGATGCGGCGAGTAGGCTCCCATGCCCCCGGTGTTTTTGCCCTGGTCCTGATCCTGGGCCCGCTTGTAGTCCTGAGCCGCCACCATGGGGATTATAGAATATCCATCCGTGAAGCAAAAAAACGAGAGCTCCCGTCCATAGAGCCTCTTCTCGATGTCCACTCTCGCCCCGGAATCACCAAAAATGCGTTCTTCCATAATGGCATGTATGGCCTGTTCCGCATCCTGGACCTGATCACAGACCAGAGAACCCTTTCCGGCAGCCAGCCCGTCCGCTTTGACCACCACCGGATAGGAAACCTGGCGCACATAATTTCGGGCCTTATCGGGGTCGTCAAAAACGGCGAATTCGGGTACCGGTATACCCAATTCTTTGAGCATGATCTTGGCGTCACACTTACTGAACTCAAGTCGGCTGGCTTGCTGATTCGGGCCGATAATGGGCAGCCCCCTGCGTTCGAAAAGGTCAACGATACCTGCCGAAAGGGGCTTCTCGGGGCCGACGAAGGTAAGGTCTATTCCCTCTCTGGAGGCAAAGTCAGCCATTTCTTCAATGGCCCTGGCATTAACACAGGTTGCAACCTGAGAAATCCCGGCATTCCCATGGGCGACAAAGAGTTGCTTGACTCTCTTGCTCTGGGCAAATTTCCAGGCGATGGCATGATCTCGCCCCCCGCTCCCGATCACAAGCACTTTCATGCGGTTTACCTCGTTGACCTGTCCTGCGGCGCCGGGACACTTTCCAAATACTCACAAATCGCCCCATCGTATTGGTGTGTCAAACAAAAAGCTTTGCGCGCCAGATGGAAGGTCGTCGCGAGCGCCAGCGAGCCCTTTGAGGTCTGAAGGTCCCGCAGAATGGCTGGATAATCCGTGGGGTCCGTGACCACGGCCACATACCGGCAATTCTTTGCTGCAGCCCGGATCAGCGTGGGGCCGCCGATGTCGATATTCTCAATAGCTTCATCCAGGCTGCAATCGGGGCGCGCAATGGTCTTGGCAAAGGCGTACAGATTGACCACGACCATGTCGATCGGCTCAATAGCATGTTTCTGCATCGTCGCAACATGGTTTTCATTATCCCGGATACCTAGAATGCCGCCATGGATTTTGGGATGCAATGTTTTCACACGACCATCCAGCATTTCAGGAAAGCCCGTATAGTCGGAAACTTCAATAATTGCCACGCCATGCTCGCGGAGCAATTTTGCGGTCCCCCCCGTGGAGAGTAATTCCACCCCTAATCCCTGCAACCCCTGAGCGAATTCGACCAGACCCGTTTTGTCGGTGACACTGATGAGTGCGCGGCGTATTGCAACCATTCCTTCCCCCCTCATGGTCATTCTGCGGGCAGTTCCCGCGACGTAGTAAAAATCTTCCCCTCGCCCCCCTTTTCTATGGGAGCGGGTATTCTCAGCGCAAACATGGATATTATGTGAAACTCAGATCACGGTTGGCTGACCCAATGCCAATCCCTATTTTTTCTGGCCGCCTGAAAGCAATCGCTCGAAAAGATCGTTGGTCGCTCTGACAATCAAGGCCTCATCGGGTAGCAGACTGGTGGGTTTCCCTTCGATGTCGAACTGGACCAGGAGCGGATCATCCGGTAACACGGCAATGTGTTCCTCATCGAAGTGCTCCAGGACGTCCTGGGGCCAGGTATTCGGTCGATTTTGCATCTGGTTGATCAACAAGTACGACTGGTTCACCCGAATCGGGAGGCTCCTGACCAGTTCCGCAATGCGACACGCGGCAGTGAGCCCGCGGCGGCTGGGATCGGAAACCAGCAGCAGCAAGTCGATGTCCTTTTGCGTCAGACGACTGAAATGCTCCATGCCGGCTTCATTGTCCACAACCATATAGGCATAGTTTTTTATCAGTCGGTCCATGAGACTGCTGAGAAGATTATTGGCAGCGCAATAACAGCCAGCTCCCTCGGGTTGACCCATGGCAACCAGATCAAACCCGTCACCTTCCACCAGCGCCTGCTCAACCTTCATTTCCATGAAAACATCTTTGGTCATGCCGGTTGGAACATCTGTCTTCATCATTTCCCGGGCGTCTCCCAAAGTTTCCTGCAAGGGCACGCCAAGTACCTCATTGAGATTCGAATTGCAATCTGCATCTACAGCCAGAACGGGTTTTAAGCCCTTTTTGATCATGTAGCGGATGAGAAGTCCGGCGATGGTTGTCTTGCCAGTGCCTCCTTTGCCGCCCAATGCTACCGTATAACCCACAGCAGATCCTCCTTTAATGAAGGGTTATGGAATAATCTTCCCAATCCTATTCGCATAGGCAACTTGTGTCAACAAAACGCCTGCCCGGGGCACTAATTATTTGCTCAAACCGGAAGCGAATCCAGGTGCATCCGGCGCCAAGAATTGACTTTCATGGCCATATCTGTTACTGGCCAGAGGCAGATAAAATTCACTTATTCTGGAGACACCCATGGCAAATGAAGGATCCCTGCTGGGAATATTTCAGGACAAGTTCGCCCTCTCGGATTTGCAGCTGAGCCAGTTGCAGAACTTCATGACTATTGAAAACCTGCCGCCCGCCGAGGCTTTTGAAAGGTTGGGCATTTCTGATGAAAGTCGGATATTACGAATCCTCGCGGAGTATTTCCGACTGCCTTTTCTAGAGCGGGAAGACTACCCGGAGAAGCCGGTCTTCCTGGAGAGTGTATCCATGAATTTTCTCCGCAAGCATGCGGTGCTACCCGTGCAAATGGAGAGTGGCAAGGTGACGGTGGTTGTCAACAATCCGCTGGATGTTTCCCTGCTTAATCTTCTGGGAAGTTACTTCGATGGCATGGAGGTCAGCCTGCAGCTTGGGCTGAAAGAGGAGATTCTGAATGCGCTGGATCGTCTGTATGGCACCGCCGCGCGCGAGGCAGAGGCGCTTTCCCGCAATGATGGCGGCGCCTTGACCAGTTCCGAGGGTTTCGATGATGACCTGGAACACCTCAGAGGTCTAGCTCAGGAAGCGCCGATCATTCGCCTGGTCAATGTCACCATTTCCAGATCCCTGGATATGCGGGCTTCAGATATCCATTTTGAACCTTTCGAAAGGAGTTTTAAGATCCGTTACCGCGTAGATGGTGTGCTCTACGATCTGGACCAGCATCCCAAGAGCATGCAGGCGGCTATCATCAGCCGCCTGAAATTGATGGCCAACCTGAATATTGCGGAGCGACGTCTGCCGCAGGACGGTCGCATCAAGATCAAACTGGGAAACCGCCAGACCGATATCCGCGTTTCCAGTGCGCCGACCATTTATGGGGAGAGTATCGTGCTGCGCCTGCTGGCTCAAGAGACAGCGGATTACCGGCTCGACAAGCTGGGGATGGAGGGCAAGCAACTGGAGGTTGTGGAAGAGCTCATCGAACGGCCATACGGCATCATTCTGGTCACCGGGCCAACCGGCTCGGGGAAGACCACGACGCTCTACGCCGTTCTCAAGAAGATCAACACGGTGAGCAAAAAGATCATTACCGTGGAAGACCCTGTAGAATACCAGATCGACGGCATCAATCAGATTCAGGTAAAGCCACAAATTGATTTGACTTTTGCCAACGCCCTGCGCTCCATAGTGCGCCAGGACCCGGATGTGCTTCTCATCGGTGAAATCCGGGACAAGGAAACCGCGGATATTGCCATTGAATCCGCTCTTACCGGCCATCTGGTGCTTTCCACCTTGCACACCAACGATGCGCCTGGCGCCATCACACGAATGCGCGACCTTGGTATTGAATCCTTCCTCATGGCTGATTCCATGCTGGCAGTGTTGGCACAACGACTGGTGAGGGTGCTGTGCCCCCTCTGCAAAGCTCCCTACGAGGCGCGGGATGTGGATCGAGCTCGTTTGGGGGGGGTCTTTCCCGAGCTCCCCGAAACCATCACCCTTTATCATAGCAAAGGGTGCGAACGCTGCGGCAATACCGGTTTTAAAGGACGGCAGGCCATATTTGAAGTGCTGCCGATCACCGACACCGTGCGCTCGGCCATCGTGGCAGATAAGAATGCCGGCGCCATTTCCCTGTTAGGGCGAGAGGAGGGCTATTACCCACTGCTGAGGCACGGCTTTCAGAAAGTGATGGAGGGCAATACTACTCTGTCCGAGGTGCTTCGCGTCACGAGCCTTTTTTAGATAGGGTTGATTCTGATCGGGGCAACGCCAGCATGATACTGCCATCTTGGTTCGAGAAGGAAACAAGGAGATGCCCTATTTCCAATACCAGGCCCGCGATATTCAGGGGACGATCCACCGAGGTGTGCTGGATGCTGCATCGGAAGTTGACGCCGCGCGCAAGCTCAAGGCGAGCCGGCTCTACCCGGTCCGGATAAAGCCGGCTCGAAGCCGGCGACCACGGTCTGTTCCGAAGGAAATGATAATTCGTTTCTTTTACGATCTGGGAGATCTCCTCCTGGCAGGTCTCCCGGTTGACCGTAGCCTGTCGCTGATTATCGCGAACCAAACTCACAAGGTCTTCCGCCAGGTCGTCCAGGGACTTCTTGACGAAGTCCGCGGTGGAGGCGATCTGTCCGATGCGTTGGGAAAATACCGTGATGTCTTTGGCAATTTGGCCTCCCATATGATTCGTGCAGGGGAAAACAGCGGCACCCTCGCTGCCATTCTGAAACGGCTGGGGCAGTATCTCGAACAGCGCCGCGCATTCCAGCAAAACTTGCTTTCGGCGCTGATCTATCCGATGATTTTGATCCTCATGAGCAGTGTCTCCATTGTCGTGCTCCTGGTTTATGTGATTCCCAAGTTTGCTCAAATTTTTGACGACTTGCATCAAAAGGTCCCGCTCTTGACCCAGCTGCTTCTGGGAACAGGGGTTTTTCTAAAGGATTTCGGTTGGGTCATTCCGCTATTCTTCCTCGCGGCGTTTGTCATTGGCCGAAAGTTGTACCAGAACCCCAGAGCTCGTTCTTGGGTTGACCGGTTGCTGCTGCGACTTTTCTTCGTCAAGAAAATTATCCTTTACAGCGAACTGACTCGCCTCTGCCGAACTCTGGGAACAATGATGCAGGCTGGTGTGCCATTGCTCCGCGCACTCAATCTGGTGGAGCAATTGATTATGAATACCGCTCTGCAAAAGGCTCTCGCACCGATCCATGGTGAAATCAAGGTGGGACGTCCGGTCAGCAACTTCTTTCGGAGCAATCCATTATTTCCGATCCGTATGGGCACCATGTTGCGGATTGCGGAAGAGCAGGGAAATCTGGGGGGGGGGTTGCTCTCTCTGGGAGATTATTTTGAAAATGAACTGCAACGCTCGCTGCAACGCATGATGATTTTGTTGGAGCCGGTGATCATCATCGCTACCGGGGGCGCCATTGGCTTAATGGTGCTGAGTATGTTTTCGGCCATTTTTGGCATCACCGACGTCCAATTCTGACAGAAAGCCTGAACGATGTCCTGCGGCAGTCCCTCAGTCCGTGTTTCTCGCCAGTATCCAGGCACATCTTGCTTTCGAAATCTTCGGGTCGTGCCAGGTGCTCAACATCCGCAAGGTTTTACCTTGTTGGAGGTTATCATTGTACTCATCATCCTGACCTTTGCCATTAGCATGGTGGTTCCCCGGATTGGGGCGGGCTGGAAACGAATGGAGGAAAGAGAGTTCGTTCAAAATCTGCTGCACACGTTGAAAAGAGGGCGGGTGCGCGCGCTGAGCAGCGGCGAAATCACTTTGTTCAGGATTCGAGGTGCGGAGCGGGTTTACGGACTGGATCTCCCACCCAGTCAGTTTATCCCTGAAAATGTTGATGTCTACGCGGATAACCTGGAAAAGGACATGATAACCGGGGATCGTATCATTTCCTTCTACCCGGATGGCAGTATTTCCGGAAGCGATATCAAAATTGTCTTCAATCAGCAACGTGCCTACTTGATTCTCATCAATCCCATTGCCGGGACAATTCGACTGACCAGAATGTAATCATGAAGCTGTCGCAATTGATTCTGATCATCTTCAGGAAAGAGTATCAACACGGCTTCACCCTTATCGAAATCATGGTGAGCTTGATCCTTGGTGCGCTCATCATGGGTGGAGTCATGGGTAGCATTTCCGTTTCCTTGCAATACAGCCAGCGAGTCCGAGAAAAAATCCAGGGTCAATCCATTCTTGAGGCAGCGGCTCAGGTGTTGCTGGCGAATCCGCATGCCTTGAAGCAGGGTGCATTGATCTTGGATGGATTTCCCGGCACCCCAAGCGTCTTGGTCCAGGCCCATCGTGTCGAGGTCTCTGAAAACGCTTTGCAGGGGAATCCGCGTGGCGAGCTTTATCGGATTATGTTAATTTATGGAGTTCAGCAGATAGAATTCAGCATCATCGTGCCACCGGTCACAGATGAAGGTTGATCTTCCATCAGAAATGATTTTGGCGCTTTGGATAAAGGTTGTATGCTAAAAGAGTCAGAGCTGTCATCCATAAGCTCGTCGGGCTTTACCCTCCTGGAACTGCTCATTGCCACCCTGATATCGTCCCTGGTAATTGGCATTTTGACGGTATCGCTCAGTTTTTCTTTACGCATCTGGGAGCGAAACCGTGGCGCCCATTCCGGGGATCGGGAAATCGTGCACTTACTGGAACTTATGGCCTTGCAACTTGCCACCTTTAATCCCACTCCCATTTTAGTGACCGAGGACAAGAAGCCACTTTTCCTCGGGGATGAACAATCATTGACTTTTGCCACAAACTACTCGGTCCGGGCTCTTTCCCACGGGGTGCCCGTGATCTGTCGCTACCTCTTCATCCCGGCTGAGGGCCGCCTCTACTACGCTGAACTCCCATTTGACCCATACCATGTCAAGCCCATTCAGGAGTTCTTGCAGATGCGGCCTTCCGGCCAGGAATCCAAGCCGCACTTTTATGGCACAACCGTGGAGGTCACCGAATTTTCCATCGGCTATCAGACCAAGGAGTCGGGACAACTTTCGGATGCTGGGGAAGATGCGTCGGGATTGCCGCTGGCAGTGCTGGTTCGGATATCTTTTCGCCAGGGTGAAAAGACGGTCACCCTGAATAAACTCATTAACCTCCGTTGCCTACAATTCAATGCGCCAGACCAAAAATGGGACATCAAGACAAAGGAATTGTAATTATAGCGGTATTGTGGATTTGCTCGCTGCTCATGTGGTTTGCTCTGCAAATCAGTTCCGATATTCGTTTGCAGGGGGCAGAAGATATCAATTACCTGCGCAGATCCCAGGCACTTTATCTTGGCATCGGCGGTGCTTACGAGGCGTTGGCGCGGCTCGGGCAGTCCGCTTCCATGGGGTTGGAGCTGCGCGAAAAATCCCATGAAGACTGGCTGCCGGATGGTGAACCACGCGTGGTCTGGTACAAGACCGGGCAAGCGACCGTTGTGATTGAAAAAGAACAGGAAAAAGTGAACATCAACAAAGCGAATCAGACGCAATTTCAAACCGTATTGGCGAGGGCAGGCTTGGAGCAAGATGCGGCGGATACCCTGTCCGATAGGGTTGCTGATTTCATAGACGCAGATGAACTCCCTCGCCTTAAAGGTGCGGAACTGGATTATTACAAGCGGATGGCGCTTCCCTATGGACCCTTTGATGGCCCGCTGCAAAGCGTGGATCAACTGCTCTTGATTCCGGGGATTACTCCACAGCTGTTGTACGGCGGGCAGGGAGGCCCAAGCCTTGATGAGGAGGCAACCCGGGAGGGGGCTCAGTCCGCTGCCGGCTATTTCGGAAAGAATTCGCTGGTCGCAATGCTCACCGTCTACGGGCACAATGTTCAGTTACCGAAAGATGATGAACTGGATGGTTTGCCGGTGCTGGACAGAAAATTGAAAGCGAAGCCTCTCGCCACCACCTGGGAACGGGATGGCATCTATCGCATCCTGTCTTACGGGGAGACCTATACGGGTCCACCCGGGGTTATGGTCTGGCTTATCGTCCGTTATCTCCCAAACAAAATGCCGGGCTATGAGGTGTTGTTCAAGAAAATCCTGTAGATGCGCTCAGCGAAACATGATCGTGGGGAGTCCCAGCCGCCGGCCGAGTTCGGGAGGTTCGAGGCGATTAGCAATTTGCTAAACTTCCAGGTTTCTGTTAATGAGTATCACCTTGCAGAGTCCAGGGCAGGAAGAGGGATTTGGTACGCCCCATGATTCTTAGAAAACGCCCCCAACACATCGTGGCCGTCAATATTGAACCACGACGTTGCGAAGTAGTGCGCGCCCGCCGCGAGTGGCGAACGTGGCAAATAGATCATGTCGAGCACTTTTCCATTACCGAAGCTGAGACCCCTTATGAGGCGTTACAGCGCCTCAACCTACGTCCCAAGAGCAAACAACCAACCGCACTCATACTGTTTCTTTCGCGGCAGTTGTATGCTTTTCATCGAGAGAATTATCCTCTAGCCCTGGAGGATCGCCTGGAGGAAACGCTGTCCTTTGACTGGTCTGAAAACCTGCTTTACGACCCCGAACAAACGCATTATTTTTCTGGTCCCCCTGCGCAGGGCAGTGATCAACTTGTAGTTCCCATATTTTCCCTGCCCCTCGACCGCTACGACAAGCTATATCAGTCCTCCGGAGCGGCCCATTTCAGTTCCTTCACCCTCATCCCAGCCGCCTTGGCCTATGAAGCCTTCCTCAAGGTTCATACCCATGGGGAGGTCAGTGCCGAAAGCGAAATTTTTGCACGCCTGTTGACTCCAACCGAAGTGGAAGTCCATCACTATGTGCATGGGAGGCTCATAGATTCCTCCATACTTCAGAAGGGTCACGAAACGGTTCGATTATTTCGGGAAACGCTACTGAGTTACCAGGATGAAGAGGCGGGACAAAATGTCGTTAGCCTCCTATGTGCACCTGATGAGGTTCATAATGTGGCTGCGAGAAGTTGGGTGGAATCGGCTCTTCCCATACAGACGCTTTCCCTCAACAGTTCTCTATTGGTTCCATGGGTGGAGCATATCATCACCCAGGAACGTATTTATGCCTTTGGCTCCCAACTCCACGTTAAACCCTGGCAACCTCCAAAAATCATCATCCCGCTGCTGGTCATGTTTGTGCTTTATGCTGGTTTTGCAACCTATCAACGGTATCAGCATGATCGCGCAATAAAAACAACCACTGAGCTGCAGGCTCAAAGAAAGCAACTCGAAGCGCAATGGAAACCCATTGAAGAATTGCAGTCCAATATTACCAAGCTTCAAGAAGAGCAAAAAATATTTGGTGAGTTTGATCAGCAGGGATACCCGGTTCTGGAGTTGCTGACACTTCTATCAGAAATGACCCCTGAAGACACTTGGCTGGATTATCTATCCCTGGCCAACAAGGAACTCCAGATAAGGGGTGAGAGCGCATCTGCCGTAAAATACCTTTCCGAACTCTCTAAGATAGAAGGGTTTTCCAATGTCAGCTTCGCATCTCCGGTCAGCAAGAATCCAAGCTCGGATAAGGAGCGATTTAACGTGCGCATTCAGCTGGATGTAGAGAAATTGGCGAAAACCCTTCCGAGTATTGAGATCGAATCGGATAAGAGCCAGACGGTGTTGGAAGATACGGATACGTCGATGTCTCCCGAGAGCATGAAACAATTGCGCGGTTCAAAGAAGAGTGATAGAAAAGTCGGTGCCCCCACAGAGGCCATAAAGCCCAGGGGCGGGGTGGTTCCTTCTGAGAAAGCCAAAGTGGCGCCTCCTCAGCCGGAGGAGGAAGGGCAGCCCGAGGAAGAGGAAATCCTGGATGATACGGAAGAGACTATAGAATGAAGGCCGATCGCCGGATGATTTGGCAGCGCATCAAGCAAGAACGTATTTCTATCCTTGTTTTTTGCTTGGCAGTGCTGAGTCTTCTGGTGGTGCATGTTTTCTGGCTAAATCCGATCCTGACCGAGACCGATGAAATGCAGGCGCGTGTCCTGCAGCAAAAGCAGATGATCCAGAAATACCAGGAAAAATTGGATCAAAGCAAGGACTTGAAGGAGAAGTTAGAAAAGCAGGGGAGGGAGTTGAGCCGCTTGCAGAGGAAGGTTTTCCGCGGGGACGATTCCTACCAGCTGGCGGCGACACTGGGTGAACTGCCCTCCTTCAAGGGCACACAAGATCTCACTATCAAGAGCTATCAGGTGCTGGCGAGCAAAGAATATGGTCTCTATCAGGAAGTGCAGCTGAAATTTGACTTTACAGCGACAATTAAAGGTTTGTATCAGTTTTTGAGCGCTTTGAAGAAATCGCCAACGGCCATCCTGGTGCAGCAGCTGCGTATTCAGAGAGTCCAGCGCAAGACAGGCCACGACTTAGTCCTTAGCGTGGTGCTCTCTGCGCTTATGGAGCCGGTGAAGAAGTCCTAGTCACCCCACAGTCGGGGAAGGAAATCAGTATGCGAACTAACCGCTTCATTCTTGCGCCTCTCCTGATGATGTCGATCTTCCTGGGAGGGTGCGCCGCTCAGAAATCTTCAACTCGCGGATTCCCTTTCTCCAGGCCATCTCAGCCGTCCGATTTCAGCACAGTCTCGACTCCCGCAACTCAACCTGCTCCGGCATCTGCCGTATCACCCTCCGACCAGGACCTGAAGAAGCCTGACATCGTCAAGAGTATCCCCGCAACCATGCAGACCGGACTTCTCGGGGGAGCACCAGCACCCACGGTGGCGCCCAAAACTCTGGCCGATCCGGAGCGACAGAAACTCCTGCTCAATTTTGACAGGGCCGATGTGATTGAAGTCACCAATCAGCTTTTTGGTGAATATCTCAAAGTCAATTATGTCATCGATCAGGGAGTTCGGGGACAGATCAGCCTCTTTTTGGAGGGGGAATATACCAAACAGGAACTCCTGGAATTGATCACCAGGGCATACAATGCCAACAATATCGATATTGTCCCGCAGAAAGGGCTGTACCGGATCCAGACCATGCAACGGAGTATGAGCAGTAACTTGCCGATCGCGGACCGCCTTACTCTAAAGGAAGACAAATATGGCCTGAAACCGGTCATTCTCATCTACCGGCTGCGTTACCTGGATGCCACTCAGGCCGTAAATACCGTCAAGTACTTCCTCACCCCGGGACGATCAGTGGGAGCGGACCCTCTCACCAACAGCATCATCATGGTGGAAGACACGGCTAATGCGCAAACTATCCTCGGAATCTTGAAAACCATCGATATGAATATCCTCAAAGAGGTGGGCATGGAAATTGTGCAGCTGAAGTCCATCCCCCCTCAGGTGGCTGTCCAAAATCTGGACGCCATGATGAGTAAACTGGATCTTTTTAAGAACAGCAAATTGAGCAGCAATGTTCTTACTCTCCCTCTGGAACAACTGGGGGGGGTGCTCATCATGGCGCAAAACCCAGACTTCCTGAAGACCGCCAAGGAATGGCTTCTGGCAATGGATGTACAGGGCCAGGCCGCTGGGGAACAGGTTTACGTGCATTTCATAGAAAATGGACTGGCGAGAGATATCGCGAGTATCATCGGTCAGTTATATGGCCTGAATGTGCAGGGTGGGACCACCGGTCCACGGGAGCAAATCGTTTCCGCCACACGATCGGGTGGATTGGGCCGCGGGACATCGGGCAGCAGCTTTGGCGGTGGCGGCTTGGGCGGTGGCGGCTTGGGCGGTGGATTTGGGAGCAGCAGCACGGGCGGTGGATTTGGCAGCAGCACGGGCGGCTCCTCTGGTTATGGCCGCAGCAGCACTATGGGCGGCGGCCTATCCGGCCAGAGTGCATATGGTCAGGCGGGTCAAGGGGCATACGGCGGCGGTGTGGCGAGCCAGCGTTCCCTGGGGCAGAGCACCCGGGGTCAGGGTGGCTATAGCACCCAGCCGGCATCTGGCGCGGGACTGGCGGGTCAAGTGAGCAGTGGCTTGACAGGTCAGGTCTCGATCATCCCGGATGATGTCAACAATGCCATTGTCATCAAGGCCAATGCTGCCGATTATGCGAAGATCAAGACCACCATCCAGGAACTGGACATTGTCCCCCGCGCAGTACTGATCGAGGTCACGCTGGCAGAAGTCACCCTCAATGAAGAACTTGAGTACGGCGTTGAATATTTTATTAGAAACAAGGGCATGGACATTGCCGGACAGCAAGGGAAATACAGCACCATAGTAAACAATGGCCGCGGTTTGGTCAAAAATCTGCTCGATCCCACTACCGCGGTCGCCAATGCGGCGGCACCCGGTCTCTCGTTTATGTGGAGCACTGTTACAGAGAACTTCAGGGTACTGATCCAGCTTCTCTCTTCGGAAACTCAAGTGAATATCCTTTCCAATCCAACGCTCCTGGCCATGGACAATCAGGAAGCCACCCTTACCGTGGGCGGGCGCGAACCCATCCTTTCCGAATCGTCGACCAGCACCATCAATGTCAATGCCGTAACCAACAGCATCCAATATGTCGAAACAGGCATCATCCTGGAAGTGATTCCGCACATCAATTCGGGCGGACTGGTGCGGATGGATGTTGACCAGACGATCCGTACCGCGGAGCCTACCACGGCGTCTGGAATCGACTCACCAACATTTTCCGAGCGACATGTGAGAACCTCGCTGCTGGCACAGGATGGGAGCACGGCGGTGATCGGTGGAATTATTCAGCAAAGCAATACTGTTAATACATCCGGCATCCCCTGGTTGCGCGATGTCCCGATCATTTGGCCGCTGTTCTCCTCAAAAAGCAACAAAGCGAAGCGCACCGAGCTGATCGTGGCCATTACCCCGCATGTTATCAAACAGACTGAAAGCGAAAGCTCTCGGGAATTCCTGCAGAAATTGAAGCAGTTGCGACGCCGGGTCGAAACCCAAGTGTACTGAGTTGAAATGTTCGCGGGGGTACAGCCTTACTGATCCTGCTGGAAGGTGCTTTCAATCTGGCGCAGGAGGCCGGCGAAATCGCCTGGAATCGAAGCGGTGAAATGGAGCTGGCGCTGATCTCTGGGATGGTGAATGGTCAAGTGCCAGGCATGCAGCATCTGACGTTCCACTTTGAGTAACACTTCCTGTAGCGCGCCGGACTTCAGGGCTCTGGCGCGGCGCTTCCCTCCCCCGTAGACGCTGTCACCCACCACCGGATGGTGGATATGGCTGAGGTGGACGCGAATTTGGTGGGTGCGCCCTGTTTCTATGTCCACCCGCAGCAGGGCGATGTCCTTCCAATCCCGCTCCATCTGCCAGCGCGTAATGGCATCACGTTTTCCAGGCACCGCCACGCCCATCTTTTTCCGATCTGCAGGATGCCGCTGGAACCCTGTGCGGATTTCACCATGGTTTTCCGTGAGACCCCCGTACACCAACGCCAGGTACTCCTTCATGACCGCGCGCTCCTTGAACTGCCGAATCAGGCTGAGATAAGCGTTTTCCGTTTTAGCCGCAACGAGCAGCCCCGACGTGTCCCGATCCAGGCGATGGACGATTCCCGGACGTAGCGGCGCGCCCTGTGAAGCCAGTCGAGAACAATGGGCTAACAGTCCATGCACCAGTGTTCCGTCGGAATGACCTGGCCCCGGGTGAACAACGACTCCCGGTTCCTTGTTCACCACCACGATATCCTCGTCCTCGTAGACAATCTCAAGGGGCATTGGCTGAGGGTCCAATTGCTGCAGAGCGTCCTCAAGCGGCAGCCAGACCAGAACCAGATCCCCTTCCTTGAGCACCTGGCTGGGTTTGGTCGGCAGTCCATTGACCAGCACCCTATGTTCCTGAATGATTCTCTTGAAATGGCTTCGTGAGTGATCGATGGACTGCCGACTCAGAAAATGATCCAGGCGTTGACCTGCGGTCTCCGCCTGGATCACTACCGTCATGTCTGGGGAACGCTGGGAATAGGTTTTCGGATGAGGCAGTTCTTTGCCTGCGGAATCCTTAGTGCCTGCGGCCATGCTCACCATTTTTAATTGTCGTAAAAATCAAACGACCCGCGGTTGTCTGGAGAACGCTGGTTACCGACACTTCCACTTCCTTTCCCAGTAACTTGCTGGCATTTTCCACCACCACCATGGTGCCATCCTCCAGGTAGGCGATCCCCTGTCCCTGTTCTTTGCCCTCCTTGAGGATCTGCAAGCGCAGAATCTCTCCTGGGAGCACGACCGGCTTGAGAGCGCTGGCCAGCTTGTTGATGTTGAGAACCCGGATACCTTGAACTTCCGCTACCTTGGCAAGGTTGTAATCATTCGTTAGCACCTGGGCATTCAAGCGCAATGCCAGTGCAACCAGTTTGGCGTCAACCTCCACGATGTTATCAAAAGTCTGTCGATCAATACGTAACTCCGCAAGGTTTTCCTGCTGTAACCGCTTGAGGATGTCCAAACCGCGACGACCTCGGACCCGTCGGGTGGGATCAGGACTGTCCGCAATCCGCTGCAATTCCTGCAGGACGAATTCAGGAACAATCAAAATGCCTTCAAGAAAACCGACTTCCACGATGTCAGCAATACGGCCGTCTATGATCACACTGGTGTCAAGGATCTTATACTGCCCAGAACGTCCGCTTGTGCGTCCGAACCAGCTCCAGTTGGGGAAGCGAAGTTCTTCCACCTTGATGCTTCCCAGTACCATGCCGATATAGCCAAAAATGCAGGATAAAATGATAAATATTGCAATCCGAACGGTAGTGTTCTCCAGGCCGCTGAACCCGTACCCAATCAGCCTGGCAATCGACAGACCCACGACCAGGCCGATGGTTCCGCCAAAGAGCACTTTTAGCGGGATGCGCTTGATGATCTTGACTATGGACAGTGTTACCATGGCAAAGAAGATGCCCGCCACCGGACCTGCCCATTTCGCCCATGCGAACTCGGACAGCCTTTCAATGTATGCGGCAATGATATAGCCGCCCACGCTGCAGATCGCAAAAAGAAGTAGACGCAAAATAAGTCCAGCCCATGCCATGTTCATCACCCCCTTTCCTGGTTAGCATTCTCTGAGCTCCATTAAAGCGCTCAGGTTTCTTAAGGCAATTCTTGAGCTTGTCCCCTCACGGGTTCGGCACATTTTAAAGCGTTTAAGGCATTTTCAGGGCTGCACTCAAAGAACCAGCAGTCTTTGCAACCCCAAGTTTCCTGACGGATAGCGGAAATTGTCGGTTGGCATAAGGCTTGACCCGGCATGCAACTTAGTGAGTCAATATCTGAAAAATATCCTGTTCCACTTTGTCTTCACTGACCCCCTGGGCGATGGATATCTCCCGCACCAAGAGATTACGCGCCGTATCCAGCATTTTCCGCTCACCAAAGGAGAGGTCCTTGTCTACCTTGAGAAGGCACAAATCTCGGAGTACTTCGGCCAACTCGTAGATGGAACCCGTTTTGATTTTTTCCATGTATTCACGGTATCGTCGATTCCAGGTTGCTCCATCCACAGAGATTTTTCTTGTCTGTAAGATCGAATAGACTTTGGGGATCTCCGCATCCGCTATCAACTGGCGTAAACCAACCGCTTCCGCATTCTGAATAGGAATCATGATCTTCATGTCATTTTCCATCATACGCATGATATAAAAGTCTTGCTTTTTGCCTCCGATCTCTTTACTCTCGACGCATTCGATTCTGCCCACGCCGTGTGCAGGATAAACAGCCAAGTCCCCAACCTTGAACATTACGTCCTCCAAGTTCCAACCACTTTCGATCATTTTCTGTATACAACCTTTATATTATCATTTTTCCGTACCCAAGCAAAGGTTTAACGGAAGATGCTCTAAGAAGGCGAAGGACGCAACGGAATGAGTAATGGTAGATTGAGTCCAAATGGTATGAATGCGTTTGGCTGAATACTTTTCCTGCCGGCGAGGAGCTTCGGTGCCGCGTTGTGCTGATGGATCAAGAGGACCAGACTGTTTCGACGTGGTCCGAGGTGCGCATTTGCAAAGAAAAACTCGAATTGACTAAAGAGGCCGCTGAGCGGAGTTTTCCATCTGGGGTTCTCTGGGGTTGAATCGGTTCATGGCAAACACCAAACCATGTACGACAAAATCATGGGCAGCTTCTTCCCCCAACTCTATCATCCCTTCAAAGAGCGCTCGTTCTTCTGGGTAAGGATACTGAAGGACATACGCTTCTATTGTCTCCTCTCTGAGTGGGCGGCCGATACCCAGTTTGACCCGTGGGAAGTCCTGATGCCCTAAATAGTCCATGATGGAGGATACGCCGCGGTGTCCGCCGGTTCCTCCCCGATGCACCACCTTGATGCGGCCGCACGGCAAATCCAGATCGTCATGGATCACCAACAGCCGGCTAGCGGAAATCTTAAAAGCATGCATGACTTCGCGCACGGCTTCGCCACTTCGATTCATGAAGGTGAGAGGTTTACACAACAGCACCCGGTGTGTTTCGATTCTCCCCATCCCCCAGGCCGCATGGTATTTCCGATCCCGCAAAGGAATAGAAAACCGCCCCGCCAGTCTATCGAGCACCCGGAAGCCCGCATTATGTCTGGTATTTTCATAATGCTTTCCGGGATTTCCCAAACCCACAATGGCGCAAAGCTGTTCTTTGTCGTCGGCATGCTGGGGCATCGGTTTATTTGCCGTCTGGCGTTTGCCTGAGCCGGATACTTACGCTTCGCTCGGCTCCTCCTCTTTTTCACCTTCGACCCCCAGCGCCATTCCCTCCGGAGGAAGAACGGTTGCCACCGTGTAGCTCTTGTCATCGGCTAGCTCGAAACCTAAGCGATCAATAAGATCCGCGATATGGATGGAGTCACCAACATCCAGGTCGGTGATATCGAGTTCGATTTTTTCCGGAATTTCTCCCGGAAGGCAGCGAACGGCCAGAGTACGGCGAACCAGATCGACCAAACCTCCCTTTTCCACGCCCACAGACCGACCTTTCAGTTCCACCGGCACATCCACGACAATCGCCTGATCCATGGCCACTTCATAAAAGTCCACATGGAGCAATTGCCGCTTTGCGGGATGCACCTGAATTTCTCGAAGCATGACCTGTTTTTCCTGCTTAGCTGGACCCCCTTCGATGGTCAAACGGAGAAGCTTATGTTCTTCACCCATTTCGCGGAGAAGTTTTTCCATTCTGACCGTGGGCAGGCGAAGGGGTAGTGTTTCGCTCTTGGGTCCGTAAAAAATAGCAGGTACCATATCCATGCGGCGGAGCCTTCGCGCCACACCCTTCCCCGATTCGTTTCTAATCTGTGCCACCAGTTCAACATCCATTGTTAAGCCTCCAGCAATAAGCGTGCTACGTCACTTTGTTCCGATCAAGACGATTTCAGATGAATAAAGAACTTACAGATTCTTCATGATAAATACGTTTGATCGCTTCAGCCAGTATGGGCGCCAGACTGACCACACGGGTTTTTGCACATGCGGCAGCGTCCTGAGGGAGCGGGATACTATCTGTTACGGTCAAGGACGAGAGTGGTGAATCATTCAACTTCTTGACTGCATCTCCGGATAAAATGGCATGCACACAGTAGGCATGCACTGCGGTCGCACCGCTGGCTTCTGCTGCCACTGCCGCCCGCAACAGAGTCTTTCCGGTATCAATCATATCGTCTACGATCACCACCGTGCGATCTTTCACATCGCCCACGATTCGCCACCTGCGTTCCTCTTGCAACGCCCCATGGCGCTGGTCGATGATGGCCAAGTCAGCTCCCAAACGCTTGGCAAAAGCCCGTGCCCGTTCCACTCCTCCCGCATCCGGCGCGAGGATAACAGTATTTTGCGGGTATCGCTCCTTGAGATCTCCTATCAGGATTTTTGCGGCAAAGAGATTATCCACAGGGATACTGAAAAAACCCTGGATTTGGTTGGCGTGTAAGTCCACCGCGACCACTCGGTGTGTTCCTGCCACGGTTAGGAGATCTGCCACCATTTTGGCGGAGATGGGAACACGAGGCGCCTCCTTGGCATCTTTTCGTCCATATCCATAGTAGGGAATGATCGAGCTAATGCGCCATGCAGAAGCCCTCTTAACGGCGTCGATCAGCACCAGCAATTCCATGAGGTGCTGATTGACAGGTCTGCAGGTGGATTGCAGCAAGAAAACATCTCCACCGCGGACATTCTCCTGAATTTCCACTCGCACTTCACCATCGCTAAAAGCCCCCACCAGGGCTTTGCCTGGGGGCACTCCAAGAATTTCACAAATCCTTTCGTAAAGAACCGGATTGGAATTACCGGAAAAAATTTTCAGTTTACCGTGCATGAGCAACAAACCGGTTCACCCGCCCACGAGGATCTGTTGCCATAACCTATCGATCAGGTTTGCGGGCAACCCACCGGCCCCGGGTTTCCTTTCTCAGGCTGTGCGAGCCTGATTGATAACGGCGTCCACTGGAAAAAATGGCTGGGGTGGGAGGATTCGAACCTCCGAATGCGGGTTCCAAAGACCCGTGTCTTACCGCTTGACGACACCCCAACGCGCGAAAAGGGAACTATATGTCTATCTTCAGGCCGTTTTGCAAGACCGTTGTGGCCTGCACCCAGCAGGTCGGCCAAGCTTTTCTCGCCTCAACCTCTGCGGCTCGAGCATCTTCAATATGGCGAAAAACCCCAAAAACAGTTGGTCCGCTCCCAGTCATCAAAGCGCCGATGGCTCCATTCTTCAGGAGCCATTGCTTGATTTGGGCAATAACCGGGCAGTCCCCTGCCGTCACGCTTTCCAGATCATTTTGCATAAACGGCTGGACGTTCCATGGACGGTCCACAAACATTTGAATGCTAATTCGGCTCGCACCTCTTGTCAACGCCAATCTGCCATAGACACCAGCGGTCCCGACAAAGACCGGCGGCTTGATCAGCAACAACGGATACGGCGGCAGTCCCGAAACAGCCCACAGCTGATCCCCAATTCCCGTTGCCAGGGCAGCGCGGGGATGCAGAAAAAAGGGCACATCTGCGCCCAGTCTTCGAGCCACCGTGTGGAGTCTGGTGCTGGAGAGAGGATGGGCCAGCAGCTGATCGAGTATTCCCAACACCGCTCCCGCATCGCTGCTGCCTCCCCCAAGACCCGCGCCCACCGGGATGTTTTTTTCCAGCTTGATGTGCACCCCGGTTTCCGTGCCGGCTTCACGCAAATAGCAGTCCGCCGCAAGCCAGGCCAGGTTCCCGGCATCATTCGGCAGGTACGGGTCCGAGCATTCCAAAGTTATGTCATGTGGGGTCAGGCTTATTTCTACCCGGTCATAAATCCCGATGGGGAGCATCAGAGTGGAAAGTTCATGGTAGCCGTCGGCCCTTTTCCCGATTACCTCCAGCCAAAAGTTGATCTTGGCTGGTGCAAACAGACCCAATGATGGCACAATGACTCCTGGTTGTCCCGGCCGTGTTACTGGCTCTTCTGCACGTAGCGTAACCGCAAGTCATAAAGTACGGTTTTTATAAATCTTTCTTCATCAGGATCGAGGTTGCTGCGGGTTTTCTCCTCCAGCATCCCCAAAGTATCGATGATCTGTTTGGCCAACATCAAATCCTGATGCATCTGTTGCGTGCTGGGTTCGGGAATTTCCCCTAAATGCACCAAAGCCGACGAACTCAGCGAAAATACAAAGGTTGAAAAAGAGACTTCGGGCATTGGCCCACCGCTTGGTCGAGGACCTTCCTCCTGCTGCGATGGCTTGTCGGATTTGCCACTGATCTCCTGTTCCGGCGTTGGGCTCATGGCCTCTTCGATCCCGGTTTCTGCTCTTGGCTCGCTGTCCTCCGGCGAAATCTTGCGTCGGTCTTTAAATACGAACCCTTTTTCCTCTTTTTCTTCCTTCATGGACAGAACCTCCCATACAATTTTTCACCCGAGCTCCAGCTTCTGGACAATGTTAACATTCTCCAAGTCCAGTAACTGCTGAATGACATGCTCAGGAACAGACGTATCCGTTCGAAGCAGGATGATATTTTGTCCCCGTTCCAGGACTTGACCCACATCCATCATGGAAATATTGATTCGGTTGCGCCCCAGGCACGTGCCAATGGCGCCGATGGTCCCGGGAGTATCAATGTTGTAAATGAGCAGGAGGTGACCTTCAGGAGCAGCTTCCAGTCGAAAATCATTGATGCGAACCAGGCGGGGGTCTTTCTTGCCGAAAATGGTGCCGGCCACCAAGTTTTCGTCTTCCTGGGTTTTCATATGGATGCTGATGAGATTGGTGAAATCCTCCGCTTCCTTGCGCAGGGACTCGGTCACTCGGATGTTCCTCTCCTTGGCGAGAATCGGCGCATTCACGAAATTAACCATGTCGCTGAGGAAGGGAGTCAGCATGCCTTTCAATATGGTAATGGTGAGAGGTCGTGTGTCTAATGCCGACACATCACCGATATACTCAATGGAGACTTCTTCGATGGCGCCGCGTGTGATTTGCGTGAGAACAGTTCCGAGACGCTCTGCCAGAGTCAGATAAGGCCTGAGATTGGCCAGCACCTCACCGTCGATCATGGGCGCATTGACCGCATTGCGTATCGTTCCATTGAGAAAATAGTCAATGACTTGATCTGCAACAGCAAGCGCCACGTTTTCCTGGGCCTCATCCGTTGAAGCCCCTAGATGAGGTGTGGCGATAACCTTGTCCAAAGTGAGCAGTGGGTTATCTTGCGGAGGTTCTTTGCTGAAGACGTCCAGCGCGGCACCTGCCACTATCCCGGACTGAATGGCTTCAAACAGCGCCGGCTCGTCAACGATGCCCCCGCGTGCGCAATTGATGATGAAGACCCCCGTGCGCATTTTTTGGAAGGCGCCGGCATTGATGAGATTTCGGGTTTCCGGGGTAATGGGGGTATGAACTGTAATGTAATCGGCCCGCGCGTAGAGTTCGTCCAAGCTGACCGCTTCAATCCCGAGCTTTTCGATGGCCTGCCTGCTGATATAGGGATCAAAGGCGATCACATTCATTTTTAAGCCTTTGGCGCGATCGACAACCACCCGGCCGATCCTCCCCACGCCCACGATTCCCAGCACTTTGTTGAAGACCTCTTTGCCCCGGAAGCGCTTCTTTTCCCACTTTCCTTCCTTGATGGAAGCGGTCGCCTGCGGGATGTTTCTGGTCAGGGCGAGGATCATGGCGATGGTGTGCTCCGCAGTAGTGATCACGTTTCCCTCCGGGGTGTTCATGACCACGATGCCCCGTTTGCTGGCTGCGCCGACGTCCACATTGTCCAGGCCGATGCCGGCCCGCGCAATGAGTTTCAAGCGCTGCCCGGCTTCAATGACGTCGGCGGTCACGTTGGTCGCACTGCGGATGATCAGGGCATCATATTCCTTGATGATCTGACACAGTTCCTCATGTTTCAGGCTGGTATTCACCTCCACCTCAAAGTCCGGGACACTCATTAATCGGTCTAATCCCGACTCCGCCAAGTTATCACTCACTAAGATTCGCATCGGTCCCTCCTGAAAGATCCATCCGTATGTCAGGCAAATAATGAAATAGAACTTGATTTTCTAAGTAAATAGACACGTTATCTTGGATTTCCCACCCCGCGTTCCTTAGCATCCTCTCCCTTGAAACGTCAAGGAAGAACTCATTGCACGCAACATGAAAGCAATGACAATAAGACCATTTCGCACCCAGCCCAATCGATATCCCGGGGCATGGTATACCGGAATGGCGGGCAAAGAAAAAAAGTGGAGCCGCACGCTGACGGAAATAGCACGTTGATTGCCGGACGAATTTTACCTGGCGAAGAGGGGGTTGCTCAGCGGTCGGTTATTCGTGGCGCTCTTGGGGGAGGCCGCCTGGCGGGCCGCTTTGTTTTTTTCACGATCGATTTGCTTGAGTTCCTCTTCCAGCTCATCTACCACAGCGGGCGAATGGGACAATAACTTGAGAGCTTTTTCATAATGAAATTTTGCCAGTTTCCAATCCCTCTGATACGCATAATAATGCCCCAGATGGTAATGGGCTAAACCGTATTCTTGAGTTTGTCCCAGCAGGACCCCCAAGTGATAATCGATTTCGGGGAGCATTGGGGCCAGTTGCTCTGCCTTGCGCAAGTGTCGGAGTGCTTCCTGGGGTTGCCCCTGCTCGCGATATACAGAAGCCAGGTGAAAATGGATCGCCGGAGAGTTGGGATCCAGCAGTAGAGCCGTTGTCAAAACCTTTTTTGCCTCCTGCAATTGTCCCTGTTGAAAATAGGCCGCTCCGAGACTGCTCAATATCATGGGGCTATTGGCCTTCTGGCTTGCAGCCTCGCGCAGCTTTGTCACGGCCTGCTCCACTTGTCCCTCACGCAGGTAAAGACATCCCAGTCCGTAGGCCGTCACCGCAGAAAGGTCGTTTCGGCGTTGCAGGGCGCGAAAATGATCCAGGGCGACTGGTGGGGATTCGTATTTCCCCACCAGCGCCGCCTGCATCAACGGGAAATCCCCAATAGGGCTTTGCTGGGATGGTCGTGAGTCCTTGGCCCGTTCCTTCTCCACCATTGTTTCCAGATAGCTGACGCGTTCTCCTAATGCCGGGTGCGTCATCAGGTAGGAGGGGATCCGGGAGTCGGACTGCCATCGCATGCGGCTCATCTTGCGCATGACTGAGACCATGTCGTTCGAGTCATATCCCGCAGTAACAAGGTAATGAAACCCGAGACGATCGGCTTCTTCTTCATCATCCCTGCTGTTTTTCAGTTCCAGGCTTTTCACCCCGGCCAGGGCCCCGGTAGCAAGGGCACGCGATGCGTCACCGCCGCCTCCCAGAAAAGCTCCCGCCAGGCTGGCCACCAGCGCTGCAATGTTTAAAATTTTGCTTTGCTCAATGCGGTGGCTGATATGTCTTGCCTGCACATGCGCGATTTCGTGGCTGATGATGCTCGCCAATTCCCCTTCAGACGCCATCATGCTGATGAGACCCCGATAGATAAATATGTATCCACCCGGAATGGCAAAGGCATTCGGTGTTGCCTCATTAATGACGAAAAACTGATACTGGAAAGGCGTGTCGCTCAGCTGCCTGGTCACCCTGTTACCCACCGATTGGATATAAGTCACGACTTCCCCGTCATCCACCAGGGGCAAGCGCTCGCGAACTTGTTCCAGAATTCTGCGTCCCAGAACCTTTTCGTCACTGATGTCGAATGCCCGTGCCGCGGCGGGCGGCCATAAGTTCACCCACAGCCCCACCATGAGCACGGCCAAGGCAGCATAACCCCTTGAGGATTTCCGGTGGTGATGCATTATCGCTTTCCATTCATCCCGTGAATCTAATCGGTTGCGTCAGAACCAGTCGGCTCGTTTGTTTCGAGTGGTACATGTTTCGCTTCAAACCATAGGCTTTCCAGATCGTAAAAAAAACGCCTCGGTTCATAGAAAGCATGCACGATCACATCTCCATAATCCATTAAAATCCAATGCCCTTCCCGACGGCCCTCCACGCCCATCGGTTTGATTCCGATCTCACGCAGACCTTCTTCTAGGCGGTCTGCGATCCCCTGCACCTGGCGACTGGATTTGCCGGAGCAAATAAGAAAGTAATCGGCAAACGAAGATAAACCTCCCATATCCAGTAAGACCAAATCTTTCGCCCTACTGTCCAATGCATATTGGACACAGAGCATCGCTTTCTCTTTGCCGGTCATCAGCCTTCTAGGGCTCTTTTCTGCCACCACCACGCTGCATCCGACTCCTTGTGCGCAATGTTAACTCTTGGGCCATCTCGCTCTTGAAGCCAACCATTTCCATAATGCTATTATAGATTCAAGGTTTATTCTGCAAATATTTCAGTTGGACCATATAAACCCCAATTCTTAATATAAGCAATACACTCCGTTGGCACCAGATAGCGGATCGACTTACCGGTTCTTATCCGACTTCGAATCTGGGTGGAGGATACATCTATGCGAGTGATCTTGAGGTAATACACGGGAAAGAGCCTCGGATGGCGGTAGCAGGAACTTTCCGGGTCCCAGGCATAAAGCGATGAAATCTGGCCGCGCAACATTTTTTCCAGTTCCAGTTCCTGATATCTGGGACGCCGCAGCACCACCATCGAGGCCAGCTCGAATAGTTCCATATAATGCCACCAGGTATTGATTTCCAGAAAGGCATCGAGGCCGAGCAGAAAATAGATTGTGCCACCCATCCCGAATTCCTTGCGCAGGGCCTGCAGGCTTAGCACCGTGTAGGATGCGCCGGACAAACTCAATTCCAGATCGGAAGCGCGAAAAAGCGGATTGCCCGCAATGGCCGCCCGCAGCATTTGCCAGCGGTGCTCAAATGAGGCAGTCTCTTGTCCCGGCTTGTGCGGTGGGAGAGCAGCCGGCAGAAATAAGAATGTATCAAGATCCAGCGCCTCCATGGCCTCTTCTGCAGCGCGCAGATGTCCGATATGGATTGGATTGAACGTTCCTCCCAAGACACCAATACGCAAGGTCATTTTGAATTCACATCTGCGCTATGCGCGGCAACGCAATGAATGCGTTCAAGTGCGAACCTGTCCATTTCCGAACGCAATGAACTTGGTTCCGGTCAACTCCTCCACTCCCATAGGACCGAAGGCATGCAGGCGCGAAGTGGAAATGCCGATCTCTGCCCCCAACCCCAGCTGATAACCATCATTGAAGCGTGTCGAAGCATTCACCAGGACCAGGGAGGATTGAACTTCCTGGAGGAACCGATGAGCGCGTTCATAGTTTTGGGTAATAATGGCCTCCGTGTGCTGCGAACCATAGGTACTGATGTGGCGGATGGCTTCCTCCAGGTCATCCACAATGCGGATGGCCAGAATCAGGTCGAGATATTCCGCATACCAATCCGCCTCGGTGGCAGGCAGGCAGTCCGGCAGTAAAGACCGGGTCCGTTCACAACCGCGCAATTCAACCCCGGTCTTGTGGAAGGCATCGGCCATGAACGGCAGAAAGCTCCCCGCCGCACCTTGGTGGACGAGCAGGGTTTCCATGGCGTTGCATACGCCGGGGCGCTGGACTTTAGCGTTCAGGCAAATCTCTTTGGCCATGTTCAGGTCGGCGTCGGCGTCCACGTAAATGTGGCAGACGCCCTTGTAATGCTTCAGGACGGGCATGCGTGCGTGTTCCGCCACAAAGCGAATCAGCTCCTCGCCACCGCGAGGTATCATCACGTCAATGAAATCATCCAGTTTGAGCATTTCCAGTATGGCCTCGCGGTCAATAGTTTCCACCAGCTGAACCGCATCCGCGGGCAGGTTGACTGCAGCCAACGATTTGCGCAGAATGGCTGCCAGGCATTGGTTGGAGTGAAACGACTCCGACCCCCCACGCAACATGACAGCATTACCGGCTTTGATGCACAATGCCGCGGAATCGACGGTCACATTGGGCCGCGACTCATAGATGATGCCGACGACTCCCAGAGGAATGCGCATTCTGCCCACCCTTAAACCATTGGGGCGGGTCCACATGCGGGTGATTTCCCCCACCGGGTCCGGAAGCAAAGCTAGCTCGTGCAAACCGCTGATCATTTCGTCGAACACCTTGTCACTCAAGCGAAGGCGGTCCAACTTCGCCTTCGCAAGGTTCTTCTGTTTTGCCGCCAGGATGTCTTTCTCATTAGCCGATTGAATCCCGTCGACTTCCTGCCGCAGCACCTCAGCCATCATGATCAGAGCATCCCGCTTCAGCGAACTGCCGGCACACGCCATGAGATGCGAAGCCTGGCGAGCGCGCTTTCCCATTTCCTGCATGATTTTGCAATGATCCATGCGGCCTTTCTCCTATTCCGATTCGCTGCTCAAATCCTCATCGAGGAGCACGAAATTATTGCGATGGATGACCTCATCAGCATACTTGTATCCAATGGCCGGTTCGATCTCCTCACTATGAAGACCCTTGATCCGCTCGATCTCGCTCGATTTATAGTTGCTCAGTCCAATACCGACTACCGTCCCGTGCTCATCGGAACAGCGCACCGGGGCCCCCACTCCAAATGTCCCCCGAACTCCGCGAATACCGATCGGCAGCAGCGAGCGTCCCCGCTTCTGTAGAGCGACCACTGCTCCCGGGTCAAGGATCAAGTCTCCGGCCGGTTTGGGCAGATTGGCCAGCCACACTTTCCTGCCCTGATAGAGTCGCTCGCGTGGCGGGAAAAATGTCCCCAACTGTTCCCCGGCAAACAACCGCAACAACACATCGCGCTCCTTACCGGGAGCGATGATCATTGGAATCCCGGAAGCCATGCATTTCTTCGCGGCATTGAGTTTGCTCAACATTCCCCCGGTGCCCACCGCCCCGGGCGATCCTGAGGCACATGCCAGCAGTTTGG
>Ga0209254_10000596_pt1 | contig 29984 bp, 25 predicted proteins | sample FrelakmetDIP11DI_FD_187148 | JGI IMG/M metagenome (GOLD analysis project Ga0209254, IMG submission 187148) | Freshwater lake sediment microbial communities from the University of Notre Dame, USA, for methane emissions studies - DIP11 DI (SPAdes)... | ecosystem: Environmental > Aquatic >... | reverse complement strand
GGCTTGGCGCAACTGGTCGAGCGATGGGTAGCAGGGCAGCCCACGGACTAACTCATACTTCGGATTGATCGCATAGACGGTGCCATTGAACCCGGCCTCTAGGAGATTCTGAAAAACTCGGGCCCCGACCGACTCGGGGCGCTCGCTGGCTCCGAATACGGCAATGGAGGTGGGCATGAACAGGTGTTCGAGATAATGTCGACCCATAGTGAAGTTATCGTGCAAGTCGCGAGGCGAGAGCCTTGCAAAGAATGCGGGGCGCAGTGGCCTGACCCGTTTTCACTGCTCCCTCGGGAAGGGCGCTATTGATGTTACGGAAAGCAGCGTGCCGCTTAGCGCACGTGTACTGTACGCCCGCGGGTGCGGCTCAATGCGCCACATACAGCCAGGCATCCATCTCACAGCCGAGCGGACACGATGGCGGTTACCTCTGCGTCGGTTAATGCGATCGGGTTCGTCCGCATGCTGGCACCGCGGCAATGGGCAACGATTTCAGGAAGGTCATCGCCGCCCACTCCAAACTGGCTCAGCGGGCGCAGCCCCAGCGTTTCCGTCCATTCTCGCAGCAGGGAAACCAGTCTTTCCAGCGCCTCGCCCTCGCGTGAGCGCAAAACCGGGAATGATCATTCCGTTCCCCGTTCAGCAGTCTGTATGCGCTGGCGAGATTGTCTCCGCTTGTGAATCATCACGTAGATTGCGATCAGGACGGCGCTGAAGACCACGATGTCGACGACGGCATTTTGCGAATACCGTTCAATCAACGCCTGATTCTCGCCGATGAAATAACCGATCCAAGCGAGTACAGTAACCCACAGCGCCGCTCCGAGCAGCGTGTAGATGGAGAATTTCCAGTGATTCATGCGGGCGAGGCCCGCCGGCAGGGAAATCAGGTGCCTGGCGACGGGAAGGAGACGCCCGATAAAGGTCGAGATTTCGCCATGGTCTCGAAAGAACCGCTCGACGCGCGCAAAATGGTCCTCGGTAATCCAGAGGTAGCGCCCGTAGCGCAGCAGCAGTCGCCGTCCGAGAAAGCGGGCGGCAAAGTAGTTTGCGTAGGCGCCCACGAGGCTGCCCAGAGTGCCGCTCAGGATCACCAGACCCATGTTCATTCGGCCTTGTTGCACCAGATAGCCAGCGGGCGGCATCACGATTTCGCTGGGGATCGGGATCACCGAGCTCTCCATCGCCATCAGCAAAAAGATGCCCGTGTAGCCCATCGAGCCGATGGTCGTGACCAGCCAATTGATGAGATCGTGCATAAAACAGACCTGTGCTCTTAAGAGCTCTGATTGTGGACTAGAGTATCCCGGAGAGGAGCGGAACGAAGCTGACCGGCTCGATAGACTCGACTTCGAAGCCCGTCTCGGTCCGCTTGATTCGTTGCAGCATCTGATCCCGCCCGCTGCCGACGGGCAAGACCATCACCCTCCCGCGGCCAAGCTGCTCCAGAAGAGACTGCGGAAGATCGGATGGAGCGGCCGTGACCAGGATGGCGTCATAGGGGGCGTAGTCCTCCCAGCCCAGAGAGCCGTCGCCGTGCCTCAAGCGCACGTTGCGCAGGTTCAAGTCCTGCAAGCAGCGCCGCGCGCGCTGCTGCAACGGATAAATCCGTTCAATGGAGTACACCACCTTAACCAGTTGGGAGAGAATCGCGGTTTGATAACCCGATCCGGTCCCGACCTCTAGTACCTTTTCCGGGGAGTGGTTTTCCAGCAGGAGTTCGGTCATCCGCGCGATGATGTATGGCTGGGAAATCGTCTGGTTGAAGCCGATGGGGAGCGCAGTGTCTTCATAAGCCCGACTGGCGAAGGCATCCTCGACGAAGATATGCCGGGGCGTATTCAGCATCACGTCCAACACGGCCCGGTTGCGGATGCCCTGGTCCTCGAGTCGCTGGACCATGCGCTCCCGCGTGCGTCGGGAGGTCATGCCGCTGCCCTGAAGACGCCGGTTCATGTAGCGACCTCGGGTATCAGCCAATCGGTCAGCATGGGCACGCTTTCGTAGCGGGTCAGGTCGATCTGCAGCGGGGTCACGGAGACGTAGTTATTTCGAACAGCATAGAAATCAGTTCCCGGCCCCGCGTCCTGTTCTGGACCTGCCGAGCCTACCCAGTAGATCTCCCGCCCTCGCGGATCCAAAGTCTTGACGACGGGCTCCGCCTTGTGGCGCTGACCCAGCCGTGTCGCCTGAAAGCCTTTGATCATGTTTCGGGGTACGTCGGGTACGTTGACGTTGAGGATGGTATCCGCAGGCAAAGGTTCCTGCTGGATTCTTCTCAGCAGACTCACGGCGACATGCGCGGCAGTGGAGAAATGGTCCGGATTGCTCCCGGCGAGCGAAATCGCGACCGCCGGAAGCCCGAGAAATCTGCCCTCGGTTGCGGCCGCCACGGTTCCCGAGTAGATGACGTCGTCGCCGAGATTCGAGCCATGGTTGATGCCGGCGAATACCATATCCGGCTCTTGCTCGAGGAGGCCGGTGATCGCCAGATGCACGCAATCGGTGGGGGTGCCGTCGACTTTGATGAATCCGTTGGGCGCTTTGGTAATGCGGAGCGGTCGTTCGAGGGTCAGCGAGTTGCTCGCGCCGCTGCGGTTACGTTCCGGAGCGATTACCGTGAGCTCGACGAGCGGTCGAAGTGCGTCCGCAAGCGATACCAAACCTTGCGCTGCATAACCATCGTCGTTGCTGAGCAGGATGTGCATCGTGTCCATCGATGTTGAACAATTATGCATTTTACACGAGAAGCCACGGGCTTGGCGGGCCGCCGGAATTTTTTCCTCGTCCGGAGCGCGCGGCAGTGCAGCGGGGTTCTGGACGTGGCCGGCTGTTTGGGAACCATGCTTGAACCAACACAAGAACATTCGTGAGGCGGAAACCGATGGCAGCAGCGACCCATCAGGTGCCCCCGGCGGTTCGGGGCGCGGCTATCAGAACCTCGCGCGGCGTGCTCTCCCTATGACTCCCGTTCTGACAACCATGACGATGACCTCGGTTTGCGGCTGGTTCGTATCCATTCGTTCCGTAGGATCCTAGTCGGCTTGCTCCGGATAGAGATCAGAAAACCAATGTGTCAAGGCGGGCAATCGAGGATCAGCCTTGCTCCGGAGCTCCGAGCTGATTAGGATGCGCCTTGGCAATATGGCGCGCTGGTCAATACCTGCCTCGGGTCACGCATAAACTCGGGATAAGTGCGCCGTTTTCTCACTACCTACTTCTCAAGGAAATCGTCTCTATGTTGAACTCCGTCCGCGAGGCCCTGCAACGAAGACTCGAGGTTTGGCCGCTCTATCAGAAATACCGGGCACTGCCGTTGCTGGCACAGCGACTCCTCCTGGTCAGCTCAATTCTATTCGGGCTGACGGTGGCGCTCACCGTCATTTACTTTTACATCAGTCCGATCATCGCTGGTGGCGCGTTGGCCAGTATTCTGGCTGGTCTGGCCACCGGGTTGGGGGCCTTGCCGGCGCTGTTTTTCAAGAAAGTCTCTCAACGAGCCCTTTACACGATGCTGGGCGGCGCTGCGGGAGTGATGTTGGCGGCAACGGCATTTTCGCTGCTCGTGCCGGGCATCCAATACGGAAATCAAGTCTGGCCGGGGAAGGGGATCTTCGTCGTTGCGCTCGGAATGCTGGTGGGTGCAGGGTTCCTGGAGCTGGCCGACCGTTTCCTGCCTTACGAACGCTTCTTGGGCCACCGTGGCGACCTGATGAGTTCGCTGCGGAAAATCTGGCTGTTCATCGCGGCAATCACGTTGCATAACTTCCCCGAAGGCATGGCCGTTGGCGTCAGTTTCGGCGGAGGAGACTGGCATAAGGGCATCGTTCTGGCGATTGCCATCGCACTACAGAACATTCCGGAGGGTTTGGCGGTCGCCCTCCCCCTCGTTGGTTTGGGGTACAGACGTGGCCAGGCGGTTTTCATTGCGACGCTAACCGGTCTGGTGGAGCCCATTGGCGGGTTTCTTGGCGTGGCGGCCGTTTCGGTTTTCTTTCCGCTGCTGCCGATTGGAATGGCGTTTGCCGCCGGCGCCATGCTGTTCGTGATCTCGGACGACATCATTCCGGAGACGCAATCTAAAGGTAAAGCGCGCTATGCGACGTTTGCCGTGATCTTTGGCTTCGTCCTGATGATGATTCTCGACAACCTGCTGGGCTAACGGGGGCACCATGGCTTGCCCCTTATCGCTGGAGATTCATCACTGGGTCCACGACCATTTGCTCAACCAGGAGACCTTGGTGTGGTTGACGACGGCCGGAACCACGTTCCTGTTGATCGCGGCGGCCGAGTTTGGCGATAAGAGCCAGCTCGTTTGCATGACGCTGGCGGCCCGGCACCGCGGCTTGCCGGTCCTCCTCGGTGCATTCGCGGCCTTTGCGTTGCTCAACCTGGCGGCTGTGGTCTTCGGGGCGGCGGTAGCTCACTGGTTTCCCAAGACTGTGTTGTCGGTCGCCGTCGCCGTGCTGTTCACAATTTTCGGCTTGATGGCTCTGTTTGCCCGCGAAGAAGGTCCGACAGCAGAGGTGAGGGCAATGAGTGGGCACGGGCTCTTCGTCATGACCTTCCTGATGATTTTCCTGGCCGAGTTCGGCGACAAGACGCAGTTGGCTACGGTTGGGATCAGCTTAACCGCTAACGGCGTCCCCGTCTGGGTCGGGTCTACGCTCGCGCTCTCGCTGACGTCAGTGCTCGGCATTGTGGCCGGTCGCACGGTCCTGCAGCGGATTCCGCTCCGCTTGATGCATCGCGTGAGCGGCTTGTTGTTCCTGGCTCTGGCGTTCTATGCGGCCGTCAGCGTCCTGCCGACAGATGCGTGGGAGCGCATCGGCGACCGCATCGCGCAAGCAGCCCTAAGATTCTCGCCGCGCCCGTCTCACTAGCGAGTGCAACTTTGGCGTCAAACTCGGTGCAGGATCAACTCCAGGACGGCTTTGCTGCCGAAATAGCCCAACATCAGCGCAGCGAACCCCCCGAGTGTCCAGCGTATGGCGGTCTGCCCTCGCCATCCGTGCACCAGGCGTCCCCAGAGAAGCACGGCGAACACCAGCCATGCAGTGAGGGACAGGACGGTCTTGTGGGCCAGGTGCTGCGCGAACAGATCTTCAAGGAAGATGAAACCCGTCGCCAGGGAGACACTCAACAGCACGAAGCCGGCCCCGATCAGCTGAAAAAGCAGGGATTCCATGGTCTGGAGAGGGGGTAGGGAACGACTGAGCCGGCTCCTGTGATGACTCCTTAGGCGCCACTCTTGCAACGCCAGCAGGATCGCCTGGATGGCGGCGATGTTTAGAAAACTGTAGGCCAGCATCGATACCAGGATATGGATGCTCATTGGCCATGAATGATCTCTCGGCACGTGGCTGTCCGCGGGGAAGCTCATCTTGAGCGCCAAGACCACGGCCGAGATCGGAAAGATGATGATGCCGAGCTTGTCGACGGGCTTCGCCAGCGATGCCAGGAGGAGGATGCAGACAATAAATAAAGTGACGAGCGAGGAGGCGCTCAGGAAACCGAGGTTGACGACTCCCGCTGTGCCGATGTCGACGATCGTCGCGAGAGCATGGAGCCCGACTGCCACCCAGCCGAGAGCGAGCACGGGAATCCGCAGCCGATGCGTCGAGTCGGGCGCCGGGTAGTCCTGTCGGAGCGAAAAGATCATCGCTCCTGCCGCCGTGAGGTAGACCAGGATCGCCGGAACGCCGAACAGCCACGAATAAATCGACATCATGCCCTCCCGACGCTAGTCTGGCATAATGTTGGATGGAGTTGAAGCCCAAGCGCTAAGGCCTCCGAACGGCAATCACAGGAACTACGCCATGTTTGACAATCTGACCGAACGCCTGAGCGGGTCCCTCAAGAAGATCAGAGGGCAAGGCCGGCTCACCGAAAACAACGTTCAGGACACGCTGCGCGAGGTGCGCACTGCGCTGCTGGAGGCGGATGTCGCTCTGCCGGTCGTTCGCGAGTTCGTCGAACAGGTGAAGACGCGCGCCCTCGGTCAGGAAGTTCAGAAGAGCCTGAGCCCGGGTCAGGTGATGGTGAAGATCGTCAGCGACGAGCTTGTTGCCGTCATGGGCAAAGCGAACGAGCGATTGAATTTGGCGACGCAGCCCCCGGCTACGATTTTGATGGCAGGCCTCCAAGGCGCGGGCAAGACAACGACGGTCGCCAAGCTGGCGCGGTGGATCAAGGACAATGAACGCAAGACGGTGCTGGTGACAAGTGCCGACGTTTACCGACCGGCGGCAATCGAACAGCTGGAGACGCTGGCTCAAGAGGTGGGGGCAGGGTTTTTCCCTAGCGATCCGGCGCAGGATCCGGTCTCCATCGTGGAGAATGCTCTCGACCATGCCCGCAAGAAGTACTACGACGTCGTTATCGTCGACACTGCCGGACGCCTGCACGTGGACGAGAAGATGATGGACGAGATCAAGCGGCTGCATGCCGCGATCAAGCCCATCGAGACCCTGTTCGTCGTCGACAGTATGACAGGACAGGATGCGGCAAACACCGCCAAGGCCTTCAATGACGCCCTACCGCTCACTGGCGTGATTCTTACCAAGACCGACGGCGATGCGCGCGGCGGCGCTGCCTTGTCGATTCGTCACATCACCGGCAAGCCCATCAAGTTTCTCGGCGTGGGTGAAAAGACGGCCGCGTTGGAGGTCTTCCACCCGGATCGCATCGCCTCGCGCATCCTCGGTATGGGCGATGTCCTGACCTTAATTGAGGAAGTCGAGCGCAAGATGGACCGCGAAAAGGCGGAGAAGCTTGCTAGGAAGATCCAGAAGGGCAGGGGCTTCGATCTCAACGACTACCGCGACCAGCTCCTGCAGATCAAGAACCTTGGGGGAGTCGGCGCGATGTTGGAGAAGCTTCCCGGAATTTCAGGCCTGCCGAAGGATGTCAAGGAGAAGGTCAACGATAAGGAAATGGTTCAGCAGTTGGCAATCATCAATTCCATGACCAAAGAAGAACGCCAGTTCCCCGACGTTATCAACGCTTCTCGGAAGCGTCGGATTGCTGCGGGTTCCGGAACGGATGTGGCCGACCTCAATCGTCTGTTGAAACAACACGGCCAGATGCAGAAGGTCATGAAAAAATTTAAGAAGGGCAATATCGCTAACCTGCTTCGTGGGATGAAGGGGCAACTGGGCGGTCGGCCCCCACCGTTCTGATGGGCCGGAGAAAGCGTGGAGTGGTGTCACGCCCACCGCGAGACCGAGTACCGGCGCGGCCGCGCTGGGAACTATGCCTGCTGCCGGTATCGCCGCAGTTCATTCCGGGCAATGTCTTGAAACCGCCGGTTAAACGACTTGGCCAGTAAGGCCATTCCAAAGTAACCGCAAGGGAGCTTAGGCCCGTTACCGCAGTATTCCAGCATTTGGTAGGCTTTCGCACTGTGGCGATGATGATCGGCATGCCGCGCCAGGCCGACAAAAACGTGGCGGGTGAACCAGGAATCCGTCGCCCAGGCGGCGAGGGCCTGGCCAGGCTTGGTGCCCTTTTTCAACCCCCAGTGCTGAAAGTAGTTGACCGCCTCGAGCAGCCTTATCGCTGCCAGGGCCTGGAGGAGAAAGATCCCCGCCGCTGGCAGGCCACCATACGTTGCGATGAGGATCAGTAGCAGCACTTGCGCAAGTGTACCGAGTAAGACCTCATGTTGCAGCAGGCGCAAGATGTTCGCGAAAGCCCCTTTCTGGTAGCCTGGATGAGCGGAGCGTGCAGAAGTTTGTGGTTTGGCGTCCCGTGATCCGAGTCCCGGTTCCGGTACCACGCCTCGGCGGAAGGGAAATGAGACCGGTAGGCCGAGGCGCTCGTTCTCGAGTCGCCACGCGTTGCGGTACTGGGCGAACTTGGTGCGGCGCCAATAGCTGCGATAAGTCTCGCCTAAGCGGGCGGTTGCGGGATCTTCGCGAGTGCCGACGTGCCGGTGATGGCCGCGAAGGTGCTCGACTGCGAAGTGTTCGTACCACACCGAGCAGAGCACCAGCCGTCCCAGGAAACGCGGGATGCGTCTTCGCCGGTGAATCAATTCGTGAGCCACGGCGATTCCGGAGCAGCACGAATTGGTTCCGACCAGAATCCGAATGGCCAACAGGTTACTGACGCTGTCGATGATCTGCGCTGCGTCCCTCCAACTCAACTGTGCCGCCATATCGACCAGCACAGCGGTGTTGGCGATCTGCAATCCGGCGAGGAGATACAACAAGCCCTCGAAAGGCCATGACGGGAGGTCGGGTGACGGCTGGCGCCGATCCGAGGGGCTGACGAAGTCGGCAAAGATAAACAGCCAGACCGGCAGCGTCCAAAGAAGAGCGCTCGGCGCGGAATGGGGACCCGTGCTTAGGAACAGCAGAGTGCAAACCGGCAACACGAGAGCGAAGGAATGTTCCGCGACCGCACCGATCGGCGACAGCCCATCGGCAGGTTGGAGGAAAGGTGATTCGGCAGCGGTTCTCATGGTTAAGGGCACCCGGCGGCGGCATTGTAGCCTCTTCTCTGGCTGACTTCACCCCGCCTTTTCAGCGCTGATTTAGTCAGTTGAAACGCACGTGGCTTGCGACACCTATTACCTTGGCTTGTCCGTCACCTACCACGATCCAGCGCTCGCAATCGTCGACGGGTGCGGCGAGGTTTTGTTCGCGGAGGCATCGGAGCGGTATCTTCAATACAAGCGCGCTCTGAACGCAGAGCCCGACAACCTGTACTATCTGCCGGAGGTACTGCAGGCCCATTGCCGTAGCCGCGCAAACTTCGTCATCGCGCTGAATTGGCGTCGCCGGCGCCCTCTATACGAAACGGTCGTTGCAGGCCTGGGCATCTTGCAGGCCGAGGGTCTGTTGAAGACGGGGCTCAGGCGACTCAAGTCGCCGCTGCCCAACCACAAACTGCATCACATGATGGCGTGTCAGCGAAATAGTATCGCAAAGGCCGGGCTCAATGCCGTCCGCGTGCTCCACGAGTGCTTTTCGGAGGCTTCGGTTAGCCTTGTCGATTGCGATCATCATACCTCGCATGCAGCCAGCGCGTGTTACGCGAGCCCGTTCGAGGAAGCTGTGTGCGCCGTGGTCGATTCGTACGGCGAACACGGAGCGCTCGCATTTTATGTATACGGTAACGGCCAGTTGAAGCTCATCCACGAGGCTCGGGGGTTGGGTAGTCTCGGCTTGTACTACATGAAGCTCACCGAGTGGTGCGGCTTCGACTGGCTCAAGGGGGAGGAGTGGAAGGTCATGGGGTTGGCTGCCTACGGCGAATTGGATCCCAGGATTTACGAACTCCTCGGCGCCAGCATTCGTGTTCAGGGGCTCGACGTCAAGCATGACCGCGGCCCCTTGTTCGAGGCCTTGAAGTCTATGGAGGCGCTTCGGTGGAGCGCGAGCGAAGCGCCCGAAACTGCGGCCAACCTTGCCTTTAGCGGCCAGCGGGTCTTCGCCGAACGAATGACCGAGTTGCTCAATAACCTCTACGCACTGGGATTGTCCGAGAACCTGGCCCTGGCGGGGGGGTGTGCGCTCAATTCCTCATTCAATGGCCAAGTTCTGGAGCGCACGCCGTTTCGAGCACTCTATGTGCCACCCGCGCCGGCCGATGACGGGACCGCGCTGGGAGCAGCCTACCTGGCGTCGAGCCAAGGTGGAACTCCCGCGAGGCGCTCGGCTCCAGCCATGCTCTCACCTTACTTGGGCTCCAGGGTTTCGCCTGAAGGCATCGCGCGCCTGGCGCAATTCGCTCGAGGTCTGGAAGTCCGCCGCTTTTCCGAGAACATCGCGGAAGAAACCGCAGCGCGGCTCGCTGATGGAAAGCTGGTGGGCTGGGTTCAAGGGCGGGCGGAGTTCGGGCCTCGGGCACTGGGCAATCGTTCCATTCTCGCCGACCCGCGCAATCCCGGGATGAAGGACGAGATCAACCGGCGGGTGAAGTTTCGCGAGGAGTATCGTCCGTTTGCTCCGGCGGTGCTCGACGAATTCGGCGTGGACTACTTCTTGAATTATCAGTTTTCTCCGTACATGGAGCGAACGCTGAGATTCCGGAATGAAGCGGCGGCTCGGGTTCCGGCCGTAGTACACGTAGACGGGACCGGACGGCTACAAACCGTGAAGAAAGAATGGAATCCGAGGTTTTACGAGGTGATTGAGCACTTCCGGAGGCTGACCGGTATTCCGGTAGTGCTGAATACCAGTTTCAATGTCATGGGAAAACCCATCATCCACTCGGTGGAAGACGCCGTCGCCGTGTTCATGACAACGGGGTTGGATGTGCTGGTGGTGGAGGACCTGATGATCAGCAAGTCGTGAGGCCATCCCGGATCGGCGTCTGGCTCGAGTTGCCATTTTTTCGGAGCTCGAAGCTGCGGGCTTGCGAAGTAAACACGCGGGTAAACAATGAACGCATCGCTCGACACAACGGACATCATCCGAAGGCGTTACGACCGGATCGCACCGGTGTTCGACCTACTGGAAAGTGCGATGGAAACGATCGCCTTTCGCGGCTGGCGGGCGTTGCAGTGGAGTCGCGTGGAAGGCTCCGGCATCCTTGAGGTCGGTGTCGGGACCGGGAAGAACTTTCCGTTCTATCCGCCGGACGCGCAGATCACCGCCATCGACTTCAGCGAAGCCATGCTTCGGCGCGCGGAAGCCAAGGCACAGCAATCGGGTGTGCGGGTGAGTCTGAGGGTGATGGACGTGCAGCAACTCGACTTTCCCGCGGCCACCTTCGATGCGGTGGTGGGAAGCTTCGTCTTTTGCTCTGTGCCAGATCCGAGGCAGGGACTCGAGGAAATCCGGCGGGTGCTAAAGCCAGGCGGTCAGTTGGTGCTGCTGGAGCATGTGCTGAGCGACCGGCCGTTTGCCGCCTGGCTGATGAAACGGGTCAATCCGTTGGTTGTCCGTCTGCTGGGTGCCAACATTGACCGGCGGACCATAGAGACGGTTGCCTCAAGCGGCTTCGCGATCGAAAGGATCGTCGACCTCTCGGCGATCGTCAAGTTGATCCAGGCCCGGTGCCCTGAGGTCTGAGCTTAAGGATTTGAAGGGATCCCATTGGAGTCGAAGGTACCCACCACGTTGTTGGCGGATGAGTCGCAATAGCGTTAGATTAACGGGCCTGAACTGCCGGCATCCAGACGATAGGCGCCCTGCCCATCGTCCCGATCGTTCGGGTTCCGGTGACCCCTGCCGAAGCGGCGAGAAAAGCGTTAACTCGCCAGCATGAGGGATGACTTGCCCTCAGTGAGAGGGCTCTCCGCCCCGGGCGCAGAGCGCGCTGGGGGGCGGAGAGTTCAATAGGCAGACTCCTTACTTCACACTTGCCTGGATCTTTTCCAAGGCGGGAATGGTGTCAATCAACACCGCTGATGCTTCGGCGGGATCGCCCGCCTGACAGGCATCCTTTGCGGCTTTGATCTTTTTCACCGCATCCTGCAACGGCTTGCCGGCGGCGTCACCGGTAACCTCCTTGTAGTGCTGGATGGACGCTTTGATGCTCTCAACGCACAAGTCCTGGTGTCCAGCCGCCGCGTGCTCGTTAGCCTCCTTGACCGTCTTGACCATCATGTCCAGGTGCTCCCTCACGCCAGAGGCGCTCTCCGCTGCGGAGGCTGACCCGGCGGCGAGACCGAAAACGCTGGCCAGCAAGACCGCGCTCAGATGCTTCAGATTTTGTTTTTTCATGTAACGAATTGCTCCTTTCTCTCTATATGTTTTCGTGCCACTTTCGCTGCGGCTTCTTTATCAGATGCATTTCGGCATCCAGCTGACGTCGACCGGATCTACACTCGGCCAGAAGTAGCACGCACTCACTTACTTACGGTGTCGCCGTCAAGCAGCCCTAATACTATTCCAATGGAGTTCGATTTGTCATGTACTTGTGGGAAGTTTTTTTGTCTGCCTGATGCAAGCGGCGGATCTGATAGAGCGGGTGGAACGGCGCGTTCGTGAATTCGGTGCTGGCGCCAACTGCCACGCTGCACAACAGGGCTCACTGGGCTGACTTCGGCACCGCTTTAATCCCAAACCAGAACCCCTCCCGTTTGATACTCGGTCACGCGTGTTTCGAAGAAGTTTTTTTCTTTCTTGAGGTCCAGCATCTCGCTCATCCACGGGAACGGATTGAAAGCCCCCGGATATTGTTCGGGCAGGCCGATCTGGCTGCAGCGGCGGTTAGCGATAAATTGGAGGTAGTCCTTGAACATCGGCGCATTGAGACCGAGCACGCCCCGCGGCATGGTATCGTAGCCGTATTGGATCTCGATATCGACCGCCTCGTGGATCATAGCGATGATGTCTTGCGTAAACGCGTCAGTCCATAAGTGAGGGTTCTCGATCTTGATCTGATTAATAACGTCGATCCCGAAATTCATATGCATGGATTCGTCGCGCAGGATGTACTGGAACTGTTCTGCGGTGCCTGTCATCTTGTTGCGCCGTCCCATGGAGAGAACCTGCACGAAGCCTACGTAGAAGAAGATTCCCTCGAAGATTACGTAGAACGCAATCAGCTCGCGCAGCAGACGTTGGTCGTTCTCCTCGGTGCCGGTGTGGAAATTCGGATCGGCCAAATACTGGGTGAAGGGCAGTGCCCACTCTGCCTTGCGGGCAACGGCAGGCAGCTCGCGGTACATGTTGAACACCTCTCCCTCGTCCATGCCAAGCGACTCCACGACGTACTGATAGGCATGCGTGTGCAGGGCCTCTTCGAACGACTGACGCAGCAGATACTGGCGGCACTCGGGGTTGGTGATGTGCCGGTAGACCGCAAGGACCAGATTATTAGCGACCAAGGAATCCGCGGTGGAGAAGAAGCCCAGATTGCGCTTAATGACCGTGCGCTCGTCTTCGGTCAGACCGTCGGAACTTTTCCAGAGAGCAACGTCGGCGTTCATGTTGATTTCTTGCGGCATCCAGTGATTGGCGCAGGCATCCAGGTATTTTTGCCAGGCCCACTTGTATTTGAAGGGCACCAACTGGTTTAGGTCGGCGCGACAGTTGATGATCCGTTTGTCGTCGACCTGGATGCGTCGGGCGCCCATTTCGATGCACTCCAGTCCGGTCGCACCGGCGCTGGCGGTATCCAGCCGAATGGAGGGTGCGCTGGAACTGTTGCCAGCGTGCGCCTCGGGGGCCGCGGTTCCCTGCGAGAGAGGAAAGCCAGCCTCGGGCAGTCGGGGAACCGGCTCCTCCCTCTCGCAGGCGAAATCGATTGACCTTGGTTTTCGCGTGGGTAGGTGCGCCATATCCACCATATTCACAAGCGGATCTTCCCAATTCAGTTCCATAGTGTTGTTACCTGTCGCCCCGCAAGGCATCGTCTCGTTTGACAAGGTCTACTTTTTTCTGAGAAATATCGAAGGGGTCGCCTCGTTCCGCTTGCATTACGCCGCCGCCGCCGCTCTCTTGGCGTTGCAGATGGTGATCGTCGGGTCAGAGTCGGAGGGCGGAATCGGCATGCCCTGCTCCGCCATCCATTCGACATGTTCCCTCATGCCCCATCTAGCCCTATAGATGCAGTCCTCGATGGAATGGCCGAAGCCCCCAAAGTCTTTCAGCCCAGGGGCGTAGAAGCCGAAGCGTTCCGGATCCTCGGAGGCTTCGATGACCAGCGAGTAGGGTAGTTCGATCATGAGATTAATCCCCCATTTTCTTGATGTTATCAGCCAAAGTTCACGCCTCTTCGTTTCGAGGTTTAAATGAGAGTCACGACGCAGTGTCCCTTGCCCATTTTGGACCGGCGTAACCCACCCATTACCAACTTGGATCCGCAGTGACGAGGAAATCGAACCCGCCCGCCCCGCAGCGCCTTTCGAGTTGCCGCATGACGCGTTTCTGCACTGTCGGTGTGTCGTCGGGACCGCTGATGAAGAAGGGCTTACCCTCCCGCCCGAAGGAAAACTTCACCGGGCAAGCGGCAGCGTCCACCCCGCCGAAGATGATTCGAGCCATCTTGCAGTCGGGGTGCGGGTCGAATCCCAGGTCGCGGGCAAAGGCCGCTGCCTGTTCGACCAGTTTGCGGGCGTAGGCGGGGTGTTCTCGTTGGTAGTCAGGATAGGCATCCCGCAGTTTTTCCAGCCGCCGCGCATAGTTATCGGGCTCCACGATTGCGTATAAGGCGTTCTTGATGCCCAGGCAGTACGCATCGATCAAGAACATGCTCAGCGCGTACCGTCCGTCAGCTAAACGCCGGCTGAACCAGATACTGCCCATGCCGTTCTGAAAAAGCGATCCAGGCACCAGGACGTCGGCAATCGGCGCGTCGGCGGCGGCTGCCCATTCGCGCGCAGAACTCCACAAGTTTGCGAAACTGCTGGTCGGCCGTTTCTTAGTCCCATTCCGCTGTTCCGACTTCTTTGCCCGTTTCTTCTGCAATGCAGTTTGATTTAATGCCATCGTTCAAACCTTGCTGTGTCGTAGGAAATGTCCGGATGTAAGTTTGCTCCACACGATGCCGTTTGCAGAGTTCACTGGCACGCTTCGCAGGTCGGGTCGTCTATTGCACAGGTCTTCTGATCTGTCGCTCCGCCCGAATTCACCTCCTCTGCCGTAGTCCCTTGGTGGCGCGGAAGTCCGGGTATCTCATCGTCGATGGGATCCGCTTTCACCAAGTTGAGTTTGCCGTCGAAAGCGGTGCTTTTCTCCACGTGTGTGGCACCCATCGAACGGAGATAGTAAGTGGTCTTGAGGCCCCGCACCCAGGCCAGCTTGTAAAGCGTGTCCAGCTTCTTGCCAGACGGTTCAGCCATGTAGAGATTCAGTGATTGCGCCTGATCGATCCACTTTTGCCGGCGGGCCGCCGCTTCCACCAGCCAGCGGGCGTCGATTTCAAAAGCGGTGGCATACAGTTGCTTCAGCTCGTTGGGTACCCGCTCGACGTTCTGAACACTGCCATCGTAATACTTGAGATCGTTGATCATCACCGCGTCCCACAGCTCCCGCTGCTTAAGGTCACGGACGAGGAACGGATTGACGACGGTAAACTCCCCCGACAGGTTCGACTTAACGAACAGGTTCTGATAAGTGGGTTCGATCGACTGTGATACCCCGCAGATGTTGGAGATGGTCGCCGTAGGCGCGATCGCCATCACGTTCGAGTTGCGCATGCCCACTGTCATGACCCGCCGCCTCAAACTCTCCCAGTCCAGAGTCGCCGAGCGGTCCAGCTGCAGGTAGCCCCCACGTCCCTGTTCGAGACGATCGATGGAATCGAGGGGGAGTGCCCCGCGGCTCCATAAGGAGCCTTGAAAGGTGGAATAGTGCCCGCGCTCTTCGGCCAGATCGGTCGACGCCTTGATGGCGAAATAGCTCACCCACTCCATGCTGCGGTCGGCGAAGCTGACGGCTGCCTCAGAGGCGTAGGGGATACGGAGCTTGTAGAGCGCATCCTGAAAGCCCATGATGCCGAGTCCCACAGGTCGATGGCGCAAGTTGGACCGACGGGCCTGGGGCACGCTGTAGTAATTGATGTCGATGACATTGTCCAACATTCGGAGTGCGGTGCTGACAGTTCGCTCGAGCTTGACCACGTCGATCCGATGATGCCATGCCTCCCCTTCCGGGCCCTGCCCCTGACACGGCGAGGGAGGGGGGAGGGTCGGGCGCTCCGCGTCCAATATGTGATTGGCCAGGTTCACCGAGCCCAGGTTGCAGACGGCAATCTCGCCGTCGCTGGTGTGCAGCGTGATCTCCGTGCAGAGATTGGAAGAGTGGATGACTCCGGTATGCTGGTTGGTATACCGCAGATTGCAGGGATCCTTGAATGTGATCCAAGGATGCCCGGTTTCGAATAGCATCGAGAGCATCTTCCGCCACAGATGTGTTGCCGGAATGCGTTTGAACAGCTTGAGTTCGCCTCGGTCGGCCTTCTGCTCGTATTCGACGTAACGTTGTTCGAATTCCGCTCCGGTTAGGTTGTGGAGATCCGGGGTGTCATTGGGCGAAAACAGCGTCCACGGTGTCCCCTCGGCGACACGTTTCATGAAGAGATCCGGTACCCAGTTCGCGGTGTTCATGTCGTGGGTCCGGCGTCGGTCGTCACCCGTGTTCTTGCGCAATTCGAGGAACTCTTCCACATCCAGGTGCCAGGTTTCCAGGTAGGCGCACACAGCTCCTTTGCGTTTGCCGCCTTGATTCACTGCGACCGCGGTATCGTTGGCCACCTTGAGAAATGGCACGACTCCTTGGGACTTGCCGTTCGTGCCCTTGATGTGCGCACCCATCGCGCGAACCCGCGTCCAGTCGTTTCCGAGGCCGCCGGCGAACTTGGACAGCAGCGCATTGTCTTTGATAGCGCTGTAGATGCCGTCCAAGTCGTCGGGGACAGTGGTCAAATAGCAGGAGGATAACTGCGGGCGCAGGGTGCCCGAATTGAACAGGGTGGGGGTGCTCGACATGAAGTCGAACGAGGAGAGGAGATCGTAGAACTCGATGGCGCGAGCTTCGCGGTCGATTTCGTTGATCGCAAGCCCCATTGCGACGCGCATGAAAAAGGCCTGCGGCAGCTCGAAGCGGATGCCGTGAGCGTGGATGAAATAACGGTCGTACAGGGTCTGCAGACCTAAGTAGGTGAATTGAAGGTCACGCTCCGGCTTGATCGCGCCGCCCAAGCGAGCCAGATCGAAGCGGGTCAGTTCCGAGGAGAGCAGTTCCAATTCCGTCCCGCGCTTGATGTAGCTTTGAAAGTACTCGGAATAGCGTTCGGTCATCTGCTCTTGGGTCGCTTCTGTCCGGTGGCCTTCGAGAAAGCTCAATCCCCCGCGGCGCAGGATGTCGAGCAGCAAGCGGGCGGCCACGAACGAATAATCGGGTTCCCGTTCGATGCCGGCGCGTGCGCTCATCACGAGCGTAGGCACGACGTCGCTTTCCGGCACACCGTCGAACAGATTGCGTTGCGCATCCGCGATGATCCAGTCGGGTTCGACCCCGGTCAGTCCGCGGCACGCCTCGCGCACCAATACTTCCAGGCGCCCCCGATCCAAGAGCTTTTGCGACCCGTCTGGCTGCGTCACGTGCAGGGCTTGCTCGGTTTCGTCCTGTTTGGGCTTTGCTGTCTCGGATCGCAGCCGTGCCCGTTCCTCCCGGTACAGAACATAAGCTCGAGCGACCTTGTGATGGCCGCTCCGCATCAGGGCCAACTCCACCTGATCCTGTACATCCTCGATATGCAGCGTGCCACCGGAAGGCAGTCGGCGCAGGAGCGCCTTACCGACCTGGTCCGTCAACTCTTTCACCGCGTCGTGGATGCGACGGCTCGCGGCGGCGCTACCTCCCTCGACGGCCAAAAAAGCCTTGGTGATGGCGACGCTGATCTTGGTGGCGTCGAAAGCAGTGACCTTGCCGTTACGGCGAATGACTTTCAGCTCGCCGGGAGCGACTGCACAAAGTTCCGCGGTTGTCGTCGGTGTTTCGACCAAGACGAGGTTCGGCTGAGTATGGGCGAGAGCAGATTCGGTTTCCATGCAGTGCTCCGTGTTGGCGTCATTGAGGAAGAGTCGGTTTCAGGTGCGACCACTATACGATGTGCTTTTTGACCAGGTCAAGCACAATATGCTGTGGTTTTTTCTGTGGAGATGCTGTGGAAAAGCTGTGCTCATCGGTTCGGTTAGCCGCAACCTGTGCGGTGCGGGAAATCTTTCCGCCGGCGGGGGAGGACCCAGCTAGCTTTGGTTCTGGAGACTCGTTTTCGGTTTTTTCTTGGGAGGGCGCTCTGGCTTGAGCCAATGGAACGCAGCCCGCTGGACGGGTAAGTTCGGTTGGAACAACCACGCCTCTGTGTTCCGAGCACTGGTCCCCCGACTGACGAAATGCACCGATTGCTCTTGCTTACCGTGTTGACGGCTTTGTTGTAGACTCCCGATAAGTCAAATGAAGGAGCGTCAAGCGAGGAGCGATGCAAACCGTCCGTGCATGGGTAAGCGACTGGCTGAAGCGGATTCTTCCCGATTCGCAGGCGGTGTCGTTCGCCTTATTGCTAGTCGTCGGCTTCATACTCGTGGTCAGTTTGGCCAACATGCTCATGCCGGTGCTCGCTGCGTGCGTGATCGCCTACCTCCTAGAGGGCGTGGTCGACATCGGAGTGCGGGAGAAGCTGCCCCGTCTCGTCGCCGTCATTGTCGTCTACATCCTCTTTCTTGCCTTTGTTCTATTTACATTAGTCGCCCTGTTGCCGCTCCTTTACCAGCAGACGGCACAGTTGATCGAGCAACTCCCCGCCTGGGTCAGTCGTGGTCAGGTCCTAGTGATGCAGATGCCTGAACGGTATCCGGAGTACATCACCACGGAACAGATCTACGATGCGATGAATACCATCCGAAAGGAGTTGATCGCTTACGGACAATCGATGTTGACCTACTCCTACGCTTCGTTGGTCAGCGTTATCACCGTGCTCGTCTACACGATTCTGGTGCCGATGCTGGTTTTTTTCTTCCTCAAGGATAAGGACCGCATCCTCGGCTGGTTCAGCCAGTACCTGCCCCGGGACAGGAATCTTTCGACGCGCGTCTGGCGTGAGGTGGACACTCAGATTGGCAACTACGTGCGCGGAAAATTTATCGAGATCCTGATTTTGCTGTCAGCGAGCTACCTGACGTTCACGCTGATGGACCTGAACTATGCCCTACTCCTCGCGGTGCTGATGGGCCTTTCCGTCATCATTCCCTACGTCGGTGCGACGCTGGTGACATTTCCGGTGGTGCTGGTGGCTTTCTTCGAGTGGGGGGTGACCGACGAGTTCTGGTATCTGATCCTCGCTTACGGCATCATCCAGGCGCTCGACGGTGTGGTTTTGGTCCCGCTGCTGTTTTCGGAGGTGGTGAACCTGCACCCCGTGGCGATCATCGTCGCCATCCTATTTTTCGGGGGGCTCTGGGGATTCTGGGGGGTATTTTTCGCGATACCGCTGGCGACCCTGGTTAAGGCAGTGTTGGCGGCCTGGCCACGGACCGGCGAAAGTGCGATGGAAGGTCCCCCGGCAGCAAGCGAAACCGTTAAAGCGGTGCGGCGGGTCGGTTGACGCGTTGACATGGGACCGCATCCGGGTACCAAGCCTCAACGAGGACGTTGCTACAGGGCATGAAGACTAACCATGCGGCTACCTGGCTTGGCGGTCTCATATTTTGGCTACTCGCCCTGCAGGCACTGCCGGCGGAGACACTCCCGAAACCACAACAGCCATTCGCAGGGCTTGGTGGCGTATCTGAGGTTGATACGACGCCAAGTTGGCCAGAAGCTGTGCAGGCATTGAAGGGTGCCCCGAGTCTTATTGTGATTGTCCTTGACGACGTGGGCTTCGGTCAGCTTGGCTGTTACGGTGGTCCCATCGCGACACCGAACATCGACAAGCTGGGAATGCGTGGGCGGCGCTACAACAACTTTCATACCACCGGACTGGGTACGCCTACTCGCGCCGCCTTGCTCACCGGACGGAACCATCCTTTCGTAGGAATAGCCTCGACGCCTGAGGGTGCGTCCGGCCAACCGGCTTGGAAAGGAGTCATTCCAAAGAGCACGGCGTCCCTAGCCGAGCTACTGAAAATGTCGGGCTACAACACCTTCGCCGTTGGAAAATGGGATCTTACGCCCCTTGACGCTACGACGGCGGCAGGGCCTTTTGATCAATGGCCCCTGGGGATGGGGTTCGAGCGCTACTATGGGTTTCTGGGCCGCGAGACTGATCAATGGGCGCCGATATTGGTCGAGGATAATCACCGCATCGATCTCCCGGTGAGCCATGGTTACCAGCTCAGCGCCGACCTGACCGACAGAGCCATCGGCTACATTCGTGATCAGAAACAGGCTCACAACGGTCGACCTTTCTTCCTTTACCTCGCCTACGGGGCGACCCATGTACCCCTGCATGCGCCAAAGGCTTGGGTGGACAAGCACGAGGGCAAATTCGATCAGGGTTGGGACCAAGTGCGGGCAGACACCTTTGACCGACAGAAGAAGCTGGGCATCATTCCCAAAGATGCCATTCTCGCCGCGCGCGATCCTGGCATCAAGCCGTGGGCCGAACTCTCGACAGCCGAGCGTAAGCTGTTTGTCCGCTTACAGGAAGCGTTCGCAGGATATCTCTCTTACACAGACGATCAGATTGGCCGCCTACTGAGTCTCCTGACGGAGCTGCGGCTCATGGACAACACCCTGATTGTGCTGCTGTCGGATAACGGTGCGAGTCTAGAGGGTGGCGCCACCGGCACGACTCACATTGAGCGGCTGCGTAACGGCTTTGCGATGACGGTAGAGGAAATGCTCGCGGAGCATGACAAGATCAGTGGACCCGAGACCACCCCGCTTTATCCCCTCGGTTGGGCTGTCAGTGGCAATACACCGTTCAAGGGCGGGAAAGGGGACGCCCATCGCGGCGGCGTTGCTGTTCCTTTGATCCTTTATTGGCCCAAGAGGATAAAGGACGATGGCAAAGTTGCCGGCCAATACCATCACGCGGTCGACATCATGCCCACTCTGCTAGAAGCTTTGGGCATCCCGATGCCAGCCAAGGTGAATGGCTTTGATCAAAAACCTCTGGAAGGGGTAAGTTTCACCTACACCTTTACCGATAAGACAGCCGCTACCCGGAAGTCCGTGCAGTATTACGCGATACTCGGCAGCCGTGCCCTGTGGTCGAAGGGTTGGACGGCGGTCGCCCGGCACCGCCCTGGGACCGATTGGAAGGAGGATCCGTGGGAGCTTTACCACGTCGAAAAAGATTTCGCGGAGGCTAACGACCTAGCCGCAAAAGAACCCGACAAGCTAAGGGAGTTGGTCGACCTTTGGTGGTCGGAGGCCAGTAGGTACGGCGTGTTGCCGCAGTATCAGCGCGTTGCTACTACTACCACTACGACTACCCAGGCGACAGGTGTGGTACCGAGGGCTCGCTACGAATACTATCCAGGCACTACGCCGGTTCCCGCGCTCGTGGCACCGCCACTGGCCGATCATTCGTATGCAATCCTCGTGGATGCTCGCATGCCCAAAAACGGTGCAGAGGGTCTCTTGGCTGCTCAGGGCGGACGCTTCGGAGGTTGGGCCTTGTTTGTCAAGGAGCGCAAGCTTTACTACGTCCACAACCTGCTGGGGATTCAATCATTTGAAATTGTTTCCGATCAATCGGTGCCCGCAGGTGCCTTGAGGATACGCTATGAATTCACGCGTTCGGCCAAGGATACCGGAACCGGAGCACTGTTCATCAACGGGCGTCGCGTCGGGGAATTGCGAGGCATCACGACCGCACCTCTGGGCTACGGCCAAGTCTCCAGCGAAGGTGTTCAGGTGGGACGCGCGTGGGGTACGTCCGTGAGCCATCACTACCAGCCGCCATTCATTTTCGGCGGCGAGTTGAGAAGCGTAACAATCGACTCTAAAGGCGAGCAGGACCAGTTGCGGCAACGCAAGGGGCGCGCCACTGGTGCAGCCGATCGAGATTAGCAAAGTCGTGGCTGAGAGTTTGAACGTCCAGCAGACGTCGGTGGGCGGCAAAGCCGATCTCCCGCGGGGCGGGACCCAAGACAGGTTCCGCATTCCTTCATCAGAGATATGGATATTCTCAGAGAATGGGCGCCACGCGAAACCAATTGCCAGCGCTACCTCGAGCCGCAACTCTCTTGTTCACTAATCAATAACCTTCATCTTTGGATTGGAAAGGGCTCCCGGGGCCTATCGCATCGACGGCGCCTGACAGCGGCGGACACAGCGAACGTCGCTTTCGCAAGAGGTGATTTGGGCCTTGGCCGACCGCGAAGTATGGGCTTTTTTCCGGTTGCAAACTTCGACTCCAGGCGCTTAGAATGGCCCGTCACGGAAGCGACTCGCCCTGCCGGGCGGCAACTTAGACCACCCTACGAAAAGAAAACGAGAGGAGTAGAGCTATGGTAACGAAAGCAGATTTTTCAGCTTCGGAATGGCAAGTGCTGCGAGATGCCCCGCATTGGGTAGTGATTGCCGTTGCTGCCGCCGGTGGCAGCGGACTCTTCGGCAGCCTGAAGGAGGCCATCGCGCCTGCGGGGGCCATGATCGAAGCTCTTAAGGGCGACAATGCTCTGTTGCGTGATGTGTGTAACAAAGACGAGATGAAGGCTGCGGTGGAAGCACTCAAGGAGCAGGCCAAAGCCACAGCCACGGACTTTCAGTCGGTACAGGCAGGCTTTCGCAAGGCCGCCTCGGATCAGTCACGGGCGGCGGTTGACCTTCTTCGGCGGAAGGGTTCGGCTGAGGATGTGACGGCCTATAGCGACTTCCTGATGAAGCTCGGCGACAAGGTCGCCAATGCCGCCAAGGAAGGATCTTTCCTGGGTTTCGGCGGCGAGCGCGTCAGCGAACACGAGCGGACGCTGCTCGCCGAGCTTGCCCAGGCTCTGGGCGTAAAGCAGGCTTGAGGGATGGTCCGAGCCGCGTTGAACGTTCGGGTCTTAGCCAGCTGAATATCTCCCGAGCGAGACGGCGTGCTCCGGGCGCATGGGGCACGCCGCTCCTTTGGCAAATCCGCTTGCGCGCATCTCACGCCAGATTCGCACGTTTTCAGACTAAGTTTCGACTAATCGGCTAAGATGAGATTCCGTTACCTATTGGGGAGTTACTACTATGACCGCTGACACGCGCCTGCCGATGCAGTATCTCGACAAGGCCATGAGCGCCTTGCGCGATCTCGGACTACTGCCTGAGTCACGAGGGGAGTCACCCATCATCGGCCTACTGGATCAGCTCACCGATCTTGACCAGAACCGGGTGACCCTGATCGCCCGGACACTCGATCAAATGTCGGTCTTCAACGAAGTGGTGCGCGAGCAAATCACGGCCATGGAGATCGGCGAACGCTACGAAGACATTGCGAAATCGTTCAACTCGATTCGAGACGATGCGCGCGGCATGGTGACCCAGATCGAGGACGGACATATCGATACCATGGAGCGGCTGGCGAATATCTGGCAAAAGGTCACCCGCGGTGACATCAGCGCCCGGTTCGAAAAAATCAAGGGCACCTACCTGGATGTCGCCAAGGACACGAAGGACCAGGTTGAGCGGGAGCACCGGATCCTGGAGTCCTATCGCGATTTTCGCGGCGCGCTCAAGGAGGCGGAGGTGCTGGCCCTGGAGGTACTGAAAAAGGCTGAGGAGAAAGTGAAGGTTGCTCGGGAGCGCATGGATGAAGCCACCAAGGCTGTCGAGGCGGGTGCCCAGTTGGAGCCGGCCGAACGCGCCAAGCTTGAGTTGGCGCGGGACGAACGGCTGCGCGAGTTGCAGAACGAAGATAAGCGCTACCAGGTTGCCAAGGACCTCAGCGACAATCTGACGATTGGTTGCAACACGTCCGAAGTCATCATGGCGCGGCTGATGCAGACGACCAACGCCAAGGAGCGGGTTTATCAGCAGTCAGTCTCCTTCTTCTCCACGAACGAATCGGTGTTGACCGCCCTGAGCGCCTCATTCACGGGTCTCCACGGACTGCACGAAAGCACCGAGACTCTCGAGCGGATGAAAGAAGGTGTCAACGCGAGCTTGGAGACTCTCGCCGAGATTGGCGGCCAGGTTCAGGAGGCCGCCCTCAAGGCGGGTTACGGGCCGACGGTCCGGGTTGAGGCGGTGAAAAAGCTGGTGGATTCCGTCGTCAACTACCAGGAGAAGGCGGTGTCCATTATCGAGGACATGCGCCGACTCAGCACCCAGAACTCCAGAGAGATTCGCGATGCGGTCGAGGAGAGCAAGCGACGTCTGGCTCATCTTGCTGCGCAGGGAAAAGCCCTAGCCCATGAATGACGCGGTAAGCGCATCTGCTCCAGCCGCCAGCGCCAGCGCCGCTGCCGCGCCGCTGGATGAAGTCATGCTGGCGATGGATGTGGTGGACACGCTGCGCCATGCCGACCGTTTGGTGGAGCGTGAACTGTCCTCCGACGAGCGGGATCGGCAGTTGAAGGAAAGACTGCGGGAGATCTATCGTTCCCAGGGGATAGACGTGTCTGATCTCGCGCTCGAGGAAGGTGTGGCCGCCTTGCGCGAGGAACGCTTCGTCTATCGGCCCCCGGATCCCGGTTTTGCCCGCACCCTCGCCATGCTGTGGGTCACGAGGCGACGCTGGGGCCGGGCCTTGCTGGCCGGTCTCGCGGCACTAGCGGTGGGCCTTGGCACATACAAGTTGCTCTGGAAGATGCCCGAGGAGCGGCGCGTAGCGAGCGAGGGGCGGGAGCTCACCGAGGGATTGCCGCGGACCTTATCTTCCGAAGCGGAGCGCATCAAAACCGTCGCGCGCGATACCGAGGCGGTCGCGACCGCCGAGCGCTTGGTGGCCGAAGGATCCGCCGCGGCGCGGGCGGGCGATCTCGCGGGAGCGCGGGGAAAGGTTTCGGAGCTCAAGACGCTGCGGGAGAAATTGGAGCAAAGCTACGTCCTGCGGATCGTCTCGCGTCCAAAGCAGGCGAGCGGTGCGTATCGCATCCCGCGGGCGAACCCGTCCGCCCGAAACTATTACGTCATCGTCGAAGCCGTGGATCCTGACGGGCGCGTCTTGACCGTTCCCATCACCAGCGAAGAGGATGGTCGAACGGCGCGCGTCTCGGCTTGGGGCGTCCGTGTGGACGAGTCGGTGTATGCGCGCGTGCGCGCGGACAAGCAGGACGACGGCATCATTCAAAACAATCGCTTCGGGGAGAAGCGCAAGGGCTATCTCAAGCCCGACTACGTTTACCCGACGAATGGCGGTACGATTCTTGACTGGTAGCACAGTATGCTGAGCGGATGGCAGGTTCAGGGGTCGATCGATGAGGCGTTGGAGCAGGCGCAGCAGGAAGCGGCCGTCATCGATCGTGAGGTGGCCCATCTTACGGAGCGCCTCTTGCAGCTTCGGGAAGACGAGGGGGCTACCTATAAGACGCTGGCCCGCTTGCGGCTCGACGCGATGACTGGCAGCGGCCTGATTCGCGCGCTGTCTTCGGCAGATGAGCGGGCGCGGGCGCTGCTGGCCAAGCGCCAGGCAAACTTGAACCAACTGGACCAAACTCTGGCAAAACTCAACGCCGAGTCGGCCGAGTTGAGCGCTCGAAGGGTCAGCGCCTCGAAGGTGGTGGAAGAACGCGCACAGGCGTTAGCCGTCGCGGAAAAGGCCGTGCGCGAAGCGTTGGGCGAGACGGACGCCTACCGCCAGCAATTCGCAGCCACCGAAAAAGCCACGCAGACGGCTCGCTTTGCGGAGCAAAAGACGTCCCTCGCGGAAAAGGATCGATCAGTAAAGGGTAAACCGTATCAAGATGATCCGCTGTTCATGTATCTGTGGGAGCGGCGCTACGGAACGAGCGAATACCGGGCAGGTTTTATCAGCCGGCTCCTGGATCGCTTGGTGGCGAGGCTCTGTGAATACGATCAGGCGCGGGCCAATTATTCGATGCTCATGGAGATCCCCAGACGTTTGGCGGAGCATGCGGAGCGACAACGGGCTCACGCCGAAACCGAACGTGCACGCCTGCGGGAAATGGAGGAAGCGGCTCTCCAAAAGGACGAGGTGGTCACCCTGCGGCAAGATGTGAAACAGGCGCAAGAAAAGCTTGATGCGGTCGAAGACCAGCTCGAAGGGGTGGAACGAAAGACCGCGGAAGTGCACCAGGTCAAGACCGCTCTGACGCGCGGGGATGACGACGTCACGCGCGAAGCTGTCGCTGCCATCGAGAGCTCGCTGCGCCGCGAGGAGTTGCACGAGCTCCGGGAAGCCGCTATCGGCACTCCTTTCGACGAGGACGATGTGGCGGTGCGCCGCCTCGAGGCCATCGAGGCCGAGCGTGCGCGGGTAGAAGCCGCGCTGGAGACCCAGAAGGCGATTCAGAGCGCTCAGCGACGCCGCTTCATGGAACTGGAGCAGGTCCGTCACGAGTATCGTCGAGGAGGCTACGGAAACGACCGCTGGGATTTCGGCAGCAATAACATGTTGTCTATCCTGCTCGGCGAGATGCTGAGAGGCGCCATCACCCGGGATGTCTTCTGGGACAGCATGCATCGCCATCAACGTCCCGGCCCTCGCGGCCCGTTCGATTACGATGCCGGCGGTTCCATAGGATGGCCAGACGTCTCCGGCGGTGGATCTTTCGATATCCCCGACAGCTTTGGAGGAGGGGATTTCCGCACCGGCGGCTCGTTCTAGGAGCCGCAGGCATGGGTTGAACATTCTTGAACGTCGGCGACGTGACGCGCGCGCGGTTGCCGATATATGATGCTAGACCCTGTCTCTGCACGGCGGGGAACGTTCCGCAATGGGAACGGCCTGGCGTGCAGTAATAATGCCGCCCCGCTCGCAAGGGGTGCGAGTGAAGGTCGGAGGAGAGCAATGATATCCAAGCGATCGTTCCCGATTGATCCGTCGAACAGGCAACTGGTCAGCGATTACATCCGGCAGCAATTCGACCAACGGTCGTGGTGGCCAGCGGAGGGTCCGGCGCAGGCGAAGGATGAGTTTGAACGGATGCAGAGCAGCGCGGAGACCCTGACAGACTGGTGCGATAAATGGCTGGATGGCGGACAATGGCGACAGCTTAAGGCTGCTGTCCACCATCCGAAGGCTAAGGTTCACTCTTAACAAAACACCGCACAGCATAGCGCTCCTGTCGAGGAGCAGCCGTTCCCTTGGAAACCGCGGTGCGCCCGGTTGCGTCTCGCACGCAACACCGGGCAAGGGCGCTTTGGTGCGTGCGCGTTCGTCCGGACTGTTAGGTTCAATAACCGCCGGTTATGTACTTTTCCAGCTGTTCGATCACGAAATCCTTGTCCGCAATCAGCTTCTTGACGACATCGCCGATCGACACAATGCCCACCAATTCGTTCTTTTCAAGTACCGGTAAGTGACGGGTTCGCTTTTCCGTCATGAGCGCCATACACTGTTCGATCGAAGTGTCCGGGGATACGTAGAGGACTTCCCGGGCCATCATGTCACCGACCAATCCGTCCACCGAAGACTTCCCCTTGAGGGCAACATGTCTCACGAAGTCGCGCTCGGTGAACAGTCCGACAAACTTGCCGTCTTGGATCACCAAGAGGGAACCGACGTTGTTGTCGGTCATCTTTTCCAGTGCTTCCTGCACGGATACAGAGGGGGCAATGGATAGAGTTAGATTGCCCTTGGTTTGCAAGACGTGTCTAACATAGGTCATGACGAGATCTCCGTAGGTTAGAGGTTGAAATATCAGCTGCGGCAGGCGTCAGCAAGCGTGGGCAGCCGACGCTCAGGTCGTGGTAAACGCCCGCCCGACATGTGGGGTTCTTCGGCCAATTACCGCCCCCTCGGAAATCCCTTACAGACGGCATAATGCGGAAACCCTGTTTCGGGGTCAATTGATTCTTTCCTGGGCAACGGGACCCAGGGATAACCAAAGCCGCAAGTGCCTGCGGGCGACAGCTCTGCTTGTGGGGTCTGCGACCCCCTCATCAGCGCCTTCGGGGATCGCTTTCTCCGACCAGCACTGTCAGGGTGCGTTCCCCGATCAACAACGTGTCCTGTTCGAACAAGGGAATCTCCTCCCCCGGAGGGCAGACGTCAAAAGGTGCCGTAGCTGCGGTGTCGATCGCCTTGACCCAGACACAAGCTTCCGGGGGGCGTGGCAACACGAAATTGACGGCATGATGCGTAGGATTGAATAACATACACAGTTCTCGATCGCCGCCAGCCTCATAGTGCACGTGACAGCCCACGGCCGCATCGACCGACCATTCCGGCATCCAGCCGGACGGATTGAACCAGCTCAAGTCTTGCGGCCGATAGAATTGCTCCCGCGACAAGACCGGGTGGCGGGCACGAAAAGCGATCATCCCGCGGACGAAGGCGAACAAAGCCCGGTTCCGGTCCAACAATCGCCAGTCATACCAAGATATGTCGTTGTCCTGACAGTAGGCGTTGTTGTTTCCGCGCTGCGTCCGACCAAACTCGTCTCCGCCGAGGAGCATCGGGACGCCGCGCGAGAGCAACAAAGTTGCGACGAAGTTCTTTATCTGCCTGAGACGGATACGGCTTATGGCCGGATCCTCGGTAGGCCCCTCGACACCGTAATTAGCGCTGAAGTCTTCCTCGGCCCCGTCGCGGTTGCCCTCGCCGTTGGCCCAGTTATCCTTGCGTTCGTACGTGACCAAGTCATGCAAGGTGAAGCCATCGTGACAGGTCACGAAATTAATGGAATTCACGGGCGCCTTACCACTGTGGTCGTAGATGTCGGCGCTCCCGCATAAGCGGCTCGCGAACGCCCCAGCCATTCCGTAGTCGCCTCGCCAATAGAGGCGTACGTCGTCTCGAAACATCCCGTTCCATTCGGACCACCGCTCGCCGGGAAAACGCCCGACCAGGTATGCCCCACCGGCATCCCATGCCTCGGCAATCAACTTCACCTCCCGCAAGATCGGATCTTCGGCGATAGACTCCAGTAAGGGCGGATTCGGTGTGAGGTGGCCGCCGCGATCGCGGCCGAGAATCGACGCCAGGTCGAAGCGAAACCCATCGACGTGCATTTCCACCACCCAGTAACGCAGGCAATCGAGTATGTAGTTGCGAACCACGGGGTGATTGCAGTTCAGCGTATTGCCGCATCCCGAGTAATTCTTGTAGCGCCGCTTGTCATCCTCGAGCAGGTAGAAGATGCTGTTGTCCAGACCGCGAAAGGCAAATGTCGGCCCCGACTCGTCACCTTCTGCAGTGTGGTTGAACACGACGTCAAGCAACACTTCAATGCCGACTTTGTGCAGCGCCTTGACCATCTCCTTGAATTCGTCGACCTGACACCCGGGGTACAGGCGGCTGCCGTAATTCTCGTGTGGAGCGAAAAACGCAGTCGTGTTGTAACCCCAGTAATTGCTCAAGCGCTCGCCCGTCTGCGGATTGTGGCGAGTGAGCTCAGACGGATTGAACTCCTGCAGCGGCATCAGTTCGACCGCCGTTACTCCCAGCTCGGTCAGGTAAGGTATCTTTTCGATAAAACCACGAAAAGTTCCCGGTGCACGCACTCGTGACGACGGGTGTACCGTCAACCCTCTGATGTGGGTTTCGTAGATGACCAGCTCCGACCAGTGATGGCGAAGTGGACGGTCGCCTTCCCAATTGAAGTGATTGGTCATCACGAGGCTCTTGACCAACGCTTCGGACAATGTTCGGCTATCGCCCGATGTGGCAGCGGCGGCTCCGCAGTACCCGCCGAAACTCCATTCGATGGGAGCGTGCAAGGCCGTGGCGTAAGGATCGATCAGGATCCTGCCCGGATCGTAGCGGTGCCCCTTCTCCGGTTCATGGGGACCGTCGACGCGGAAGGCATAAGCCAAGCCTCGACCGAGACCCGCCACGCAGATATGCCAGATGTCGCCGGTTCGATGCAGACGAGGATCCAACTCGATTGCGTGACACGGTTCGAGATCGTCCGGAGTCCGGAAGAGCAATAACCAGACGCGCGTCGCGTGCCGGCTGAAGAGGGTGAAGTTTACGCCGGCCGAGTGAAGTGATACGCCGTGGGGCATCGGCGACCCTTCGCAATAGCGGAGACTGCGAGAGGCGTGCGCTAGCAAAGGATGTTCTCTCAAGTCAAGATTCATAGCGTCAAGCCGTGTGTGCGGAACCCAAACGACTGCACAGATGCGGCACGCCCCCGGCGCCGTGTGCAGCGCAAACGTTACGCGAATGTTACCATCGCCGGCCGCGTATGAGGCAAGCCCATGCGGCAAACGGGCGGTACACGCCACGAGCCACGCGTTGCTGTGTCAAGAGGCATCAGCTCTGATCGTGTGTCCGGGCAACCGTCAGCAGGATACGTTCGGCCGTCTCTCAAGAAAATTCTCAGCTCCCGGAATTTTTCTTTGGCGCTTTGGTCGTATGTCACGGTGGCGGGGTAAATGCCATTCCCGTCGACGCTGACTGTGACAACTTAACTAAAGAGGTAAACCAATAATGGCTGCAACAACGATTGGCGGCGTAGCCGAGCAAGATCGTCCGCTGTTGGACGTGAAATGGCTGACGTTTGCGTTGGCGATTTACACGGTGTTTTA
>Ga0209254_10000595_pt1 | contig 29989 bp, 33 predicted proteins | sample FrelakmetDIP11DI_FD_187148 | JGI IMG/M metagenome (GOLD analysis project Ga0209254, IMG submission 187148) | Freshwater lake sediment microbial communities from the University of Notre Dame, USA, for methane emissions studies - DIP11 DI (SPAdes)... | ecosystem: Environmental > Aquatic >... | reverse complement strand
GCGGCTGCGCTTCTTCATCTCCGGGTCGGCGGCGCTGGACCGCGACGTCGCCCAGTGGTTCGACGCGGTGGGCGTCGTCGTGCTGGAAGGCTACGGGCTGACCGAGACGTCGGCGGCGTCGTCGCTGAACCGGCCGCATGCCTACCGGTTCGGCACGGTGGGGTGGACGTTCCCCAACACCGAGGTCAAGATCGCCGACGACGGCGAGGTGTTGCTCAAGGGTCCTGGCGTGATGAGCGGTTATCACGACCTGCCGGAGGCCACGGCCGAGGCGATCGACGCCGATGGCTGGTTCCACACCGGTGACATCGGCGAGCTCGACGCCGAGGGCTTCCTGCGGATCACCGACCGCAAGAAGGACATGTTCAAGACCTCGCAGGGCAAGTACGTCGCGCCGTCGGCGATCGCGGCGACGTTCAAGGGGCTGTGTCCCTTCGCCAGCGAGATCATCGTCTATGGCGAGAGCAAGCCGTACTGCGTGGCGCTGGTCAGCCTCGACGGGGAGGCGATCCGGGAGTGGGCCGACCGCAACGGCATGGAGGGCAAGTCCTTCTCCGAGATCGCTCACGACGAGAAGACCAAGGAAATGATCGGCGGCTACGTCGACACGCTCAACAAGCACCTCAACCGGTGGGAGCAGGTCAAGAAGTTCGCAATCATCGACCGCGAACTGACCGTTGAGGCGGGCGATCTGACGCCGAGCCTCAAGCTCAAGCGCAAGGCCGTGGTGGAGAGCTTCCACGACAACCTGGACAAGCTGTACGCCTAGCCGGATTGCGGGTTCGCGCGCTGCGCCCGGCGGCGCACGAGGTTGGGGTACCAGGAGGTGAACGCGGCCGCGCCGACCAGCGCCGCGTAACTCAATGTGTAGCAGGCCCATTCGGGCAAAATGTGCTTCATCAGCGCCCAGGCGACCGCGGTGTTGAAGGTGAACACCGCGGCCCACACAGTGGTCAGCAGCACGTTGACCCGGATGAACAGCGGGTCGTGCCACTTGGCCGGGTCGGTGTGCGCGCGGGCGTACTCCAGCGTGAACGGCCGACCCATCATCAGGGTGATCCAGGATCCGAGCGCCAGTGCCCCGTTGGCCATGACGCCGAGGTGGCGGATGGTCCACATGTTGTGGAAGCCCACAACCGCGACGGTTGCGGCGCTGAAGAAGATCAAGCCGACCCACATGATGATGCCGCGGTGCAGTTTGAGGACGGCCATCACGACTGACGCCACCAGTGCGGCCACCAGGCCGATCTCGACGCGCAGCAGGGTGTCCCTGGCGATGATGAGGAAGGCGATCCACGGGGCGAAGGAGAACAGCAGCTTCAAGAACGACACGATGCCCCTCACATCCGGTTGTGCGCTGGCATCGTAGCGTCTGTAACCCTGGTATGCATGCAGACGATGGTGGGGGAGTGAAGTCGATGAAGCTTTGTCCGGTGCTGGTGGTGGCTGCCGCGCTGGTGGCTCCGGCGGTTGCGCACGCCGACATGCCGGTTCCGCAGGCCGGCGCGCCATGCGCGGAGAACCTGGCCGATGCGATGACACAGCTTCCCGGTGGCCGTGACTTCCTGGTATGCCAAGGGCAGCCGGACGGGTCGTATGCGTGGGCCGCCGCGGCCGTCCCCTTCGATCCGGCCGACACATGGTTCAGCTATGGCTCGGGGATCACCCTGCACGGGCAGGGTTTCCGCAATCCCAACCTGTCGTCGGGGAACTGGACCGCGAACCCGCTTGATCCCGAAACCGTCTGCGGCGCAGAGCAGGTCACCGTGGTCAGCGCAGGAGTCCTTGCACCGCAGCAGAATTCGCGAGGCGAGCCGGGTCAGCCGATGTCGGTGGAGCTGCTCCCGAAGCTCTTCACCGTCACCATGACCGGTGACTGTCTGTGGTCCAGGGAATAGGTCTCCACGCCTTGTGCGGGAGCAGGCCGGCGAGTCGGGTCTTCTTCAGCTGCCGAGTCGTGCACTGCACCACGATCTCGGGGGCGATCTCGTCGAGAGCCTGGCCCGTGATGTCTCACTCCAGCTGGGGCTGGACGTCCTCGGCGGCTTCGCTGGCGCGAATCTCCGCAGCCGTCTCGGCCATGTCGATCTGCGGACGATAAGCGTGATCCGGCTGGCTAGACGGCCGATCCGGGCGAAAAGACCAACGGCATGAGAACCGCTGAATTACCGGGATCATGGGCGATTCCGCGGATGAAGATGTCCAGGACCTGCGCGGTGTATTGCAGCCGCGCGGCGCTGTTGGTGAAGATCGAGTCGTAGTGCAGCGCGATGCTCAGCATGCGCACCGCGTCCAACGGGTCAATCCCGGTCTCAAGGCCGGGCGTGGCCACTCGAACTTCTCCACGCTTTGGTCAGTCTCGACGGTGCCCCCGCACGGTCAGCCTCGCGCCAGCTTCACGAAAGAGGCCTTCGACGGGGCCGCCGAACTGTGAAGTGTGAGCCGGTAATCGGTTTCGCTTGTTCCGTTGGGCACGTCGAAGACAAGCAGCGACGCAGCGCTGACCCGTGGACTGATGTCGATGAATCGCTGTGTGTTTCCCGCCGCAGCCAGGCTCATGGTCCCGATGTCCGGGTGGTAGGTGCGGCCACTTCCGTCAACGAGGCGCTGGTAGTCGGCGACGAACGTATGTGGTCGGTTGCTGACGTTGGCCACGTTGAGCATCACATAGATGAATTGGCCTTGCGCTCGAACGTATCCACCGCCGCGGCAGCACGCGTCATACAGACAAAACGCATCGATGGCATGGAAGCGCAGTGGTCCGTCCTCGACCGGCTGGCGCATACCGGCAGATGACCGATCGGTTGGAGTGGCCGGTGTGCGGCCAGCGAGCACGGACGTTCGGCACGTCAGCGTCGCCGCGCTGCGGGGCCGCGTCAGCACCGTGTTCATCGCTACCCACTTCCAAAGTTGTGGATGGTTCCCCTAGGGACGGGGGACCAGGTGAAAGCAGGTTAGGGCAGGTCGAGCCGGCTCTTCTGGTGGCGGGAACTCAACGATTTCGCGGTTGTTGTGGTGCGAGAACAAGAACGGTCGGCGAATCCGCAGCGGTGTTCTCAATGCCCTAACACAGCCAGCGGCACTGGTCGCTGCCGTCGCCGTGCCCGGCGTGTGGGGAAAGGTGGTGTATCGCCGTAACGGTCCGGGTGAGCATGTGCCGCAGGCGGCGCTTGGTATCGGCCCGCACGGCTGCGAGTGCAGGAAGTGTCACACGGTGGGTTTGAAGCGGCAGCTCAGAGTGGTAGCCATGTCGAGGATTTCGCGGCGTTGAAGAGCAGTCTGGCGCAATTGGCGCTGAATCCGCGCGACTTGAATGCCCTGGTTTCGATGTTGGTAGAGGGCTAGCAGTCCTCGCAACTTCGCCACGTCTCCATCGAGTTCAGCGACTTGGCGCCGCAGTTCATCGAGGAAGTAGGCCGCCTGGGCGCGTGGACTCCTGTGCTGAGGACGTATCGCGTCGGTGTGCGGCTGCAGGGTTCAACGGCTGTCGCTCTAAGCGAGGGGTCGGCTGGTCGCTGACTTGTTCACACGGCCGCAGCGCCGTAGGGCACGGATAGCTCGGTCAGTGCGGTGTGTGCCCGACGCTCGACAAACAAGGGAACGAATTCGCGGAGTGGTGCGCCGTTGAACCTGCCGTGCAATTCCTGCACGACTTGCGCGATCGTCACAGGCGGAACGGAGGGATATCGAGTTGACAGTCGCTCAGCGACCTCTCTGAGTTGCGTCTGCTCGTCCATCGCCTTGACCATCAAGTCAGGTTCGCACCTCGTTGACTTTTGGTCAACGTGTTGGCTTAACAATGGAGAATCACCCGCCACGGGAAGGGGGTGCCGGGCCCTGCCGTTAGTTGTAGCGGGTTGCGCCGCTACGCGCACTTGCGCTAAGTGGTCGTCCAGCGGTCGAGTTCGTCGGCCGCTTCGATCAGGGTCCTGGCGAGTGCCCGCGCCGCCGCAGCGGTGATGTACAGCCGCTCTAGGCGGTAGCCGTCGCGGGTGTCGATCTCATCGACGATGATGCCCGGCTCGGCGTCGGCCGCGGGGCGGACCTGCCCGTCGGGAAGTTGGTGCGCAACGGTGGTGACGATCAGGCCCGTCGGCAGGACGGCCCGCCCGACGCCCTCAAGAATCCTGAACTCGTCGATCTACGCTTCCATGACCTGCGGCACTCGGGGGCGGTTCTGGCTGCCGCTACGGGGGCGACGCTGGCCGAGCTGATGGGCCGGTTAGGTCATAGCACCCCGGCGGCGGCTATGCGTTACCAGCACGCTGCTCAGGGTCGCGATAAGCAGATAGCGGCGTTGTTGTCGAAGCTAGCCACAGGCTAACCGTGTAGCCACGTCTACAAAGGCGTTGGGCTGCAATATGTTCGGTGTTGTATCCACCGGAAGCGTCGTCATCATCAGTTACACTGAGAACCAACAGCAGGTTCGCGGCTCTCGATCAAGACGCGAACAAACCTGCCCCCTAATCAGCGCTGAGCCCCCAGCCTTCTGGCACGGTAGCGCGGTGACATCCCCAGATCGGGGGGATGTGCATACCGGGACCGGGCCGACACGTTAACCGCTGTCGACCGCTCCCGCGTTCCCATATAGCTGCGATCGGTCGACCCCAGCGACAGGGAAAACCGTTGCCAGACAACAAGATACCAAGCCCTTGGATGACACAAGCCGAGGCCGCCCAGTACCTACGCATCACTGACCGCATTTCCCGTATCGAACGGATCATCACCGACAACCACCTCAACTACCGCCGCTCGGCCGAGGTGGCCGCCGTTGTAGACCCGGCTCGGTGCTCGCTATCTGTTCATCGAACCGCACCGCCCGTGGCAAAACGGCAAGGTGGAACGGTTCAACCGGACCTTGCAGACCGAGTGGGCCTACCGCCGGGTGTTTACCTCCAACACCGAGCGTGCCCACGCCCTTGCCCTATGGCCGATGGTCCGCCGAGGCAGGTGTTAGCGGCGTCGCTTTGCCAGGAACCGGCGCAGCCGGGCCAGCGGCCAGGTGTTGATCACCTCGTCGGCTCCGACCCAGCCGCGCTGGCCGATGGCGACGCCGTAACGGGTGTAGTCCAGATGCGGGACTGCGTGAGCGTCGGTGTCGATCGCGAAGACGACGCCGTGTCCGCGGGCGCGGCGCGCGAGTTCGTCGTTGAGGTCCAGCCGGTCGGGGAAGGCGTTGATCTCCAATGCGGTACCGGTGCGGGCGGCGGCGGCGAACACGGCGTCGACGTCGAAGTCGACGGGCGGGCGACGGCCGAGGATGCGGGTGGTGGGATGGCCGATGATGTTGACGTAAGGGTGCTCGATGGCGGTGAGCAGCCGCCGGGTCATCTCCGCGGGTGTCTGATCGAAATCGGAGTGCACCGAGGCGACCAGGACATCGAAGCTGGCGAGGAAGTCGTCGTCCCAGTCCAGGGAGCCGTCCGCGGCGATGTTGAGTTCGGAGCCGTGCAGCACCGCGATCCGGTGGCGGCGGGCCACCCGGGCCAACTCGCCGCGTTGCTGTAGGGCCTTGTCACGGGTCATCCGTTGCATCGCCAGCAGCGGGGCGTGATCGGTGATGGCGCAGTAACGATAATGGTGGCGGGCCGCGGCGGCGACCATGTCGTTCAGGCTGGCCAGCCCGTCGGTGAGATCGGTGTGCAGATGCAGGTCGCCGGCGATGTCGTCGACCTCTACCAGGTCGGGCAGGTGGCCCTGGAGCGCGGCTTCGACTTCGCCACGGTCCTCGCGCAACGTCGGCGGGATCCAGGGCAGCCCGAGTCTGGCATAGATGTCGGCTTCATCGGTTGAAGCCAATAGCTGGTCGTTGTCGACAGCGAAGAGCCCGTACTCGGACAATTTCAGCCCGGCCCGCACCGCCAGTTCGCGGATGCGGATGTTGTGGGCTTTGGACCCGGTGAAGTACAGCAGGGCAGCACCCCAGACCGCCTCGGGCACCACCCGCAGGTCCACCTGGATGCCCTTCGTGGTCACCACGGACGACTTGGTCAGACCGTGGGCCAGGACGCGGTCCACCAACGGCAGCGCGCAGAAGTGGTCCATGACTGATCCCGGGTCGGTGTCTGCGGCCACCAGCAGGTCGATGTCGCCGACGGTGTCGCGCATTCTGCGCAGGGATCCCGCGTAGTCGACCCGACTCACCTGCGGCAGTGCGGCGATCTCGGCGACCAGATCCTCGGCGATATCGAGTGCGACCGCCAGCGGCATCCGTCCCCCGACCTGCTGCATCTGACGGATCGCGGTGGCGAGGTTGCGTTCGCTGGTCTCACCCCAGCCTTTCAGGTCGCGCAACCGATGGTCGTGCAGCGCGGCGAGTAGCTCGGGCATCGACGAAATGCCTAGTTCGGCGTGGATCTGGTGGGCCCGTTTGGGTCCCAGCCCGGGGATCCCCAGCAGGGCGCGCAGGCCCGCGGGCAGCGCGGCGTGGAGGTCCTCCAGAGCGGCGATGCGGCCGGTGTGCCGGAACTCGAGCAGCCTGTCGGCGGTGTGGGCGCCGACCGCGGGGATCGCCATCAAGCCTTTGCGGTCGAGGGTGTCGAGATCGAGGGGGTAGCCGGCGACGGAACGGGCCGCCTTCTCGTAGGCACGAACCCGATAGGGATCGCCGCCGGAGATGGCGATCAGGTCGGCCAGCTCCTGCAGCGCCTCGGCGGCAACGTCATTCGACCGCATGCGGCACTCCCGCCCCGTCCGAAGCCGTGCCGATCACGGTGCATCGGCGTGCGGTTGCGGCAGTGGCTTGTCACCGTGCAGGCAGGCGACGGCCTGCGCCAACGCCGGGGCGATCGAGCACACCTCGATCGCGGTGCCCGCGTCCCGGGGTGCGACGGTGTCGGTGACGAGCACGCGCCGCAGATCGAGGTCGCGCAGGCGGCTGGCGGCGGCGTGGACCAGCAGGCCGTGGGTCGCGGCTACGACGATGTCGGGCGCGCCGCCGCGCCGGCGCAGCAGCCCGGCCGCGGCTTCGATGGTCGCCCCCGTGGTGATCATGTCATCGACGATCACCGCCGCACGGCCGGCTATCTCGCCGGCAATGTCCAGTGCGCTGACAGTCGCGCCGCTTTCACGCTGCTTGCGCACGACCGCCACTGAAGCGTGCAGGACCGCCGCATACTGTTCGGCCAGTTTTACCGCGCCCAGGTCGGGGGCGACGACGACGGTGCCCTCCGGCAGCTCGGCGGCCAACTCACGGGACAGCGTGGGAACGGCGCTCAGCGTTTCGACCGGGATCCGGCACTGTGCTTCCAGGCCGGGGGTGTGCGGGTCGACGACGACGAGCCGGTCGGCCCCAGCGGCGGCGATCGCGTCGGCAACCACTGTCGAGCCGAGGGCCTGCCCTGCTGCGGTGCGGCGATCCTGTCGGGCGTAGCCGAAGTAGGGTACGACCGCGGTCACCCGCGCCGCGCGGGCCCGGCGGCACGCGTCCAGCAGCAACAGCAATTCGATGATGTGGTCGTTGACCGGCGGTGCGGTCGGTGCAACGACGTAAACATCGGCGCCACAGACGTTTTCCACCGTCGGGCGCAGCTCCCCGTCGGGGTAGCGCTGCAGGGCGGCGCCGTCGGAATCGACGCCCAGTTGGTTGGCGACCGCACCGGCTAGGCCGGGATTGGCACTGCCGGAGAGGATCCGAAGAACTCCGGCGGTCATCGGGCGTCCTTGCCGGCTCCGGAACCGCCGTCCACGGCGACAGACCCCAGCCGGGCACCGAACGCGAGTTCGGGTTGATCTGGGGGGACGCCAAGCGTGCGCACGACGATCACATCCAGGGGGGCACCCAGCGCCCTGGCGACCTCGACCGCGACGGGAACCCCGCCGCGGGGCAGACCCAGCACAACGATGTCCGGACCGCGTAACGACTGCAAACGCCGCCTCAGCTGTCGGCCGGCATCGCGACGATCAACATAGGCCATCACAACCTCCTCGCGGACCCATCCAGACTCACCGCCCTGTAGGAGGAGGCATTAGGCCCTGATGTCGCCGGTCTGAGGGTCTTTGGTCCTCAGCCGAGCCGGAGCCTCAACCGTGGGTTCGCCCGCTAGGGGTGGGCGGCCAGCAGATCGTCGGATCCCGCCACGACGTGGGTCCCCAACCGGCGGCTGATTTGCTCGATCGTGGCGCGCAGCACGCTCAAGTCGCATCCGCCGCACCCGCAGCGGAACCATCCGCAGCGCGGCCAGGTCACCGCGGCCGGGATCGGTCGAGAGCACATAGAGCAGTAGAGCAGCCTGAGGGTCGGCAAGTTCTTCACCGGACGGTGCCGTAGGCCTGCACCGGCCGGATCGTCGCCAGACCCGCGGCGCCGCTCGGTGTCCAACGGTGTCGCGTCGCTAAACTGTCGGCGGCGGCCCCATGAACTCACAGTTGGTAATCCCCGACCTCGACCCGGACGGCGACACGCTGACCGCTGCCTTGGCGTACGCCACCGCCGGCTGGTATGTCCTGCCTGTCAGGCGCGGCACGAAAGATCCCGGCTCGGTTGTGGGCAAGAAGTGGCACGCGAAGTCCAGCCGCCATCCCAGGCAGATCACTGCGTGGTTCGCCGGGACCGATCACGACATTGCGCTGCACTGCGGCCGATCCGGCGCCGTCGTGTTCGACGCGGACGCCCCCGACAAGCTGCCCGACGTGCTGCGCCGGCACCTTGTTGCGGCGCCGTTCCAATCGACACGGCCTGATGTTGCGGGCCGCGGGCATTACGTCTTCACCCAGCCGCCCAGGCGGACGCTGGGTAACAGCACCGGCCGCCTCGGCGGCGGCTGGGGTGAAATCCGCGGCCACAACGGGGTGATCATCGTCTCGCCCAGCCACCACGCCGACGGTGGCCGATACCGATGGGAATCGACGGGTGCGGTGCCCGTACTGCCCGCCGAGATCGCCGCGCAGCTCGACGACGCCTCACCCGCCGAGGACGCCGTCACTGACGGCGCCGTGGCCGCGTTCATCGCCGACTATCGGCGCTCCACCCGGCCGGCCATCCTGCACGGCTGGACCTCTGCGCTGCACCGGCACTTCCAGGCCGGGGACTCCCGGCACACCTCCACGGTCAGCGTGGTCACCGGAGCGATGAAGGAAGCCCGCGCCGGGTTCTTCGCGGCCCAGGAGGCGATCGACGCACTGCAGCCGATGTTCATCGACGCCGTTGCTCAACCCCCGACGTCGAGCAGGCAGGGCGAGCCGCGCACCGGCGCGACCGCCGAATCGGAATGGGCCGGCATCCTCGCCTGGGCAGTCGGACAGGCCAAGGGTGCAGACCTCGACGACGTGCGGGCCCGCACCGACAAGAAAATGCCCGAAAGCCCGCCCCCTGAGGAGCCGCCCCCTGAGGAGCCGCCCCCTGAGGAGCCGCCCCCTTGGGCCGCGGTCGTTTGGCCGTCGCGTCGTGATGTCGCCGACGAGCCGCACCGGCCCGACCGTCGTGTCGAGACCGCGGCAGGAGAAGACCCGCGGTGATCCCGCAGTTCCAGTCGATACAGGCTGGCGAGGTAGTGAATCACGAGAAGACGTCGGCCAGCGTGACGGTTCGCAGTCCGCGACTTTTGATGATGTCGCTGAGTTAAGCCAGACAGTGGGCGATCGGCGGCCGATTGGCATGTGCGAGCACGATTTGCTGCGGCCGGAACGTTTGTTGTGCGGTGGCGACGAGTTGGTCTTCGTTGATGCCCCGATCGTCGCCGAGGTCGGCGCTCCACAGGGTGATCCTGGTGCCGGCTGAGTCCCGCACCAGGTCGCTTATGCCCGCGAAGAAGTCCCGTTTGCCCGCGAGGAAAGGGGAATCCGCGATCCCGACGTCATCTGTCAGTGACGAGATAGCCCCTCGCGTGGACGAGACAACCTTTGGCCCGCGTCTTTCCGCACACTCGCGAGAAGGCCAACAAACAGCTCGCGCCCATCTCCACCGCCCGCCTCAATCGTTCGATTCGAGGCGGACCTTCACCGGGGACCTAAGTCTCTATCCGGCCCGGCTGATCGGTTCCTAGCGTCATTAGGACGGGTGATGCCGCCGATTTGATTTCGGGTGCGGCACGTATCCGGGGAGGTGGCGATCGCATGGCAGATATCGAGCAGACCGGCGCTCCCGCTGAAGCGGCAGGCGATGCCAACACAGTGCGGTCTGGCGCTTCGGATGTGCGGCCTCGCAACGCTGGTCCGCTGCGGGAGGTTGTCCGACCGTTTGCTCGGACCGGCGGCTTCTACGCTCGGTCCTGGGGCGATTATCTCGACCGTCAGCCCGATCAGCTTCCGGTGGCGCGACCCACCCTCGCGCTGGCGACCCACGCATTCCGTGACGAGATCGTGCTGCTGGGGATGCGAATGCTGCTGCCGGTCAGCTCGGACCCGGATGCGGTGGCCCGAGTCGAAGGTGAAGTGGTGGCGGCCCTGGAGTTGTACGGGCAGGCAGGATGGCTGGAGAACCCGGAAGGGTTCTTCGCGGCCCCGCCGCCGCTGACTGATGTGACGGTCAAGACGGTGACGACGCGGGGCCGTACCCATGAACGCATCTCCTTCGACAGCGGCTATGAGCCGCATCCTGGCGAACCGGGCCGGGACAGGTGGCTGGGCTATACCGCCAACAACCGGGAGTACGCCCTGATGCTGCGACACCGGGAGCCACGACCATGGCTGGTGTGCGTGCACGGCGCCGCGATGGGCCGCCCGGCAATCGATCTCACCCTGTTTCGGGCCTGGCAGCTGCATGAAGATCTCGGCCTGAACGTCGTGCTTCCCGTCCTTCCGATGCACGGCCCCCGGGCGCGCGGGCTGCCGAAGGGTGCGGCATTCCCCGGGGTGAACCTGCTCGACGACGTGCACGCGGCGGCGCAGGCGGTGTGGGACATTCGGCGCCTGCTGTCTTGGATCCGGTCGCAGGAGCCTGACTCGCCGATCGGCTTGAACAGCATCTCCCTGGGGGGCTACATCTCGTCGCTGGTCGCCAGCCTCGACGACGGGCTCACGTGTGCGATTCTGGGCGTTCCGGTCGCCGATCTGGTCGAACTGCTCGGCCGCCACTCCGGCCTTAGCCGCAACGACCCGCGCCGTGACGTGCTGGCGTTGGCCAAACCCCTGGGTCGGATGATCTCGCCGTTGGCGCTGACCCCCCGGGTGCCGATGCGGGGCCGCTTCATCTACGCCGGGATCGCCGACCGACTCGTGCATCCACGCGACCAGATCACCCGCCTCTGGGAGCACTGGGGCAAACCCGAAATCGTCTGGTACACCGGTGGGCACACCGGATTCTTCCTGTCGCGGCCGGTGCAGCGGTTCGTCCGGGACGCGCTCGTACAGTCGGGCCTGATCGACCCGTCGCGGGTACCACGCACACGTTGACCAAGCCCGTCCGCGTTGACCAAGCCCGTCTGCCAGCGAGGCCGAGGACGCTGAAGATGGCCGCATCGCCAGGGTGATCAACATTTTGCTGCCCACCAAGATCGTCACCCAGGTGCTTGAGCCGATCGACATCGGCGCGCAGTTCGGTGAGTATCCCGATGGCGATGAGGTCGACGCGCACGTGCGCCATGTGATGCAGATGGGGCTCGACGAGCTGGCCGCCAAGCGCCGCTTCCCGATACTCGGGTGATCGCCGGAGGCAGTCCATTCTCTGACTCTCTGATGCCGGGTAGGTCCTGTCAGGGCTGATCGGGTTGTTGGACGGCCCTCCTTCCGCGCATCATCTGCTCCAGTCCTGTGGGCAGGCTGCTGTCGAAGCTGAGCGCGACCTCGGCGAGCGCCGACTCTCCCGTCTGGTCTCGGTACGTTTTGCGGATGTAGTCGCTGCCGCCCTCGACAACCCCCGCGATGGCCTCAAGGGTGGCCGGGCGGCCCTCATCGATGAGCTTCTTGAGTAATTCTCGCTGGTCGGTGTGGTCGGGCACGCGATCCATCGTCGCACACAGACCCTGACCGACCATTTGGCGACCGACGATTCGGGACAAATTTGCGATGGTCCCGAATCTCGGCTTCGAATACAGGGCTTGGCATTTGCAGGTCATCTGATTAGGACCGGACACCGATGCGGGCAGCTACCTGTCGGTGAGGCCCTGACCGTCGACTCTGTTGAGGTCGCTCATGGCAGCTCTACAGGCCGGTGGGATAGGTTTCGGGGGTTTCACCGGCGGTCCACAGGCTGGTCGGTTCCAGCGGCTCGAGAGCGCGGGTGGCGTCGATGTGGATTATCGCGTCGTACTGGTCGGAGGGGCGGACATGGAAATAATGGCTCTGCCGTTCGGTCTGCGGCAGATAGATCACGCCGATAGCCCGGGCCAGACGTACCACATCCAGGGCCTTTTCCGCGGGTGAGCCGTCATGCGTGACGATCAGGAAAGCGTCCTTGCCGGTCTCGTGCAGAAGTTCCTCGATGCTGCCGTTGAGGGCTGGTCGGACGGTCTTGCGCTCGGCGATGCCGCCCCACTCGCTGGCCGCGGTGACGGTGCCCTGATAGGTGCTGAAGCCGATGAGGCGGCATTCTTCGCCGTACCGTTCGCGGACTAGCTGACCGATGGTCAGCTGACCATCGGCGGACACCTCGGTCGCACGAGCGTCACCCACATGAGAGTTGTGGGCCCACACCACGATTCGGGCAGGTTCGGCCCCGCTGCGCCGATCCAGATGGGTCAGGAGTGCGTTGAGGGTGTCGGCCATATGGGTGTCGCGCATGTTCCACGACGTCGCCCGGCCGCGGAACATGCCACGGTAGTACTCCTCGGCATTACGCACCGTGACGGCGTTCTGACGGGCGTAGAACAATTCGTCCTCGGCGAGCTCGCCATCCTGGCTTAGATAGCTCAGCGCGTTGCGTTGTAGCTCGACTAGCTGCTCGACGGCTTGACGTTCACAGGACGGCCCGGCGCCGAACGCCGCGGCGTAGCCGTAGGCCTGACCGTCGTCGCCGGCGGAATGGTCGAAGCAGGCGTAGCGGCCTCGCGCCCGTGCCGCCGCCCTCGGGTCGACGGTGTCGAGGTAGGCAATCACCTCATGCATCGAGCGGTGCAGGCTGTACAGATCCAGACCGTAGAAGCCGGCCTGCCGCGCCCCGTCGGTGGCACACCGCTGGTTGTGCCAGCGCAGCCACTGGGCGAAGTCGCGGACCACCACGTTGCGCCACATCCAGGCTGGGAAACGTTCGAAGCCCCGCAGCGCCTCCTCCGCGGATGAGTCGACGCCCAGGCCCCGGACGTACCGGTTCACCCGGTAGGCGTCGGGCCAGTCGGCCTCCGCGGCGACGGCGTTGAAACCCTTCTGCTCGATCAGCCATTTCGTGATCTCGGCGCGGGCTTCGTAGAACTCGTGGGTGCCATGCGAACTTTCACCGATCAACACGACGCGAGCATCGCCGATCAACTCCTCGAGCACCTCACGAGGCGGCACCCCGCGCGGAGCGTCGATCGCGGCGTGCAGAACAAGATCGGCGGCCCGCTGCTCGGCCAGGCCCACCGGCGTGGCCCCGGCCGTCGGGGTGGCCAGCAACTCGCGGACCTCCTCGTCACTGACCTGGCTGAAGTCCCAAAACGACTCACCGACCGCCAGAAACGGAGTGGGCATCGAAGCGCAGACAACGTCGTCGACCATCCCGGCGAATTCACGGCAGGTCGATTCCGGGGCGGAGGGCACCGCGATGACGATGTGGGCGGGCTCGCAATCGCGCAGCGCCGCCACCGCGGCGAACATGCTCGACCCGGTGGCCAATCCGTCATCGACCAGAATCACCGTCTTGCCGGTGACGTCGAGCGGTGGCCGGCCGCCGCGGTAGGCGGCCTCACGGCGGATCAGCTCACGGCCCTCACGCTCGGCGATCTCCTGCAACTGCTGCGGGGTGACGCGCAGCCCGCGCAGCACATCGTCATTGACGACGACACGGCCACCGCTGGCCAGCGCGCCCACCGCGAACTCCTCGTGACCGGGTGCACCGAGCTTGCGGACCACGAACGCGTCCAGGGGAGCATCCAATGCGGCGGCGACCTCCCATGCGACCGGAATGCCGCCGCGCGCCAGACCCAGAACGACAACGTTCGGCTTACCGCGGTAGGCCTGCAACAGACCGGCCAGCACCTGACCCGCCTCGCGGCGGTCGCGGAAAACCCGCCTGGGCTTGCCCCCGCGCAGGCCGCTCGCTCGTGTCATTGTCGATACTCCGTTCAGGAAGGCTAAGAGGGATGTAGCGCGGTCACCGGTGTATGAGTGACGGCTTCGACGTCGCACCTATTGGCGGCAAAGAGCTGGTTGGCCAGATTGGACCCTCGCGTAGATCTGGGCGAAGTCCATCCCGGTATCGCAGGAAATTGGCGTTGGGTACAGGGAGCTGAGTGCTGTTCGCCGCTGTGGTGCGGGCGATGATTCTCGGGCTGGGTGGCGACTAATCAGCAGATGGCTTGTCGGCTGGCTTTGCCTCGCCCTGCTTGTTCAGTGCCTCACTCGCGCTGCCAACGACGCTTCGTATGAACTCGTACTGCGTCTTGACGAGCTTGTCCGCCATCTCCAAGGCGGCATCGACGATGGCGGCGCGTCTCGACGGGTGGTCGTCGCCGTGAGCGGGCATCGCTTCGTCGACGGAGCCAACGAACTTACGCACGGCCTCAATCGCGGTCCGTTGTCCGGATTCGACAGACTTGAGCACTTCGTCGGACAGACCTGCGACTCGTTCCACCGCGGTTTTCTCGGTGCTCGCGGTCTCCTCGGTGTTCTCTGCCATAATCGCGCTCCTTAAGGAAGTGAATACAGAACGAGCTTGAATGGGCTCTGCATCACAATGCGCTCAAACCCCGCCGTTCTGTAGGGCCGATGGTCCCTGCCCCGTTCTGGTCAATGAGCGGCCGCACGGAGGACTCACCTGATGCCGGGTGGTGCGAGGTCAGTCTGTCTTCCCGGCTGCATCGTGTGAGCAGCACGGTCGGCAGCACGTCAGTGCCCGCCACCGATCGAGATGATCAATCCGCCGCCCCAGAACGGCCAACCCCAGTAGGGCGTCGCGACGGTGCCGGGCGAGGTGCTGATTTGCGTGTTTCCCGGGTTCTGGCAGACGGTCGTCGTCGGGTTCACGTTGGTGCACGAGGGGCTTCCCGAGGCGCTTGTCGCGATGGCTAGGGCAGCGAAGTACACCCCGGCGAAGAACGTGGCCGCAACCAACGCCACCTTGAGAAGTGCGATTCCGGCCATCGGTACCCTCCTGTCGTGACGCCGACCTAGTCGAAATCGGGTCCTATGTCTTGATGCGCAGGTTCGCTGGGCTGGTGGTTGGGTGCGGCGGCGACACGTGTCCATGTGGCGGGTGGGTAGTAGTCCGACCAGCAGCCCGGACGTGCGTAGTGCACCGCGAGCACGCCTCCAGTGAGGAATTCGAATATATCGCCGTCCTCGCACTCCTTGGGATCGTGTTCCCCTTCGCTAACGAGCCACACCGTGAAAGCCATGTTCGGGAATATGGCGTGAAGGCGGCTCCAAAGTCAGCGGTTGTGGGAGCCGACTGCCGTTCTGGTTCGGGCCATCTCCGTTACGCACGCTTCGGAGGTGTGTGAGGTCAGGTCGGCTCAGCCGCTATGGCGCGAGCCTCAGGCCCGGTTCGTGCCTGTCTCCTGCGATCAGCGTCTTCCACACACCCGCCGGGAAGTAGTACGTCTTTCCGGTGGACGACACCCGAACCTTCAGTACGCCATCACCGAGGAATTCGTACGTGTCTTCGTCGCCGTAGTCGTCGGTGGGTTCGTCGTGATGTTTCACTTGGAATGTCATGCCGGGAGTGTGGCATGAAGGCTTGCCCCGAAACCTGCGGTTGACGCGACGGGCCGGTTGCCGCTTGGTACCAGTGCTGCAGGGGTCTTCCTGAGACGGGGTCGATCTTGTCGGTGACCCGGGGCAGGGCAATCTCCCAGGGTGAGGGGTTCTCGGAACCCTGGGGGCGAACGCAGGGTTCCGCACGAGGGGACGTTCGCATCCGAGCATCGGATGTGGCTGTGGCGTGCCGTTGGCAGCATGTTGGGTGTGACCACGCCGATGCTTTCCTGGGATGTAGTGCCGGTCGACAAAGCCGGACGATGTCAATGTTCTGATCGGGTGGCCAGACGCCCCTCGGGGTAGAGACCGAGCGCGATGTGGCCGACCGGCGCTCCCTGCTGCGCGCCATCGGTTACAAGCTCTAAGCCAGCTCGCACCGGAACGTGGCGATTCCGGAAGGTGATCTCATCGTTTGACGCCCGACCACCTGCATCTCAGTTGAAGGACGGCGGACACAACCACGTCCAGCTCGTCGCCAGTCATTGGCGGTGTAATCTGGCCCGCCGCTACCCAAAACCACAACCGGTCCTTCACCTTCCTCGGCCTGCCGAACATGGTGCCGTTCGCCCGCGACGCCCGCCGCTTCAGCGCGGTGCGCTCCCTGACCAGTTCGCGCTCGTACTCGGCGAGCGAGCCGAGCACGCCGATCATCATCCGGCCGGCGGGTGTGGATGAGTCGATGCCGTCGCTGGTCGAGACCAGGGTGACGCCACTGTCGGTGAGGGCCTTGACGGTCCCCAGGATGTGCACGGTGGTGCGCCCGAGCCGGTTGAGCTTCCCCACGACGGCGGTGTCCCCTTCCAGGCACGTATAGCCAGGAACAAATTCGTCGGTAGGTCGTTGTAATGACAGGTCGAAGTTTTAAGTGTCCGTGTTCTATGCACGCTCGCCCAGAACCTTGGTGCGGGCGTCTCTTTTCTCCTTGCAGGCAAGCCGAGAAGCAGTCGTCTGATCAACCGGCCACCGGACCGCACAGTGCGGCCCGGAATCCTGACAAGGAGAAAATAAATGACACAGGGAACTGTGAAATGGTTCAACGCCGACAAGGGCTTCGGCTTCATTACGCGCACCGACGGCCCAGACGTCTTCGTGCACTACTCCGAGATCGACGGCAACGGCTACCGTAGCCTCGAGGAGAACCAGCAGGTGGAGTTCGAGGTCACCCAGGGCGCCAAGGGCCCGCAAGCCAGCGGGGTTCGGGCACTCTGACCGTCGGCACGGCATGAAAGGAGCCGTACCCGCGTGCTACTACACGGGTACGGCTCTCCTGCGTGTTCGCTTTTTCAAACCGTTTCTAGGGCTGGCTGCGCTTGGCACCAGCGTGGTCGGTAAGGGCGGTCCCGGCGTTTACCCGTGCATCTGAACTCGGTTTCGATGAAGCTGCTCGCGTACGCCTCGGCGACCTCGACGTCGCGGCCCGACACGATCTGCTGATAGGCCATCACCGCCTTCAACTGTGGAGTGGCCCAACCTAGCCATGGTCTCCACGAGATTTGCCGACGCGCGCGGTCCGCGTCCCGGAGAAATGCCGCATGCGTTCCGGCCGTCGATGACGCAGAACGTCATCGACTTCCACGGCCGGACCGGATACGTGCGGATCGCCATCGAATTCGGTGTGCCGATCGTGCCTGCTGTGTCGATCGGGGGCCAAGAAACCCAGCTCTTCCTCACCCGAGGCGCCTGGCTGGCAAAGCAACTGGGACTCAAGCGCATCCGGATGGAGATTTTGCCGGTGACCCTTGGCTTCCCCTACGGTCTGACGGTGCTCTTCCCGGCTAACCTGCCGTTGCCAGCCAAGATCACTTATCTGGTGCTGGAGCCGATCGACATCGTCGCCCAGTTCGGCAAGAACCCCCGATGTCGCCGAGGTCGATGCCCACGTCCGCTCGGTGATGCAGGCCGCCCTCAACCGGCCTGGCCCGCCCAGCGCCGCCTCCCCGTATTGGGCTGATCGATTTCCAGTCTGGCCCAAGGCCCGAAGGGATTCGAATTCTGCGAGCGTCGATCACACATCATTTTTCTTGTTGAGCTTGCCGCCATTGGACGTAGCGCTTGGCGCCTTCCTCGATCGAGATCGTGGGCTTCCACCCCAACTCGTTGCTGGCTTTCGTACCGTCGAGATACCCCTCGGTGTTCAGGCTGCGCAAAGCTGCCCGCGTCAGGTAGGGCATTTTCTGGGAGCGCCGCAACTTAGCAAACATCTCCATCGCATAGCACCATATCCATGCCACGGCGTAGGGCAGTGTCACCCAAACCCGCTTGACTCCCCGGGCATTGAGCATGGCCTCAGTGAACTCCCTGAGCCTTACCGGCTCAGGTCCGGCCACGTTGTAGGCCTGGCCGATGGCCTTGTCATTCGTGGCAGCCGCAATCGCGAGTTCGGCGATGTCGGACACATGCACAATCGCGTAGCGGGGATTAGCGCGGCCCGGCCACATCATGATCGGAAAGAACGTTTGCTTGTAGATCCGATCCGCCAGAAGCCGATCACGCGGACCGTAGGCCGTGCCGATTCTGATCACCGACACCTGAATTTTGCCTTGTCGATGGTATTTCCAGCAGGCCTGCTCGGCGAGCAGCTTGGCATAGTCGTAGTAGGTGGCCGGGGTCTTGCGCGCTTCGCACGGCGTGGATTCGTCGGCGGGGAGGTCGCCCTTCTGACATGCATGGCCGTAAACCGTGAAGGAACTGACGTACAGAAAACGCCGCGCCCCTGCTTCGGCGCTGGCCTTCAACATGTTCTCAGTGCCCCGCACCGTGGTCTTCTCGAAGTCCTGCCAGGTTCCCCAGCCCGGCGTGACCTTCGCCGCAGCATGAAACACGATCTCGACGCCCTGCACGACCGATGGCAACGTCTCGTATTCGGTAACGTCACCGAAGACGATGTCGGCTCCAGTGGTATTCAGATGACTGACGTCAGATGTCGTGCGGGCCAGTGCACGGACCTCGTAGCCCTCGGCCAGCAGACGTTCCACGAGAGCACTTCCAACCAGTCCGGTGCTTCCGGTAACCAGAGTCTTCATGATGGCCGCCTCGCCGATGCCGATCGCGCGTTGATTGCTGAGGTCGCTGTGACGAAGGATGGAACCGCGCGGGAAGACCATTCTTCTGGGTGCTTAATAGTTACAGCCGAACAGCAGTCAAGGGAGCGGTCATGGCCAATCAGTCGGAATTCACAGCACGATATGGGCCGTGGGCGCTGATCGCCGGTGCCTCGGTGGGGCTGGGCGCCGCGTTCGCCGCTGAACTGGCACAGCAGGGCGTGAACCTGGTGTTGCTTGCGCGGCGGCCCGCCCCGCTTGAAACCACGGCAGCTGCGCTGAGCGCCAAGTACGGCATCTCGGTGAAAACCATTTCCATCGACCTCGCTGCCCCCGATGCGATCGACAAGATCGCTGCAGCGACACGGGAGGTGGAGATCGGTCTGCTGGTCTACGACACCGCCTACATGCTCATAGGGCCCTTCCTCGAGCACTCGATCGACAAGCAGCTGCGGACTATCGATGTGAACTGCCGCGGCCCGCTGATGCTGACTCATCACTTCGGGACGCAGATGAGCCAGCGGAAGCGCGGCGGGATCATTCTGATGACATCGCTGTCCGGTATGCAAGGAGCGCCCTGGCTGGCTAGCTACGGTGCCACCAAAGCCTTCAATATCGTGCTGGCCGAGGGCCTGTGGTATGAGCTGAAACCCCTCGGCGTGGACGTCATGGCCTGCTGCGCCGGCGCCATTGAGACGCCCAACTACATCGCCAGCAAGCCCAAGGGTCTGGGACTTTTTGCCCCGAAGCCGTTGACAGTTCAGAAGGTGGCCCACGACGCTGTGGGCGCGCTGGGCAGCACGCCGCTACTCATACCCGGAGGTGGCTACCGCTTCTCGCAGGCCTTGTTGGAGCGGTTCACGTCCCGTAAGCAGCGGATGAAGATAATGGCGCACTCCACCAAGAAGATGTACGGCAACAGACTGCTGACACTGAACTAGTGGTCACCGAATCGGGTCCGGCCACCCCTCAGATCCTAGGAACGACAGACCATGGACAAGCTCGTATACATCCTCTGGGATTCCAAGGCGCACACGGCCAATTCGAGGCAGCAAGTTCTGCTCAGACACGTGGCGCGCGACCTGCTTGCCGCCGGGGCCGGGAAACTCACTATGTACATCGCTGACCACGACGCACAGGTGAGATCACCCACGCCATTTCATCCAGGAGAGCCGATGTGCGCCGAGGTGGCCATCTGGCTCAACGATATTGAACACCGCGCCACATGCGAAGAGATCCTCCGTCGTGCCGACTTCAGGTTCGCCGGGTATCTGGTGGACGAATCGATCTACACCGAATACGGCGGCAATCGGCATGCTGGCCCACGGAACTGGCCCGACGGCCAGCGCTCCCCAGGGATCGCCGCCGTAACGCTGATGGAACGGCCGAAGCGGCTTTCCCGCGAGGAATGGATCCAGCGCTGGCACGGCAAGCAGTCACCGGTCTCCGAGGCTATGCAGCCCCGCGCCCGTTATGTACGCAACGTGGTGATCAGGGCGGTGACCCCGCAAGCGCCACCCTATGAGGGCATCGTGGAAGAGGCCTATCCTTCGGCCAAACACGTCACCAATTACTTCCTCTTCTACGGCGCCGGCAAGAACCCATTCAAGCTGGCGCGGAACATGATCGCCATGCTGCGCAGTGTTACCGCCTTCCTGGACCTGCACCGCATCTCCACCACCATGACCAGTGAGTACATCCTGAAGAGCTAACCGTTGAAACACCCGATGGTGCAGTCAGGCTCTCCTCGGCGGCCGGCCGGTAGCTCAGGGCCACCGCAGCCGAGACGTGTCGACCGCCGGGGTTGGGCCACCACGGCGCGTCGTAGTGAATGCGGTGGATCGGGATGACGAGCGTGGTGCCTCGCCGGATGTGGTGGCAGGCCAGCTGGTGTGCAATGCCAAGGCTAACCGTCGGAGCGGTGTCCGAGCGGCTTGGGCTACATCGACACGTCGACGTTCTGCCAAGTGGTCAAACGCTGGCACGGAATGCCGCCGAGCGCCTACCTTCGCGAGAGTGCCGCTTTGAGGGCCGCTAACCCATGGTTGGTCGCCTCCGCGGCGGCCGGCACGACGAGCGCGAAACTGACGTAGCCATGCACCATCGTGGGTTCATTGCGCAGTTCGACGGGCACCCCGGCGGCGGTGAGTAGTTCGGCATAGCGGGCGCCGTCGTCGCGCAGCGGATCGTATTCGGCGGTGCCGATGAACGCCGGCGGCAGGCCGCGCAGGTCTGCGGCGTTGGCCGGTGCCAGCGTGGCGGGCAGCGTGTCCGGCTCGCTGATATCGGCATCGGGCAGATACCAGGTCAGAAACGCTTCGATCGCTTCGGCGTCCAGAATCGCCGCGTCGGCGTTCTCGGCATGGGAGGGCAGCGTGGCGTCCGCGGTCGTTGCCGGATACCAGAGCAGCTGGAAGACCAACGGCGGCCCGCCGTGGTCGCGGGCCAACTGCGCCATCACCGCCGAGATGTTGCCGCCCGCCGAGTCGCCGGCGACCGCGATCCGCGCGGGATCGCCCCCCAGCTCAGCAGCGTGTTCGCCGACCCAGCGCAGCGCCGCCCACGAGTCATCGATGCCGGCCGGGAACGGGTGTTCGGGGGCCAGTCGGTAGTCCACCGACACGACGATGGCCTCCGCGCCGACGGCGTGGGCGCGGGCCACCGCGTCGTGGGTGTCCAGGTCGCCGATCGCCCAGCCACCGCCGTGGTAGAACACCACCACCGGCAGATCGTCATGGGCGGGAATCGGCGGCCAGTAGATGCGCACCGGAATGTCAGTCAGGTCATCGAACCCAATGGTGCGTTCTTCGATTCGCATGGTGGGCAACAGGTCTGCGGGTGGCTCGATCTGGCGCATCTTTTGGCGGGCGGCCTCAACCCCGTCGGCAACCCTGATCTGTAACGGGAAAGCGTCGAGGAGGGCTTTCAGGGCCGGATCGATACTCGGCCGCGTGGACATGGGTTCTGCCATGACCTCACGGTAGCCCCCGCCAGAACAACGGATGACTTCTTCGGCTGGTTCTGGAAGCAGGTTGAAAACCGTGGCGGGGTGGAATATCGCGAGTACCTGGCCAAATATCTCGAGTACTGGCATTGCAGCGTCGAGGGAACCTGGTCACACTTCGGGTCCGAGGGCAGGCGACTTCAATTTCCGAAAGTAGCCGAGGTCAGGTTCGCGCGCGCAAGAGTTCGGTACGAGCGGCTGGCGGATCATCTCAGTCGACAGGACCGGCGAATCCGTCGTTGGTGAGCGCGAGGCTGCCTGGCCTGTGTTGCCGAGCGGTCCTGGGTAACACAGTCGGGCGCTGGCCCAACGTCCGGCGTGCGCTCAGTGACTGGCTAGCGTAGGGAAGCGGTCAGGTCATGTTTAGGTCACGCGGATCGATTCTGCTTTGAGAAGCACGCGGTGAGCAGCATAAACAATTGTGCGCGATACTGGGATTGAACCAGTGACCTCTTCCGTGTCAGGGAAGCGCTCTCCCGCTGAGCTAATCGCGCGGGGTCAGATCCGGAGATCCCTTGGAGGTGGAGACGGGAATCGAACCCGTGTGCACGGCTTTGCAGGCCGTTGCCTCACCACTCGGCCACTCCACCGTTGGGTTTGATGCCAGTTGCACCTTCGAGCGGATGACGGGATTCGAACCCGCGACCCTCACCTTGGCAAGGTGATGCGCTACCAACTGCGCTACATCCGCGTGCCACGGGTGAGATCGTCACCCGGTGCGAAGGACGACAATAGTCGACGCGGGGGAAGCCACACAAATCTCTATGGTCACCCCCGGTGACAAGCACATTCCAGGCTCGAGCGGCCGTCGTGCTAGTCTTCCTGCTCGGCGTGGTCGCCACCTCGAGGGTGCATCCGCCACCCGGTCTCGTAGCTCAGCGGGAGAGCATCCGCCTCACACGCGGAAGGTCACTGGTTCGATCCCAGTCGGGACCACTTCAAAGGTTTACAGGTCAACGGCTGTTTTTGCGCCGATTCACCAAGCGAAGTCTCGCCGCCGAGGGCATGGCGCAATTCAAGCCCTCACAGGGCAATTGAGCGACGTGTTCACCGCCATTAACGGTGCCCGCGCCGCAGATGACCATCGCCACGTTCCCGATTGCCGAACTGACTGGCGAGAACACGATGGTCCCCTATCGGTCCACCGTGGACGCTTTGCGGTCGGGTGCCGCCGCTACGCGGGGTCGCCCCCACCGCGGTCCGCGGCCGGCGCCCGACCACCCCTGAGCAGGGCAGCGTCGGCCTCCGGTGAACCCGGTCGCCGCGGGTCACGAAGCCGCGCCACCTCGATCAGCCCGCCGCGATCCGGCGTCAGGATCACGTGCTTGACCCGCTGGCGTTCCCCGGCGGCGGCCGTCGGCACCAGTTCGGCGCGGCACAGCACCTCCCGGAGCACCACCCGCATCTCGGCCATCGCGAACGTCGCACCCAGGCAGCGCCGTGCCCCGCCGCCGAACGGCAGCCACGTGGTGGGGCTCAGCGTCGCGCCCACCATGCGGTCCGGATCGAAGCGGTCGGCATCCGGATAGATCCGGTCATCGGCATGGACCAAACCCACTCCCGGCGCCACCATCACCCCGGCGGGTAGGTGGTACCCGGCGATGTCGACCGGACGGGTCAGAACCCGGCCCACGTCGAACACGACGGGGCGGATCCGCAACGTCTCCTTGGCGACCGCGTCGAGGTACTCGTCGCCCTGTGGATCGCCGGCGGCGCTGGCCTCGGCGGCCTCGACCGCCTTCGCCAGCACCGCCGGATGGCGGGTCAGCCGCTCCAACGCCCAGGCCAGGCCGGTTGCCGTGGTGTCATGTCCGGCGACGAGCAGCGTCATCAGCTGGTCGCGCAGTTCCGAGTCGCTCATCGTGCGCCCGTCCTGATCGGCCGCGCGCACCAGCATCGCCAGCGCGTCCGAGCGCGAGGCCAGATCGGGGTCGGCGCGCCGGTCGGCGATCTCGGCGTAGAGCAGGCGGTCGGCTTCGTCGATACGCCGTCGAACACCGCGCCACAGCAGCCGCTTCTGCAGGTCGGGCGAGGTGATGGACAGCAGCTGGAACGCCGAGAGGTTCAGAAGCCGCGGCATTACGTCGCGCAGGGCGGCCAGCCGCGCCGGGTCGCTGGCGCCGATCACCGTCCGCAGGATCACCTCCAGGGTGATCTTCGACATCCGCGCAGCCACCGGGAACTTTTTGCCCACCGGCCAGGCGGCGATGTCGGCAGCCGCGATCTCCGCCATGATCCGGGTCTGGCGCGCCACCGCCTCGCGGGTGAACGGTTCGAGCATCAACCGGCGGCGATCGCGGTGTACGTCCTCGTCGACCACCAGTACCGAAGCTGGGCCCAGCAGTCCAGTGAGCATCGAATTGGCTTCGCCCGCATGATAAGTCGCGGCATCGCCGGCGAAGACTTTCTTGATCTCCGCCGGATCGGACAGGTACACGACGGTACCCAGCTGCGACACGCGCAGGGTGAAGACCGGCCCGTAGCGACGCCGGCAGGCGGCCACGTAGCGCGGCCAGTACTGCCACATCAGGGCAGCTTGGACAGCGGGTGGCAGGGGAGGTCCCGGCGGCAGTGCTGCCGCCCCGATGCGGGTCATGCCTTTGAGGATACGAGGCCGCTGAGCATGGTGAATGCCAGTTCGGCGAGTGCGCGAACGCGCATGTCGGACTGGGCTATTGACGCGGTCGTCATCGACGCGTCGGGCCGGCGGCGGTCACCGGCGGGCCGTAGAAGCCGACCGGCTGCCGAACATACATCGTGCTCGACACCGCCGAGGACCCGTATGTGTCCGAAAACCCCTTGGCGATTTCCACATCGCGCTGTCACCCGGACAGACCCGGCTGCTCTACACCGACGGCATCGTGGAGGCCCGTCCTGACGCGTCCGCAACTTTCGGCGAGTCAGCGCTTCGAGTTCTTCTCTCCGAGCGGGTCGGGATGCCGGCCGCCGAGCTGATCCCTGAGCTGGCCGAACTGGCCGCAGACCTTCGGCCCGACGACGACGTCGCACCGCTGGCGTCGACCACCGAACGCCCGTCGGCCGACGAAGTGCGTTAGTCTGGAAGGGTCGCGCCGACCGGTCAACGGGGCGCAGACCCGACGTCGCAAGCAGATCGACGTAGAACTGTAGTGAGTTCTTGCCAGGTTCAGACGGCAGCCTTGCAGGCATGACCTAACTCCGAGCGCGCCTTTTCGGCGCGCACAAGTGAGGTGAATCTTGGACGAACAAGCCACAGCCACCAACAGCATGACCACCACTGCCATCACCGGCTGCGTGATCAGCGAAGAGTGGTTCGGCCGTACCGTTGTGCTGGGGGCGTCCGGTGTCATCGACATGCTGACGTCGCCGCAACTCGAAGCGAGTATCGCCACATCGCTGAAGAAGAATCCGACCGCGATCATTGTCGACCTGACCGATGTCGACTTCCTGGCCTCGGCCGGGATGGGTGTCCTGGTCGCCGCCCGTGACCAGGCGTCTCCGGACATCGGGTTCGGCGTGGTCGCCAGCGGACCGGCCACCAGCCGGCCGCTGAAGCTGGTCGGCCTGGCCGACATCGTGGGCCTGTATTCCACATTGGACGAGGCGCGCGCCGCACTGGGTGAGTAATCCGAGCGAGGTGGGTATATGGCATTTGCCATGACCACACCGAGTTACCCATGTCCAGATGATGGCGACAGGTTCGCCGACAATGGCGTTGCTGCCGACGCGCGCAACGCCGGGCGGGTACGCGACGAGTTCGCCGGTTGGCTGAGGGCCCGCGTCGGCCTCGACGACGTCCGGTTCAGCGATGTCGTCCTCGCAGTCAACGAGGCCCTGGCCAACGTGGCCGAATTTGCTTATCGGCAACAGCACGGGACGGGCACGGTCGACTTGGAGGCGGTGCAGGACCGGGCCGCAGCCACGTTGGCCGTGACCATCACCGACCAGGGCTGCTGGCGTGAGCCCGACCCGGCCAAGCAGGGCCGCGCGCGTGGTCGCGGGATTCCGCTGATGCGCGCGCTGGCCGACGAGGTGACCATCGACACCTCGGCTCTGGGCACCACCGTGTGCCTGCGGTTCGACAACGTTCAGGCGATAGTGGATGCCGACGCCAAAATCGGCTGATTCCAAGCGGGTTCGTAGCCCGGCATCTGCCGACTACCTCTCGGGCATTGCCGACAAACATTGAGCGTGCAATCCTATTGATCGTTCAATGGAATGGCGACTGCGAGAGGGCACGGCTTGATGAGCGACGTCGCAGCGTTGGACGGCAAGGTCGCCATCGTCACCGGCACCAGCCGAGGTGTCGGCCTGGGGATCGCCCACGAATTGCTTCGGGCCGGGGCCACCGTGATCGGCTGCTCCCGAGGACCGCTCGAGGCCATTCCCGGCGTCGCCGACCACCCCGACTGGCTGGCGCGTTCGGCGCAGCGGGTGTGCGACCAGGGCGACCACCGGGCGATCGACGAGTTCGTCTCCGGTGTGGTGGCCGATTACGGCCGCATCGACATCCTGGTCAACAACGCCGGCGGCACCGTTCCCACACCCCACGTCGAGGACGTCCCCGAACTCGTCGCGCGCATCCAGGGGACTCCGCGAGCCGCCGACGATTTCCAGCGCACAGTTCTGTTCCACCAGTTCGCCATTCAGATGAACCTCATCAGCCCGCTGTGGTTCGCCATCCGGGTGTACCGGCAGATGCGCGAACAGCAGGGCACCGGGTCGATCGTCAACATCTCCAGCGGCGCGGGACATCCCGCCGGCTCGCCCACCCTGGTGTCCTACGGGGCGGCCAAGTCCGGGCTGAATCACATGACCCGATCGCTCGCCGAGGAATGGGGACCCAAGGCCCGGGTCAACTGCCTGGCCCTGGGGCCGACGATGACCGACAACTTCAAGTCCTTCGTGCTGCCCAAGGACGACCCGACCGGGGAGAAGTACTTCCGCGACGTTCCCCTGCACCGGGCCGGTGAGCCGGCCGAGGTGGGCCGCGCGGTGGTGTTCCTGTGCAGTGGCGCAGCCGATTTCATCAACGGCACCACCATCGAGATCGACGGCGGAATGCTTCCCGGCGTCCTCTACGAGGCGGGCCTCAAGACGATTACGGACCTACTGTGAAAAACGTCATCCAATTCTCCACCGGCAACGTCGGCCGGCACGCCCTGCGACTGATCATCGAGCGGCCCGACCTGCGACTGGTGGGCTTGCACGCCCATGGCGCGGACAAGGTCGGCAGGGATGCCGCCGAACTGTGCGGCCTGGGCGAGCCGACCGGTGTGCTGGCCACCGACGACATCGAGGCACTCGTCGCACTCGAAGCCGACTGCGTGGTCTACACCTCGCAGGCCGAGATGCGTCCACAGCAGGCCATCGAGGAGATCTCCCGGTTCCTGCGCACCGGCACCAACGTCGTCGGCACCTCGATGGTCTGGCTGGTCGCCCCGCATCAGGCCGACCACTGGATGCGCGATCCGCTGGCCAAGGCCTGCCAGACCGGCGGCGCCTCGCTCTACATCAACGGCGTCGACCCCGGGTTCTCCGGCGACAGCCTGGTCTACACCGCCCTGACCCTGGCCGGGCGGGCCACCGCCGTCACCGTGTCGGAGATCTGCGACTACGGCAGCTATGACGACGCCGAATTCACCGGTGTCAGTTTCGGTTTCGGCACCACGCCCGATCACACCCCGATCATGTTCGCCCCCGGCGTCCTGGCCTCGCTGTGGGGTGGCCAGGTCCGGTCGCTGGCCGACGTCCTCGGCGTCACTCTCGACGAGGTCCGCGAGCGTCACGAAAGCTGGGTGACGCCCGAGCAGATCGAGTGCACGATGATGACCGTCCCGCCCGGTCACGTCGCCGCGGTCCGGTTCTGGGTCGAGGGCCTGCGCAACGGCGAACCGGTGATAACCATGGAGCACGTCAACAGGCTCACCTCCGCGGCCGCGCCGCACTGGCCCTCTCCGCCGGACGGGCGCCCCGGCGTGCACCGGGTGGTGGTGCGCGGCAATCCGGGGGTCGAGATCAACACCCACCTCGGCCTCGAAGGCGTCGACCACAACCAGGGCGGCGTCATCTCCACCGCGGCCCGCGCGGTCAACGCGATCCACGACGTGTGTGCCGCACCGCCGGGACTGCTGGCGGTCAAGGACCTGCCCGTGACCCACGCCGACACCGTGATGTGGTGAACGACATTGGCTCCCAAGATCGCACCGCGTCGCCCGGCCAGCGGCAGCCAGGTACGCGCTGAGCGCACCCGTGAGCGGGTGCTCGACGAGACGGTGCGCTGCGTCATCGACGAGGGCTTCGCCGCGGCCAGCGCCAAACACATCGCCGAGCGGTCCGGGGTGACCTGGGGCGTGGTGCAGTACCACTTCGGTGACCGGGACGGTCTGCTGATGGCCGTGGTGGACCGGGGACTGGCAGAACTGCTCGGTGTGCTGCGGGCGTTGCCGGCGCCGTCGGCGGGGATCACCGGTGAGCAACGCGTGCGCCGGGTGGTCGACGCGGCGTGGAAAGTGTTCTCCAGCGACGACTCTCGAGCCTCGCTGGAGATCCTGATTGCCACCCGGGCGATGCGCGACAAACGGGCCACCCGCCATCTCGGTCAGCTTCAGCAGGCCATCACCGAGCTGAGCCGTGATCTCGCCGAAGGCCTCGACAGTCCGCAGGCCACCGCGGTCGCCGACCTCATCTGGGCGACCATGCGGGGTCTGGTGGTCTCCCAACTCGTCGCCGGCCGACCCGTCGACACCACTAGTGAGCAACAGGCGCTGGTCGGGGCGATCTGCGCCTACCTGCGCGACCGTCGGTAACCTGCTGAATTATCCTGTGCCGCAGTGATGCTCGTTGGCGTGGAGACCAGGGCGGCGGGCGGCGCCGTGGGTGCCGGGAACGTCGAATCGTCGAGTGAGGAACCTCGCAGAGGATTACTCTGGCAGATTCGCGCCGTGGTTGCACACTCGAAGCCGGTGGTTGCACACTCGCCGGCTACACCACTGACAAATAGCGCCGGGTGACCACCCGCTGGACCAGGGACGCGACTGGCGCGCCGATCTGGCTCCACCACGTCGCCGGCCGGGAGAACGCCACGACCTCGGCGTGCACCGAGGAGTCGGCGGGGTCGTAGCGCACCCCGAACATCTCCTCGCCGGCGACCGCATGTCCGGGCAGGCTGCCGTAGGCGAACCCGCGCCGGTTCGGTTCATCGACCACGTAGACCACCCGGCACGGTGCGGCGAACGGACCCAGCTTGCCCAGCACGTCGGTGCCGACCTCGGCCACCTCGGTCGTCGCGGCGACCCGAAGTCCCGCGCCGCGCAGCATCCCGTAGCGCATCACCGCGGCCCCGGCCTGCTCGAACCGGCCCCGCCCGGCGCCGATCCGCGCCGACAGCCGGACGTGGTGGTACCCAGCGGGAAGGCGGCCCGCCGTCGCCCCCACTTCGACGTAGCTCAACGGCCGGCCGGCGAGGTCGCTGAGCTTCACCGTTCCACCATGCCATCGCGACACGTACCTTCGTAGTCGAGGGCCCCAAGCGGGCGGCATACGGTAACCAGGTGGCAGAGGACATGACGGTGATCGGCGCGACCCACGCCGGTGGCGGCTTCAACCCGCCCGTGCCGACTGGCAAGGGCGGCCCCGACTACGGGCGATTCATCGACGCCGTCCGCGACATCCAGGACCATGCCCGCGCCGTGGACGCCCCCGACCACGTGATCACCGAGGCCGCCGGCCTGCTCGAACAGGTGTCGGCGCTGCTAACGCCGTACGACGCCGACGAGTGGAGCACGCCGTCGGGGCGGCGCACGGACCTGCCGATGCGCGGAAACATCCTGAGCATCCCCAACGAGACGGACCCATGCGAGGACGGCAGGCTGCGCGGCTGGGCCCGCTTCCGCCGCTTCCACCTCGGCCGCAACGGCGCGGTGCACGGTGGGATCATCGCCCACCTCTTCGACTCGGTGCTGGGCAAGACGTCGTTCCTGCTGACCGGCGGGCCCTATCAGCGCACCGCGTACCTGCACGTCAACTACCGCAAGATCGTGCCCATCGAGACGGAGTTGCAGGTCGACGCCGGCGTGCTGCGCACCGAGGGCCGCAAGATCTTCGTCGACATCCGGCTGTGCGACGGTGACACGCTGCTGGCGGACGGGGAGGGTCTGTTCGTATTGCTGAAGGAGGGGCAACCGTGAACCGGCAC
>Ga0209254_10000594_pt1 | contig 30001 bp, 30 predicted proteins | sample FrelakmetDIP11DI_FD_187148 | JGI IMG/M metagenome (GOLD analysis project Ga0209254, IMG submission 187148) | Freshwater lake sediment microbial communities from the University of Notre Dame, USA, for methane emissions studies - DIP11 DI (SPAdes)... | ecosystem: Environmental > Aquatic >... | reverse complement strand
CGGAACGCCGCAAAGCAGCCCTCGCGCGAACGGGTGCAGATCAGCGTGTGGTGGTAGATGGCGCAGGCCACGCCGACCGCCCAGCCGGCGTAGTACGGCCAGCCGGCGTGTATGCCGCTGCCGACCAGCAGCATCAGCGAGAAGAACGCCCCGTAGCAGGCCATCACCGCCGCCACATCCCAGCGGCCAAAAAAGATGGCCGACGACCGTATGCCAAGCCGCACGTCGTCCTCGCGGTCGACCATCGCATACTCGGTGTCGTACGCGACCACCCAGAACATGTTCGCGCCGAACAGCAGCCAGCCGAGAGGCGGCACGGCGCCCTGCACGGCGGCAAATGCCATCGGGATGCCGAACGAGAAGGCCACTCCGAGGTAAAGCTGCGGAATCGGGAAGAAGCGCTTGGCGAGCGGATAGGTTCCGGCCACGGCGGCCGCGACCAGCGCCAGCCGCATTGCTGCCTCGTTGAGGAACAGCAGCAGCAGCGCCGCCATCGCGCACAGTGCCGCCGCCACCGCCACCGCCTCAAGGGGGCTGACTTCGCCACGTGCCACGACACGGTTTGCAGTGCGCTTCACGTAGCCGTCGTAGCGGTAGTCAGCCGCATCGTTGATCGCGCAACCGGCCGAGCGCATCAGGAAGGTCCCGAGTACGAACACCGCCAGCAGCAGTGCGCTCGGCACGCCCGCCGAGGCGATCCAAAGCGCCGTCAGCGTGGGCCAGAGCAGCAGCAGCGTCCCGACCGGCTTGTCGAGCCGAACCAGGCTGGCGTAGAGGGGCAAGCGACCGGCGGAGATCATGGGCAGCGGAAAATTTTGCCCGGCAACCGAAGCGGGCTATCGTAACAGCCGCGTCACGCTATTCCATCAGAATTCGCCCAACCCGGAGGAGATCCATGTTCCGCAAGAATTTCGCGAAAGGTGCCACCGCCGCCATGCTCGCGCTGGGCGCGACCGGTGCAGTGGCGCAGACCGAAGTGCAGTGGTGGCACTCGATGTCGGGCGCGCTGGGGGACTGGGTCAACGGCCTGGCGAGCGGGTTCAATTCCAGTCAGCAGCAATGCAAGGTCACCCCGACCTACAAGGGCGCCTACGACGTATCCATGACCGCAGCGATCGCCGCGTTCCGCGCCGGCAACGCGCCCCACATCCTGCAGGTGTTCGAGGTCGGCACCGCGACGATGATGGGATCCAAGGGCGCGATCGTGCCGGTCGGCGAGGTGATGAGCAAGGCCGGCTACAAATTCGACCCGAAGGTTTACATCCCGGCCGTCACCGGGTACTACACCGCGCCGAACGGCCAGATGATGTCATTTCCACTGAACAGCTCGACGACCGTGTTCTACTTCAACAAGGATGCGTTCAAGCGGGCTGGGCTTGATCCCAACAAGCCGCCGAAGACCTGGCCGGAAGTGGCACTCGCCGCCGCCAAGCTGAAGGCCAGCGGCGAGAAGTGCCCGTTCACGACCAGCTGGCAGGGCTGGACCCAGCTCGAGAGCTTCTCGACCTGGCACAACACCGAGTTTGCGACCAAGAACAACGGTTTCGGCGGCCCGTCGGCGCGGCTCGCTTTCGATACCCCGCTGCATCTTCGTCACATTGAAAACCTGGCGAATATGGCCAAGCAGGGCCTCTTCGTCTACAAGGGCCGCGGCAATGCGGGCGACGCACCGTTCTACTCGGGCGAGTGCGCGATGAGCACGGCATCGTCGTCCGCCTACGGCAACATCAAGAAGAACGCCAAGTTCGAGTTCGGCATCTCGACCTTGCCGTATTACCCCGACGTGCCGGGCGCGCCGCAGAACACAGTCATCGGCGGCGCCAGCCTGTGGGTGATGTCCGGCAAGAAGCCCGCCGAGTACAAGTGCGTGGCCGACTTCTTCAACTACCTGTCAAAGCCCGAGATCCAGGCCACGAGTCACCAGATGACGGGCTATCTGCCGATCACGATGGCCGCCTACGAGCTCACCAAGAAATCGGGCTTCTATGACAAGAACCCGGGCACCGACGTCTCCGTGCAGCAGATGATCGTCAAGACCACCGACAAGTCGCGCGGCATCCGCCTCGGCAACTTCGTGCAGGTGCGCACGATCGTCGACGAGGAGATGGAGAACATCTGGTCGGGCAAGAAGCAACCGAAGCAGGCGCTCGACGACGCCATCCGGCGCGGTAACGAGCAGCTCGAGCGCTTCGAAAAGACCAGCAAGTAACCGCGCCCCGGCCGGCCGCCGCCGCGGCCGGCCCGACGTGCCCGCGTTCCGCGCCGTTGGAAAAACGCGCCTTCTTCCGCAGCCGCTGGCTGCCGTATGCGCTGGTCGCGCCGCAACTCGCGATCACGATCATCTTTTTCTTCTGGCCGGCAGGCCAGGCGCTGTACCAGAGCGTCCTGATGCAGGACGCGTTCGGGTCGAACGTAGAGTTCGTCGGACTGGAGAACTTCCGCACGCTCTTCAACGACCCCGGCTACCTGGCTTCTTTCCGGGTCACTGCGGTCTTTTCGGTACTGGTTGCCGGCTTCGGCCTCGCGATCTCACTGGTGCTGGCGGTATTCGCCGACCGCCTGCTGCGTGGTGCCACGACCTTCAAGACGCTGTTGATCTGGCCGTATGCGGTGGCACCGGCCATCGCCGGCGTGCTGTGGCTCTTCATGTTCAATCCGACGCTGGGCGTCGTGGCTCACTGGCTCAACAACGCCGGCGTGCATTGGGACTTTCTGCTGAACGGCCGCCAGGCGCTGCTGCTGCTTGTGATGGCCGCCGTCTGGAAACAGATCAGCTACAACTTCGTGTTTTTCCTGGCCGGGCTGCAGGCAATCCCGAAATCGCTGATCGAAGCGGCGGCGATCGATGGCGCGGGCCCGGGCCGGCGCTTCTGGACCATCGTGTTTCCGCTGCTGTCGCCGACGACCTTTTTCCTCCTGGTCGTGAACATCGTCTATGCGTTCTTCGACACCTTCGCGATCGTCGACGCCGTCACCCAGGGCGGCCCCGGCCAGGAGACGTCGATCCTCGTCTACAAGCTCTATCACGATGGCTTCAAGGCGCTGGACTTCGGTGGCTCGGCCGCGCAGTCGGTCGTACTGATGGCGATCGTCGTCACGCTGACGGTCGCGCAGTTTCGCTTCATCGAGCGCAAAGTGAACTACTGATGAGCCCCCACGCTCACTTCGTTCGTCGCTCCCCGCGGCGGAGCACAAAGCCCCGCGGGCGGAGTGTTACCTGATGGTCGAGAAGCGGCGCTGGCTCGATGTGCTGTCCTACGCGGTCGTCATTGCCGGGATACTGCTGGTCGCGTTCCCGGTCTACATCGCGTTCGTCGCCTCGACGCAGACCGCCGAAGCGGTCGAGGCATCACCCATGTCCCTGGTCCCGGGCGACCTGCTGATCGAAAACTACCGCAAGGTGCTGTTCGAAGGCGGCGACGTGGGCTCGCGCGCGCCGGTCGGCCGCATGATGTTCGTCAGCCTGACGATGGCGGTCGGAATCGCCGTCGGCAAGATCATCATCTCCCTGCTGTCAGCCTTCGCGATCGTCTACTTCCGCTTTCCGCTGAAGTACTTCTTCTTCTGGATGATCTTCATCACGCTGATGCTGCCGGTGGAGGTGCGCATCACGCCGACCTACGAGGTGATGTCCGATCTGGGCCTGCTCAACACCTTCCCGGGGCTAATCATGCCGCTGATCGCGTCGGCCACAGCCACGTTCCTGTTCCGGCAGTTCTTCCTGACAGTACCGGATGAACTGGCCGAGGCCGCGCGCATCGATGGCGCCGGTCCGATTCGTTTCTTCGTGACGATCCTCGTCCCGCTCTCGGTCACGAACATCGCCGCCATGTTCGTCATCCAGTTCATTTACGGCTGGAACCAGTACCTCTGGCCGCTGCTGATCACGACCAGCGAGGACATGTACCCGATCGTGATCGGCATCAAGCGCATGATCGGCGGCGGCGATGCCGCCAACGAGTGGAACCTGATCATGGCCACCGCGATCCTCGCAATGATCCCGCCGGCGATCGTCGTGCTGCTGATGCAGCGCTGGTTCATCAAGGGCCTGGTGGAAACCGAGAAGTAACAAAAGAGCCCATGGCAAAGATCGAGTTCAACGACGTGCGCAAGTTCTACGGCACCAACCAGGTGGTGCACGGCATCACGCTCGAGGTCGCTGACGGCGAGTTCGTCGTGCTGGTCGGCCCGTCCGGCTGCGGCAAGTCGACGCTGCTGCGCATGGTCGCCGGGCTGGAGGAGATCACCGGCGGCACGATCAGCATCGGCGGTCGCATCGTCAACGACCTGGAGCCCAAGGACCGAGACTGCGCGATGGTGTTCCAGAACTATGCGCTCTATCCGCACATGAGCGTGTACGACAACATGGCGTATGGGCTGAAGATCCGCAAGCTGCCCAAGGCCGAGATCGACCGGCGGGTCAACGAGGCGGCGGCGATCCTCGAACTGGAAGGCTTCCTGGCGCGCAAACCGCGGCAGCTCTCCGGAGGGCAACGCCAGCGCGTGGCCATGGGACGCGCAATCGTGCGCGAGCCGGCGGCGTTCCTATTCGACGAACCGCTGTCAAACCTCGACGCCAAGCTCCGGGTACAGACGCGCCTCGAGATCCAGAAGCTGCATCGCCGCCTGCGCACGACGAGCCTGTACGTGACGCACGACCAGGTCGAGGCCATGACGCTGGCGCAACGGATGATCGTCATGAACGCGGGACGCGCCGAGCAGGTCGGAACGCCCGACGAGGTCTATTCGCACCCTGCCACGACCTTCGTCGCGAGCTTCATCGGCTCACCCCCGATGAACCTGTTTCCGGGGCGGGTTTCGCCGGACGGCCAGGCCTTTGCCGCCGCCGACGGTACACGCATCGGGTTGCCGGAAGCAGTCAGGCAACTGGGCGGCCGTGAACTGATCCTTGGGGTGCGGCCGGAAAACCTTCATCTCGGCGGCGACAATCTGGCGGTGCAGGTGGAGACCGTGGAAGTCCTGGGTGCGGAGCACCTGATTCACGCCAGGTTTGCGGGTACAGGACTCATCGTGCGCACCGGTCCCCATTCCAGTCCGGCACCCGGCTCCATGGCACCGATCGGATTCAGCTCGGAAGCCGTTCACTGGTTCGACCCGGCGACGCAGCAGCGGATCAATCTCTGAGCGGGGCGCCGGCCGACTGCCCCGGGCCGCCTTGCCGGCCCTACTCCTTGCGCCGGAACGCGCAGTCGGTCTTCGTGCACTCGCCATAGAGCGCGAGCGCATGGTCCTGCAGCTTGAAACCGCGTTCAGCCGCGACCCGGTGCTGACGGGCCTCGATGTCCGCGTCGACGAACTCCTCGACGTGGCCGCAGGTCAGGCAGACGAGGTGGTCGTGATGCGAGCCTTCGTTCAGTTCGAACATCGCGCGGCCGGCCTCGAAGTGATTCCGAGCCAGCAGCCCCGCCTGTTCGAACTGCGTGAGCACGCGGTAGACCGTTGCCAGGCCGACATCGATGTGCTCGGCGATCAATGCCTTGTAGACATCCTCGGCACTCATGTGCCGGATGCCCCGTTCCGCGGTGTTGCGCTGGAAGATCTCGAGCACCTTCAGGCGTGGCACCGTGGCCTTGAGGCCGATACTCTTCAGATCGCTCGAGTTACTGGACGGGCGGTTCGGCATGGGGCGGGTGCCGCGCTGGGATGGAAAAATCGGAGGAAACAGTCGTGGGTATCATACGGCTTCCGTGTTCCTTCCCTCACGCTGGCTGACCCAACCGATGTTTGCGCGCTGCGTGGCCGCCTGTGCCACGACCTTCCTCCTGGCGGGTTGCGAGTCGCTCTACAGCGTCGGTGCGAGCGTCGGTTCGGGTATCTCGTCGGCCGCTTCGTGGGCACCGACGTTCCTGGGTCCGTACCGGCCCGACGTCCACCAGGGCAACATCATCACGCAGGAAATGGTGGATCAGTTGCGGATCGGCATGACGCGCGACCAGGTCCGTTTCATGCTCGGCACGCCGCTGCTGACGAGCGAGTTTCGCAAGGACCGCATCGACTACGTCTACTACCTGAATCCGCGCCGCGGCCAGGTCCAGAACCGGAGGCTGACGTTGTTCTTCAAGGACAGCCGCCTCGATCATTTTGAGAACGACCCGATGCCGAACGAGGACGACGTCGACGCCCTGATCCTGGGCCCGAACATCAAGCGCGTGGCGCGCGTAAACCGCCAGCCGGAGATCCCGATGCCGGACGTCTCGACGCCGGCTCCGGGCTCGAGCTCGAACTGACCCGCTTTCCGGACGGCTGACAATGCCGATGAAAATTGCGATCGCCGGTGCTTCCGGCCGCATGGGCCAGATGCTGATCGAGGCCACGCTCGCCCAGCCCGACCTCACCCTGGCCGCTGCGCTCGATCGCACGGAGAGCCCGCTGCTTGGGCGCGACTGCGGCGAAGCGATGGGAAAGTCGACCGGCGTCCGCGTCAGCGCCGACCTGACCGCATTGGCAGGCGCCGACGTGCTGATCGACTTCACCCGCCCGGAGGCGACGCTGCGTCATCTCGATGCCTGCGCGTCGCACGGCGTGAAGATGGTCATCGGCACGACCGGCTTCGATGCAGCCGGCAAGCGCGCCATCGACGCGGCGTCGAAGCACATCGCCATCGTCTTCGCACCGAACATGAGCGTCGGCGTCAATGCGACGTTCAAGCTGATCGAACTCGCTGCCCGCATGCTCGGCGACAGCTACGACATCGAGATCATCGAGGCGCATCATCGCCACAAGGTCGATGCGCCGTCGGGCACGGCGCTGAAAATGGGCGAGGTCGCCGCGGCCGCGCTCGGCCGCCCGCTCTCTGAGCTGGCGGTCTACGCGCGTGAAGGCCATACCGGAGAGCGCCGTCAAGGCTCGATCGGGTTCGCGACAATCCGCGGCGGCGATATCGTCGGCGACCACACGGTGATGTTTGCCGGCGCGGGTGAGCGCATCGAGATCACGCATCGCTCCGGCAGCCGCCAGTCCTACGCCACCGGCAGCCTGCGCGCAGCCCGCTTCCTCGGCGACAAGGCCACGGGCCTGTACGACATGTTCGACGTGCTGGGATTCGCCTGATGGATGCCGGTTCGCTCGGGCTCGGCCACTTCTGGCAGCAGGCCGACGCTGTCATCCGCCTCACGGCCTACCTGCTGTGCGCAATGTCGATCGTCAGCTGGTTCCTCATCGTCTGGAAGGCCTGGGGCTGGTGGCGCATGCGGCGTGCATCCAAGGAACTCGACCAGTTCTGGGAAGCGCCGACGATCGACGTCGCGATCGCGAAGCTCAAGCCGATCGATGTCGACGGCATCTTCGTGCCACTCGCGGTGGGTGCGGCCAACGCTGCCAGCCATCCGGCCGCCGAGAACAGTCTCGCCGCGCAGATCGACCGCTCGGAGCTGATCACCCGCGCCCTGCGACAGCGCATCAACGAGGCGGCCGGCCGGCTCGACTCGGGACTCACGATCCTCGCGTCCGTGGGCAGCACCGCACCGTTCATCGGGCTCTTCGGCACGGTCTGGGGCATCTATCACGCGCTGCTCAACATCGCCTCGACCGCCCAGATCGCGATCGACAAGGTGGCGGGTCCCGTCGGCGAAGCACTGATCATGACGGCCTTCGGTCTGGCGGTCGCGATACCGGCCGTATTGGCCTTCAACGCCTTCACCCGCTCCAACCGGATGGTGCTTGGGCAGCTCGACGGCTTTGCCCACGATCTGCATGCGACGCTGACCACCGGCTCGCGCGTGGCCGGACCGTCCTGATGCCGTTTGGTGGCTTCGAGCGGCACGGCGCCTCGCCACCGCGCATGTCCGAGATCAACGTTACCCCGCTGGTCGACGTGATGCTGGTGCTGCTCGTTATCTTCATCATTACTGCGCCGCTGCTCACCTACGGCATCCGGCTCGACCTGCCGAACGACGCGGCGCCGGCAGCGCCCGCGGAGGCATCGACGATCAAGCTCGCAATCGACGGCAACGGACAGATCTTCTGGGAAGCCGAGCCGATTGCGGACGACGCGCTCCGCGCGCGGCTCGCGAAGGCGGGAGCGGAATCAACCCCACCCGAAGTACATTTGCGTGCCGACAAGGCGACGCGGTATGAGCGCATTGCGTTCGTGCTCGCAGCCGCCCAGCAGGTCGGGTTGACCAAGATCGGCTTCATCACCGAGCCTGCGCCCGCCGCGACCACGGCCAAGCCGTGAGATCGAGCCGGGTCGCGCTGATCGCCATTCTGGCTGTGGCGCTGCCGTTCGCGCCGGTCGACAGCGCGCAGTCCACCGTCACGGTCGTCGATGACGCCGGTGCAACGGTTAGTCTGGACCGGCCGGCAACGCGCGTCATCAGCCTGGCACCTCACATCACCGAGCAGTTGTTCGCGATCGGCGCTGGCGACCGCATCGTCGGGACGACCGAACATGCCGATTACCCGCCCGCGGCCGCCGCGATTCCGCGCGTGGGGCGTGCCCACAGCCTCGATCTGGAGCGCATCGCGGCATTGCATGCCGACCTGATCGTCATCTGGGGCAGTGGCTTTCCGCCCGCGACAATTGCGTCCGTCGAGCGACTGGGCGTGCCGGTTTTCATTAGCGAACCGCACCTGCTGGCCGATGTCGCGCGCTCGCTGGAGCGGCTCGGCGCACTGACCGGGCGAGATGGCGCGCCGGCCGCCGCACAGTTCAGCGCCAAGGTCGAGGCACTGCGCCGGCAGTACGCCGCCCGGCCGACGGTGCGCGTCTTCTACCAGGTCTGGGCCAGTCCCCTGATGACGCTATCAGGCCGGCATGTGATCAGCGAAGCGATTCAACTCTGCGGTGGTCGCAATGTCTTCGAAGGTCTGGCTCCGGTGGCGCCCCAGGTATCGGTCGAGGCCGTGCTGGCGGCCGATCCCCAGCTCATCGTGACCGCCGAACCGGGCGGCAGTGCGAGCCCGGCGCTGGCGACGTGGCAGCGGTTTCCCGCGCTGGCCGCCACGCGCCACCGGCAATTCGTGACCGTGGACGCCGACCGCATCAACCGCCACGGGCCACGCCTGGCCGACGAAATCGCCGTGCTCTGCGCGGCAATTGAACGGACCCGGGCAGCGACGTTCAAGTAAATTGAACACTTGGGACCTGCCGAGGCTGATGATGATCGAACCCCGCTCTCCGAAGTTGCTGCGGCTCGCAACCGCTGTCGCCGCATCCGCATTTTTTGCCATCGCCGGCTGCGGCAAGAAGGACGCGGCGCCGGCGGCGCCGGCACCGCCCTCCTCCGACAAGGCCGCGCCGGCGGCACCTCCCACAGATCGCGCGGTCAAGATCATCTCGATCAAGCCGGAAGTCGATGCACTGAAGGCCGGCGACACCGTGAAGATCGCGCTCAGCGCTTCGTACACGGTACCTGCACAAGGCGGGCTGATCGGCATCGTTGCCCAGGACGCCAAGGGCACGCTGATCGTCGACAAGCTGACTCCCGTGGAAGGGGGCAGCGGAACCTTTGTCGGTGAACTGGAGTTCAAGGTGCCGGCGACCGATCGGGTTTCCCTCCTGGTGCCGCTCTACGCCAAGGGTGAAAGCAAGTCCTCGACCGTCGCCACACACCAGTTCGCCGTCAAGGCGAAGTAGCGGCTAGCGCTCGACCCACTCGAGCAGCGACTGCCACTGCTCGACGTCCTTGGCCACTCGGCTCGGCGCGACGTCCCACAGCGTGAGTCCGTGCGCGGCCAGTTGCACGTAGTTCTGCGTGTCGCGCAGGAATCCCAGCACCGGCAACCCGAGATCCTCGACAAATCGCTGCAGTTGCTCGGCCGCCCGCGTGCGCGCGTCGACCCGCATGCCGAGCACACCGACACGACCGCCCTCCTTCATCAGTCCGCGCTCGGCGAGCCGCCCGAGGAAGGCCTGCGTTGCGTAGATGTCGAAAAGCGACGGTTGCAGGGGGATGACCAGGCGATCGGCCACTCTCAGCGCATCCTTCAGCGTGTGCCCGTGGATGCCGGCCGGCGAGTCGAGCACGACATGCGTCACGCCCTTGGGCGGGCGCGCGATCTTCTCGTCGCTGCGGTCCCAGGAGGCGATACGCGGCAGCGTCGGCGGCCGGATCCGGAGCCAGGCGAGCGCCGACTGCTGTCGGTCGAGGTCGCCCAGCATCGTGGCATGCCCGCGCCGGGCGAAGTAACCGGCCAGGTTCGTCGCCGCCGTGCTCTTGCCGACGCCCCCTTTGGGATTTGCGATCAGAACGATGGGCATCTGCGAAGTTTAGAGCCGAATCATTCGTGGGCGGGACGTGCCTCGCGGGCCGCACCACGATGCACGTGGAAGACCGACTCGCCATCCACCTCCACACGGGAGACCGGGGTGGCGAAGAGATCGGTCAGCGTGGGCGGCGTCAGGACCTCCGCCGCGAGGCCCGGCAGGCTCCGGCCGTCGCCCCACAGCAGTAGCGCGTGGGTCGCGAGACGCGCCGCCGCGTTCAGGTCGTGCAGGGTGACGACCAGTCCCCGCTCCCGCAACGCGGCGAGCTCGCGCACGACCATCGCCTGGTGGCGCGGATCCTGATGCGCAGTCGGCTCATCCAGCAGCACCAGTGGTGTGTCCTGCGCCAGCGCGGTCGCGATGGCAACGCGCTGACGCTCGCCCCGTGACAACCGGCGCACATCGCGATCGGCGAGTTGCGCGCAGTCGAGGCGATCGAGCCACCCGCGCGCCACGCTCTCGCCGTGACCCTCGTCGCGGAAGACAAAGCGTGCCGTCAGCACGGTGTCGAGCACGGAGCTTGCGAACGGGTCAGTCCAGCGATCGGTCAGCAACGCGCGGTCGCGTGCGAGTTCATCGGCGCGCAGGTCCTGCACCGGCGTTTGGCCGATGAGGATCTCGCCGCCGTCGCCCTTCCGCGCCCCGGCGATCGCGGCGAGCAGCGTCGACTTGCCGGCGCCGTTGGGCCCCAGGACCACCCAGCGTTCTCCGCGTCGAACCGTGAGGTCGAGTGCGTTGACGAGACAGCGCTGCGGAGTACGCAGCGATAGCGCACGCAGCGTCAGCAGGGCGATGTCCTCCATCAGCGGCGTCCCAGGAACCAGAGGAAGACCGGCACGCCGATCAGGGCCGTCAGCACACCTACCGGCAGCTGCAGCGGCGCGAACGCCGTGCGCGCGATCGTGTCCGCGGTGACCACCAGCGCGCCGCCGAGCAGCATCGCAGCCGGAAGCACCACCCGCTGGTCGTTGCCCGCCACCATCCGCACCAGGTGGGGCGCGACGAACCCCACAAAGCCGACCGCGCCTCCGAGCGTCACTGCGCTGGCGGTTGCCACCGCCGCGATGAGGATGAGCCGGCGCCGGATCGCCACCACCCGCACGCCCTGCGTGTAGGCCTGCAGGTCACCGCGCATCATCAGGTTGAGTGCCCGTGCGTCGGCCCGCGCCAGCACGAGCATCAGGCCGACGAGTGCCAGCGTGATGAGCGCCGGCGTGACATGCGTTGCGCCCGCGAGATCCCCCAGCAACCAGAAGACCATCGTGCGCAGCCGGCCATCGGGCGCCAACGCGAGAACCAGGCTCATCAACGCCGCAGCGAACGACGCCAGCATGACCCCGGTGAGCAGGACGGCGCCGGTGGCCTGTTCTCCCTGCGCGGCCGACGTCGAATACAGCGCCCGACGGGCCAGCAGGAACAGCAGCATCAGCGTCATCAACGCACCGCCGATGGCCGCCCCCTGCACCGCGATGGCGGGCAGGCCGAGCGCCAGCGCGAGCAGCGCCGCCACGGCCGCACCGCCGGAGATGCCGAGCACGTAGGGATCGGCCAGGGGATTGCGCAGCAGGGCCTGCAGCAGCGCACCGGAGAGCGCGAGCGCGGCGCCGACGGCGAACCCGGCGAGCGCGCGCGGCACCCGCAGGCCGAGCACGATGTCGGCGCCCGGACCCGAGCCCCCAAGCAGTGAGGCCCAGATGTCCGGCAGCGAAATCGCGACACTGCCCGCGCCCAGCGCAAATGCCAGGCTGAGCAAGGTGGTGCCCAGCAGCGCCCACAGTGTCAAGGCAGGGGAGACGCGCGGCATCAGTAGCGCAGGTTGAGTCCCACGATGGCTGTGCGCGGCGCCGTGTTGTAGCCGCTGACCGACTCGTAGTCGGTGTCGAAGAGATTCTCGACTCGCGCCCGCAGCGTCAGGTTTGGAGTAACTCGCCAAGCGCCGACCAGTCTTGCCAGCGTGTAGCTGGCCAGTTGCACCCGCTCAAAGGAATTGATGTCGAGATCTTCGCGCGGCCCCACGACGGCCACCTCGAGCCCGGCGCTCCACTGTCCGGGGTCGTAGTCCAGCGCAAGGTTGACGAGCCAGGGCGCCCGCCGCAGCAGGCGTTCACCCGTGCCTTCATTCACGGCCCGCAGGAGCGTCGCGTTGGCACCGATGCGCCAGGGGCCGCCGCGCCAGTCACCGCCGATTTCGAATCCGGTGACGCGCGCCTCATCGATGTTCGCGGCCCGCATCGTCGCCGGATCGTAGGCGATGAGATCGCGGGTGTCGGTCCGGAACAATGCGGCGCGCAATGACGCGGCGGAGCCCACGTACCGAAGTCCGAGCTCGCCGCTCACGGAGCGCTCGGGCTCGAGGTCGGGATTGCCGAAATACGGAAAGTACAGATCGTTGAAGCTCGGTGCCCGGAACGCGTTGGAAAGCTGCGCCGTGAGCCGCCACGCCTCATCGAGCCGGTAGCCGTAGGCAAGCAGTCCACTGGTCGCGTTTCCAGTGTCCGAGTACTGGTCGTAGCGAAGATTGGCCTGCACCTGGTGCGGCCCATGATCGCCGGTCGTGCCGACCCAGCCACTGCCCACCGCGCGCTGATAGCGCTGCTTGCCGCCCGAGAAGGTGATGTCATACGACGTCGATTCGCCACTCTGCCGTAGGTACTCGACACCGACCTGGGTCGTGATCGAATCGTGCAGGCGAATGTCGTTGCTCCAGGTGAATACCGAGTTGTCCGATGTGAACTCGCCGTTGTTGAACGACGCCGGATCGCTAGCGGTGTTGGTGCTGCGGTCACGGCTCGCGCCCACCGCCAGCTGCGATGCCCATTGCCCGGTCATCGCCGTTCGCGCCAGGACACTCAGCGCACCGAGTTGCGACTTCTCTTCATGCGTGGCGGTCGGCCCGTCCGCCGTGCTGTCGAAGTCCGTCGTGCTGCGGTTGAACCATGCGTTGGCGGAGATGAGTGTCTCACCGCGGCGGTAGGTCGCCCCCAGCGAGGCGGACACATACTGGTTGCCATCGAGGTCGGCATTGGCGCCCGGTGTGAAGGGGCCTGTAACCACGCGGTCGGCGTCGATGGCCGAAAACGCCCGGGTCGTCCCGCCTCCGAGTGCACCGCCCAGCCGGACCGGTCCGGCGTCGACGCCGCCGCTTGCGTGCCCGTCCAGAGTACGCCCCTGGCCCGCCTCGGCGCTCAGCGTGAGGCCGGGCGCGGCACCGCTGCGCGTGAAGATCTGGACCACGCCGCCGATGGCGGAGGAGCCGTACACGCTCGACAGGTTGCCGCGCACGATCTCGATGCGGTCGATGGCATCGAGGGCGATGCCACCCAGCGCCGCGCCTCCGCTCGCGCCGGCGTTCAGCCGGACACCGTCGACCAGGACCAAGACCTGCGATGAACTCGCACCACGCAGAAACAGGGACGCGGCCGCACCGCGCCCGCCCGGCAGGGCGAACTGCACGCCGGTCTCGCGGCTCAGGATCGAGACGAGGTCCGATGCCTGCCAGCGGTCGATTTCATCACGCGTGATGATCGACGTGGCAGGCAGTGCTTCAGCGATGGGTTGCGCGGTGCGCGAAGGTGTCACCACCGTGCGGGGAAGCTCGGAAGTGTCCTGGGCCAGGACCGTCGCCGGGACGATGCAACCGACGAAGCACAGGAGCAAGGAGCTTCCCCTGTGAGGATGTAGAGGCGCCATTTTTCAGTCCCGATCACCGGCCCTCCGCCGGAATGCGTGCGAACGCGAACGATCGGGAGTGTGGTGAGCAAGGCACGCAGCGCGCGGCCCGGCTGGCCGGCACCCCGCGGCTCGTCCTCCTGTCGATGGCCGGTCTCCGGGCTGCAGGCCGGGCTCCGCGCCTTCCCACATCGGTCAGCGCCGATGCAGTGGCAAATGCGAAGCGTGCGCAGTACGCGCCTGCTTACCGTTGCGGGGGCAGCACAGGTTGAGTGGGACGTCGAAACGCCCGCCTCCTGTTTCCCGTTTCACCGAAGGCACTGCCGTCGGCACCATCAACGGATGCCAGTCTAGCAACGGATTCCCCAGCTGCCGCACCGCACTCCGGCGGATCACTCGGCGCCCGCGGTGATACGATTATTTAATGACCGAGGACTTCGATTTGCTCGCCGCCAAGCTCGCCGAACTGGCCCGGCTGGTGCAGTCACTGCGGGCGGAAAACCAGCAACTGCGCGCCCAGCTGGCGACGTCGGGCGCTGATCTGGATTCAATGCGGACAAGAATCGATGAAGCCGGACGACGCATCGATCAGCTGATGGATCGACTGCCGGCGGCATCGAGCGCCACGGAAGCCCCATGGAACACCTGACGGTCACCATACTGGAGCGTGAATACCGGCTTGCCTGCACGCCGGAAGAGAAGGATGCTTTGCTCAAGTGCGCCTCCTATGTGGATGGCAAGATGCAGGCGATCCGCTCGGCCGGCAAAGTCATGGGCGCAGACCGCATCGCGGTGATGGCCGCGCTGCAGATCGCGCACGAACTGTTCTCTGCCAGGAGCGCAGACGGAGTCGACGTCGGCGAACTGCGTCGGCGCGTACGGGACCTGCTGCATACCTGCGACGAAGCGCTGCTGCCGCAGGAGAAACTGTTCTGAGATCGAGGCTCGCTTGCGCCATGCGTGAAGGGCTAGAATGAAATTTGAAATGTCCGCCGCTGGAAGCCTCGGTAGCGGTCATGCAAGGTTTTCCCTGCGGTGTTCGCGCAAAGGTCTTTTCGTTCCTTGAACCTATGCGCTTTGCGCTAGGTTGCTGGGCTCGCGTCGTGGTGCGATCGGCACGCGTTTGCTGAACCTAAACGACGCGGCGAGCGACCACCCTGAACCGATGGTTCAGGACATCAGGCCGGGCGGCACAGGCGGGGAATCATTTCAGGCTGGCGCCAGCCTTACCGGCGCCAGTGCGGTCGACGCCGGAGCGGCGTCTATTAGGCGCCGCCGGACCGGCGGCTCGCAGTCAGTCACTGCGTTGGTACTCGCCCGGCGACAACAACAATGAAACGTGACAGCGGCGACCAGCGCGTGTCTTCCCCAGTTCGGTTTCGAACGCCGGCCGCGCACGATCCACGCGAAACCGCGGCATGAACTACTGGTTGATGAAGTCCGAGCCCGAAGAGTGCTCGATCGACGACGCCCTGGCAACGCCGAAGCACACCGTGCCGTGGACGGGCGTGCGCAACTACCAGGCCCGCAACTTCATGCGCGATCAGATGAAGCCGGGCGACGGGGTGCTCTTCTACCACTCGAGCTGCGCAGAGCCGGGCATCGCGGGACTCGCCGAAGTGGCGAGCGCGCCCTACCCCGATCCCACGCAGTTCGATCGTCGCAGCAAGTACTACGACGCGGCCTCCAAGCGCGAGGCACCGCGCTGGTTGCTGGTCGACATCAAGGCCCGCCGCAAGACCCGCCTGATCCCGATCGGCGAGCTGCGGTCGTATCCGCAACTGGCTGACATGGCGGTCCTGCGTCGCGGCAGCCGCCTGTCGATCACGCCGGTGTCGACCAGCGAGTGGAACTTCATCCGGGAGGCCGTGTTGAAAGTGCAGCGCTGATGGACCTCGGCCTGGGCATCTCCCTGCTCGCCCTCGGCGCGGCGACCGGATTCGCCGCGGGCCTGCTGGGAATCGGCGGCGGTATGCTGCTGGTGCCCTTCCTGACGCTGCTCTTCACATGGCGCCAGTATCCGCTCGAGCACATCGTGCACATGGCGATCGCCACGTCGCTGGCGACGATCCTCTTCACTTCGCTGTCTTCGGTGCGCGCCCACCACAAGCGCGACGCCGTGCTGTGGCCGGTCGTCAAGGTCCTGGCGCCCGGGATCCTGCTCGGATCCCTGATCGGGGCCCAAATCGCCGGTCGCCTGCCGACCTTCTGGCTCTCGATGGTGTTCGCGGTCTTCGTCGGGTTCTCGGCACTCCAGATGCTGCTCGACCGCAAACCCAAGCCGTCGCGCGAGTTGCCCAAGGGCGCGGGCATGTTCGGTGTCGGCTCGGGGATCGGATTCATCTCAAGCCTGGTCGGGGCCGGCGGCGGATTCATCTCGGTGCCGTTCATGGTCTGGAGCAACGTCAAGATCCACAACGCCGTGGCCACATCGGCCGCGCTGGGGTTCCCGATCGCTGCCGCCGGCACGATCGGCTACATCCTGGCCGGCCAGGGCGCGCCCGGGCTTCCTAAGGGGACCTTCGGGTTCGTCTACCTGCCGGCGCTCATTACGATCGCCGCCGCCAGCATGCTGACCGCCCCGCTCGGCGCCCGGGTGGCCCACTCGCTGGACACCAAGCCGCTGAAGCGGATCTTCGCCAGCCTACTTTTCGTGCTGGCCGGCTACATGGCCTACAAGGGCGTCGCTGCCTACTGACAGGGGCCGTGTCGAACCGGCAGGGTTGCGCGACCGCCTTCCCGTCCCCCCCGGCGCGCCGCATAATGTTGCGCGCGTTGGCCAAGGCGGAGCACACATGACGGCGAGTGAACAGGCGATCAGCGAAATCGGCGATCCGATGGTGCGCGAGCTCGCGACCCGCGGGCAGGTGCGCGCCTTTCCCAAGAACGCGGTCATCATCAACGAGGGGGACCGAGGCGACAGCCTGTACGTGATCCTCACCGGGCGCGTGAAAGTCTACGTTTCGGACGATGACGGGCGGGAGATGATCCTGGACATCTACGGCCCGGGCGACTACGTCGGCGAAATGGCGCTCGATGGCCGGCCGCGCTCGGCCTCCGTGATGACGCTCGAACCGACGACCTGTTCGGTCGTCAACCGCGATGAACTGCGCAATGCGATCAGCGCCAACCCGGACATCGCGATGGCGCTGATTTCAACCCTAATCGATCGCGCCCGCATCGCCACCGACAACGTCAAGAACCTCGCCTTGATGGATGTCTACGGCCGCGTCGCACGCCTGCTGCTGTCGCTGGCCAAGGAAGATGGCGGCAAGCTCGTGGTGCCGGAAAAGATGACGCAGCAGGATATCGCCGACCGTGTCGGCGCATCGCGCGACATGATCAGCCGGATCTTCAAGGACCTGACGATCGGCGGCTACGTCACCATCGAGAACCGCACGATTACGATCCATCGCAAGCCGCCGGCGCGCTGGTGACCGCGGGGCCGCCCGCCGGCCTGTGAATATTCAGCGTTCTGCAGGCAGCAGCTGCGGCTGCGCAGGACGGGACCGACGCCTACCGTGTGCTGACCGGGCTGAAACGCCCCGCACACGGAGGCCGTCATGCACGACCCGACCGCACTGCCCACTCCCCCCGTGGTCCGCAAGCCGCGCCCGGCGCCGCACCGCCGCGAGCGCCACCCGCCGCTCAGCCTTCTACTGCTGGCCGGCGCCGTGGCCGGCGCTGCCTTCATCATCCTGATCGAGGCGCCGCTGCCCGAGGAAATCGTGCTGGCTTCGCTCGAACACGCCCTGGGAGGCGCCGGCCCGGCGCGCTGATCGCGCGCGGCCGGCGCCGCTGTCGAATCTGCGGCATTTCCGCCGCAGAAGACGCCGCTGCCACCGCCGCCGCGCCCGCCTACAGTGACCACATAAACCGGCGCGGGCCTATTGGAGCCCCGCAGCCCTGCAAGGAGACCCGCATGACCGACCAGATCATCGTGACACCTTACGATCCCGCCTGGCCCGCACGCTTTCGCATCGAATCCCAGCTGATCCACATTGCGCTTGCCGACCTTGCCCCCGCCATCGAGCACATCGGCAGCACTGCGGTGCCGGGACTGGCTGCCAAGCCGGTCATCGACATGCTGGTCGGCGTCCGCTCCCTCACCGAGTTCGAGCGGCACTACGAACGGCTCTGCATCTACGGCTACGAGTACATCCCCGAGTACGAGCGAGTGCTGCCGGATCGCCGCTTCTTCAAGCGCGTCGTCCGCGGCGTGCGCACCCATCACGTGCATGTCGTCGAACTGGACGGCCTGTACTGGAATCGCTATCTGAAGTTCCGCGACAGCCTGCGCGCCGATAGCTGGCTGGCGGCGCGCTATGCCGAGCTGAAGCGGCGCCTCGCGGCGCGCTTCCGCTTCGAGCGCGATGCCTACACCAATGGAAAGACCGGCTTCGTCGAGGCCGTGCTGGCCATGCCCCGGCGCGAATCCGGGCGCCGTGCCGAACTCAGGCCGCAGTTCGCCTTTGCCGCGTGAAGGTGGACTTGTAACGCTCGCGCAGAACGTTCTTCTGCACCTTGCCCATCGTGTTGCGCGGCAGATCCTGGACCACGAACACCCGCTTAGGGACCTTGTAGTTCGCGATCTTTCCCTTGAGCCCGTCGACGATGCCGGAGGCGTCGATCGCGCCGGCCCGGCGCGGGACCACGACTGCAGCGACGGCTTCACCGAAATCGGGATGCGGCAGCCCGATGACGGCCGACTCGACCACGTTGGGCATCTCGTCGATGTAGCCCTCGATTTCCTTCGGGTAGACGTTGTAGCCACCGGAGATGATCAGGTCCTTGGACCGGCCCACGAGCGTCAGATAGCCGTCGGGCACGTCCTTCCCGCCAAAGTGGCCGACGTCGCCCGTCTTGAACCAGCCGTCGGCGGTGAACTCCTCGGCGGTCTTCTCCGGCATGCGCCAGTAGCCCGCGAAGACGTTCGGCCCACGCACCAGGACACTGCCCACCTCACCGACTACGCACGCCTGCCCGTCATCGCGCACGACCCGCACGTCCACCCCGGGCAGCGGCAGGCCCACGGTGCCGGCGATACGGGCACCCTGGGAAGCCCGGTACGGATTGGACACCAGCATCACGGTCTCTGACATGCCGTAGCGCTCGAGGATGCGATGACCGGTGCGCTGCTCGAACTCGCGGTGGGTCTCGGCGAGCAACGGCGCCGAGCCCGAGATGAACAGCCGCATGTTCGCGCAACGCGCCCGGTCGAAGGTGGGCTCGGCGAGCAGGCGCGTGTAGTACGTGGGCACACCCATGAAGACCGTGGACCGGGGCAGCCGCTCCAGCACCTGTGCGGCGTCGAACTTTGGCAGCAGCAGCGTCTTGGCGCCCGCCAGCAAGGCCGCATGCGACGCCACGAACAAGCCGTGCACGTGAAAGAGCGGCAGCGCATGCAGCAGGACGTCTTGCCGCCCCGCTGCACGCTCGGCCGCGAAGCCCCAGTACTCGTCCAGCGTCAGCGCATTAGCGGCCAGATTTCGATGCGACAGCATCGCGCCCTTGCTGCGGCCGGTCGTGCCCGAGGTGTAGAGGATCGCGGCGAGATCGTCCGGCGCGCACTGCCGTGTCGCAAAGGCGTCGGCATGGGGCGCGGCGGCCTGCAGCAGCGTGCCATCGCGCGCGTCGCCCAGGGTATGCAGGTGGCGGCACTTCGCCCGCCGGGCGAGCGGCTCCATCTCGGCCCGACGGGCCGGGGTGCAGACGAGGACGTCAGGCTGCGCATCCGACAGGAAGTACTCGATCTCCGCCTGCTGATAGGCCGTGTTCAGCGGGAGATAGACCAGCCCGGCCCGCAGCGTCGCCAGATAGAGCATCAGGCACTCGGGGGATTTGTCCACCTGCACCGCAACGCGCGCGCCCGCCGGCAGGCGCAGCGCGGCGAGCCAGTTGGCGAGGCGTCCGCTGGCGTGATGCAGGTCGCGCCAGCTGTAGATCAGGCCATCGGCCGTCTCGATGCAGACGGAATCGAGATCCGCAGGGAAGCGGCGCTCGACCAGCGCATAGAAATTGAAGTTGTCCGGATGGGTCATGGTCGTAGACGGAAGGCGAAAGGCGTGAATGTCGAATGGCTAACGACAGATAGCGTACGCGCGCTGCAGGCCGGTCAGGCGGGTCTCGTCAACCTGATCCACGCGGCCGGTCTTTACCCCGATTCTCCCAGGCGACATCGGAGGGCGGTGTAGGATTTCACGTGGACGGGACGTCGTCGTCGGCAGGCCCGCGAGGGGAACAGGCATGACAAAGGATGCACGCGCCGACGTGGGCGCATGGCTTGCAGCGGCCGCAAAATCGCTGGGCGGCGCAGCGGCGGATAGCCTCACCTGGCACACGCCGGATGGAATTGCGATCAAGGCACTGTACACAGCCGCCGACATCGCAGGGCTGCCGGCCACTGACACGCTCCCCGGATTCGCGCCGTACGTCCGCGGCCCCCAGCCGACAATGTACGCACAGCGCCCTTGGACGATCCGCCAGTACGCAGGGTTCTCCACGGCGGAGGAATCGAACGCGTTCTATCGCCGCAACCTCGAAGGCGGTGGCCAGGGCGTCAGCGTCGCCTTCGACCTGGCGACGCATCGCGGCTACGACTCCGACCACCCGCGCGTCGTAGGCGACGTCGGCAAGGCCGGCGTTGCGGTGGATTCCGTCGAAGACATGAAAACCCTGTTCGACGGCATCCCGCTTGACCGCGTTTCGGTATCGATGACGATGAACGGCGCCGTGCTGCCCGTGCTGGCGGGCTACATCGTCGCGGCCGAGGAGCAGGGCGTCGCCCAGGACAGGCTCGCCGGGACCATCCAGAACGACATCCTCAAGGAGTTCATGGTCCGCAATACCTACATCTACCCGCCGGCACCGTCGATGCGCATCATCGCCGACATCATCGGGTACACGGCGAAGCACATGCCGCGCTTCAACTCGATCTCGATCTCCGGCTATCACATGCAGGAGGCCGGGGCGACGCAGACGCTGGAACTCGCGCTGACGCTGGCCGACGGTAAGGAATACGTGCGCACTGCGCTCGCCGCCGGTATGGACGTCGACGACTTCGCGGGCCGACTGTCGTTCTTCTTCGGCATCGGCATGAACTTCTACCTTGAGATCGCCAAGCTGCGCGCGGCGCGTCTGCTGTGGTACCGGATCATGCAGGGCTTCGCACCGAAGAACCCGAAGTCCTCGATGCTGCGTACGCACTGCCAGACTTCCGGGTGGTCGCTCACGGAGCAGGATCCCTACAACAATGTCGTGCGCACGGCCTTCGAGGCGATGGCCGCCGTGTTTGGCGGCACTCAGTCGTTGCACACCAACTCGTTTGACGAGGCGATCGCGCTGCCGACCGACTTCTCGGCGCGCATCGCCCGCAACACGCAGCTCATCCTCCAGGAAGAGACGAACGTCACTCGCGTCATCGATCCCTGGGCAGGCTCGTACCTCATGGAGAGACTCACCCAGGACATGGCCGACCAGGCGTGGGCGATCATCGAGGAAGTCGAAGCGATGGGTGGCATGACCAAGGCCGTGGAGAGCGGCTGGGCCAAGCTGCGCATCGAGCAGTGCGCTGCCGAGAAGCAGGCGCGCATCGACCGCGGCGAAGACGTCATCGTCGGCGTCAACAAGTACCGCCTGGCCGCCGAGGACCCGATCGAGATCCGCGAGATCGACAACACTGCCGTGCGCGAAGCGCAGGTCCGGCGGCTGCGTGAGCTGCGCGCGCGGCGCGATGCCAAGGCGGTCACAGCCGCCCTCGAAGCGCTGACCGAGGCTGCCCGCACCGGACAGGGCAACCTGCTCGATCTCTCGATCAAGGCCACGCGCGCCCGCGCCACGGTCGGCGAAATCTCGGACGCGCTCGAGAAGGTCTATGGGCGCTACCGCGCCCGGACTGAAAGCGTATCCGGCGTCTACGGAGCGGTGTTCGCGAGCGATGCGCCCTGGCAGCAACTCAAGGGCGAGATCGAACGCTTCGCTGCCGAGGAAGGCCGCCGGCCGCGGCTCATGGTCGCCAAGCTCGGCCAGGACGGGCACGACCGCGGCGCAAAGATCATTGCCACCGGGTTCTCCGACCTGGGGTTCGACGTCGACATCGGCCCGCTGTTCCAGACGCCTGAGGAGGCCGCACGACAGGCGATTGAAAATGATGTGCATGTCGTCGGCGTGTCGACACTCGCCGCGGGCCACAAGACGCTGGTGCCGCAGCTGATCGCCGCGCTGCGCGCGCAGGGAGCCGAGGACATCATCGTCGTAGTGGGCGGGGTCGTTCCGGCGCCGGACTATGAATTCCTGCACTCGGCCGGAGTGGCCGCAGTATTCGGGCCCGGGACGGTGATCTCGGAGGCCGCGAAGCAGATCGTTGCCGCGATCCGTTCGACGCGTGCCCGGCAAGCGGCGTAGAGCCGAATGAAGTTGCACAACACGCGGGTTGCCGAATCCGCGCGGTTTCTGCCTGACCCGCATCCCCAGCGCGACGCGCGGCCCGCCAGCCAGCGCGTTCGCCCATGGGTCGAGCGCGCGGCGTGCGCACACGCCGCCCCCTCATCAACGTGAGTGCGTCGACCTCCCCCGTCCCGCTGGCGCCTGGCGACAACGCGCTCGTGATGAAAGTTCGCGCCGGCGAACGGCGCGCGCTCGCGAAGGCAATTACGCTGATCGAGTCAACGCGGCGCGAAGATCAGTCGCGCGGACAGGCCGTGCTCGCAGCCCTGCTGCCGCACGCGGTGCAGTCGATCCGCATCGGAATCAGCGGCGCACCCGGCGTCGGCAAGTCGACGTTCGTCGAGGCGCTCGGACTGCACCTGATCGGCCTTGGCCATCGGGTCGCGGTCCTCGCGGTCGACCCGTCGAGCAGCGTGACCGGCGGGTCGATCCTCGCCGACAAAACGCGGATGGAAGAGCTGTCACGCTCGCCGCACGCTTTCATCCGGCCGTCGCCGGCCGGGGGGTCGCTGGGCGGCGTTGCCGCGCGCACCCGCGAAACCCTGGCGGTATGCGAAGCGGCCGGGTTCGACGTGGTCATCGTCGAGACGGTCGGCGTCGGCCAGTCGGAGACCGCGGTCGCACGCATGACCGATCTGATGGTGCTGCTGCAGCTGCCCAATGCCGGCGACGAGTTGCAGGCACTGAAGAAGGGCATCGTCGAGCTCGCCGACATCATCGTGGTCAACAAGGCCGACCTCGACCCGCGCCGCGCGGCACAGGCCGAGCACATGCTGAAGAACACGCTCGCGATCCTGCGGCCGGCGTCGCCGAACTGGCGGCCACCGGTGCTCGCACTGTCGGCGCTCACCGGCGACGGCGTCACGAGATTCTGGAGCGAGGTCGAGCGCTACCGCGGCACGATGGAAGGCAGCGGCGAGTTTCTTGCGCGGCGCCGAGGCCAGGCACAGGACTGGATGTGGCAGCTGATCGACGAGCGCCTGCGCGCGGACTTCCGCGCGCATCCGGCCGTAGCAGCGAGGCTCGCCAGCACTGTGGCGGCGGTGTCTGAAGGATCGCTGACTCCCGCGATGGCCGCGGAGCGTCTGCTCGCGCTGGCACGCAAGCCGGACCCAGACAACGCTCGCTGAAGTCCGGCGCCCCACGGCCGGCGGCCGGCGGCTGGCGCCCCGGGAGCCCCGTGCGCGTGCTTCCGGGCGCCCGAGAACGGCCGAGTGAATCGACCTAGAATGTCGCGTTTGCCCGCACGCGCCACTGGCGCTGGCCAGCGCGGCCCGGCACCTTCGCAGAACACCAGCCCGGGATGCAGATCGGGCCCATTGAGGGAGAGGACGCATGCAAGAAGTCATCCGGCAGCTCGAGGACATGCGCGAGGCTGCGCGTCTCGGGGGCGGACAAAAGCGCATCGACGCCCAGCATGCGAAGGGCAAGCTGACGGCACGCGAACGCATCGAGCTGATGCTCGATGCGGACAGCTTCGAAGAGTGGGACATGTTCGTCGAACACCGCTGCCACGACTTCGGCATGGGCGAGCAGAAGATCCCGGGCGACGGCGTGGTGACGGGCTACGGCACGGTCAACGGCCGCCTCGTGTTCGTCTACAGCCAGGACTTCACCGTCTTCGGCGGCGCGCTGTCCGAGGCGCACGCCGAGAAGATCTGCAAGATCATGGACCACGCAATGAAGGTCGGTGCTCCGGTGATCGGGCTCAACGATTCCGGTGGAGCGCGCATCCAGGAGGGCGTGGCCTCGCTCGGCGGCTATGCGGAAGTGTTCCAGCGCAATGTGTTGGCCTCGGGAGTGATCCCGCAGATCTCGGTAATCATGGGCCCGTGCGCCGGCGGCGCCGTCTACTCGCCGGCGATGACCGACTTCATCTTCATGGTAAAGGACAGCGCCTACATGTTCGTAACGGGGCCGGAGGTGGTGAAGACCGTGACCCACGAGGAAGTGACCGCGGAAGACCTGGGCGGTGCCGTCACGCACTCGACCAGGTCGGGGGTCGCCGACCGCGCCTTCGAAAACGACGTCGAGGCGATGCTGATGGTCCGCGCGCTCGTCAGCTACCTGCCGGCCAACAACCGCGAGAAGCCGCCGCTGGTGCCTACCGACGATCCTGCGGATCGCATTGACCGCTCGCTCGACACGCTGGTCCCGGACAATCCAAACAAGCCCTATGACATCAAGGAACTGATCTACAAGGTCGTCGACGAGGGTACGTTCTTCGAGCTTTCGCCCGACTACGCGAAGAACATCGTGATCGGATTTGGCCGCATGGACGGCAGTACGGTGGGCTTCGTCGCCAACCAGCCGCTCGTGCTGGCCGGCTGCCTCGACATCAAATCATCGATCAAGGCCGCGCGCTTCGTCCGCTGCTGCGACAGTTTCAATATTCCCATCGTTACTTTCGTCGACGTGCCCGGGTTCATGCCCGGTACGGCGCAGGAGTACGGCGGCATCATCAAGCACGGCGCCAAGCTGCTGTTCGCCTATGCAGAGTGCACGGTGCCCAAGGTTACCGTCATCACGCGCAAGGCCTACGGCGGAGCCTACGACGTCATGTCGTCGAAGCACCTGCGCGGCGACGTCAACTTTGCGTGGCCGACGGCCGAGATCGCGGTGATGGGCTCAAAGGGCGCGGTGGAGATCATCTTCCGCAAGGACGCGGGCGACCCGGAGAAGCTCGCGGCGCTGACCGAGGAGTACCGCAGCAAGTTCGCCAACCCGTTCATTGCGGGACACCGCGGCTACATCGACGACGTCATCATGCCGCACGAGACCCGCAAGCGGATCTGCCGCTCGCTGGCGATGCTGCGCGACAAGCAGCTGGAGAACCCCTGGCGCAAGCACAGCAACATTCCGCTCTGAGCGCGGGAATGCGGGAGCCGCATCATGTTCAAGAAGATCCTGATCGCCAATCGAGGGGAGATTGCGTGCCGGGTGATCCGCACGGCGCGGCGCATGGGCATCCAGACGGTCGCCGTTTACTCGGAGGCGGACAAGGATTCGCGCCACGTCGAACTGGCCGATGAGGCCGTTCTCATCGGACCGGCGCCCTCGGCCCAGAGTTACCTGCAGATCGAGCGCATCGTCAAGGCGTGCAAGGACACCGGTGCACAGGCTGTGCACCCCGGCTACGGCTTCCTGTCCGAGAACGCTGCGTTCTGCGCGGCGCTCGAGAAGGAGGGCATCGTCTTCGTCGGCCCGAAGGCCCACGCGATCGAGGCGATGGGCGACAAGATCGCGTCCAAGAAGCTGGCGATCGAGGCCGGGGTCAACACGATCCCGGGCCACAACCAGGCCGTGGCTTCGCCGGACGAGGCGGTTGCGATCGCAAATCGGATCGGCTACCCGGTGATGATCAAGGCCTCTGCCGGTGGCGGTGGCAAGGGGCTGCGCATCGCGTGGGACGACACGCAGTGCCGCGAAGGCCTCACGGCGTGCCGGAATGAGGCGAAGAATGCCTTCGGCGACGATCGCGTCTTCATCGAGAAGTTCATCGAGGAGCCGCGCCACATCGAGATCCAGGTGCTGGGCGACGCGCACGGCAATTACGTCTACCTGAATGAGCGCGAGTGCTCGATCCAGCGCCGTCACCAGAAGGTCATCGAGGAAGCGCCATCACCCTTCCTCGACGAGGCAACGCGCCAGGCCATGGGCGAGCAGGCGGTGCAACTCGCCCGCGCGGTCCAGTACCAATCCGCCGGGACGGTCGAGTTCGTCGTCGGCAAGGACCGGTCTTTCTACTTCCTGGAGATGAATACCCGGCTGCAGGTCGAGCACCCCGTCACCGAGTTCATCACCGGTCTCGACCTCGTCGAACTGATGATCCGCGTTGCTGCAGGCGACAAGCTGCCGTTGTCGCAGAAGGACGTACGGCGCGTCGGCTGGGCGATTGAATGCCGCATCAACGCCGAGGACCCGCTGCGCGGGTTCCTGCCCTCCAGCGGGCGACTGGTCAAGTTTGTGCCACCGCCGGAAGTTTCGGGTCAGGTCCGCGTCGACACAGGCGTTTATGAAGGCGGTGAAGTGTCGATGTACTACGACTCGATGATCGCGAAGCTGATCTGCCACGGCGCGACCCGCGACCAGGCCATCGCCCGCATGCGCGAGGCGCTGAACGCCTTTGTCATCCGCGGTGTCGCGTCGAACATCTCGTTCCAGGCGGCGCTGCTGCAAAACCCGCGCTTCCTGTCGGGCAACTTCAACACGGGGCTCATCGCCGAGGAATACCCGAAGGGCTTCCAGGCGACGAGCCTCGTGCACGACGACCCGTTGCTGCTCGCGGCCGTGGCGGCGCTGGCACGCCGCCGCTACATCGCCCGTGCCGTGCAAACCACGGGCCAACTGCGTGGTCATCAGCGGCACGTGGGCGATGACTGGGTCGTGGCGATCGGCTCGCAGCGTTTCCCGCTGCGCCTCACTCCGATACCGGCGGGCTGCCGCATCGAGTTCGAGGGCGAGGCGAGCGAGCTTCTGTCGGACTGGAAGCTCGGCGACCTGATCTTTCGCGGCCTCTGGAATGGCCAGGAAGTGTGCCTGCAGATCCAGCGGGTCGGCTGGAAGTACCGGCTCATGCACTGGGGCACGCAGGTGGACGCCACAGTGCTGACCGCACGGCAGGCTTACCTGCTGTCGCTGATGCCCGAGAAGCCGGCCCCGGACATGTCGCGATTCCTGTTATCGCCCATGCCTGGCCTGCTGACCGACCTGCTGGTCAAGGCCGGCCAGGAAGTGAAGGCCGGCGAGCGGCTTGCGGTGATCGAGGCCATGAAAATGGAAAACACGCTGCGCGCGGAAGCCGACAGCGTGGTCAAGGAAGTATTCGCGGCGCGCGGTGACAGCCTCTCGGTCGACCAGCCCATTCTCGCCTTCGAGTAGCGCGCACCCGGTATCGACACCAGCGGCATCAGCCGCCCAGTGCCGTCACGACCTCGGGCGGTGCCTGAACGAGTTCGATCAGCACGCCCTCGCCGCAGAGCGGAGCCGCCTCATTGCCCTTTGGGTGCACGAAGCAGACGTCGTGGCCCGCGGCGCCCTTGCGGATTCCCCCCGGCGTGAAGCGCATCCCCTGTGCTGTCAGCCACTCCACCGCCGCGGCGAGGTCATCCACCCACAGGCCGATGTGGTTGAGCGCGGGATCGTGCACGGCCGGCTTCTTCGTCATGTCGATCGGCTGCATCAGATCGATCTCGACCTTGAACGGGCCGTGCCCGAGCGCCAGGATGTCCTCGTCGACGTTTTCCCGCTCGCTGCGGTAGCTGCCGGTCGATGCAACGCCAAGCGTGTCTACCCACAGGCTGCGCAGACGGGCCTTGTCCGGCCCGCCGATCGCGACCTGCTGGATGCCGAGGATTCGGAACGGACGCTGGTTCATGGAGTTCCCCGCGACGGCAAAGCTCAGTCGAGCTTAGCCCCCGACGCCTTCGTGACTGCGGCCCAGCGCTTGATTTCGCTATTCAGGAATTTCGCGAAGTCCTGCTGTGACATCGTCGCCGTGTCGGAGCCGTTGCCGGCCCACACGTCCTTGAGCTCGGGAGAATTCACCGCCTTGACCAGTTCCGCGTGCATGCGATCGAGGATCGGCTGGGGCGTGCCTTTTACGCCCCAGATGCCATACCAGGTCGATACGAGGTAATCGGGCATGCCGACTTCGGCCGTCGTCGGCACGTTCGGGAAAGCCGGCGAGCGCTTTGGCGCAGCGACCGCCAGTGCCTTGATCCGGCCGGCGCGGATGTGCTGGGCCGATGAACCCAGTCCATCGAACATCATGTCGACGTTGCCGGCGATCAGGTCCTGCAGGGCGGGGCCGGCACCCCGGTACGGGATGTGCACGATGAAGGTATTGCTCTGCTGCTTGAATAGTTCGCCGGCGAGGTGGTGCGAAGTGCCGTTGCCCGCCGAGGCGTAGTTGAGCTTGCCGGGGCTGGCACGCAGCAGCGTCATGAAAGCCTTGAAGTCATCGACCTTGACCCGACCGGGGTTGATCACGATGATCTGCGGCGGATTGGCGATCACCGTCAGCGGAACCAGGTCCGTCTCGATGTTGTAGTCAAGCTTGGGGTAGAAGCTCGGCGCGATCGCATGGTGCACGGCGCCAACGAAGAAGGTGTAGCCGTCCGGCGCCGCCTTGGCCGCGATCGAAGCGCCGACCGTGCCGCCCGCTCCGCCGCGGTTGTCGATGATGACCTGCCGGCCGAGCTGCTTCGACAGCTGTGCCGACAGCGGCCGCGCGAAGGCATCGGTCCCTCCGCCCGGCGGGAACGGAACGATCAGCGTGATCGGCTTGGCCGGCCAGGCCTGCGCCTGGGCCGGCGCCGCATGCAGTAGGCCGGTCGCAAGCGCGACGATGAACAGGGCACGAAGTTGCACTGGAGTCTCCTTGGCGGTGGATGGCGCTGCGCTCTGTTGGCGCATGCGTTGGAAGCACGTCCCGCAAGCGGGACCGACCGTAACTCTATCGTTTTGCGGGCGGCGGCGGCGGGATTCCGCGCCGCCACAACACGACAAAGCAGACTATGCCGATCAGCACCATCGGTACCGATAGCCACTGCCCGGCCGACAGGCCCAGCGGCATGGCGCCATACAGCGCCTCGGGTTCGCGGAATACCTCGCCGACGATGCGAAGCACACCGTAGCCGATGAGGAAAAGGCTGCCGACCGTCCCGACCGGCCGCGGGCGCCGCGAGTAGATCCAGAGGATCACGAAGAGCAACAAGCCTTCCAGTGCGAACTGGTAGAGCTGCGAGGGATGGCGCGGCAGCCGGTCGGCCTGCGGGAAAACCATGGCCCACGGCAGCGTCGGGTCTGCGACGCGCCCCCACAACTCGCCATTGATGAAATTGCCGATGCGACCGGCCGCGAGCCCGAGCGGCACCAGCGGCACGAGAAAGTCAGCCACCGTCAGGAAGGACTTGGCGCGCTGGCGCGCGAACCACGCCATCGCCAGGATCACGCCGACGATGCCGCCATGCGAGGCCATGCCGCCCTTCCAGACAGCGAAGATCTCGAGCGGATGGGAGATGTAGTACGACAGCGGCCCGTAGAAGATGACGTGGCCGAGCCGGCCGCCAACGATGACGCCGATCATCCCGTAGAAGAGCAGATCGTCGACGTCCTGCGAACTCATGCCACGCCAGACCTCACGCGCGCGCAGCTTGCCCAGCACGAGGAAGAGCGCGAACCCGATGAGGTACATCAGACCGTACCAGCGGATGGTGAGCGGTCCGATCTCGAAGGCGACGGGGCTCAGGTTGTGGACGTAAGGCACGGATGGAATCCTGCGGCAGGTGGCGCCAGGCGTTGGCCTATTATTGCCCGAAGCCGCTCACACTCCCGCAAAGCCCCGCCATGCCGCACAACGAACGTTCCAAGCACGTCACCCAGGGTGTCGCCCGCTCCGCCAACCGCGCGATGTACTACGCGATGGGCTACAAGGACGAGGACTTCGACAAGCCGATGATCGGCGTGGCCAACGGCCATTCGACGATCACGCCCTGCAACTCCGGCCTGCAGAAGCTGGCCGACGCCGCGATCGAGGAGATCGCCGCCTGCAAGGCCAACTCGCAGGTGTTCGGCACGCCGACGATCTCCGACGGCATCGGCATGGGCACCGAGGGCATGAAGTATTCGCTGGTGTCGCGCGAGGTGATTGCCGAC
>Ga0209254_10000593_pt1 | contig 30065 bp, 32 predicted proteins | sample FrelakmetDIP11DI_FD_187148 | JGI IMG/M metagenome (GOLD analysis project Ga0209254, IMG submission 187148) | Freshwater lake sediment microbial communities from the University of Notre Dame, USA, for methane emissions studies - DIP11 DI (SPAdes)... | ecosystem: Environmental > Aquatic >... | reverse complement strand
TTCCGGTCACTGTGCGTATTGCCCCATAAATTGGCCAGTTGGCCACTTTATGGTGGTAGGCCGGTGCCCCATAACTTGGCCACGGCATCAGCCCCGCGGCGAGGTTCGGTCTGTGCGCCCTTGGTACCGCAACGCCCGTCCTGCGGCGAGACGGGAAACCGCCGCCTTCGGCCGCATCCTGCCGCTAGTTAGCCCCGTCCAAATTGCCCGATACCAGACCAGCCATCTCCGACGACTACGGGCCATACCGGGATATGGCTGAGTAGCCATACGTCGAGTACAATGTGCGCATGACGAAGCCTAGCTTCGAGTGGGGTGCGCGCAAGGATGCCGACAACCTGGCTAAGCATGGTGTGCCTTTCGCCCTGGCGCAGTACGCGTTCGCTGATCCGAAACGCGTCATCGCCGAAGACTCAGCTCACAGCAGTAGGGAGCCGCGGTACTTCTGTTTTGGCCAGGTCGGCGAGGGCATCCTGACTGTCCGCTTCACCTATCGGTCCGGCGTGATCCGAATCTTCGGCGCCGGCTATTGGCGCAAGGGAAAGAGTATCTATGAGCGTGAGAATCAAGTACACGAATGAGCCGATTGGCGAACCGCGGGTGATCAAGGACTTTCTGCCTGCACCGTCCGAGTTGGCGTTCCGCGACGAGGACGTGAAGATCACAATCACGCTCAGCAAGAAGAGCGTGGACTTCTTCAAATCCGAGGCAGCCAAGGCCGATACGCAGTACCAGCGCATGATCCGCCGGCTGCTGGATGTCTACGTCGAGGCGCATGCGCGCAAACCTGCGCCGCGCGGTGCTCGGGGTCGCTCCAAGGCCGCGCGGGCGGTTTGAACAAGCAAATGTTGTGACCGCTTTGCGGTGACATTGCCGCGTCCGCCTGCGGATACTGCGAACTTCCACTTCGGGTAGCGAGCTGTGCTCCGCGATTACTGATACCGGTCGTTGCAGACAGTCTGGTCATTCAGAACCTCGGCTGGCGCCGGCTGCGAGGTCGGTGCGTTGGTCAACTCACAGCGCACGTACTGCCGCCGTGGCCATCGGTTGGGGGCAGTATCGAGCGAGAAGAGTACGGCGCCAACGCAAAGGTCATCTCGATTGGCCAACTCATGGGACTACCTCTGGCCAGGTAATGGTGGCAGGCGGGTCGCAAATGCTGCGGCGATTGACGAAATGCTCCTACACGTTCGCGTGGCTGTGATTGGTTGGTCTGCTGCCTCACTTGGTTGCGACGCCCACGAGCATTTGGCACGGCCCGGTGAAACCGCCGGGATGCTCGAAGCTTCTCAACTCGAGCTCGATTTCCTCCCAGGTCTGCGCGCGCTCTGCGTCGCTGAGGCTGGATATCATCTGATGCAGCGCGCCGAACGACTCGCGCTCGAAGCGCACGCACTCGGCAGCCGAGGGCAGGACGACGGGACAGTCGACTGCTTCGACCTTGGTATCACGAAAGCCGGCGCTTTCCAGAACCTGCGCGAGCACGCCGTCGGCGCCCAGCGAAAACGGCCCGGGTTGGCCGGGGAACGGAGCCGGCAGTTGCGCACGTCGGCGAATGATTCCGACCGGGACCGAGAAGAACCCGTTCTTCTGCGGGGTCGAGTAGACGACGACCGAGACGCGGCCGCCCGGCTTCAGGCACCGATGCAATCCCCGTAGCGCCCGCTGCTGGTCGGGGAAGTAGATCAAGCCAACGCGCGAAATCGCCGCGTCGAAAGTCGCGGCTTCCAGTGTGTCGTGCTGCTCGCCGTCGAGCTCCCGCGTTTCGACGTTCGTCAGGCCTGCAGCGTCGGCTGCCTGCCGCGCGTAGCGCAGGATGCCGGGCGAGATGTCGGTTGCAAGAACGCGGCCGCCCGGTCCCACGCGGTGTGCGGCAGTCAGCGTCTGTTCGCCGGCGCCGGCGGCGACATCCACCACATGGCTGCCCGGTCCTATCTGTGCGAGGTCGAGCATGCGGTCGGTCGCCGGTTTGAGCCAGCGGCCGATGAACGAACCCCAGCGATCCCAGGCCTCCGCGGCGGTTTCCCACTGCGAGCGTGTGGTCTGTTTGAACTTGGCAGGGTCGAATGCTGCAAGGCGGTCGTTCATGGCGGGTCTCCTTCCGGAAGTGTGCGAGTTGCACTGACCGCACGGTGCGCGCTGTACCCTGTCCCCTCAAGTCCAGATAGTGGAGTGCCGGCAATGCCCGACTATGGCCAGTTCTGCACCGTGGCGCGCGGAGCCGAAGTTTTCGGCGAACTGTGGACGCCGCTGGTGATCCGCGAGCTCCTGTGCGGCAGCCGCCGCTTCAATGACATCCGTCGCGGCGTGCCGCGTATGTCGCAGACGCTGTTGACCAAACGGCTGCGCAAGCTGGAAGAGCTCGGCATCATCGAGCGCAAGCGTGTCGAGAGCGGCTGGGAGTATCACGTGACGACGGCCGGGGAAGAGTTGCGCCCGATCGTGGTCGGACTCGGCCACTGGGGCGCGCGCTGGATTGGCAGCCGGATGAGGCGCGAACAGCTGGACGCCGGCTTCCTGATGTGGGACATCCGCCGCTTTGCTCATGTGGACCAGTTTCCCAAGGGCAGGCGCGCCGTCATCCATTTCAGATTCACCGACGCCCCGGCGCGCGAGCGGCTATGGTGGCTGGTGGTCGAGAACGAGACGACGGACCTGTGCCGCGACGATCCGGGGCACGAGCTCGACGTCATAGTCGAGTCGACTGTGCGCGCTCTGACCGAGATCTGGGCCGGCGACTCGAAGCCTGCCACCGAAGTGGCGGCCGGCCGGTTGAAAGTGAGCGGCGCCGGGCCGAACGATGCCAGGCTCTGGCGTTGGCTTGGCCGGAGCATGTTTGCGGAGAGTCGTCGTAGAACCTAGTCCGGCAACGCGGCGCGGAGGCGCGCCTCCTATACTGCGCGGATTATGGTCTCACCCGTCGCAGCAAAGCGGAATGAGCGAGCAAAAGGACGTTGACGTCGCGGTCGTCGGTGCTGGCGTGGCTGGCCTGGCCACGGCACTCGGTCTGGCCCAGCAGGGCCTGAAGGTGGCGCTCGTCGGCCCGCGAGCCCGCATACACGAGCGCTCAGAGGGCGCGCCGTTCGACGGCCGTATCTATGCTGTCGCGCCGGCGACCGTTGACTTGCTGGAACAGCTCTCGGTCTGGAAGCGGATTGACGAAGCACGTTGCACGCCGGTCGAGCGCATGCGGGTCTTCGGCGATCGCGGCGATGAACTGACCTTCGACGCCTACGGTGCAACGGTCGAGCGACTCGCGACGATCGTCGAGGAGTCGGAACTACTTCGCGTGCTCGATGCGGCCTGCGACTTCCAGCCCGCGATCACGCGCATCGAAGCGGCATTCGACTCGTACGCGGTCGAGGGCGATGCCGCGCGCGTGCGCCTAGGCGACGGCGCGGCACTCAATGCACGACTGCTCATCGGCGCGGACGGAGCGCAGTCTGCCGTGCGTGCGGCGGCGGGTCTCAGCGCCAGCGTGACGGACTACCGGCAGACCGCCGTCGTTACCAATCTGGCCTGCGAGCGCGCGCATCTGAACACGGCCTGGCAATGGTTCACAGACGAAGGTGTGGTGGCTCTGCTGCCGTTGCCCAGCAGGCACGTATCGCTGGTTTGGTCGGCGCCGACTTCGCTGGCACAGGAACTGGCCGCGCTCGAACCCGGGGAGCTGGCCAGACGCGTGACGGATCGCACGGCGGCTGTGCTCGGAACGCTGACGCCGGCGGGGCCGGCACTTGGATTTCCGCTGCGGCTGGTCGTTGTCAGCCGCCTCGTTGCGCCCCGGGTCGCGCTGGTCGGCGATGCCGCGCATTTCGTGCATCCGCTCGCCGGGCAGGGGCTCAACCTGGGCCTGCAGGATGTCAGTGCATTGCTCGAAGTGATCCGCGGGCGCGAGGCTTTTCGCGACATCGGAGACACGGTCCTGTTGCGACGATACGAGCGCAATCGTGCCGAACCGATCGCGCTGATGCGCGCCGCCACGGATGGACTGGCGCGCTTGTTCGGCATGGATGACGCGTTTGCGCGCTTCATCCGCAATGCGGGGTTGGCAGCGGTGGATCGGGTAGGGCCGCTGAAGAACCTGCTGATACGCCAGGCGCTCGGTTGAACTCGACCGGCGGTTGACGGTCTGACGGGCTTCGACCTGTGCGGCCGCTACACTTCGCCGCCAATTTTCTGGAGAGAGCAATGAATCGTTGGTTGCAGCGTGCCGCCATGCCGGCCATGGCCCTGCTATGCAGCGTGGCCCTGGCCCAGGCGCCGAAAGGATCCGACGCATCGAAAGGTGCACCGGCGGTCGGCAGCCCGGAGGCCCAGGTGGCGGCGCGCTTCGCGGAGCGTTCCGGCATGAAGGCCGACCAGGTATTCCGTGGCCCCGGCGGATTGTTCGAGGTGCTGGTGCGCGGCGAGATCTACTACGTCGACCCCGCGGTCAACTTCGTCATCACCGGCCGCATGTTCGACACCAAGACGCGCGAGGACCTGACGCAGAAGCGGCTCGATACGGCACTGCGGGTGGACTTCAAGTCGCTGCCCTTCGATCGCGCGATCAAGACCGTGCGCGGCAACGGTTCGCGCGTGCTGGTGACCTTCGAAGACCCGAACTGCCCCTATTGCAAGAAGCTGTGGCAGAACATGCAGGCGCTGAACAACGTGACGATCTACACCTTCCTTTACCCCATCCTCTCGCAGGACTCGCAGGAGAAGTCGAAGGCGATCTGGTGCGCCAAGGATCGGGTTGCCGCGTGGGACGACTACATGATCCAGGGCAAGGCGCCTGCGGCGGCAGCGGCCGACTGCAAGACACCGCTCGAGCAGAACCTTGAGCTGGGACGAGGCTATGGCATCAACGGCACGCCGACGATCATCTTTGCGGACGGCGGTCGCAGCGGGGGCGCATTGCCCATGGAAGCCATCGAGCAGCGGCTGGGCACGGGGAAGAAGTAACGTCGAAGACGTCAGCGCCGCAGCAGCGACTCCGGCGCACTGCCCTTGGGCACGAGCAGCCACGCGCTGACCTCGTGCTTCTGGCGGCCGGCGATGTTGCCGGCCACGCTGCCGAATCCCCAGAAGAAGTCGAAGCGCAGAGGTCCGCGGATTGCACCGCCAGTGTCCTGCGCGAGCATCGGGCGTGTCAGCGCTGTGCCATTGGCCGGATCGATTGTGTCGACCACGATCGGCGCGCCAAGTGGAATGTGGCGTGCATCGGCCGCGAGGGAGTATCCGCGGGTCAGAGGCACGCCGAGTGCTCCAACCGGGCCGGCGTTCGGATCGCCGAGTGGCAGTTCGCGGAAGAACACGAAACTCGGGTTCTGATTCAGAAGCTCCCTGGCACGTGACGGATTGAGCGCCACCCACGCCTTGATGCTCTCCATCGAGGCCTGGTCCAGCGTCAGTTCGCCCTGGTCGACCAGCCAGCGTCCGATCGAGCGATACGGGTGGCCATTTTGGTCGCCATAGGCCAGCCGGATCATGCTGCCGTCGGCGAACTGCACGCGCCCGGAGCCTTGCACCTGCAGGAAGAAGGCGTCGACGGGATCATCGACCCAGACCAGTTCGTTGCCGGCTAGCAGCTCGCCGTTCGTGATGTCGGCGCGCGAAGGGTAGGGAACGATGCGACGCCCCTGCAGCTTCCCGCGCAGGCGCAACGTCGAGAGTTCCGGATAAACGCCGGCGAGGTCGACGGTGAGCAGGTCGGCCGGCACACGGTAAATGGGCGTGCTGTACTTCTCGCTGCGGCTGCGGCTGCCACGCAGCAGCGGTTCGTAGTAGCCCGTCATCAGCCCGACATCGCGCGTTTCGACTTCGCGTTCTCCCTCGAGTCGCCGCGCACGCACTCGATAGGCGTCGAAGCGGGCGGCGAAGAACTTCTGCACGCTCGCGCCATTGCGACCATCGACGGTCGCGGCCTGCGCGCATACATCGCGCCATGCGTCGCGCTGACCGAGCGCGCGGCAGGTCTGCAGGAATGCAGGCCAGGCCGCGACCCAGTCCTCCGCGCGCGTCGCGGGCAGGCGCTCAAAGGCGACCGGCTCGTACACGGCGCGTTCTTCTGCCGCTGCTGGAGCTGGCGCTGGCGCGGGCACGGGAGGAACCGGCGGTCGTGGCGATGGCGGCGGCGGCGGACGCACGGCACAGCCGGCAAACGCCAGGGACACCAGCAGGGCCGCGACGAGGCGGCCCCTACAATGAGCGGCGACAGGAAGGGACGTCATGTGGCTCATTCTGCTTGAAGCGGCGCTCGCGCTCGGGGCGCTCGTATTCATCGTCTGGTGGACGATGTTCCACAAGCCCGGTCGCAAGCGACCGCGGGACCGCTAGCCGCCGCGCTCCGCGGAAGCGACGCGCCTGCCGCATGCGCCAACAGCTTGACCGGCGCCGCAGGACCGATCTTTGGGCCGCCCGCGGTCAATGCAGCGTGCGCGGCGTCGAGAGCACGAACTCGGGAATCGGGGCTTCGAAGGCGGTGCCGTCATCGGCTACGCACTGATAGCTTCCGCGCATCGAGCCGACCGGGGTCGGCAACGGACAGCCACTCGTGTACTCGAACGCTTCACCCGGCTTCAGGACCGGCTGTTCGCCGACGACTCCGGCGCCGCGCACTTCCTCGACCGCGTTGTTGCCGTCGGTGATGATCCAGTGGCGCGAAATCAGCTGCGCGGTGTGTTCACCGGTGTTGCGGATCGTCACGGTGTACGCGAACACATACTTTTCCTCGTTGGGATCGGAATGCTCGACGAGGTACTGCGGGCGCACGTTGACGGAAAATTCGTACTTGGCCATGGTCCCCCGGCGCCAATGCGCTGGTCATGAAGTTCGCAGAAGCAGAAATCTACGGCCCTTAGAATAGCGTCGCCCCGGTTAGTTTCCGGGCGTCGACGACAGGACCCTCCCGATGGCTGCTTCCTTCCGCATTGCTCCGAGCATTCTCTCAGCTGATTTCTCACGGCTGGGCGAGGAAGTCCGGGCCGTCGTGGCCGCTGGCGCCGACTGGATCCACTTCGACGTCATGGACAACCATTACGTGCCGAACCTGACGATCGGCCCGCTGGTGTGCGAGGCGATCCGACCGCACATCCAGGCGCCGATCGACGTACACCTGATGGTCAAGCCGGTGGACCGCATCATTCCGGACTTCGCCAAGGCCGGCGCCAACATCATCACCTTTCATCCCGAAGCGTCCGAGCATGTCGACCGCACGCTGGCGCTGATCCGCGATTCCGGATGCCAGGCCGGCCTCGTGTTCAATCCGGCCACGCCGCTCGCGTGGATGGACCATGTGATGGACAAGCTCGATGTCGTGCTGCTGATGTCGGTGAACCCCGGCTTCGGCGGCCAGAAGTTCATCCCCGAGACGCTGGCCAAGTTGCGCGCGGTGCGCGACAAGGTCGAAGCCCACCGCCGCGAGACGGGCCGCACGATCCTGGTCGAGGTCGATGGCGGCGTGAAAGTCGACAACATCCGTGCGATCGCGGAGGCCGGGGCCGATACGTTCGTGGCCGGCAGCGCCGTGTTCGGTGCCCGTGATGCCGACGGTGGTTATCGCGGCATCGTGACGCGCCTGCGCCAGGAACTCGCTGCAGCGGGGCCCGTGCAGTGACAGCGCCGTGGCCAGCCCGGGCGGTGTTGATCGATCTCGACGGAACATTACTGGATACCGTCCCGGACATCGCAGCGGCGGTCAATGCGATGTGCGCCGAACTTGGTCGATCGGCATTGCCGATCGAAACCGTGGCGTCGTATATCGGCAAGGGCGCCGATGTGCTGGTGCATCGCGTGCTGACCGGAGCGCGGGATGGGCGCGCTGAACCCGAGCCGTTTGCGCACGCCAAGGAATCCTTCTACCGCCACTACCGGCGCTTCAACGGGCACGCGGCGCTGGTGTTTCCCGGAGTGCCCGGTGCGCTCGCCGACCTGCAGGCACGCGGGTTGCGGCTGGCATGCGTCACCAACAAGCCGCGCGAATTCACGCTGGATCTGCTGCAGCGTGTGGGCCTCGTCGAGTACTTCGAGGTCATCATCAGCGGCGACGACACGGTCGAAAAGAAGCCGCATGCGGCACCGGTGCTGGCCGCGTGCGAGCGCCTCGAGGTGTCGCCCGCGGACGCGGTGATGATCGGCGATTCCGAGAACGACCTGCTCTCGGCCCGCGCGGCCGGATGCCGGGCGATCCTCGTCGAGGGCGGCTACAACGAGGGCGTCGCGGTCGGTGCGCTGCCGGCCGATGCTATAGTCGAATCGCTGCCAGACGCCGCGCAACTCATCGCCGCGTCGGCCGCCTGATCCACGACATTTGATGACTCACCGCGACTCTCGCGATTCCGTTTCCCTCGGGGCATGGCGCAAGGCCTGGTGCCGGTTCTGGCACGCCCAGGGGGTCTGGTCCTGGCGCCGCTGACTGACTGACTGCCGCGCCATGCGCGGCCTCCCGTTGGTGTTTCTTGGCGCAGCGCCCGCTGCGCGTGACTCGCAGGTGACGTGTGACCGAACTTGAATTCAAGGCCCTGGCGGCACAGGGCTACAACCGCATACCAGTGATCGCGGAAAGCTTTGCCGATCTCGAAACGCCGCTCTCGCTGTACCTGAAGCTCGCCAACGAGCCCAACACCTTCCTGCTCGAGTCGGTCGTCGGCGGTGAGCGCTTCGGCCGGTACTCGTTCATCGGCCTAGCTGCACGGCGGGCGCTGCGTTCCTTCATCCGCGACGACGGCTGTACCACGGAGCTGCTCGAAGGCGGGCGCGTGACGGAGACGATCGACGGCGATCCGCTGGCCGTCATCGGCCGCTACTTCGCCCAGTTCAAGGTCGCGCTGCGGCCGGGTCTGCCGCGCTTTGCGGGTGGGCTGGCCGGCTACTTCGGCTACGACACGGTGCGCGTCATCGAGAAGAAGCTCGCGCGCACCAAGCCCGACGATCTCGGCGTGCCCGACATCCTGCTGCTGCTGGCCGACGAAGTGGCAGTCATCGACAACCTCGCCGGGCGCATCTACCTGATCGTCTATGCCGACCCCACTCAGCCGGAGGCGTATGCCAGGACGCGCCAGCGCCTGCGCGAACTGAAGGCGCGGCTGGCGCGGCCGATCGAACCACCCCACGCGCGCGCCAGCGTGCGACGCGAGGAATACCGCGAGTTCGCCAAGGAGGACTACCTCAAGGCCGTCGCACGCGCCAAGGAGTACATCGCCGCCGGCGACGTGATGCAGGTCCAGATCGGACAACGCATCCACAAGCCCTACGCCGATTCGCCTTTGTCGCTCTACCGCGCGCTGCGGACGTTGAATCCGTCGCCGTACATGTACTTCTATAACTTCGGTGACTTCCACGTGGTGGGCGCCTCACCCGAGATCCTGGTGCGCAGCGAGGACCGTGAGGGCAAGCGGATGGTCGCGATCCGGCCGATCGCCGGCACCCGGCCGCGCGGCAACACGCCCGAGCACGATGCGATTCTCGCGGCCGAGCTTGCGGCCGATCCGAAGGAGCGGGCCGAGCACCTGATGCTGATCGATCTCGCCCGTAATGACATCGGTCGCATTGCGGAGATCGGCACGGTCAGGGTGACCGAGCAGTACGTCATCGAGAAGTACTCCCACGTGCAGCACCTGGTGAGCCATGTCGAGGGCGTGCTGAAGCCCGGCATGACGAACCTCGACGTGCTGCGCGCCACCTTTCCTGCCGGCACGCTGTCCGGCGCGCCGAAGGTGCGGGCGATGGAGATCATCGACGAGCTCGAGCCGGTCAAGCGCGGCATCTACGGCGGTGCGGTCGGCTACCTCTCATTCGCCGGCGACATGGATCTCGCGATCACGATCCGCACCGGCGTGATCAAGGGCAACGTGCTCTACGCGCAGGCGGCCGCCGGCATCGTCGCCGACTCGGTACCCGAGAACGAGTGGAAGGAGACCGAGGTCAAGGCAAGGGCCGTCCTGCGCGCAGCGGAGCAGGTGGAAGACGGCTTCGACGCCGAGTAGGGGATCACGATGCTGCTGATGATCGACAACTACGACAGCTTCACCTACAACCTCGCGCAGTACTTTGGTGAACTCGGCGAGGACGTCCGGGTATATCGCAACGACGAGATCACGCTTGACCAGATTGGGGCGCTTTCGCCGGACCGCATCTGCATATCCCCGGGACCCTGCACTCCCAACGAGGCGGGCGTGTCGCTCGGCGTGTTCGAGCGCTTCTCGGGCCGGGTTCCCATCCTCGGCGTGTGCCTCGGACACCAGGCGATGGGCCAGGCCTACGGCGGCAAGGTGGTGCGGGCGCGGACGCTGATGCACGGCAAGACCTCGCCCATCGCGCATACGGGAGTCGGTGTCTTCACCGGACTGCCCACTCCGTTCGAGGCCACCCGCTATCACTCGCTCGCGGTCGAGCGAGCCTCCCTGCCGGACTGCCTCGAAGTCACGGCGTGGACCGTTGATGGCGAGATCATGGGCCTGCGTCACAAGACGCTGCCGGTGGAAGGCGTGCAGTTCCATCCGGAGTCGATCGCGACCGAGCACGGCCACGCGATGCTGCGCAATTTCCTGGTGCAATCCGGCGGCGCGAAAGGATAGGTATGTCGATTACACCCACGGAAGCCCTGGTCCGGTGCATCGAGCACCGCGAGATCTTCCAGGACGAGATGCTATCGCTGTGGCGACGGCTGATGAGCGGCGAGCTCACGCCGGTGCAGATCGCTGCGCTGACGATGGGCCTGCGCGTCAAGAAGGAAACGATCGGCGAGATCGCTGCAGCGGCGCAAATCATGCGCGAGTTCTCGACCAAGGTGGAGCCGGCCGACCGCTCGAACCTCGTCGACCTGTGTGGCACGGGTGGCGATGCCGCGCACACGTTCAACATCTCCACCGCCGCGATGTTCGTCGCCGCGGCCGCGGGCGCACGCGTGGCCAAGCACGGCGGGCGGGGCGTCTCGTCCGGTTCGGGCAGCGCCGATGTGCTGGAGGCGCTGGGCGCGAAGATCACGCTGAGCCCGGCCGCCGTGGCGAGGTGCATTTCCGAGACCGGCATCGGCTTCATGTTCGCGCCAAGCCACCACGCCGCCATGAAGCATGCCGCACCCGTGCGCAAGGAACTGGGCGTGCGGACGATCTTCAACATCCTCGGTCCGCTGACCAACCCGGCGGGCGCACCCAACCAGGTGATGGGCGTATTCCACCCCGACCTCGTCGGCATCCAGGTGCGGGTGCTGCAGCAGCTCGGTTCGAACCACGTGCTGGTCGTGCATGGCAAGGACGGCATGGATGAAGTGTCGTTGGGCGCCGCCACGCTGGTTGGTGAACTGAAGGACGGAGAAGTTCGCGAGTACGAGATCCATCCAGAAGACTTCGGCCTGTCGATGGTCTCCAACCGCACGCTCAGGGTCGCCAATGCCGACGAATCGCGCGCGATGCTGCTGGAGGCGATCGACAACGTCGCCGGCACGCCGCGCGAGATAGTCGTCTTCAACGCCGGAGTGGCGCTCTATGCCGCGAACGTCGCAGATTCGATCGGCGAGGGCATCGGTCAGGCGCGCGCGGTGATCGCCAGCGGTGCCGCGCGCCGCAAGCTCGACGAATTCGTGGCGACGACGCAGAGGCTGGCCGGTTGAACGCGGGCAGCGCACGCGGTCCCCTTTGCCGGGTGATTCGGGCACGCGCGCGGAGCATCGTGCTGCGCGCGGCGATGCGGCGCGATGTGGCGCTCGTCGCCCGCGCCGGCGCTGCGGCCTCCGTTGCCGAGCATTGCCTGATTCCTGACATCGCGTCGCCGCGGCACGACGCGCGCGCGGCTCGTCGCTACTGGGGCCGTGCCATCGCCAGCCCGCGCACGCGACTCTTCGTCGCGGTGTGCGGCACACAGTTGCTGGGCGCCATCGGCGTTGACCTCATTGTTTCGAAGCATCGGCTTGCGCCTGTACGTCGCCGCGTCTATCTGCATTCGCTGTTCATCGATCCGTCGGCGCGTCGCCTCGGACTGGCCCGTCGGCTGACGCGGCTGGCGCTTGACTGGGGGCGCGGCCGCGGTGCGACGCAGGCGCGGCTGGAGATGGCGGCCCCGAACAAGTCCGCTCGTCGCCTGTACGAGTCGGCCGGCTTCCGCGTGCGGGAAATGATGTACGCACGACCTTTGTAGTATCGAGCGATGAACGACATCCTGCAGCGGATCCTGGCGACCAAGCACGACGAGGTGCGGCTTGCGCGCGAGCGCGCGCCGCTTGCGCAGCTGCAGGCGAAGGTCGGCCAGGCGGGCGCGCCGCGCGATTTCACCGCGGCATTGCAAGCCGCCATCGAGGCGGGCCGCAGCGCGGTGATTGCCGAGGTGAAGAAGGCCTCGCCGTCCAGGGGCGTGCTGCGTACGGACTTCGATCCGGCTGCCATCGGCGCGAGCTACGCGCGGCATGGCGCCGCCTGCCTCAGCGTGCTGACCGACGTGCAGTATTTCCAGGGCGCGCCGGAATTCCTGCAACAGGCGCGTGCGGCGAGCGGGCTGCCGGTGCTGCGCAAGGACTTCATCATCGACGACTACCAGGTCGTCGAGGCGCGCAGCTGGGAGGCGGATGCGATCCTGCTGATTGTCGCGGCGCTGGATCGCCCGCGCCTGCATGCGTTCGAGGCGGCAGCGCACGAGCTCGGCATGGCTGTGCTGGTCGAAGTCCACGACGCTGCAGAACTCGACCTCGCGCTGGAACTGAAGACTCCGCTGATCGGCATCAACAACCGCAACCTGCGGACGTTCGAGACGCGGCTCGAGGTCACGCTCGACCTGCTGCCGCGCATCGGCCCGGATCGCATTGTGGTCACCGAAAGCGGGATCCTGTCGAGCGCCGATGTGGCGCGGATGCGCGTGGCTGGAGTCAACGCGTTCCTGGTCGGCGAGGCCTTCATGCGCGCTGACGACCCCGGCGCCGAACTGGCGCGGCTGTTCGGGTGATCGATGCATCGGCGCTGGCCGGCGGCTGGCGGGCGCCGGTGGACCGCTTCTTCGCGAGCGACGAGGGGGGCGCGCTGCGGGCGTTCCTGGCGCAGCGAACGGCCGACGGCGCGCGCATCTATCCCCCGGAACCCCTTCGCGCCCTTGCCCTGACTTCACTCGACGCGGTCCGCGTGGTCATCCTCGGCCAGGACCCGTATCACGGTCCGGGGCAGGCGCACGGGCTGGCTTTCTCCGTGCCCGACGGCGTGCGGCCTCCCCCGAGCCTGCGAAACATCTTCCTCGAACTGCGGGACGATCTCGCTTGTGTCGCGCCAGACTCCGGGAATCTGGAGCGGTGGGCGCGGCAGGGAGTTCTGCTGCTGAATGCGGTGCTGACCGTAGAGGACAACCGGCCCGGCAGCCATGCAGGCAAAGGCTGGGAGCAACTGAGCGATGCACTCGTTGCGGCGCTGGCGCAGGACGCCGCACCCAAGGCATTCCTGCTCTGGGGCGCTCATGCGCAGGCGAAGCGGCCGCTGATCGACGCGGCACACCGGGAACACGGCGTCTACGTGGCAAATCACCCGTCACCGCTTTCTGCCCGCCGGCCGCCAATACCATTTCTCGGCTGCCGTCACTTCTCGCGCGCCAATGACTTTCTGGCGCAGCATGGGCGAGGCCGCGTCGACTGGTGTCGCGCGTAGGAGAGCGGGCCGAAGTCAGGCACGCACGCGGGACTGCGCATCCAGCGTTCCGAGCTGACTCCGGAATGACGGAACCAAAGTAAGGGTGTTCTGGACGCCGTGCGGCCGGCGTCATCGACTCACCGGTCGCAAGGACCCGCTACGTCCCGCCGCCAGTCCCGCCGCTTCCGGACTCCTTCCGCAGACGCCATCCCGTAAGGAGCGCCCAGACGAAGACGGCCAGCGCGCCGACCAGCACAACGAAGGACATGGCAATCAGCGCGCCGCCCAGTGGCGGCAGCGGCCCGTGGAGTAGAAAGAAGAAAGCCGCGCAGGCCACGGCAACCGCCAAAGCTGCAACGATCAGACTTTGAATGGCAATCCGGCGGCGGCGCTCGCGCTCCGGTCTCGTCATGATGTCCTGGACCGCCATGGGCCGCTCCTCGGGCCAGAAGGCGTTCCCCGGCCTTGGCTGCAAACTGAGGTCGAACTCACGCGCGCTTGCGATCGACGAGCAGTGCAACGGCGACGGAGCAGAGCAGGAAGAAGGCCTGCAGCTCGAGGCCATAGCCTCCGGTCCTGCCGATCGTCAGCAACTGCTCGGGGTGTGCAAGGCCAACGGCGATCACCATGTTGATCGCCATGATCCAGGCGGCCGGTCGAACCAGGATGCCCGCCATGATCAGCAGCGGCGCGACGATCTCGCCGATCAGCACGCCATAGGCGAACCAGGTCGGCAGCCCCGCAGCGGCGAGCAGTGACTCGATGCCACCCAGGCCGCTGCGCAGCTTGGCGACGCCATGAAACAGCATGAGCCCCGCTACTGTGAAGCGCAGGAGCAGCACGCCAGGGCGTTGATGGCGGATGTCGGAGGCAAGAAGCATGGCGGAACACGAAGTGCAATCGAAAGCGAAGTCGAAATGCTAGCGAGGAAGCCGGTCGGCAAGAACCCGGGTAATCGTCTATGGCGACCTGAGGCGGACGTCAGCCTGCCTGTCCCAGCCACCGGCGCCGCAGCGTGGCGGCGCGGCGCGGCAACTTCGGGTCGGGTTTGAGCAGGAACTTCGGCGGCGGCTGCGCGCCGACCTGTAGCTGGAAGGCCATCAGTTCGTCACGCCGGAACGCGTGCACTTCGATGGTGTCGCCCGGCAGATAACGGGCGAGCCGCTTGTCGATGTTGTCTGCCGTTACGCGCAGTCCGTCAATCGCGAGCAGCACGTCGCCGCCGGAAAGACCAGCCGACTGAGCCGGAGTTCCGTCATAGACGTGCGTGACCTTCGCTTCGCCGCCGGCGGCAAGCGTGCACCCGAGCAGTGCGAAGTGCGGCTTGTCGAGTGCCGGCCGGCGCTCGAATTCGATGCCGAACGGAGCCAGCAGTCGCCCGAAGTCCGGATCGCGCGTGCCTTCGGTCCACTCGCGCAGCACGCGTTCCAGTTTCAACCCGCTTGCCTCCTGCGCGGCCGCGAGCACGCCATCTTCGTCCACGCCGGTGTAATCGGAGCCGCCTTCCTTGCAGTGTCGCCACAGCAGGCGCATGACATCGTCGAGCGACCTGCGGCCCTGTGTTTCGGCGCGGATCGTGAGGTCGAGCGCAAGCGCGACGAGCGAACCCTTCTGGTAGTAGCTCACCACGCTATTGGGCGCGTTTTCGTCCTGGCGGTAGTACTTGGTCCACGCATCGAACGAGCTTTCCGCCACGCTCTGCTTCAGGCGGCTGGTCCGTTGCAGGACGGTGGTCATCGTCGTGGCCAGCGTGTCGAGATACTGCGCCTCGGTCAGGAGCCCTGCGCGGGCCAGCAGCAGGTCGTCGTAATAGCTGGTGAATCCTTCGAACGCCCACAGCAGGCGTGTGTGGTTCTCGCGTGTCAGGTCGTACGGCACGAACGCGGCTGGCCGGATGCGCTTGACGTTCCAGCTGTGGAAGTATTCGTGGCTCGCGAGCCCGAGAAACGTGCGGTACCCGGACGTCGCTTCCTTCATGCCGTTGTAAGGGAGGTCGTCGCGCTTGCAGATCAGCGCGGTGGAGTTGCGGTGCTCCAGCCCGCCGTAGCCATCGCCCACGGCCAGGGTCATGAAGGTATAGCGCGCAAACGGCGCTTTATTCGAGCGCGGCTCGAACAGGCGGATCTGCTGCTCGCAGACGCGCGCGAGGTCGCCGGTCAGGCGCGGCAGGTCGAGCTTCGGAACCCGTCCCGTGATCGCGATCTCGTGCGGGACGCCGAGCACGTCGAAGCGGCCCAGCTCAAACGCGCCCATTTCCACCGGACTGTCGATCAGCTCGTCGTAGTCCCGCGCAACGTACTTTCCGAATCCCAGGCGGCGGGTACCGCGTGCGGGAGTGAGCCCCGTGATGACCCTCCAGCCGGCGTAACGCGCACCGGCCGGCGGCAGGATGTCGACAGTGCAGGGCTCGTGTTCGAGGCCGATCGGCAGCAGGAAAACGCTGGAGCCGTTGAAGAACCCGTGGGTGTCATCCAGATGTGCGGCGCGCACCGAAAGGTCCCACGCATAGACTTCGCACGCCACTTCGAGCGCGCCTCTGACCGGAGCTGCGCGCCACGTGTGCTTGTCCAGTTTTTCGATCGGCACCTTGCGGCCGCCGGCCACGGCGCTGATGCGCACGATGTTGCGCGCGAATTCGCGAATCATGTAGCTGCCCGGGATCCAGGCCGGCAGCATGAAGAGCTGTCCCTGCGGATCGGGCCGCTCGACGCGGCAGATGACGTGGAAGAGATGTGCCGCCGGATCGGCGGGGCGAATCGCGTAGTGGACGCTCATGGCGGGGCAGATGACGGGACGCGCGAGTGTAGAGGCTCGCGCCGCCCCGGGGTGGCCCTATTGGCGCAGCACGTCGAGCACTTCGGAGCGGAATTCGCGCTGGTACAGCAGGTAGATGATCCCGGCCGTTCCCAGCGCAAAGGCGAGCGGCGAGAAGAACCACAGGATCACGGCGAAGGCCATGTAATAGGCGCGCAGGCCGTCGTTGAATGTCTCTGCCGCCAGTCCGACGACGCGCCCGGCGCGGTCGGCGAACTCTTCGCGCGACGCCTCGCCGCTTTCAAATGCCTTGGGGTCCGGGGCGGATGCGATCAGCAGCGCGCCGAATGTGTATTGCCGCATCGACCAGGTAAACCTGAAGAAGGCATAGACAAAGACGGCCGCCAGCACGAAAAGCTTGAGATCGAACACGAACGGCGAGGTCCGGGCGGCAAACGGAATCTCCTTGACCACCTTGGCCGCCTCTTCGGTCGCGCCGAGGAGTGCCAGCAGGCCGCCGATGATCAGGATCGTCGTCGACGCGAAGAACGACGGGCTGGTCGAGAGGTTCTGCACGACGACTCCATCGATGACGCGGTTCTCGCGTGCTGTCGTCTGCAGCATCCACAGGCGACGAAAGCGGTTCGTCGTCGCGAGCAGCGATCCGCGGCCGGCGATGGCCCGACGCCGGGCGAACGCGGCATAGCTCCACCAGCCGAGAACGAACCAGACCAGCGAGAGCGCGTCGGTCAGCGTGACCTGGCGGAAGAGATCGAGCAGTGACATCGATGCTGGCTCGCGCGGGACTACTTGCCGGTGCCCAGCCGGCGCGCGTTGGAACGCACCCGGCGTCGAACCGGCGCGAGCGACCGGTTGGCCATCGCAAGCGAGGCGAGCGCGTTGCGCCGTCCGATGCGCTTCGCCGCGCCGCGCGGAGAGCGACGCCCCAGCGCCACCGCCCAGAAGTCGTTGACCATCTGCTGCTGCATCTGCCAGCCGGCCTGCCAGATCGCCTGCTGGCCGGCGAGCCCGGCATCCCACTTCTCCGACACCATGCGCACGGCTTCGCGCCGGTTGCGTGCGCTGGCGAGCCCCGGCGCCGCCGTCAGGCGCGCGGTGCGTGCCTGCACGACCTGCGGCGCGGAAAGCGCGATTTCGCTGGCACTCAGTGCCAGTTTCCACCACTGTTGCATCAGGCTGATCATCCGCGATCCTCGGGCGTGTCGACGTCGTACAGTACTCCCGGATCGTCGACCTCGATGAGTTGCGGCGGGTGCCGCATGAGCACGCTGCGGGCGCCGGTGTCGCCGTCCAACGCCAGCAGTTCCGACAGCAGCGGTGCCGCAAAGCCGACGGGGTGTCCGCGGCGACCGTGGCAGGTCGGCGCGACGGTCGCTGCACCGGCATGCAGTGCTTCGACGACGCGCCGCACGGTGTCCGGCTGCAGGGCGGGCATGTCAGCCAATGCGATGACCCAGCCGTCGGCCGACGAGGTCGCGCCGACACCGCAGGCGATCGACGTGCCTTGTCCCTCGGCCGCGCGCGGATTGACGACAAGCGTGCAGCTCTCCGCCCGCAGCAGGTTGTGCAATTCGAGCTGGCTGCCTTCACCGGTCGGTGCCACGACGGCGAACACCTCATCCAGAACGACGCGCAGCGTGCGTGCCGCGGCGACGGCTAGAGGCGCACCCGATTGGCTGCCGCGCGTGGCGGCCTCCAGCAGCTTGAGCCTTGACCCGCTCGGATCGAACCGGGTGCCCCGACCTGCAGCCAGCAGCACGCCGACGATCCGGGTGATGGCTGCGGGCATCGCTCAGCGCGCACGCAGGCGCGCGACGATCCAAACGGCGACGCCGGCCGCCATGACGTACAGCGCCGCCTGGACGGCACGGTTCTCGAGGGTGTAAACAAGGCTGCGGTAGAGCAGAAAGGCGCAGGTGCCGACGAAGATCATCGGCAGCACCGGGTAGCCCGGCACCTTGAACGGTCGCGCGACATGCGGCTGCCGGAACCGCAGCACGAACAGCGCGATTCCGGTCAGCAGGAAGAAGAACCAGAACACCGGCGCGGTGAAGTCGACCATGAATTTCACACCGCTCTTGTTGACGGTGGCCAGCAGCACGAGTGCAAGGCTGATTACGCCGGTGACCAGGTAGGCCGCGACCGGCGCATTGCGCGCGCTGTTCCAGCCGCCCATGAAGCGGAACACCGGCCAGTCGTTGCCCAGCGAGTAGTTGGTGCGCGCCGCCACGATCATCGTGGCGTTGATCGAGGTGAGCGCGGCCAGGGCGACGATGGCTCCGATCGCCTTCTCGCCAAACGTGCCGAACGCCTTCCTGGCGACGTCGGCCGCCACGGCCTGGCTCGACTTCAGGCCCTCGAAGCCCAGTCCGGCGAGCAGGGCGGCGACGAACAACACGTAGATCAACGTGACGACGAGGAGCGCGATGACGAGCACCTTGACGATCGAGCGTGTGCCCCCTTTGACTTCGGCGGAGATGTAGGCAGCCTCGTTCCATCCGCCGAACGTGAAGAGGACGAACAGGAGCGCCGTGCCGAAGAGCGCCGGTACCGCATTCGAGGCGGCGGGCGCCGGTGCCGCGCCGGTTGCCGGGGCGCTGAAGCCGGCGAGCACGACCATCAGCATGCCCAGCACCAGCAGTCCCGACAGCAGGTTCTGCGTGCGCGCAGATTCCTTCAGCCCGGCGATGTTCACGGCGGTCAGTGCGACCACGATCAGCAGTGCATAGATTGTCGAGGATTGATCGCCGAGCGAGAGCACACGGCTCATGTAGTCGCCGAAGACGAAAGCGAGCAGTGCGATCGAACCCGTCGTGATGACCAGCACCCGTGCCCAGGCGAAGAAGAAGGACAGGTCCTTGCCATAGGCGCGGGTCAGGAAGTAGTAGTCGCCTCCGGCATTGGGAAACGTCGTGGCGAGTTCCGCGTAGCACAGCGCCCCGATGAGGGCCAGCGTGGCACCGAACAGCCACGCGCCGAACATCCACTCGACGGAGCCCGTCATGCCGGCCACCAGCGGCGGAAAGGAAAAGATGCCGCCTCCGATGATGATGCCAACGATGATCATCACGCCGTCGAACACGGAGAGCACGGGCTTGGGTGCCGCCACCGCGTTGCCGGGCGAGGCCGGGCCGGGATTTCTCGCGTCACTCATCGAATGCCTCTCCCAATGTGAAGAGCCCCGCCGTAGCGGGGCTCCAGGATCTCTGCGTGCGAGGATCGCTTACTTGCCGTAGAAGCGACCGCACTGCGCGAGCATTTCGGCCCACGGCGCGGCACCCAGCGCGCCCTGCGGCGCGCCGGTGACCTTCGTTTCTGTGTTCCCGCTCTTGAACGTGCCGGTGAGTTCGTTGCCGCGGACCGTACCGTTGAAGGTGCGGGTGACACCCTTGTCGTCGTTGAATGCGAAACGCAACTGGTCGCCGCGCAGCGTCGCGCCCACAAGAGGCTGGCGGCTCGCGCCACTCACGACCTCGCCGCTCAGCTTCTGGAACGTCTGCGTCAGGTTGACCGTCGTCGTCGCCCCATTGGCGTCACGCAGCGCCCAGGTGCCGTCGACACGCGCCGGCACGATCCACAGGTAGGCCGTGCGGTACTCGAACTCCGAGGTCTCGTCGGCCTCCCAGTCGCCCATCGTGAACTGGTGCGACGTGACGCGCGTGCCGGGCTTCATCGCGAGGATGCGGTGCCGCACGCAGAGATTCAGTTCCGGCAGCAGGTACATCGTGATGACCGTGGCCTTGCTGAAGTCTTCCTTGAAGATGTCGCCCTGGATGATCTTGGTCTTGCTGGCCACGCCGTCGGCCGTGACCAGGCAGTTGGCGAGCTTGGCCATGTCGGGGTTGTATTCGATGCCGACCGAATTGGCACCCAGCTTGCCCGCGGCGATCGCGATCTTGCCGTCACCGGCGCCGAGGTCATAGACCAGATCCTGTGGCGTGACCTTCGCCATGCGCAACATGCGCTGCACGAGTTCGTCCGGCGTGGGTACCCAGACGACATCCTTGCCCGACTGGCCGACCTGCGGCTTGTAGTCCCGCTCGCACTCCTTGCGGTCACGGGCGTCGGCGTCGACTGCAAAGGCGGCGGTGAGCAGGCACGCGGCGCCAAGGGCCAGGGGACGTGCGAGGGTGCGAGCAATCATGCGGACTCCTGCGGGTTGGTCAGGCGAAGAGGTGATTCTGCCGCAACGTCCCCGCGGACGACAGCCGCGGGGCGTTGCCACACCGGCCAGGTGTGGCTAAGCCTGGGCAAGATCGAACGGCAGTTTGCGCAGGCGCTTGCCGGTCAGCGCAAAGACCGCATTGGCGACGGCGGGTGCAATCGGCGGCGTGCCGGGTTCGCCGACTCCGGACGGATCGGCCTTGCTCGGAACGATGTGCACGCTGATCTCCGGCATCTCGGGCAGCCGCAGCACCGGGTAGTCGGCAAAGTTGCTCTGTTGCACGACGCCATCCTTCAGCGTGATCTGCCCATGCAGTGCCGCCGACAGGCCGAAGGCCATCGCAGACTGGACCTGCGCCTCGACCGTCAGCGGGTTGACCGCGAAGCCGCAGTCGATCGCCGAGGTCACCTTGTGGACGCGGATCGTGTTCTTGTCCACGGACACCTCGACGACATGCGCGACGATCGACCCGAATGACTCGTGCACCGCCACTCCGCGGCCGCGTCCCTTGGGGACCGGGCCGGTCCAGCCCGACTTGTCGCGCACGAGTTGAAGAACGCCGCGCACCCGTGCGTGCTTGGGATCGAGCAGGGCGAGCCGGTAGGCGATCGGGTCCTGCTTGGCGGCGCGGGCCAGCTCGTCGACCATCGTCTCCATGACGAACGCGGTGTGCGAGTGGCCGACGGAACGCCACCACAGCACCGGCACGTTGACTTCCGGGTGATGCACGCTGACCTGCAGGTTGGGCAGGCGATAGGGAGTATCGACCACGCCTTCGGTGGCCGACGAATCCACGCCGTCCTTGACCAGGTACTTCTCGAAGGGCGTTCCTTTCAGGATCGACTGGCCGACGATCGTATGGTTCCAGCTACGCAGTGCATTGCCCGCGTCCAGGCCGGCGACCACGCGGTGGACGAACAGCGGGCGGTAGTAGCCGCCGCGGATATCGTCCTCGCGCGACCAGATGATCTTCACCGGCGCATCGATGCCGGCTTGCTTCATCGCCTTGGCGATGTTGACGCCCTCCACGAGGTAGTCGGACGACGGGTTCGCGCGCCGGCCGAACCCGCCACCCGCCTGCATCGTGTTCAGCGTCACCTGCTCGGGCTTCAGCCCGGAGGCGGTCGCAATCGCCAGCTGGTCGATGGTCTGGAACTGGGAACCGCACCAGACCGTGCAGGCATCCGCCTTGAGCTCGATGACCGCGTTCAACGGCTCCATCGGAGCATGCGCGAGATACGGAAACTCATAGACGGCCTCGATGCGCTTGGCTGCCTGCGCCACGGCGGCGGCATCGCCATCGCTGCGTGCGGGGAGTCCCGGCTGCAGCGCCAGCTCGCGATAGATCTTCAGCTGGTCGGCCGTCGTCGGCCCGGTCGCGGCTTCCCACTTGATGTCGAGCACGTCGCGGGCGGTCTTGGCCGGCCAGTAGCCCCTGGCGATGATGGCAATGCCGGTGCCGCCGCGGTCGACCGGTACCTGCACCACGGCCTCGACACCCTTCACGGCACGCGCCTTGGTGGGATCGAATGCCGCCACCTTGCCGCCAAAGACCGGCGGGTGGACCAGCAGCGCGACACGCATGTTGGGCAACGTCTTGTCGATCCCGAACTGTGCGCTGCCGTTGACCTTTTCCTGCGAGTCCAGGCGCCGTGTCGGCCGGCCGATGATGAAGTAGTCGGCCGGGTCCGCCTTCAGGCCGACACGGGTCGGCAGCGGCAGCTTGGCAGCCGCTTCGGCGAGCGAGCCATAGCTCGCGCGCCGTTTCTGACCGGCGGGCTCGATGACGAATCCATTGCGTGTGTCGAGCTTGCTGGCGTCGACGCCCCATTGCTGCGCGGCGGCCGCCACCAGCATCGCCCGCGCGGAGGAGCCGATGACGCGATACTGCTTCCAACTCGAGGCCACGGAAGTCGAGCCACCGGTCATCTGGATGCCGAAGCCGGGGTCAGCGTAGACCTCGGCGGCCGGCGCAAGTTCGGCGCGCACCTTGGACCACTCGCAGTCGAGTTCTTCGGCGATCAGCATCGGCAAAGCGGTGCTGACACCCTGGCCGAACTCGAGGCGATTGACCATCACCGTCGTCGTGCCGTCGGGCGCGATGCGGATGAACGACGATGGCGGAAACACCATCTTCTTGGCGTCCTGCGCCGTTGCTTCGAACGCAAAGCCCAGCATCAGGCCGCCGCCGGCCGCCCCCGTTGCCTTCAGGAATTCACGCCGGTTCAGCTTGACCGGGACCAGTCGGGCAGCGCCCTGTGTGCGCAGGGCATTCTCGAGAAAACGCATCGTGCTCTCCTAGGCCAGGGTTCGCGCCGCGTCCTTGACGGCCGCGCGGATCCGCGCGTACGTCCCGCAGCGACAGAGGTTGCCTGACAGCGCAGAGTCGATGTCGGCCTCCGAGGGGTTCTTCTTGCTCTTGAGCAGTGCGGTCGCCGCCATGATCTGGCCCGACTGGCAATACCCGCACTGCACGACGTCATGCTTGATCCAGGCATCCTGGACGGCCTTGCCGACGCGGTCGCCGGATGCGCCTTCGATCGTGGTGACGGGGCCGCTGACCGATGAGATCGGCGTGACGCAGGAACGCACCGGCTGTCCGCCAACGTGCACGGTGCACGCGCCGCACGCCGCGATGCCGCAGCCGAACTTGGTCCCGGTCATCCCGAGGTTGTCACGCAACGCCCATAGCAGGGGTGTGGCGGGATCGGCGTCCACTTCGACGGCCTTGCCGTTCACGGTCAAGCGGGTCATCAAACAACTCCTTGAGGGAAATTGGCGTTAGCTACTGTTCGCATTGTCCGGGTTGGCGGACTCAACGGTTCACATCGACGACAATGCGGCCGCGCACGCGCCCGGCGAGGATATCGCGGGCGGCATCGAACGCGCCGGCAAGCGGGATTTCACGGGTGATCGTAGCGAGCTGGGCCGCGGACAGGTGCGTCGCCACCAGGTGCCAGGCGGCTTCACGGCGCGTCATCGGCGCCATCACGCTGTCGACGCCCGCGAGCGTGACGCTGCGCAGGATGAACGGTGCCACAGTCGCCGGGAAATCCATGCCGCCGGCAAGGCCGCAGGCCGCCACCGTGCCACCCCAGCGGGTCTGCGCGCAGACGTTGGCCAGCGTGGCGCCGCCCACCGAGTCGACCGCGCCGGCCCAGCGTTCCTTCTGCAGCGGCTTGCCGGGTGCGGAAAGCGTGGCCCGATCGATGATCTCCTTGGCGCCCAGCGAGCGCAGGTAGTCGGCTTCGGCCGCCTTGCCGGTCGAGGCTACGACCGCGTAGCCGAGCGAGGCAAGCAGGGCGACGGCCATCGACCCGACGCCGCCCGTCGCGCCGGTCACCAGGATTTCGCCCTGTGACGGCTCCACCCCGTGGGCCCGCAGGGCCAGGACCGAGAGGGCTGCTGTGTAGCCGGCGGTCCCGATCGCCATCGCGTCGCGTGTCGAAAATTGCGCGGGCACGCGTACCAGCCAGTCGCCCTTGAGCCGGGCGCGTTGCGACAGGCCGCCCCAGTGTGTCTCGCCCAGGCCCCAGCCGTTGATGACCACCTTGTCGCCGGGTTTCCAGCGAGAGTTGCCGCTGGCAGCGACAGTTCCAGCAGCGTCGATGCCTGCCACCATGGGCCATTTGCGCACGACCGGCGACGTGTTGGTGAGCGCGAGCCCGTCCTTGTAGTTGATGGTCGAGTATTCAACCGCGACAACGACGTCGTCGCCGGGTGTGGCCGCTTCGAGTTCCGCCTCCGAGATTGCACGCACCTCGGCCTTGAAAGTCTCGCCATCCTTGGAAAGCACGATCGCCTGCGTCATCACTCGGCACCGGTGAGTTCGGAGCCGCCGATGATAGTGCGACGCCGGGCGGCTGTACGAGCCGTCGCGTCAGTGCGGGAAGGCCGCGAGCAGTGCGGCGAGCAGGCAGAGCGCCGCGCCGATCGTCAGCCGAGTGCGCAGCGCCAGGTACCAGGACGGCACGGGCGTGGCGTAGAGGCGGACCAATTGCCCGTCCACTATACGCACCAGCAGCAGATCGCCGATCAGGAAGGCGAGAACCATCGCCGCGGGCATGCCGAGCAACAGCATCAGGAGCGCAAGCCATCCCAGCAGTGACGGAATGACGCCCCAGCCCAGTGCATTCCAGGACCGGGACTTGTCGAGGCCCGGGTTTGCGAGGGCGAGTCCCCAGTGCACGGCGCCGAGGAAGGACAGGATCACGGCGGCATAGGCAACCAGTGCGAACTGCACGCGCAGTGCCGCCCCGTCGCTCCACGGCAGCCACGACAGGATTGCGAGCACGAAGAACGGTACCAGGCCGAGGTTGCCGAGCAGGGTGGCGATGCGCTGTTCAATGATGGTCGACATTCGTGCTCCGGGTAGGCTGCGATTATGTCGCGGCCGGAACTTGCGCCGAGTCGCCGGGGTAGATTGATTCGGCGTTGAGTCGGCATGAAGCATAGGGAAGCTTGTCGTCGCACAAGGGGTGTCGCGTGGCGGAGTGAAATCCTTGGGCGGTCAACTTTTGGAGCCGGGTGAGATGAGCGTCGATGTCATCGTCGTTGGGGCAGGGCTGTCGGGTCTGGTGACGGCGCATCGGCTTCATCGGCTGGGCCTGCGCGTGCAGGTGTTCGAAGCGGCCGCGCGGGCGGGCGGGGTGATCGGCTCCGAGCGGAAGCAGGGTGTGCTGTTCGAGCGCGGACCGAACAGCGGGATGGATACGAGTCCCATGATCAATGCGCTGCTCGACGAACTCGGAATCCGCGATCAGCGCATCGATGCCAGCAAGGCATCGTCCCGGCGCTATATCGTGCGCAGCGGCCGCATGCTGGCGCTGCCGACGTCGCCCGGAGCCTTTATCGCGACGCCGCTCTTTTCCTGGCGCGCGAAGCTGCGGCTCTTCGCCGAACCCTTCATCGCAAAAGGCCCCGCCGACGAAGAAGAGTCGGTTGCCCGTTTCGTAAAGCGCCGGCTCGGGCCCGAGTTTCTCGACTATGCGATCGAGCCCTTCGTCTCCGGCATCTACGCGGGTGATCCGGGCCAGCTCTCACTGCCGGCGGCATTCCCGCGCCTGCATGCGCTGGAGCAGCGCTACGGCAGCCTGATGCGCGGTGCGATCCTCGGAGCGCGCGAGCGCCGGCGCAGCGCGGAGCGGCCCAAGGGTTCCGCCACCAGTTTTTCATTCCGCGAGGGCTTCCAGGTGCTGACCGACGCACTCGCCGCGGCGCTCCCGAGCGTGCAGTGCGGCATGCAGGCGACGGCGCTCAGGCGCGCGGTTAACGGGGACTTTTCCGTCTCGTTCGAGGCTGCGGCCAAGGCGGAGCATCGCGCTCGTGCTGTCGTACTGGCAACTCCGGCCCACGCCGCAGCACGACTGGTCGAGCAACTGGCGCCCGAGGCGGCGCGTGCGCTCGACGAGATCGCCTACTCGCCGGTTGCCGTGGTGGTCAGTGCCTATCGTCGACGGGCGGTCAGCCACCCGCTGGACGGGTTTGGCGTCCTCGCGCCCGCGGTCGAGCAGCCCGGCATGCTGGGGTCGCTCTTTTCCAGCACGATGTTCGAGAACCGCGCTGCATCCGACACGGCCGTGTTCACGACCTTCCTAGGCGGGCGGCGTGACCCGTCGCTGGTCTCGGCGTCGGACGTCGACCTCCTGACGCGAGTGCACGGCGAACTCACCCGCCTGGTCGGTGCGAGCGAGCCGCCCGGCTTCAACGAAATCACGCGCTGGCCGCGCGCAATCCCGCAGTACACGCTGGGACACCTGCAACGCATCGCCGCCGTGGAACAGGCCGAGCGGGACGTGCGCGGGCTTCACTTCTGCGCCAATTATCGTGGCGGCGTCGCGATCAGCGACTGTGTCATCAGCGGGGAAGCGATGGCGCAGCGTGTGGCTCGTGAACTCTCAGCGGTCCGGGCCGGGCTGGCCGACCGAGACGCCGCTGCCGAATCTTGAAGCGGCCTGTTAGCGGACGGCTTTTCGCGCGATTGGGAGTGTCGAGCACGTACGGGCCATGGCAGAATCACGGCCGGAAGTCGCGCCCGGCGACTCCGCCGTCGGGGCGCCTGCTGCGTACGAGGTCCCGCTGAGCTCCACCGTCATTCCGCTGAGGCAGTCCGCCGTCGAGCGCTCGCTCAAGCAGGCGAGCTTTGACACGGCGGGAGTACCGCTCCTCGCGGTCAATCACAGCGGACAGATTCTTGCCATCAACTCCGAGGCGATGGCCTTGGCCGGCGGCGACTCGGCTGTCGGCCGCAGTGTCGCCGAATTGCTGGGATTCCTGACTCACCGGGCGTTCTCACGCCGGTGGCAGCGCATGTGGTCGCGGCTGTCGGCCGAGGGTCACTGCGAATTCGAGGCGAAGCTCCCGCTGCGTAGCGGTGCACGGCTGACCGCACGCTTCGTTGTGCGACTCTTCCGCTTCGACCAGGACGACTTCGCCTCGATCTCGGTAGTCGACACAACGGCCGAACGTACCGCGCGCCGCCGTGGCCGCGCCATGGATGCGCGTTCACGCTCCCTCGCCCAGCATCAGAGCGAACTCACGATCGTGCTGAACGCCGACCGCCGGGTCATCTTCGCTTCAGCGGCGCTGGAGCCCATCACGGGCGAGCACGAAGGCGACGTCATGGGGTCGCCGTTCGAATTCATTCTGGACCAGCCGTCACGCATCGAGTTCCGGCGAGCGGTTGACCGCCTGCTGCGCGAGTCGGCGGGTGATCGCCAGTCCACCTCGCTCCATCTGCGCACGCGCGCGGCGCTGGCGGGCAATGGGCGGAGCCTGTCGTGCGTGCTGGCAAACTGCCTCGACGATCCGCGCGTGCGCGGCCTGGTGCTTACAGCGCGCGATCTCGGACCGGCCGAGCGGGCGCAGGCGCGACGACTCCGGTTCCGCGAGCGTCTGCTCGAGCTGGCGATTCAACCGAAGTCGGACTTCACGCAAACGCTGGCCACGGTGCTGCGCTCGACTGCCGAAGTGCTCGACGTGTCGACCGCCAGCTTCTGGCGCCTGTCGCGGGATCCCGATGTCCTGCGCTGCGAGGCCTTCTTCGACCACGGGGCCGACCGCTTCCTGCGCGACTGGGTCGGGCGCGAGTTTCCGGCCACGCGGTTTGCCGCGTACTTCGCGCAACTGATGAACCGGCAGCCGGTCATCGTCAATGACACGCGGACTTCGCGGCTGACGACAATGTTCACAGGCGACCCCGTGTGGGGGAATGTCCGGGCGCTGCTCGACGTGCCAATCCTCGTCGAGGGCGCCGTGCACGGGGTGCTGTGCCTGCAGCACCGCGACGTCCGCTACTGGGACGAGGACGACGCCGGCTTCGCGAATACGACGGGCCTGATGCTGGCCTTGTCGATGGAGGCTACGCAGCGGCAGGAGGCCGAGACCCGCATCGAGCACCTCGCCTGGTACGACGCGCTGACGGGCCTGCCGAATCGCAACCTGCTGCGCGAGACGATGCGGGACATGATCATGACCGCGTCGAATCGCAAGCGCCGCATGGCTGCGATGCTGATCGACCTCGATCGGTTCAAGGACGTCAACGACACGCTCGGTCACCTGGTTGGTGATGCCCTCATCAAGTCCGCCGCCGACGTGCTGCGCGAGACGGTCGGCGAGGACGGCACGGTGGCGCGGCTCGGGGGCGACGAGTTCGTCGTGCTGATCAGCGAGTTCGTGCACCGCCAGGAAGTCGCGCTGCTCGCCGAACGCATCGCCCAGGCGCTGCACCGGACCGACCTGGTGCCGAACATCGATACGCAGGTCTCCGCGTCGATCGGCGTGGCGCTCTTTCCCGAGCATGGCCGCGACATGAGCACGTTGCTGAAGAACGCCGATGCTGCGATGTACCAGGCCAAGCGCGACGGCCGTAACCAGTTCAGCTTCTTCAATCCGATCCGCTACGAGCGCGCGGCGCGCGAGGTGCAGCTCGGCATCGAGCTCGTCAAGGCGGTGCAGAGCGAGAACCCCCAGTTCATCTGCGAGTATCAGCCGCAGATCGAGATGGCCAGCGGGCGCGTGGTCGGCCTGGAAGCGCTGATCCGGTGGAATCACCCGGTGCACGGCATGCTGACGCCGGACCGTTTCATCGGCGTGGCGGAGGTGAGTGGCCTCTCGGAACGCATCACGCGCTGGGTCCTGAACGAAGTCTGCAGCCAGATCAATCGCTGGCGCCTGGTCAAGCCGGACTTCGACGTGCCGGTGGCTGTCAATGTGGCGGGCCGCGAGATGGGATCGACTGCCCTGCCGATTCTGGTGCGCAGTGCGCTGGTCAAGCACAACATCGAGCCGCGGCTGATCGTGCTCGAAATCACGGAGCGCACGCTGGTCAAGGAAAGCGAGATCAACAACGACGTACTCGCGGAGCTGGCGTCGATCGGAGTCGGCCTCGTTCTCGACGATTTCGGCACCGGGTACTCGATGCTCGGCTATCTGAAGCGCATGCCGATTCACGCGCTGAAGATCGACCAGTCGTTCATCGAGGGCATCCCCGCGGATCCGGACAGCCGCGCGATCGTGCACGCCATGCTCGCCGTCGCGCGCCACTTCCGGCTGAAGGTCGTGGCCGAAGGCGTCGAATCCCAGGACCAGGTCGACTACATGCGCGAAATCGGCTGCGAGTTCGCGCAGGGCTTCTTCTATTCGCGGGCCATCTCCGGCGACACGATCCTCGACTATCTTGCGCGCGAGTCAGCCGCCTCCTGAGTGCCGCGGGCCCCCGCATTAAACTGGGGCGACACTGCGAGGAGGCACGTCATGGAGTACCAAAACATTCTGGTCGAGGCCCGCGGTCGCGTGGGCCTCGTCACACTCAATCGCCCGAAGGCGCTCAATGCGCTGAACGATCAGCTGATGGACGAACTCGGGCATGCGCTGCTCGCGTTCGACGCTGACGATGGCATCGGCGCGGTGGTCATCACTGGCAGCGAGAAGGCATTTGCGGCCGGTGCGGACATCGGCGCGATGAAGGACTGGTCCTATATGGACGTCTTCAAGTCCGAGTACATCTCGCGCAACTGGGAAACACTGCGGCGCATCCGCAAGCCTGTCATCGCCGCGGTCTCCGGCTACGCACTCGGAGGCGGCTGCGAACTGGCGATGATGTGCGACATCGTGTTCGCCGCTGACACAGCCAAGTTCGGCCAGCCGGAGATCAAGCTCGGCATCATCCCCGGCGCCGGAGGCACGCAGCGACTGCCGCGGGCCGTCGGCAAGGCCAAGGCGATGGATCTCGTGCTGACGGCTCGGATGATGGACGCCGCCGAGGCGGAGCGCGCGGGACTGGTGTCGCGTGTCGTCGCTGCCGACAAGCTGCTCGAGGAGGCACTTGCCGCAGCCGCCACGATCGCCGGCCAGTCGCTGCCCGCCGTCATGATGGCCAAGGAAGCGATCAACCGCGCCTACGAAGCCCCGCTCGCCGAGGGAATGCTCTTCGAGCGACGACTCTTCCACTCACTGTTTGCGACCAGCGACCAGAAGGAAGGCATGGCCGCATTCGTCGAGAAGAGGCCGGCGAACTTCAGTCCCAAATAGTGGCGGGG
>Ga0209254_10000592_pt1 | contig 30072 bp, 28 predicted proteins | sample FrelakmetDIP11DI_FD_187148 | JGI IMG/M metagenome (GOLD analysis project Ga0209254, IMG submission 187148) | Freshwater lake sediment microbial communities from the University of Notre Dame, USA, for methane emissions studies - DIP11 DI (SPAdes)... | ecosystem: Environmental > Aquatic >... | reverse complement strand
ACGCTCGGGGCCTGTGATTCGACACTCAGCCGCGTTACTTGCGGCGGAATTTCTGGATCGCTGCGATCTGTGCCGCCATCGAGGCAAACTCACCCTGCGCCGCGGCGAAGTCGATGTCGGTCTTGGCGGTCTTCATCGCCTCTTCGGCCAACTGCCTGGCCTCGACAGCCTTGGCCTCGTCGAGGTCGTGGCCACGGATCGCGGTGTCGGCCAGCACGGTCACCTTGCCAGGCTGCACCTCGAGAATGCCGCCGGCGACGAAGACGAATTCTTCCTCGCCGTTGTCGGCGCGCTTGATGCGCACAGCACCCGGCTTGATGCGGGTGATCAGCGGCGTGTGCCGCGGCAGGATGCCGAGCTCGCCGCTTTCGCCCGGCAGCGCGACGAACGTGGCTTCGCCTGAGAAGATGCTCTCCCGCAGATTGACCACGTCGACATGGATGGTTGCCATCGGGAACCTCGCTTATTGGATCTTCTTGGCCTTCTCGAAGGCCTCGTCGATCGTGCCGACCATGTAGAAGGCCTGCTCGGGCAGTGCATCGCATTCGCCAGCGACGATCATCTTGAAGCCGCGGATGGTTTCCTTCAGCGGCACGTACTTGCCCGGTGAGCCGGTGAAGACCTCGGCGACATGGAAGGGCTGGCTCAGGAAGCGCTGGATCTTGCGCGCGCGGCTCACCGCCAGCTTGTCTTCCGGGCTCAGCTCGTCCATGCCCAGGATGGCGATGATGTCGCGCAGCTCCTTGTAGCGCTGCAGCGTCTGCTGCACCGCGCGGGTGGTGGTGTAGTGCTCTTCGCCGACCACGTTCGGGTCGACCTGGCGGCTGGTCGAGTCCAGCGGGTCGACCGCGGGGTAGATGCCGAGCGAGGCGATGTCGCGCGACAGCACCACGGTGGCGTCCAGGTGGGCGAAGGTGGTGGCGGGCGATGGGTCGGTCAGGTCGTCGGCCGGCACGTACACAGCCTGGATCGAGGTGATCGAGCCGACCTTGGTCGAGGTGATGCGCTCCTGCAGGCGACCCATCTCTTCGGCCAGCGTCGGCTGGTAGCCCACCGCCGACGGCATGCGGCCGAGCAGCGCCGAGACTTCGGTGCCGGCGAGCGTGAAGCGGTAGATGTTGTCGACGAAGAACAGCACGTCGCGGCCTTCGTCGCGGAAGCTCTCGGCGATGGTCAGGCCCGTCAACGCCACGCGCAGGCGGTTGCCCGGGGGCTCGTTCATCTGGCCGTAGACCATCGCCACCTTCGACTCGCCCAGGTTCTCCAGGTTGACGACGCCCGACTCGGCCATCTCGTGATAGAAATCGTTGCCCTCGCGCGTGCGCTCGCCGACACCAGCAAACACCGACAGTCCCGAGTGCGCCTTGGCGATGTTGTTGATGAGTTCCATCATGGCGACCGTCTTGCCGACGCCGGCGCCGCCGAACAGGCCCACCTTGCCGCCCTTGGCGAAGGGGCAGATCAGGTCGATCACCTTGATGCCGGTTTCGAGCAGTTCCTGCGACGGGCTCAGCTCGTCGTAGGCCGGCGCCTTGCGGTGGATCGAGGCCGTCAGCGTCTGGTCGACCGGGCCACGCTCGTCGATCGGGTTGCCCAGCACGTCCATGATGCGGCCGACCGTCGCCTTGCCGACCGGCACGGTGATCGCCGCGCCAGTATTGCTGACCATCAGGCCGCGACGCAGGCCGTCGGAGGAACCCAGCGCAATGGTGCGCACGATGCCGTCGCCGAGTTGTTGCTCCACCTCGAGGGTGAGCGCGGTGCCTTCGAGCTTCAGTGCGTCATAAACACGCGGCATCTGGTCACGCGGGAATTCCACGTCGACCACCGCGCCGATGCACTGGACGATCTTGCCTTGTGCTTGAACATTTGCCATGTTGAATAACCTCTGTTTTCGATTGGCTGTCAGACCGCGGCCGCGCCGCCGACGATTTCACTCAATTCCTTGGTGATCGCCGCCTGCCGCGTCTTGTTGTAGATGAGCTTGAGTTCGTTGATCAAGTTGCCGGCGTTGTCGGTCGCCGCCTTCATGGCGACCATGCGCGCCGACTGCTCCGAGGCCATGTTCTCGGCCACCGCCTGGTACACCAGCGCCTCGGCGTAGCGCGTGAGCAACTCGTCGATGACGCTCGGGGCGTCGGGCTCGTAGATGTAATCCCAGCTGTAGGCGGCCTTCTCTTCCGTGGTCTGCAGCAGTCGTTCGGCAGACAGCGGCAGGAATTGCTCGATCACCGGCTCCTGCTTCATCGTGTTGATGAAGCGCGTGTAGCACAGATGTACCGAATCCACCTCGCCCGCAACAAAGGCGTCGAGCATCACCTTGACCGGGCCGATCAGTCGATCGAGCGGCGGCGCGTCGCCGACCTGGACGACGTGGCTGACGACCTTGACGCCGATCCGGTTCAGGAAACCCAGGCCCTTGTTGCCAATGGCCACCGCCAGCGTGCTCACGCCCGTGGCCTGCAATTCGCGCATGCGGGTCGTCACGGCGCGCAGGATGTTGGTGTTCAAGCCGCCGCACAGGCCCTTGTCGGTGGTGACGACGATCAGGCCGGCCACCTTGGCCGTGCCCCCTGTGCGCATGTAAGGCGATCTGTACTCGGGATTCGCCTTCGACAGGTTGGCCGCGATGTTGCGCACCTTGTCGCTGTAGGGCCGCGCCCAGCGCATGCGCTCCTGCGCCTTGCGCATCTTCGACGCCGAGACCATCTCCATGGCCTTGGTGATCTTCCGGGTGCCTTCGACCGATTTGATCTTGCCGCGTATTTCTTTGCCGACCGCCATGACCGTGTTCCTTCAAGCGTAGGTCAGGGGCTTCAGGCGAAGGACTTCTTGAACGCAGCGACGGCCTTGTCCAGCTCGGCCTCGGCTTCCTTGTCCAGCGCCTTGTCCTTTTCCATCTTGGTCAGCAAGGCCGCATGTCCCGCCCTCAGGAACTGGTGCAGGCCGCTTTCGAACGGCAGCACCTTCTTGATGTCGAGGTCATCGGTGTAGCCCTTGTTGACTGCGAACAGCGTTGCCGCCATCAGGCTGATCGGCAGCGGCGAATACTGCGGCTGCTTGAGCAGTTCGGTCACGCGCTCGCCGCGATCGAGCTGCTTGCGCGTGGCGGCATCCAGGTCGGATGCGAACTGCGCGAAGGCCGCCAATTCGCGGTACTGCGCCAGGTCGGTACGGATGCCGCCCGACAGACTCTTGATCATCTTGGTCTGCGCCGCACCACCCACGCGCGACACGGAAATGCCGGCGTTGATGGCCGGGCGGATGCCGGCGTTGAACAGCGACGACTCGAGGAAGATCTGGCCGTCGGTGATCGAGATCACGTTGGTCGGCACGAAGGCTGAGACGTCGCCGGCCTGGGTCTCGATGATCGGCAGCGCCGTCAACGAACCTGTCTGGCCCTTGACTTCGCCCTTGGTGAACTTCTCGACGTAGTCGGCGTTCACGCGGGCGGCGCGTTCGAGCAGGCGAGAGTGCAAATAGAAGACGTCGCCGGGGTAGGCTTCGCGGCCCGGCGGCCGACGAAGCAACAGCGATACCTGGCGATAGGCTACGGCCTGCTTGGACAGGTCGTCATAGATGATCAGCGCGTCCTGGCCGCGATCCCGGAAGTACTCGCCCATCGTGCAGCCCGAGTAGGGGGACACGTACTGCATCGCCGCCGACTCCGATGCCGACGCGGCAACGACGATGGTGTAGGCCATCGCACCGTGCTGCTCCAGCGAGCGCACCACGTTCTTGATCGACGACGCCTTCTGGCCGATCGCGACGTAGACGCAGGTCATATTCTGACCCTTCTGGTTGATGATCGTGTCGATCGCCACCGCGGTCTTGCCGGTCTGGCGGTCGCCGATGATCAGCTCGCGCTGGCCGCGCCCGATCGGCACCATCGAGTCGATCGCCTTCAGGCCAGTCTGCACCGGCTGGCTCACTGACTGGCGTGCGATGACCCCGGGCGCGATCTTCTCGATCACGTCGGTCATCTTGGCGTTGATGGGGCCCTTGCCGTCGATCGGCTGGCCGAGCGCGTTGACGACGCGGCCAAGCAGTTCCGGACCGACCGGCACTTCGAGAATGCGCCCGGTGCACTTCACCGTGTCGCCTTCCGAGATGTGCTCGTACTCACCCAGGATCACCGCGCCGACGGAGTCACGCTCGAGGTTCAGCGCCAGGCCATAGGTCGGCTGGCCGCTCGCCGTGGGCGGGAACTCGAGCATTTCGCCGGCCATCGCCTCCGACAGGCCGTGCACGCGCACGATGCCGTCGGTGACCGAGACAACGGTGCCCTGGTTCTTGATGTCGGCCGAAACGCCAAGGCCTTCGATGCGGCTCTTGATCAGCTCGGAAATTTCTGCGGGATTGAGTTGCATGTGTGTTCTCCTGGGGGGACGACGCTCAAGCGCTGAGCGCGACCTTCAACTGTTCAAGACGGGCCTGCACCGAGGTGTCGAGCACCTCGTCGCCAACCACCACGCGGATGCCACCGATCAATTCGGGCGCAAGCGCAACGCTGGCGTTGAGCTTGCGATTGAAACGCGCCTCGAGCGAGGCCACCACGCCGGGCAACTGCGCCGCGTCGATCGGAAAGGCACTGTAGATCGTGGCGTCCGACACGCCAGTGCGCGAGTTGACGCGGGCCTGGAACTGTGCGGCGATCTCGGGCAAGGCGGCCAGACGGCCGTTCTCGATCAACATGCGCAGCAGGTTCTTCGTGCCGTCACCGTGCGGGCGCCTGGCCACCGAGGACACCAGTTGAAAGACCTGCTCGGTCTCGGCCTTCGGGTTGTCGGCGAAGCGGCGCAGCGACGCGTCGGCCGCGATTGCGCCCAGCTCGTTCACCTGCTCGGCGACAGCCGCTGCGTCCTGCGGCGCGATTGCCTTGAACAGTGCTTCAGCGTAAGGGCGGGCAAGGGTGGCGAGTTCAGCCATGTCAGGCCTCCCGCCGGGCCGCCCCAAGGAGGGCCTGCGCCCCTGGGGCCACGAAGGGGCTCTTGGCGAGCCCCGGGGGCCGCGAACGATAGTGGGCTTGGGGGTTCATGTTCAGAGCTCGGTCTTCAGGCGGGCCAGCAGGTCCGCGTGAACCGCCGGGTTGACTTCCTTGCGCAGGATCGCCTCGGCGCCCTTGACGGCCAACGCGGCCACCTGCTCGCGCAGCGCCTCTCTAGCCTTCATGGATTCCTGCTCCGCGTCGGCCTTGGCCTGGGCCACGATCTTGGCGCCTTCTTCGGCGGCACGGCCCTTGGCCTCTTCGATCATCGTGTGCGCCAAACGCTCGGCGTCGGCCAGGCGCTGGCTCGCGTCGGTGCGGGCGGCGGCGAGCTGCTCTTCGACGCGCTTGTTGGCCGTGCTCAGCTCGGCTTTGGCGCGGTCGGCGGCCGACAGGCCTTCGGCGATCTTCTTGGCGCGCGCGTCGAGCGCGGCAGTGATCGGTGGCCAGATGTATTTCATCGTGAACCCGACCAAGATCAGGAACACGATCATCTGAAGGATGAATGTCGCGGTGATGCTCATGGATGCCTTCGGCAGAGGACGAAAGCCGCCGCAAGCGGCGGCAAAAGGCCGGCTTGTTACTACGGCAGGTTGGCCAGCTGGGCCAGGAACGGGTTGGCCGTGGTGAACCACAGCGCGATACCGGTGCCGATGATGAACGACGCGTCGATCAGGCCGACCAGCAGGAACATCTTGGTCTGCAACTCGCCCATCAGTTCAGGCTGACGCGCCGCCGATTCGAGGTACTTGCTGCCCATGATGCCGATGCCGATGCAAGCGCCCATGGCGCCCAGACCGATGATGAGACCTGCGGCAAGCGCGACGAGACCGATGAGTTCCATGATGACTCCAGTTGGAAATTAGTGAGGGGGAAAGGAAAGCGAAATCAGTGTGAATCGTGGGCCTGGCCCACGTACACCAGCGTCAGCATCATGAACACGAACGCCTGCAGCGTGATGATCAGGATGTGGAAGATGGCCCACACGGTGCCGGCCACGATGTGCAGGCCAGCCAATGCGAAACCCGCAAACGACAGCGTGAAGGCGCCGCCCAGCAGCGCGATGAGCAGGAAGATCAGCTCACCGGCATACATGTTGCCGAACAGCCGCATGCCATGCGACACGGTCTTGGCGACGAACTCGACCATCTGCATCGCAAAGTTGAACGGGTACAGCGCCCAGTGGTTGCCGAACGGCGCAGCGAACAGCTCGTGGATCCAGCCGCCCAGGCCCTTGATCTTGACGTTGTAGACCAGGCAGGTGATCAGCACGCCGACCGACAGGCCCATCGTGATCGACAAGTCTGCCGTGGGCACGACACGCAGGTAGGCGTGGCTCGTGTCCTTGCCCGCCAGCCTGTAGAAGCCTTCCCAGATCAGTGGCAGCAAATCGACCGGCAACAGGTCCATCGAATTGAGCAGGAAGATCCAGACAAAAACCGTCAGTGCCAGCGGCGCGACGAGCTTGCGGCTGTGGGCGTTGTGGACGATGCCCTTGGCCTGGCTCTCGACCATCTCGACGAGGATTTCCACTGCCGCCTGGAAGCGCCCGGGTACACCCGAAGTCGCCTTGCGCGCGGCCAGCCACAACAGCCAGCACCCGACGACGCCGATCAGGGCGGAGAAGACAATGGAATCGAAGTTGATGACCGAGAAATCGACCAGGCCCTTGGGCTTGCCGTTCGATAGATGGGTCAGGTGGTGAACGATGTATTCACCTGAAGTGAGCGCGCTACCTTCGGCTGCCATCTGCTTGATTTCCGGTTCGATCTTGTTGTCAAGGGCCGCGCTTCAGCAGCGCGAACCAGTACACCTGCATGCACAGCACCATCGTCGCCAGCAACGCCGGCCAGTTCAGGGGCTGCACCAGTTTCGGCGCCAACATCAGCATGGCCACCGAAACACCAATTTTCACCATGCTCCACAACATGACGCTTACGGCGCTGGCGCCGGGCGACACGCTGGTGAGCGGGCTGGTCATGCCACGCGCCATCAAGGCCCCCGGCACCACCACCACCGCGGCGCCATACAGCGCCGACCAGAACACCCCTTCTGCCGTGCCAAGCAGCCCTGTCGCCAGCGCCACCAGCACGCCGATCACGGCTTGCGCCGTGATCACCCACCACGGCGATATCCGCTGCGGCATTCTTGCCACCAGGGCCTGGGCTTCGTCTCGCGTCAGGCGCTTGATGGGCGCATTGCCGGCTTCGTCCGCGTCATCGGCCCACGGGTCGGAGCGCAAGTTCCGGTTTGGCGTGGTCGAAATCACAAATTTGTCCAGCAAAGCCGCAGGATTATACGGGCATACCCGCGGTTGGCCGGCCCACCCGGGCTTCGCCGCACAATCCGCGCCACGATGCCGTGAACCGACGCCTCTGGCGCGACACCAAGCCGACATGCCGAAACTGCCCCGCCTTGTCCTGACCCTCGCTGCGATCGCCATGCCGTGGTCAGCGCAAACAGCCGCCGCGTCGGCCACCGTGAGCACCGAGCAAGTGCGCGCCGAACTGCTGGCCCATGCGCCCGAGGGCGTTGCGCCCGGCAAGCCGGTCTGGCTGGGCTTGCAGATCGAGCACCAGCCGCATTGGCACACCTACTGGAAGAACCCTGGCGACTCGGGCCTGCCCACCACGCTCACGTGGCAACTGCCGGCGGGCGTGACGGCCGGTGAAATCGCCTGGCCGACGCCGAAGCAGCTGCCGGTCGGCCCGCTGATGAACTACGGCTACGAAGGCAAGCTGCTGCTGCCGGTGCCGGTGAGCGTGAGCCCCTCGTTCAGCGGCAATGCCCTCGACATCAAGCTCACGGCGCAGTGGCTGGTCTGCAAGGACGTGTGCATCCCGCAACAGGGCGAGTTTGCGCTGAGCATCCCGACGCAGGCCAGCACGGTGATGAATGCGGCGGCCTTCGCCGCGGCACAGGCGGCGCTGCCGCAACCCGCCGCGGGCGCGCAGGCCCGCGCCGAACTGGTCGATGACGCCAAGGCCCTGCGCGTGACGGTGAGCGGCCTGCCCGCAGCGATGCAAGGCCGCGAGTTGGCCTTCTTTGCCGAAACCGCTGGCGTCGTCGAACATGCCGCGCGGGTGACGGCGCGCTGGGACGGCGGCAGCTGGCAAGCTCGGGTGCCGATCTCATCACAGCGCTTCGAGAGCCCAGCGCAGATGCAGGCCGTGCTGGTGGCGCCCGGCATGGCGGCGGGCACGCAGGTCGGCTTTGCGATCGCGGGCAGCTGGCCGGCGCTGGTCGCTCCAGGTGGCGATACCGTCGCTGCGGCCGTTGCGGCAGCGCCCGCGGCGCCGACACCGCCACCGATGGGCCTGGCCCTCGCGCTGGCCTTTGCCGTCGTCGGTGGCATGTTGCTCAACCTGATGCCCTGCGTGTTCCCGATCCTGTCCTTGAAGCTGCTCGGATTCGCCGGCCACGCGCACAGCCGGCGCGCCTTGCTGGCCGGGGGCCTGGCCTACAGCGCGGGTGTCGTGTTGTCCTTCGTGGCGCTCGCCGCCCTGCTGTTGGTGCTGCGCGCCGGCGGCGAACAGATCGGCTGGGGCTTCCAATTGCAGTCGCCCGGTTTCATCGCCGCACTGGCCGTGTTGTTCACGCTGATTGCGCTGAACCTCGCCGGCCTCTTCGAGTTCGGCACCTTGCTGCCGAGCGGGATCGCCTCGATGCGCCTGCGCCATCCGCTGGCCGACTCGGCGCTGACCGGAGTGCTCGCGGTGGCCGTCGCATCGCCGTGCACCGCGCCGTTCATGGGTGCTGCCCTTGGCCTGGCCTTCACCTTGCCGCCGTTGCAGGCGCTGAGCCTGTTCGCGGCCCTGGGCGTCGGTATGGCCCTGCCCTTCCTGGCCGCCAGTGCGTGGCCCGGTCTGGCCGCTGCGATGCCCGCGCCCGGCGCATGGATGGCGACCTTCAAGACTGCGATGGCTTTCCCGATGCTGGCCACCGTGGTCTGGCTGGCCTGGGTTCTGGGCCAGCAGACCGACATCGATGGCGTGGCCGCGTTGCTGGCCGTGCTGGTGGCCCTGGCCTTTGCACTGTGGGCCTGGGGCCGCATCGACAGCAGCCGGTTCGCGCGCGCGGCCTGGAGCACCCTCGGTGTGCTGTTGCTCGGTGTCACACTGGCCTGGGCGCTGCCGAGTTGGCGCGAAGCCCATGCCACGGTGTCGCCCCCTGCAGCCGATGCGCGCTGGCAGCCGTGGAGCGCCTCGCGCGTCGCTGCGCTCAACGCCGATGGCCGCGCGGTGTTCGTCGACTTCACGGCCGCCTGGTGCGTGACTTGCCAGGTCAACAAGCGCACGACCCTGGGCAACGCCTCGGTGCTGGCCGACCTCGAAGCCGGGCGCGTGGCCTTGCTGCGTGCCGATTGGACCCGCCGCGACGCCGCGATCAGTGCCGAGCTGGCCCGCCTGGGCCGCAACGGCGTGCCGGTGTACGCGCTCTACAAGCCCGGGCAGGCGCTGCCCACCTTGTTGCCCGAATTGCTGAGCCCGCAAGTGCTGCGCGATGCGCTGGCGGCCCCTTGATGTTGTGTATCGCGCGGCCTTTGGAGTGAATGCCATGAAGTTGAGGATCCTCGCCCCGCTCATGCTCGGCCTGTCGTTTGCCGCCGCCGCGTCCTTCGCCGCACCGGCCATGGTCGGCCAGCCTGCACCCATGTTCAGCGCCACTGATCCCAGCGGCAAGCTGGTTTCGCTGGCTGACTTCAAAGGCAAGACGGTGGTGCTCGAGTGGGTGAATCCCGAGTGCCCTTATGTGCGCAAGCACTACGACAGCGCCAACATGCAGGCCACGCAGAAAGCGGCCACGGCCAAGGACGTCGTCTGGCTGTCGGTCAACTCGACCCATCCCAGCCATTTCGACCACAAGAAACCGGCCGAGATGGCGGCGTGGACCAAGGCCCAGCGCGCCGCGCCGACGGCCACGCTGCTCGATGGCGACGGCAAGATCGGCCGCAGCTATGGCGCACGCACCACGCCGCACATGTATGTGGTCGATGCCAAAGGCACCCTGGTCTATGCCGGTGGCATCGACGACAAACCGAGCGCCAACCCGGCCGACGTGAAGAGCGCGAAGAACCTCGTCAACGCGGCCCTGGCCGATGTGCTTGCGGGTCGGGCCGTGGCGCAGCCGGTGACGCGGGCCTATGGCTGCTCGGTGAAGTACGCCGACAGCTGATTGACCCACCCCCGAAGCGGCTTTGCCGCTCCCCCTCAAGGGGGCCGAGGGCCGCGGCTCCAAGCCGACCTGCGTCGGCTTGGACGGGCCGAGGAATGGCCGCGTCTCGCGGCCATGCGGCCTGCAAGGCACGCCAGCGGCCCGGCGCAGCCGGCTCCGCGGCGCTTGCTTGGCAGTGCCTGATCACGGCAGGCGCTGGTACTGCGCGGCGAGCGCCTTGAAACTGCGCTGCGACGCGGCAGCGTCGAAATCGGGGCCGAGTTCGTCGGCCAGAATCACCGCCACCGCGCCGGCCTGCCGCGCCGCTTCGGCCGCATCGAGGAACAGCAGCCTGGATCGCCGCGCCAGCACGTCCTCGACGCTGCGCGCCATTTCATGCCGCACGGCAAATCGCACCATGGCTTCACTTAGTGCGCCCTGGCCCGATTCGGCGTCGCACCAGAGCCAGTGCTCGGCCCCCGGCAGCTCGTGCAGCAGCGCCCCCTCGCTGCCGTAGAGATGCTCACCGGGCGCCTGCGTCATCGACACCCCCGCGAGCTTCGAGGCGCCGAGCAGGGATAGCTTGGCCGTCGCGCCCTTGGCCTTGCGTGGCAGCAGCCGGCTGGCAAAGCACTGCTCGAGCACGTCTTCGGCCATGGCGCGGTAGGTCGTCCACTTGCCGCCGGTGACCGTGACCATGCCGGATCGGCCGACGAGCACGGTGTGTTCGCGCGACAGCTGCTTGGTGCCGGCTACCGAAGGGCCGTCTTCGTCGGCCCGGCCATCGTCACCGCCCGGTTTGACCAGCGGGCGCAGGCCGACCCAGACGGAACGCACATCGGCGCGTGTCGGCGCCTTTTCCAGGTAGCGGCCGGCTTCGCGGAGGATGAACTCGACCTCTTCGGCAAACGGCGCCGGCTCGCGCACGATGTCGTCGCGCGGCGTGTCGGTCGTGCCCAGGATCGTCTTGCCCATCCACGGCACCGCGAACAACACGCGGCCGTCTTCGGTCTTCGGGATCAGCAGCGCATGGGTGCCGGGCAGGAAAGCGCGATCGACCACCAGGTGCACGCCCTGGCTCGGCGCGACGATGGCGGACTTGGCGGCGCTGCCTTCGTCTCGGTCCATGTTGCGCAGGTCATCGACCCACACCCCAGTGGCGTTGACCACGCACTTGGCGGCGATCGTCAGCGTCGTGCCGGTCTCGGCGTCGCGGGCCACCAGGCCCTTGACCTTGCCGCCGTCGCGAACCAGTGCGGTCACCGGGCAGTGGTTGAGCACGACAGCGCCCTGCGCGACCGCGGTGCGCGCCAAGGTCACGGCCAGGCGTGCATCGTCGAACTGGCCGTCCCAATATTTCACGCCGCCCGACAGGCCGCGCCTGCGCACGGTGGGCAGCAGCGCGCGCGTCTCGGCGCTCGACAGGAACTCCGTTGCGCCCAGGCCGCGCGAACCGGCCAGGGTGTCGTACATCTTCAGGCCGATGCCGTAGAAGCCGCGTTCCCACCAGCGGTAGCCCGGCATCACGAAGGCCAGGCGTTGCGCCAGATGCGGCGCGTTGGCCAACAGCGTCGCGCGCTCATGCAGGGCCTCGCTGACGAGGGCCACATTGCCTTGCGCCAGGTAACGCACACCGCCGTGCACGAGTTTGGTGGCGCGCGAGCTGGTGCCGGCAGCGAAGTCTTCCGACTCGAACAAGACCACCGAGAAGCCGCGTGCCGCCGCGTCGAGTGCCAGGCCCAGGCCGGTGGCACCGCCGCCGATGACGGCCAGGTCCCATGTGCGCTCGGCCCGTGCCCGCGCGAGCAAGTGCGCACGCGTGGTGTCCGGTGCGTGGCTCTTCGTGGCCATGGCCTCAGGTCACGACAGACTGTTGTGCAATGCCGGCATCGACCAGCACATGCTGGCCCGTCATGCCATCGCTGTCGTCGGCGGCCAGGAACAGCGTGGCGCGCGCGACATGGCCGCTGTCCAGGCGGATCTTCAGGCACTGCGCGTCGAGGAACTGCTGGTCGGCCACCGGGTCGCGGTGCAGCGCAGTCTGGCGCTCGGTGACGATGGCGCCCGGTACCAGCGCATTGACCCGAATGTTTCGCGGCCCCAGCTCGCGCGCCAGCGTGCGCGTCAAGCCCAGGATGCCGGCCTTGGCCGTCGTGTAGCCGACAAGGTTTGGCCGCCCGCGCATCCAGCTCACGGAGCCCATGTTGATCACACTGCCGCCGCCCGCGGCAGCCATGCCCGGCGCAACCGACTGGATGGCGAAGAAGTAATGTTTCAGGTTCAGTGCCAGGCGGTCGTCCCAGAACTCGGGTGTCACGTCTTCCATCGCATGGCGGTCGTCACGGCCGGCGTTGTTGATCAGCACGCGCACCGGTCCGAGCTCGGCCACCAGGCGTGCCAGCAGCGCCTGGTAGGCCACCACGTCGCGCACGTCGCACGCGGCGTACCACGGCGCCGCGTGGCCCGCTGCGAGCACTTCATCGATCAGCGCCTTGCCACCCTCGGGCTTGGTACCACAGAACGCCACTTTCGCGCCCTGCGCGGCGAAGGCGCGCACGAGTTCGGCCCCAATCCCCGAGCTGCCGCCCGAGATGAAGACGACGCGGTCGTGCAGCGATGCGTAGCGTGTGTAGCGCGTGGTGGTCATGACCGTCCTCAGATCTGTGCGAAGTTCGCCGGCAAGCCTGGCACCTCGACGCGGAGTTGAAGCACGCAGCCGGCCAGCGGTTCGGCTGCGAGTTCGTCGGCCGGGCGCTTCTCGCGCGCGGTGGTGATGTACAGCGTCCTCAGGTCGTGGCCGCCGAAGCAGGGCATCGTCGGACAGCGCACCGGCAATGGGATTTCGCGCGTCAGCGTGCCGTCGGGCGCGAAGTGCAAGATGCGCGCACCTTCGAACATCGCGACCCAGTAGCCGCCTTGGGCGTCGACGGCGGCACCGTCGGGGCGGCCGCCGTAGGTGGTGAGTGCCTGGTCGGGCAGCCGGGGCGGCATCTGCGCAAAGATGCGGCGTCTGGAAATGCTGCCGTTATTGATGTCGAAATCCAGTGCATAGACGGCGTGGGCCTTGGTGTCGGCCCAGTACATCGTGCGCGAGTCGGGGCTCCAGGCCAGGCCGTTGCTGACCGTGATATCGCTGGCCATCTTGTCCAGGCGGCCGCCGGCAAAGCGGTACAGCGCGGCGCGCGGCGGGTCGCGTGGCTCGCAGATGGTGCCGACCCAGAAGCGGCCCAGCGGGTCGGCCTTGCCGTCGTTGAATCGCTCATGCGCGGTGTCGTAGGGTGCTTCGGCCAGCGCCGTCGAGGCGCCGGTTGCCGGATCAAATCGCACGATGCCACGGCGCAGCGCCAGCATCAGGCCGCCGTCGTGAAGCGGCGCGCAACAGGCGACATCGGTGTCGAAATCCCACTGACGATGTGCGCCGCTGGCCGGATCGAAGCAATTGAGCTTGTGGCCCGGGATGTCGCACCAGTACAGCACCTGCTCGCCCGGATGCCACAGCGGCGATTCGCCGAGCAGACTCGGCGCCACACCGGGCAACGCTTCGATCGGCACGGGGTTCAAGCCTTCGCCACGTCGATGGTCATCCAGGCTTCCATGGTCTCACCGGCGGCCAGCGCAACCAGGCCATGCGCGGCCGGGTCGCCCATCTGGACCGCGTTGCTGACATGGCTGACCGGCTCGACGCAGAAGTAGTCGCGCGTCGGTGGCGTGAACACCACGACGTAGGGCAGCGACGAGGTCAGCTTGAGCGCCAGTTTTTCGTCGCGCAGGTTGGCCGCACCGCGCCAGCCTTCGAAGCAGTTGTCGAAATCGAGGTGCCGAACTTCGCCGTCGATGCTGGCCTGCTGCACGCGCCGCGTCGGCAGTTGGGTGGTCGGATCGGACTCCCAGCGTTGGTTGCACTCCAGATGCAGGCGGCTGCGCGAGCGCTTGGGGAAGTAGGGGTGCCAGCCCAGGCCGGCCGGTTGTGTGCGGGCGTCGATATTGGTCAGCGTCAGGCGCATCGTCAAGGCGCTCTCGCTCAACTCGAAGCTCTGCGTCACATCGAAGTTGAACGGCCAGTGCTCGTTGGCCAAATGCGTGACGGCCAACTCGGCTTGTGCGGCGTTGGTCCCGGTGACCCGCCACGGCTCCTGCCAGACCGTGCCATGCAATGAGTGCGGGTAGCCCGGTTCGAAGTTCGGTGCCGTCGTGAAGTCGCGGCCGAGCCAGCGGAAGTGGCGGTAGCCGATGCGGTTGGAATACGGCACCATCGGAAAGCACGCCGACGGCCGCGATGCGACCAGCTCCGCCGGCTCACAGCTGCGAAGGACTGGCGTCGTGTCGTGCCAGAAGCCGGCGACGGCGCCGCCGAGGTCGGGGCGAATCGCCAGGCGCAGTGCGCCGGCACGGAGTTCGAGCGCCGGAGTGGGGGGGGCTGAGGTCATGTTTCTCCGAATGGTGATCTTGTCCTGACGTTCGGGCTGCGCTACCCAAGCCCTGTGCGCCCTTCGATCCCTCGGGGGCGAACGGCGTGCGGACAGTATCGATCCTACGGCCTGCCTACCAGCCGGCCGGAAGCACTTCTGACAGGGCCACCACGCGGCCCTCGTCGATGCTCTTGTGCGCCGCCAGGCCGGTGGCCACTGCGCGCAGGCCCTCTTCGAGCGGGATTTCCGCCGGCAGGCCGTTGCGCACGGCGTGCGCAAACTTCTGGTGCTCGATGTAGCTGGCGCCGAAGTGCTGGCCCAGGTACTTGATGTTGGTGTCGCGGATCTGGCGCACCGCCACGCCCTTGGCCGTGCCCGAGGGTTGGCCCCAGACGGCGCGCCGGCCCCAGTCCTCGCGCCGGCCATAACGCAGCACGCCCGACGGCAGCAGCGACTCGAGCTTGCCCTCGGCGCCGACGATCGTCACGTGCTCGTTGTCGATCGAGTTCTCGGCGAACATGCACAGGTCGAGGCTGCCTCGCGCGCCGCTCGGGTACTCGACGATCACGTAGGCGCTGTCGAGGATGTCGGGCGTCTTGCCGTCGTACTTTTCATCCAAGTGGTTCACACGCTGGCCACCCGACGCGAAGACGCGCAGCGGTTTCTCTTTCAAGATGAAGTCCATCAGGTTGAAGTAGTGGCAGCACTTCTCGACCAGCGTGCCGCCGGTGTTGGCTGAAAAGCGGTTCCAGTCGCCGACCTTCGGATAGAACGGCTCGCGATGTTCGCGGATCGCCACCTGGTGCAGCGTTCCCACGCCACCTTCGTGCGCGATGCGGATCATCTCGGCCACCGGCGGCATGTAGCGGTACTCCTGCGCCACCCAGACAATGCCTTTGGTCTTGCGCTTTGCGCGTTCGATCATCTCGATGCCGTCGGCGACCTTCGTCACCAGCGGCTTCTCGCACAGGATGTGCAGGTCGGTCGCGAGCGCGTCGCGCATCACGTCGATGTGGGTGAAGTTCGGGCCGGCGACGACCAGCGCATCGCACAGACCGCTGGCCAGCAGGTCCTTGTGTTGTTCGAACAACTTGACCTTGCCGTCGAGCAGCGCGGCGGCCGCGTCGCGGCTTGCCGCTGTCGGATCGGCGATCGCGGTGACCTCGCTGCCACCCAATGCGCGCAGGTTCTCGATGTGCTCGCGGCCCATGCTGCCGCAGCCGATGATGCCGTAACGAATCTTTTCCATTGCTGAATCAGCCCTTCAGTCCACCCTGCGTCAGACCGCCGACCACGCGCTCCTGGAAGATCGCGATCAACACGGCGATCGGCACAATGGCGACGATCAATGCGGCCGAGATGATCGGCCACGGGAACGTGAACTCCCCTTGGTACAACGTGATGCCGACCGGCAAGGTGCGGAAGTTCGGGTTGCTGTTCAAGGACAACGCCAGCAGGAACTCGTCCCAGGAGTTGACGAAGGCCAGGATGCCGGCCGTGAACACACCGGGCGCGGCCAGTGGCACGACCACGCGCACCAGCGCGCCCATGCGCGTGCAGCCGTCGATCATCGCGGCGTTTTCCAGATCCTTCGGAATGCTCTGGAAGAAGCTCACGAGCACCAGCGTGCATACCGGCAGGTTGAGCACGATGTAGGGCAGCACCAAGGCGGTGTAGCTGTTCAACAGGCCGAGCGTGCGCATGGTCTCGAAGATCGGCACCAGCAGCGTCACCAGCGGGAACATCGACGACGCGACGATGCACGTCAGGATCAGCTGCCGGCGCTTCAGGTTCAGGCGCGCAATGGCGTAGGCTGCCAGTGCCGAGACCAGCAACGAGAAGATTGTGGCGCTGAGCGCCACCGTCACGCTGTTGCCCAGGTACTTGAGCAGCGGCTGGTCGGTAAAGGCCTGGACATAGTTGGCCAGGGTCGGGTTGTGCGGCCAGTAGGTGATGGGCTTGCTGACCAGTTCGGCCTCCGTCTTCAGCGACGTGAGCAGGATCCACACCGCAGGGAAGAAACCGTTGATCACGACGATGCCGGCGGCGATGAGCCGCAGGCTCTTGCTGTCCCAGATGTTGGTCATGCGTTCCTCCCGATGCGCTTCAGATAGAAGGCAGTGACAAACATCGACAACACGAACATGAACACCGCCAGGGTCGAGCCGTAGCCGACATCAAGGTAGTCGATCGTTGTCTTGTGGATCAGCATGGCCAGGGTCTCGGTGCTATTGCCCGGGCCGCCCTTGGTCATGGTGTAGGGGATGTCAAAGGTCTGCAGCGCGGTGATGGTGCGGAAGATCAGCGCCACGATGATCGAGGGCATGAGCATCGGGATCGTGATCTGCCAGAACTGCTGCACCTGCGAGGCGCCGTCGACCTCGGCCGCTTCGTAGAGCGACTTCGGGATCATCTGCAAGCCCGCGAGCAGGATCAGCGCCATGAAGGAGCTGGTCTTCCAGATGATCGTCAGGCAGATCGCGGCGAAGGCCCAGTTCGGCCGCAGCAGCCACATCACCGGTTCACTCGGTGAGGCCACCCGCCGCACCACGTCGTTCACGACGCCGTACTCGGTGTGGAAGAACCACGCGAAGATCAGGCCGGCAAAGGCCAGGGGCAGCGCCCAGGGCAGGAGCAAGGCCAGGCGCACCGGCCACTTGTGCTTGAACGGCAGGTTGGCCAGCAAGGCCAGGCCCATGCCGACGACCAGGGCGCCCGGCACCGTGATCAGGGTGATCAGCACCGTGTTCTTGGCGGCATTCCAGAAGTCGGGGTCCTTGAACACCAGCACATAGTTCTCGAAGCCGACGAACTTGATGCCACCGCCGCCCGACAGGCGCAGATCGTGGAAGCTGTTCCAGATCAGCCTGCCGATCGGGTAGACGACGATCAGCGCCAGCAGCAGGAAGGCCGGCGCGAGCAGCAGGAAGCCAAGCGTCTTCTCGCTGGGGTCGCGCATTTTGTCGTAAGTACTCACGCCGGTCATTGGGTTCTCCTCGATTGCGGACACGTCGCGGGCATCGCCCGCAGCGTGTTTCCCTCTGGCGAAGCGTTATCGCATCACGCGGGTCAGCCGCGATTCGATCTCGTTCACGCCTTCAGCCGGCGTCTTGGTGCGCGCCAGCACCGCACTCGTGGTCGTGCGGATGATGTCGCTGACCTGGCCGTAGTCCTTGCTCATCGGGCGGCTCTTGCCGGCAACGACGACGTTGGCGGCGTCCTTGAACCACGGTGCGGTCTTGTTGACATCGGCATCGGTGTAGACGCTCTGGTAGACCGGCAGCAGCGAGCCCTCGACAGCCAGGAACTTGCTCGATTCGGGGCTCGACAGGTGCTTCACGAGGCCGGCCGCAGCCGCCTTGTTCTTGCTGAATGCGCTGACCGCCCATTGCCAGCCACCGACACAGGTGGCGCTCTTGCCGCCGGCCATGGCCGGCAGCGGCATCACGCCGACCTTGCCTTGCACGGTCGAGTCCTTGTCGTCCTTGAAGCGGTCCCAGGCGAAGCCCCAGTTGATGGCGAAGACCACCTGGCCGGCCTTGAACTCGTTGACGGTGTCGGGCGTCTTGACCTCGGCGACGTTCTTCTTGATCACGCCGGCATCGACCATCGACAGCCAAGTCGCAAGGCCCTTGGTCGCCGCGTCCTTGTCCAGCGTCATCTTGCCGGCCGCGTCGTTGAAGTCCTTGCCCTGGCCCCAGTAGGGCAGCAGGAAGGTGCAGACCGCACCTTCGATCGGTGCGCCCTGGATCGACAGGCCCTGCAGGTTCGGGTTGCCTTCGGCCTTCTGGATCTTGGCGGCTGCCGCAGAGAGCTCGTCCCAGGTCTTGGGCTCTTTGACGCCGTGCTTGTCGAGCAGGTCCTTGCGGTAGTACATGAACATCGCGTCGGCAAAGGCCGGCATTGCAGCGATCTTGCCGTCGACGACGTTGGAGCTGGCATACACCGGCAGGTAGGGCTTCATCACGTCGGCCGGCTTGCCCATGTAGGCATCGAGCGGTTCGAGCCAGCCTGCGCCGTAGTACTGCGCCGGGTTGACGATGTCGATCAGGTAGATGTCGATCGCCGCATCCTTGGCGTTGAGCACCGTGCTCAGGTACTGGCGCTGCAATTCGCTGGTGGCGCCGCCGGTCTCGATCTCGACTTTGACGTTCGGGTTCTTGGCCTGGTACTGGTCGAAGAGCTTGCGCATCAGATCGGGGCGCTGGTTGGCGCCGCCGCTGAAGACGCGCAGCGTTGTCTGCTGGGCATAGGCCGTGGCGCTGGCGCCCAGGCCGGCCACCAGGGCCACGGCGCTCATCAGCGCGGTGAGGGATGTACGACGGATCATGGTCTGTGTCTCCTAGGTGAAAGTAATCAACGTGGCGAGAGCGGGGCCTCCGGCCCCAGGGTGTTAACGCTCCTGGAGGCCGTTTTCGGCGACCAGTTTCTTGAATTTATCGAATTCGGCGAGCGCGAAGCGCTTGAACTCGGTGCTGTTGCGGTAAGCCAGTGGGCTGTTGGCGGCTTGGGCTCTGGCCTTGTAAAGCGTGGTCGCGGTGGCGCGCTCGCAGGCGGCCTCGAGCTTGGCGCGCACATCGGCCGGCAAACCCTTGGGCGCAACGACGCCGCCCCACACCGAGCCACGCACCGGCAGGCCCAACTCGCGCGCGCTCGGCACACTCTCGAAGCCGGCGACGCGCTGGTCCGACAGCGCCACCAAGGCCCGCAACTGGTGTTGCACCGCGACCGGTGGCGTTTCATTGAACATCGCCAGCTCGCCATTCTTCAGCGGCACCACCATGTCGCCGGTGCTCTTGTAGGGCACGTGCAGCACTTCGACGGCGTGGTGCTTCCACTGCTGCAAGGCGCTGATGTGCGGCATCGTGCCCAGGCCGGACGAGCCGTAGTTCAGCTTGCCGGGGTTGGCCTTGGCCCAGGCCAGCAGGGCGGCGTAGTCCTTGTGCGGCGCGTCGGCGCGCACCATCGTCAGCATCGGCACGTCGTAGGTGCCGCACAGGTAGTCGAAGCTCTCGGGCGTGTAGCCGGTGTTGTCGCGGCGCGCGGGCTGGATCGTCAGCGGGCCGATGGTGGTCATCGAGATCGTGTGGCCATCGGGCTTGGCGCGCGCCACGTTGCCCATGCCGATCGAGCCGCCGGCCCCGGCCGTGTTGACGACGACGACACTGCCGCCGAGCTGGCGGCCGAACTCGTCGGCCAGCAGGCGGGCCATGATGTCGGTGGTGCCGCCGGGGCCGAAGGGCACGATCATCTGGACTGGCCGCTCGGGGAAGGCTTGCGCCGACGCCAGCGTGGCGCCGCACAGCACGGCAGCGGCCAGGGCAAGTCTCACAGCGCGGTCCCGCTCGTGGCGTCAAACAGATGCAGGTGGCTCGGGTTCATGTGCACCGTCAACTTGGTGCCCGGACGATCACGGAAAGCAGCGTTGCAGCGTGCCGTCATTTCCGTATTGCCGATCTTCAGCAGGGCCAGGGTCTCGGCACCCAGCGGTTCGAGCAGCGTGACTTCGGCTGGCACTTCGAGATCGCTCTCGCTCTGGCGCGTCAGCGTGATGTTCTCGGGCCGGATGCCGAACTTGAGTTTGGCGCAGGCATTGCCACGTGCAGCCAACTCGCTGGGCAGCGTGATCAGCGTGCCGCCGAGATTGGCACGGCCCGCTTGCAGCGTGCAATCGGCCAGGTTCATCGGCGGCGCGCCGGTGAAGCCGGCGACGAAGAGCGCGGCCGGGTGGTTGTAGATGTTGTCGGGCGTGTCGTACTGCATCTTCTTGCCGGCACTCAGCACGGCGATGCGGTCGGCCATCGTCATCGCTTCGACCTGGTCGTGCGTCACGTAGATGATGGTCGCGCCCAGGCGCTGGTGCAGGCGCTTGATTTCGGTGCGCATCTCGTGGCGCAGCTGGGCATCGAGGTTGGACAGCGGCTCGTCGAACAAGAAGACCTTGGGCTGGCGCACGATGGCGCGGCCGATCGCGACGCGCTGGCGCTGGCCACCGGAGAGCGCGGCGGGCTTGCGCTCCAGCATGTGGTCGATCCGCAGCAGCTTGGCCGCGTCCATCACGCGCTGCTTGATTTCTTCTTCCGGCGTCTTGCGCAGGCGCAGGCCGAAGGCCATGTTGTCGTACAGGTTCTTGTGCGGGTAGAGCGCGTAGTCCTGGAACACCATCGCGATGTCGCGTGCGCGAGGCGGCAAATCGTTGACGACATGGCCGTCGATCGAGACTTCGCCGCCGCTGATCGTTTCCAGCCCCGCGATCATGCGCAGCAGCGTGCTCTTGCCGCAGCCCGAAGGCCCGACGAAGACGACGAACTCGCCATGCTTGATTTGCAGATCGATACCGTGAATGACGGTCAATTTGCCGTCGTAGGACTTGACGACGCCTTTGAGATCGACTGCGGCCATCAGTAAGCTCCAGATGAAGTTTGCGTACCACCCGACAAGGTGTGCACATGGGTTTCGCCGTCTGGCGTGGTGAGGGCTTTAACGGCCGCCTGTGCGCCGCGCATCAATAGACCCAGATCGCTGCCGATAGCCACATAGTTGAAGCCCATCGCACGGTACTGCACGACCACTTCGGGGGTGCCGCCGACGGTGCCGACGGGCATGCCCACGGCATTGCAGCGGCGTGCGGCGTCGGCCATCACGCGCATCACGTCGGGGTGGCCCGTGTTGCCGGCGTGGCCGAGCGCGGCCGACAAGTCGCCGGGGCCGAGGAAGAGGGAATCGACGCCCGGCACCGCGGCTATCGCTTCGAGCTGCGCCACCGCCGCAGGTGTCTCGAGTTGCAGCACGGCGCCGACGGTCTTGTTGGCCGTCCTGGCGTAATCGGGCACGGTGCCGAACTTGGAGCCGCGGCTCATGCCCGCCAGGCCGCGGATGCCCTCGGGCGGATAGCGCGTGGCCGCAACGGCACGCTGGGCCTCGTCGGCGTTTTGCACGAAGGGGATCAGCAGCGTTTGCGCGCCAGCGTCGAGCACCCGCTTGATGCTCACCGTGTCGTTCCAGGGCACGCGCACGATCGGCACCATCTTCGTATTGCCAGCCGCTTGCAGCAGATGGATCACTTCCATCATGTCCAGCGGCGTGTGCTCCATGTCGATCACGCACCACTGGAAACCGGCGTGGCCCATGGCCTCGGTGACGAGCGGGCTGGCGGCCATGATCCAAGTGCCCAGCGGCGCATGCGATCCGGCTGATTTCAGCAGTTGGCGTAACGGGTTCATGCCCTGGCTCCTCAATAGATGACCGGCTCGGGAGACGTTGCCGCGCCTTGCAGGAAGTCGAAATCGCAGCCCTCGTGGGCCTGCGTCACATGCTCGCGGTACAGGCGGGTGAAGCCGCGATGCACCGGTGAGGTCGGCGCCTGCCAGGCGGCGCGGCGGCGCGCCAGTTCGGCGTCGGCGACATCCAGATGCAGGCGCCGGGCCTCGATGTCGACCTCGATCATGTCGCCACTGCGCACCCATGCCAGCGGCCCGCCGACTGCGCTTTCGGGGCTGACGTGGAGGATGCAGGTGCCGTAGTGGGTGCCGCTCATGCGTGCGTCGGAAATACGCACCATGTCGCGCACCCCGAGCGCCAGCAGTTTCTTCGGAATCGGCAGGCCGCCCCATTCGGGCATGCCCGGTGCCCCGACCGGGCCGGCATTGCGCAGCACGAGCACCGTGTTCTCGTCGCAATCGAGGTTGGGGTCGGCGCAGGTTTGGTTCATCTGGGCCGGGTTGTCGAAGACCAGGGCCTTGCCGCGGTGCTTGAAGAACTTGGGGCTGGCGGCGCTGGCTTTCATCACGGCGCCTTCGGGAGCGAGGTTGCCGCGCAGCACGGCCAGTGCGCCGTTGGGGCTGACGGGCCGATCCAGCGGGCGGATCACCTCGTCATCGAGGACCTGGACGCCCTCGAGGTTTTCGCTCAGGGTCTTGCCATTGACGTTGCGCTCGCCAAGCGACAGGTGCACGGCGATGCGTGTCAGCAGCGCCGGTAGGCCACCGGCGTAGTGAAAGTCTTCCATCAGCCGGTCGCCGCTGGGGAACAGGTTCGCCAGCACCGGCACTTTGCGGCCGACGGCGTCCAGGTCAGCAAGCGTCAGTTCGACGCCAGCGCGGCGCGCCATTGCAATGATGTGCACGGCGGCATTGGTCGAGCCACCGAGTGCCATCTGCACCGCGGCAGCGTTGAGGAACGCGCCGCGCGTGAGAATGGCTTGCGGCGTCAGATCCTCCCAGACCATGGCCACGATGCGCTCGCCGCAGGTTGTGGCCATGCGCGTATGGCCGGCGTCCATCGCCGGAATGGCGGTCGAGCCCGGCAGCGCGAGGCCGAGCGCTTCGACGATCGAGGTCATCGTGCTGGCCGTGCCCATCGTGTTGCACGTGCCGGGGCTGCGCGTCATGTGCGCTTCGAGTTCGATCCACTCGGCCTCGCTGACCTTGCCGGCCTGGTACTCGTCCCAGAACAGGCGCGTGTGGGTGCCGGCGCCGACCTTGCGCTCGGGCTCGCCGCGCTTGAGGTAGCGGTCGTTGAGCATCGGCCCGGCCGGGCAGAAGATCGTCGGCAAGCCCATGCTGATGGCACCCATCACTGTGCCCGGCGTGGTCTTGTCGCAGCCAGCCAGGAGCACCACGCCGTCGATCGGCAGCGAGCGCAGCAACTCCTCGACCTCCATGGCCAGGAAGTTGCGATACAGCATGGTGGTCGGCTTGACCATCACCTCGCCCAGACTCATCGCCGGCAGCTCGAACGGGAAGCCGCCCGCCATCAGGATGCCGCGCTTGACCGCTTCGGCGCGCTCGCGCAAGTGCGCGTGGCAGGGCGACATGTCGCTCCAGGTGTTGATGATCGCGATACACGGCTTTTCCAGGACGTCCTCGCGGCGCAGGCCCATTTGCTGGGCACGCTGGCGGTGCGCAAAGGCGCGCATGTCGGCCGCGGCAAACCAGCGGCGGCTGCGCAGATCGGCAAGGGTCTTTGTTTGGGCCATCAAAGTGGACGGGGAGGGAAATCGAGGATTACGAATGTTTGTGTTACCGCTAACATTAAGGCATGTGGCACCACCACACCATCCACGCAAACCCCTATGCCCGATCCCGTCCAGCCTTCGTCGTTGACTGAACCGCCGCTTCGCCAGCCACGCCGCGGTCACGGCCGCGCAACGCTCGCCAACGTGGCCGCTGCGGCAGGCGTGACCGCCATCACCGTCTCGCGCTACCTGCGTGAGCCCCACCGCGTGGCGCCGGCAACCGCACGCGCGGTCGCCGCCGCGCTGCTGACCACCGGCTACCTGCCGAACAAACAAGCCGGCGTGCTGGCCAGCGCGGCCAGCGGGTCGGCACGAATGGTTGCGGCGTTGATACCGAGCATTGCCAACTCGATCTTCGCCGAGACTGTCCAGGGACTTGCCGACGCGCTGCAAGGCTCGGGCTTCGAGTTGCTGCTGGCGGCCACCGGCTATTCGGTGGAGCGTGAAGAGAAGCAGCTGCGCGCCCTGCTAGGGTGGTTCCCGAGCGCGCTGATCGTCACCGGCCGGCGCCACACGCCCGGCGCGTTGGCCCTGCTGCGACAAGCGCAAGCGCGTGGTACACCGGTCATCGAGATCTGGGACCACCACCCCGAGCCCGGCGCAGACAGCTTCACGCAGATCGGCTTTGACCACGAGCAGGTCGGCCAGGCGATGGCCGAGCACTTGATCGACCGCGGTTACCGCTCACTGGCCTACGTTGACAGTGGTGTGGCAGAGGACTTCCGCGCCCGCGAGCGCGGCGATGGCTTCGTGGCCGCAGCCAAACGCCGTCGTGTACCCGCGCGGCGGGTGACCGGACCCGCCAGTGAAGCCATCGAGGCCGGCCGCCATGCGTTCGCCAGCCTGATCGATGAACATGGTCGGCCCCGGGTGCGCGCGGCGGCCTTCGCCAATGATCACCTGGCCTGCGGTGCGCTGCTCGCAGCACGCGCCAGCGGGCTGGCCGTGCCGGGCGATCTTGCGCTGCTCGGCTTCGGCGACTTCAGCCTCGGCCGCCAGCTCGATCCGCCGCTGTCGACCGTGCACACGCCGCGCTTCGAGATCGGCCAGGCGGCGGCCCGCGCGCTGCTGCTGGCCCTGCAGAGTGGCCGCAGCGCACCCGACGAGCGCCTGCCATGGACCTTGATCGACCGTGGCAGCGCTTGAGGCAGCTGGCACCGGCTTCGCGCTGGGCGCCACACTGATCATTGCCATCGGCGCACAGAACGCCTTTGTCCTGCGCCAGGGTCTGAAGCGTGAGCATGTCGGCGCTGTCGTGGCGTTCTGCGCCGCGGCCGATGCCCTGCTGATGACCGCTGGTGTGCTGGGGGCCGGCCGCGCGTTGGCCGCGGCGCCGCAGCTCGGTGCGCTGTTGGCCTTCTTGGGGGCCTTGTTTCTCGGCGCCTACGGCTTGCGCGCCTTGTCCCGCGCCTGGCGGCCTGCGGTGCTGGTCGCCGGCCGCGCGCAAGGCGCGGCCACACGACGCGCAGCCTTGGCTCAGGCCGCCGCATTCACCCTGCTCAACCCGCATGTCTATCTCGATACCGTGTTGCTGGTCGGTGCCGTCGGCGCGCAGCAGACGCCGGCGCTGCGCCCGGCGTTCCTGATCGGCGCCTGCGCTGCCAGTGGGCTGTGGTTCACCACCATCGGCTACGGCGCACGCTGGCTCGCGCCGTGGTTCGCCCGGCCGGCCGCGTGGCGCGTGCTGGACACCGTGATCGGACTGACGATGCTGGTGTTGGCCACGCTGCTGGCACGCCACGTCTTGGCCTGAGATTCAGGCTGACGCGCGGCTTGAAGCGTGCCAGCGCAGCAGCGTGTCGTGCAGGCGCTGCGCGTCGATGGGTTTGGTCAGGAAGTCGTTCATGCCGCAGGCCAGGGCTTCGTCGCGCTCCGACGTCAGCGCCGCAGCCGTCAGGGCAATGATCGGCAAGGCGCTCGCGGCATGGCGCTGGCGCAGTTCACGGGTGGCGTTGTAGCCGCCCATCACGGGCATCTGCACGTCCATCAACACCAGATCGAAAGGCGTGCCGGCGTCGGCGCGGGCATTCACCGCCGCGACCGCCTGTTCACCGTCGGCCGCCTGCGCCACGACGATGCGCCATTGCTCGAGCAGAGCCACGGTGATCAGCATGTTGACGGGGTTGTCTTCGGCAACCAGCACGTGCAGGCCGGCCAAGGGGCTGGGTTTGGCGGCCAGCGCGCCAAACGCGGACTCCGGCCCCGCTTCGGCGCTGGCCGGCATCGGCAGTTCGGCCCAGAAGCAGCTGCCGCGGCCCGGCTCGCTGGCCACGCCGACCTCACCGCCCATCAACTGTGCGAGTTCGCGGCAGATCGACAGACCCAGACCGGTGCCACCGAAGCGGCGGGTGGTCGACGCGTCGGCCTGCGTGAATGGCGTGAACAGGCGTGCGAGCACCTCAGGCTCGATGCCAGCGCCGCTGTCGTGCACCTCGAAACGCAGCTGCGTCGCGCCAGCAGGGCGAATCTCGATGCGCACGCCGCCATGCTCGGTGAACTTGAGCGCGTTGCTGAGGAAGTTGGACAGCACCTGGCGCAGCCGCGCCGGATCGTTGCGCACGCGCCGCGGCACGCCGGCGTGCACGACCATCTCGAGCGCCAGGCCCCGGGCGTCGGCCAGCGCCGCATAACCATGCTCGATCGACTCGAGCAGCACATGCAGATCGAAGTCCACGGCCTCCAGGTGCAGCTTGCCGGCTTCGATCTTGGACAGATCGAGGATGTCGCTGATCACGCCAGACAACGCCTGGGCGCTGTCGTCGATCTGCAGCAGGTAGCGCTGACGCCGAGCCTCGTCCAACCCGGGCTGGCGCGCCAGCCGGGCCAGCCCGACCAGGCCGTTCAAGGGTGTCCGGATCTCGTGGCTGGTATTGGCAAGGAATGCGCTCTTGGCGCGATTGGCCGCCTCGGCGTCGTCGCGCGCACGGGCCAGTGCCTGGTCGACGGCGCGCCGTTCCGTCACGTCTTCGGCAATCCAGATCGTCCCGCCACTGGTTGGATGTGCCGGATCGACGACGCGGGCCAGCAAGCGCCCCAGGAAGGTGCTGCCGTCGTGGCGCTTGAGCATGCGCTCGACCTCGACCGGTTCACCTCGCGACAGGGCCGGCCCGACAAGGCCTCCCAGTTCGACATAGGCCTCGTCATCGATCGAAATGGCGCTGCCCGGCTGGCCGACCATCGTCCCCGGGCTCCAGCCGAAGATCTGCTCGAACTTCGGGTTGGCGAGCTGAAACACCCGCTCGCGCGTCATCGCGATGCCGATCGACGCGTTGCGCAAGATCGCCTCGCGTTCGAGGCGCTCGCGCTCGACGGCGGTCACGTCGCGGCCGTTGAGCACAAGGTAGTCACGCCCCTCGAGCGTGAAGCGCGCGGCCGACACCAACAATGAAAATCCGCGGCCCTTGCGGTCGACGAACTCCACGGCGCGGTCACGCACCTCGCCATGCTCCTTCACGTCGCTGACAAAACGCGAGCGTGCCTCGGCATTGGGCCAGACGCCGAGATCGATCGCCGTGCGGCCAACCGCCTCTTCGCGGGCCCAGCCGCTGACGCGCACAAAGGCATCGTTGACCATCACATAGCGCCCGGTCGCGAGATCGGTCAGCGTGATCAGGTCCGGACTGGTGGCCACCAGGTGCGTCATCAGCGCCTCCGAACGCGCGCGCGCCGCTTCGGAACGACGCTGTTCCGTCTCGTCGTGGTAGATCGACAAAATCGCCGGGCCGCCGTGCGTATCGACCTTGACGCTCGTGACCTGGGCCAGGATGCGGCGGCCGCCGGCGTCGCGCAGCACGAACGCATGCGCGGGCATCGACTCGCCGAGCGGCAGGTTGCGCAAAGCCTGCGCACGCTCGGCAGCCAGTTTTCGCGACCCATCGACATCGTCGTAGAAGTCGAGCAACCGGCGTCCGATCAGGCTGGCTGCATCGCTAACACCGAGCAGCTCCTGCGCGGCGATGTTCGCATCGATGATCTGCGTATTGCGGTGCAATACCAAGGGTGACGGCGAGCGGGCAAACAGCTCCCGATAGCGCGACTCGGTAGCCGCACTGGCCATCTCGGCTTGCTTTTCAGCGGTGACATCGCGGCCGACGCCCCAGTAGCCGAGGAACATGCCGCGCGCGTCGAAGCGCGGCTGACCACTGACCCGGTACCAGTGCACCAGGCCGTCCGCGGCCACGCGCTGCAAGGTCAGCTCCGAGAATGGCTGGTGCGACTCGAGGTCCGCACGGTGCTCGTCCATGGCCTGTGCGTCTAGACCGAAGCCTTCGATCTCCCAGGGTGACTTGCCCAATCGGCGCGCGAGCTGCAAGCCTGAGCCACCACCCGCGTGCTCCGACGCATGTGTGAAGCGCAGCCGGGAGTCCATCTCCCAGTACCAGTCTGCCGCAACAGCCAGCAACCCGGCAAAGCGTTGCTCGCGCGAGCGGGCCTGCCGCAGCGCATGCTCGACGGCTCGCGCAAGGACCCGGCCGATCGCCACGCCCGTCAACAACAGCAGCACGTGCGTGATCACGCGCAATGGCAGCGAAGGGGTCACCGAGGCTGGCATCGAGAACTGCCAGCCGGGGATCTCCAATGCTGCCATGCCCAAGACCAGCAGCGCACTCACGCCGGCGAGCCAAAACGCGCCGCGCTGGCTGACCAGCACCGCTACGATGCAGATCTGCAGGGCCAGGAAGCCCAGAGCAGCGGCATTCACACCAAAGCCGAGGCCAATCGCAGTCACCGCCACCGCAGCGGCGACGCCGAGGGCCGCGATCAGCACGGCAGCAGCGCGGGTCAGGCCGAAATGGTGGCGATAGAGCATGGCGACAAGCAGGCTTACCGACGCGCAGGTGCCGCCGATCAACACCCGTTGCGACAACAGCACCGGGGCCGCCCCGTACAGCACGGCGCCGAGGCCGCTCAGAACCGCCACGGCAAAGAGGTACTGCCGCGAGAGCTGTTCAACGAAATCGGCCTCGCCAGCCGGCTCGCGCATCGCTGACTTGCTGGAGCTGTGGCGCGACACCCGCTTGCCTCAGACGCTGGCCGGGCGCGCGGCCGCCAGCGTGTCGCGCAGAGCGCGCGCCGCTGCGCGCGCGGCGCTCGAAAAACCCTCGCCACCGGCCGCATACAGCACGGCCCGCGACGTGCTTACGATGATCGGCCCATCGGTTCGCCAAGCCGCTTGAACCGTGGCGCGCGCGTCGCCGCCCTGCGCGCCGACGCCCGGAATCAACAGTGGCAAATGCGGCGCAAGCTCACGCACCCGCGCCAATTCGGCCGGGTAGGTTGCGCCGACCACCAGCCCGAGTCGGCCGCTCTTGTTCCAGGCCCCGGCCGCCAGCTTGGCGATGTGCTCGAAGAGCTGATCGCCGCTGGCCAGCCTTTGGGCCTGCAAATCGCTGCCGCCGGCGTTGGAGGTGCGGCACAGCAGGATCAGGCCGCGACCGTCATAGTTCAGGTAGGGCTCGATCGAGTCGAAACCCATGAAGGGCGAGAGCGTCACGGCATCGGCCTGGTAGCGCACGAAGGCCTCGCGGGCGTACTGTTCGGCAGTGCTGCCGATGTCACCGCGCTTGGCATCCAGGATCACCGGCACGTCGGGCGCGACGCGGCGGATGTAGGCCATCAGCTGCTCGAGTTGGTCTTCGGCTCGCTGCGCCGCAAAGAAGGCAATCTGCGGCTTGTAGGCGCAGACCAGATCCTTGGTCGCATCGACGATGCGGGCGCAAAACTCGAAGATCCGCGCGGCGTCGCCGCGCCACGGTGCCGGGAACCGATCGGGCTCAGGGTCGAGGCCGACGCACAGCAGCGAACTGTGCCGTTGCTGCGCCGCGGCCAGGCGTTGCTGAAAGTTCACGGCGGCGGCTCGACGCGTGCGGCCAGTTGCGCCGCCAGGCCGGTGTAGCTGGCAGGTGTCAGCGCCTTCAACCGCTCGCGCTCGGCGGCTGGCACTTCGCCGAGGCTGTCGATGAAGGCGGCGATCGCCTCGCGCGTGATGGCTTTGCCGCGCGTCAACTCCTTGAGTCGCTCGTACGGATTGGCTGCGCCGTAGCGGCGCATCACGGTCTGGATGGGCTCAGCCAGCACTTCCCAGGCCGTGTCGAGGTCGGCGGCCAGCGCGGCTTGATTGATCTCGAGCTTGCTCATGCCACGCGCCAGGCTGTCGCAACCCAGGTAGGTGTAGCCGAGTGCCACGCCCATGTTGCGCAGCACGGTCGAGTCGGTCAGGTCACGCTGCCAGCGGCTCACCGGCAACTTGTGCGACATGTGCGTCAGCACGGCGTTGGCCAGGCCAAGGTTGCCTTCGGCGTTTTCGAAATCGATCGGGTTGACCTTGTGCGGCATCGTCGAGCTGCCGATCTCGCCTTCCTTGGTGCGCTGCTTGAAGTAGCCCAAGGAGATGTAGCCCCAGACGTCGCGCGACCAATCGATGAGGATCGTGTTGGCGCGCGCCACGGCGTCGAACAATTCGGCCATCCAGTCGTGCGGCTCGATCTGGATCGTGTACGGATTGA
>Ga0209254_10000591_pt1 | contig 30088 bp, 21 predicted proteins | sample FrelakmetDIP11DI_FD_187148 | JGI IMG/M metagenome (GOLD analysis project Ga0209254, IMG submission 187148) | Freshwater lake sediment microbial communities from the University of Notre Dame, USA, for methane emissions studies - DIP11 DI (SPAdes)... | ecosystem: Environmental > Aquatic >... | reverse complement strand
GGCACCGGCCATATACTCCATGCCCAGCAGGAAGCTGCGCTCGATCATCTCGCCGTACAGGGCCAGCGCCCCGCTCTTGTCGGTGATCAGCCCGATCTTCAGCGGCTGGTCACACTTGAGCCCGGCCGCTGTCGGCTCGGGGGGTACGGGGGTCGGTTCCACCGCGGCCTGGGTGGCCGTCGGCTCGGGCGGCTTGGCGGTGTCGGTGGGCACCGGCACCGGCGTGGGCGTGGCGCCGCACGAAACGACGAACGCCACAACCACCAGCAACGTCACTAGCTTGACCATAGTTTTCATCTCTCACTCCTTTTGTCTATCGATATTCAGTGGTGAACCTCATTCTCCCAACCTGTTCATTGAACGTCTCGTCCGTATGCCGGCGCTCACCTCCTTTCGCTGTGGGCAAATAGGACAGGGTCCTCTTTCGACAACTCTACTCTGCCGGCCTGTCGACCAGCAGCACCGCCTTGCCGGTCACCACCTGGACCTCATCCTGGTTATAGCAATCGGTCTTGAGGGTGAGGATCCGTTTTTCGGGCTGCCAGGCGGTGACCTCGACGCTGGCGGTGATCGTGTCGCTGACATAGACCGGCGCCAGAAACTCGATCTGCTGGCTGAGGTAGATGCCGCCGGCGCCGGGCAGCTTGTTGCCCAGCACCGCCGAGATCAGGCCGCCGCTGAACATGCCGTGGGCGATCCGGCGGCCGAAACGGCTCTTGCGGGCATACTCGTCGTCCACGTGGAGCGGGTTAAAATCGCCGAGCAGCTCGGCGTAGGCGGCCACGTCGGCGTCACTGACCGTCCTGGTTAGGCTGGCTTGCTCACCGATATAGAAATCGTTACGAATGCTAACATCGGTCATAGGCTATCTTCCTCTTATCGGCCGCTGTGCCTGGCCACGTGGCCCAGCACCAGCGTATTGAACAGGCCCGGCTGTTCCCAAGACACTGCGTGGCCGGCGTGCGGCACCACGGCCAGCTCGGCGCCCGGGATCTCGCGGGCGATGATCTCGGCATAGCGTCGTGGCTTGAGCAGATCCTCCTCGCCGACCATCACCAGCGTTGGTGCGGCGATGGCGTGCAGGCTGGCCGTCAGGTCCAGCCGGGAAAAGGCCAGCAGCAGCTCGAGAAAGGCGTCCATGTCAAGCGTCTTGTACCGCTCCCGCGCCGTGTCGAGGGCTGCCTGGTTGGTGGCGATCCACGCCTCTGAAAAGTTCAGCGGACAGGTCACCTGGAATAGAAGCTCGGGATCGCGGGCCCGCGCTGCCGCGATCCAACTGTCGATGAAACCCTTCAGCAGCGGATCCACTTGACTCACCGACGACGACACGATCAGGCTGCGCGTCCTGGCCGGATACTTGAGGGCAAAGGCCAGGCTGAGCTCGCCGCCGTAAGAGATGCCGCCGATGTGGGCACGGTCGATCTCCAGTGCGTCCAACACTGCCGCCAGATCGTCGGCGTGCAGCTCCATCGAGTAGGGCCCGGCCGGATGCTCCGAGCGCCACATACCCCGGCAGTCGTACAGCAGCAGGCGGCAGTGGCGCGATAGGACCGGCGTCTGATAGCCCCAACTGGCCGTGCCCATCAGGATGCCGTTGGACAGTACCAGCACGTCGGCCCCGTCAGGCCCGTGCAGCTCGTAGTAGATCTCGATGCCGTTCGCGTTTACGGTGGGCATGATCCCTCTCAGCCCTGGGCCAGCCGCAGGTGCTTGCTCAGCAGCGCGTTAAACTCCTCCGGCTTTTCCAGGAATGGGCTGTGCCCCGCGTCGGCGATCACCGCCTCGCGATAAAAGCCGCCGTTGGCCTGGTATCTGTCCAGCACCGCCCGGATCTGATCGAGCATCGGCTGGGCCGGGCACTCGTCGGCGCCGGGCCAGCCGGGAACATAGCCCATCGCCCCCAGCGCGGCAATGTCCCAAAAGGCGCAGTTGGACACGATCATGTCGTCAGCGCCCCGGATCCACAGGATCGGTGGCTTGGGCTCAATGTCGACGATGGCGCAGGCGTCGAAATAGTGCCGGCTGAAGGCGTTCACCAGGCCCCGCCTGCCGGGCGCTACCCCTGGCCAGTGGCTCGAGGCCAGCAGATCGCCGGGATACCAATCCTCACCCACCCGCAGCGACAGCATCGAGCTCAGCAGGTCCTCCTCCTGCTTGGGCATGAACGGGGGTTTGACGTAGAACTGGCGCAGGACGTTGCGCGGCGAGGAGGGGTTCTCCGCGCCGCGGTCCTTGGCTCCCATCAACCGGATAAAGTCGGGGTTGACGCTGCCCGCCCCGGCCGGCGCCCCGTCGTCGTAGCAGGGCGCGCCGTCTAGTCCCTTGCTGCCGCTGTAGCCGTAGGGCGACATAGTGTCCACCAGGGTGATCGACAACAGGTCGGCCGCGCAGGCGATGGTGTATTTCATGACAATGCCGCCGCCCATGCTGTGGCCGACGATCTGATGCTTGCCCAGCCCCATCGCTCGTACCAGCGAGCGGATGTCCTCGACCATGTCGCTCAGGCCGAGGGTGGCGTCCACCGGCAGCGGCTCGGTGTCGCCATAGCCGCGCATGTCAGGGGCAATGCCCCTAAAGCCGGGCGGCAGGGCCAGCATTGTCTCTTCCCAGAAGGTGGCCGTAGCGCCGTTGCCGTGGATGAACAGCACCGGTGCCCCGTCGGCCAGCCCGGCGGTCAGAACGTGCACCTTCAGCCGGTCGGTCTGGACAACCTGCGAACTGATCCCTTCCATAGTTGGAATCGTGCTCATCGGTTTCTCCTCCCTTGCCTGTCAGGGCATGCGCAGGGCCACGCCCGCCTGGTTATAGCCCACGCCCGACCCGACCAGCACCAGCAGGTCGCCCGATTTCACCTTGCCCTTGTCGATGGCATCGTCGAGGCAGATCGGGATGCAGGCCGAGCCCATATAGCCCCACTCCTCCATGATCCAGTGGGTCTTGGTCAGGGGCAGCCCCAGCATCTCCATCACCAGCTGGATCGACGGCAGCCGCACCTGGGTAAAGATAATGGCGTCGATGTCGTCCATGGCAAAGCGGCCTCGCTTGACCAGTTGGCGTACGATATTGGGCCAGCCCTCGTGGTTGACCTCGGGCGGATAGCGCTCGAGCAGCCTGACCTTGGTCCGCCCGGCCTGGACCGATTCCACCGTGGCCGGCTCGTACGTCCCGCCGGAGTAGATGCCCCAGTGTTTGTGGTAGGAGCCGTCGGCCAGGTAGGCGGAGGTGATGAACCCCGGCTTTGAATCGACGGCCAGGACGGCCGCCCCGGCGCCGTCGCCGTAAAAGAAGGAGGTGACGTCGTTGGGGTCGGCCAGCTTGCTCATCATATAGACGCCGATGACCAGGACATACTTCATCCACCTGTTGGTGCTCAACAGCCCGGCCGCCGAGGCCACCCCCGTGGGGAAAGAGGCGCAGGCGCAGCCCATGTCGTACGTTCCGGCGTTCACCGCGCCCAGCTTGTGCTGCACCACAACCGAAGTGGCCGGAGTGATATAGTCGGGGGTGTCGGTGCCCAGCAGGATCATGTCGATCTGCTCTGGCTTGAGGCCGGCCGCCTTGATCGCGTCTTGGGCAGCCAGCGCAGCCAGGTCGGATGCCGCCCAGTCGCGTGGGGCGTACCAGCGGCGCCGGATGCCGCTGCTCTCCTCAAAGGCATCCACCACCTTTTCTAGCTCGGGGTTGATTGCCGTCACCCGGGCTTTGATCTCGGCGTTTGGGACCTCGATCTCGGGCAGATACCGTCCGGTGCTGATGATCGTTCCATATCGCGCCATTGATATTCCCCCATCGAGACCCTAAGGGTTTTCCTAAACCCTTAGGGTCTGTTATTCTTGAAGCTTCAACAGCCCTTTTTCCACCAGCCACCGCCCGTTGATGGCGCGCATCAGTGCCAGCGCCGTCAGGCCGCGATGGTCCGTGGCGCTGTAGCCGATTGGCGGCAGCAGCCCGCCGGTCCAATTTTCGATCCCTTCCAGCGCGGCCACCAGGCCGTCGCGGCTCAGGTCCGGCCCGGCGCGCTGCAGCCCTTCCACCACTAGTTGCGCCGCCGCATAACCGATGCGGCTGTGGGTGCCGGGTGACTCGTCGCCATAGCCGCGGGCCAGCAGCTTGCGGAACAGCACATCGCCGCGGTGGTAAAGCGGCCCGGCCGGGTAGCTGGTCGCCCGCAGTCCGTGCGCTGCTTCGGGGCCGGCCAGTTGGAACAGGTCCGGCCCGGAGATGACATAACTGCCCAGCCAGCCGGGCCGGAAACCGGCCTGGTGGGCGGCGCGCAGCAGGTCGGCCGCCGGTTTGACATAGGTATACAGCACGACCAGCTCAGGCCGCCGGTCGGCCAGGGCGGCCAGCCAACTGTTGGGCGTGCTCTCGCCCACCGAGTGGGTCACCGCCACGCACGGCTCGACGCCGGCCCGCGCCAGCTCCTTGCGCAAGGCAGTCACCCCCTCCCAGCCGAACTCGTCGTCCACAAAAAAGACCGCGATCGAGCTGGGCTTGAGCTCGTCCAGCACATACTGGGCCAGCAGTTGCCCTTCCACCCGGTAGGAGGGCTGGAGCGCAAAGTAGGTCCGTTTCAGCGGCGTGGACCACACCGACACCCCGCTGTGGGGCGAGATCACTGGGATCTGCTCGTGCAGCAGGTACTCAACCACGGCCAGGTTGGTCGGCGTGCCCAGCGGGCTGACGATGGCAAACACCTCGTCCTGGGTGACCAGCTCTCGGACCGCCACCTGGGTGCGGCCGGGGTCAAAACGGTCGTCCTTGACGATCAGCTCGATCTTGCGCCCGTGCACGCCCCCCCAGCGGTTGACGTGGTCATAGTAGGCCGAGTACCCGCGCAGGGCGGCCATGCCTATCGTCGCATTGGGGCCCGACAGGTCGCAGAAGGTGCCCAGCCGGATGGTATCAGCCGTGACACCCGGCGCGGTCGCCGACCGTATGGGCGCACGGCCGTCCCGCTCCCCTTTGGGGTCGGGGCCTTGCGCCCCTTCAAACCCCGGCACAACCAGCCGGGGCACGATATTCAGCCGCTCCGCCTCCTCCTGGATCCAGTCCCGAAAGTCAGGGTGGGCGATCTGGATCAGCGCCTTCATCCGGTCCTTCACCGACCGGCCCTTGAGCTCGGCCACACCGAATTCGGTGACGACCGTATCCACATCCTGGCTGGGCACGGTCACCTCAGCCCCCTCGGCCAGCGTCGGCACGATGGTCGACACGCTGCCGCCCTTTGCCGTGGAGCGCAGGGCGATGATGCCCCGCCCGCCGGCCGACATCTGCGCCCCGCGATGGGTGTCGAGCTGGCCGCCGGTGCCGCTATAGTGGCGCGGGCCGATGCTCTGCGAGCACACCTGCCCGTACAGATCGACCTGTAGCGCCGTGTTGACGCTCACCATTTTGAAATTCTGGGCGATGACGTAGGGATCGTTGGTCACCTTGCCCTGTTGCAGCTCGACGCCCAGGTTCTTGTCCATAAAGTCGTACAGCTTCCGGGTGCCCAGGGCAAAGGTGCCGATCATCTTGTCTTTCCACAGGGTCTTGCGCCTGCCGGTGATCACCCCTGCCTCGTGCAGGTCGACCATGCCGTCCACGAACATCTCGGTGTGGACGCCCAGATCGCGCCGTTCCATCAAGAAGGCGGTGATGGCGTTGGGGATGCCGCCGATGCCAAGCTGCAGCGTCGAGCCATCCTCGATCAGCTCGGCGATGTGCCCGCCGATGGCCCGCTCCCACTCGGCGGGTGCTGCGGCGGGCAGCTCGAACACCGGCACATGGTTCTCGACCAGGTAATCGACGTCGGAAATGTGGATCTGGGTGTCGCCCAATGTCCAGGGCAGCCTGTCGTTGATCTCCAGCACCACCAGGTCGGCTGCCTCGATCAGCGTCTTTTCGATCACCAGGCTGGTCGACAGCGACATATAGCCGCGCTTGTCGGGCGGGGTAGCCGTGCCCCAGAACACGTCCAGGCGGCGGCCCGACGCTTCCAGTTTGTCCGCGGCTGCCGAGTGCAGGTTGTTGGGGATGTACGACGTGCGGCCCTGGGGGTGGGCCTCGCGGTCAGGCGCGCCGTAGAACCAGTTCTCCACGAAAAAGTGGCCGGCCATCTCTGGCTTGAGGACGAAATCGTACAGCCGCAGCGGCAGGCAGACCCACACCGTCACGCCTTCCAGCCGGTCGCGGTGGTTGCCCAGCTCGCTTAACAGCCCCGGCGGCTCGGCGGCGGCCATAGCCACGCCGATCGTCTGGTGCGATTGGACCAGCGACACCGCTGCCGGGATCGACAGCAGCTTTTGCCTGACCATCTCCTGAGGGTTCATCTTGCCCTCACGCGTTAGGTCCCGACCACAATCCCGCCGTCTACCCGCAGGACCGTGCCCGAGATAAAGCTGGCCTCGTCCGATGCCAAAAACAGGTAGGCGTTGGCGATGTCGAGCGGCTGGGCCAGCCGGCCCAACGGAGTGCGGCCCTTCATGCCGTCCAGCACCTTTTCCGGCATCTGCATCACCATCTCGGTGGCGGTAAAGCCGGGCGCCACAGCGTTGACCCGGATGCCAAAACGGCCCAGCTCGCGGGCCCACACCTTGGTCATGCCCACCACGCCGGCCTTGGTAGCCACATAATTGGTCTGGCCAAAGTTGCCGTCCAGGCCGACGATCGACGTGGCATTGAGGATTACCCCGCTGCCCTGCCGGATCATCTGAGGCGCCACCGCCTGGGTGCAGTTGAACACCCCCTTCAGGTTGACGGCGATCACCAGATCAAAATCGCTCTCTGGCATCTGCTTGACCACCTGGCCATCCTGCATCTTGACCAGGATCCCATCGCGCAGAACGCCGGCGTTGTTGACCAGCACGTCGATCCGCCCATACTTCGCCGCCACCTCGTCCACCCAGGCCTGCACCGCCTGGCGGTTGGTCACGTCCACCCTGTAAAAGGCGGCGTTGGGGCCCAGCTCGGCGACGGCGGCCTCGCCGGCCTGCTGGTTCACGTCGCAGATGACGACCCTGGCCCCTTCTTCGATGAACCGGGCGGCCGTGGCCTTGCCGATCCCGGCAGCTCCGCCGGTGATGACTGCGACTCGATCTTTTAGACGCATGATTTCATCTCCTCCCCAAAATAGACCCTTTGGGTCTGTTCACTATCCCCATTGAACGCAGGCCGCGCCCCAGGCATAGCCGATGCCGGCGGCGACGATCACCATCAGGTCACCGTCCTTCAGCCGCCCCTGTTTGAGCCCCTCCACGATCGACACCATCGCGTCCTGCTGGCCGATGTGGCCGTGGTCCGACAGATAAACCGACTGCTCCTCGGTCAGCCCCAGCCGTTGCAGCATGTCCAGGTGCGCCGAGTATTTCATGTGCAGCACATTGAGGTAGCCGATCTCCGCCCGGGTGTAGGGCCGGCCGCCGGGGCCGGTCCCGCTCTTGCGCAGCGCCTCGTCGATGCAGTGCATCCAGTTATCCATCGACACGGCGTTCAGCCGCTCCTTCATCGCCTCGGGCTCGACTAGGTCCAGATAGAACAGCCCCTGCGCCCTGGCCGCGTCGGTCGGAAACTGCTTGGTGCCGCTGGCCGGCACGACGACATGCTCGCTCATATAGCCGTCGCTCATCAGGTGCGATCCCAGCACCTGGTTGCGCGGCCAGCCCTTGCGCAGCAGCAGCGCGCCGCCCCCGGCGCCGAGGTTGAACATGAAGGTAGTGCGCTCGTTCTTGAGGTTGATCAGATCGCCGTTGCGATAGCCGCCGGCGATCAGCACGGTGTTGATCTCGGGGTCGGCAGCCATCATGTCCTTGGCCATCTTTAGCGCGGCGATCGTCGTGCCGCACCGCATCTGGACGTCGATGGCCCAGGCGCGGGTGGCCCCGATCTCATAGGCCAGCTTGATGCCCGCCGTCCACAGCAGGTACTCTTTCCACTCTTCGGTGGTGCACAGCACCAGGTCGATCTCGTCGGCCGGGATGTCGCACCTGGCCAGGCAGTCCCGGGCCGCCCATATTGCCATCTGGTTGGTGTGGTCGTCGGGACCGGCCATGTGCTTTTGCCGGATGCCGAACTTGTCGCGGATGACCCATTCGGGGATGCCGCTCTGCGCGGCGATCTCGGCCGCGGTCAGAACCGTCTCGGGGAGGTAAACCCCGGCGCTCACAATCCCGGCCTGGTAGGCCGAGACCTTGCCAACCGGACTCTGTTCTATCGCATGCACCATCGCCTCGCTTGCAGGTTGCTAAAGATGAGCTGGTGACAAGCGACAACAAAAAGGCCACCTGCCACGATCATTGTAGCAGATGGCCGTTACCGGCAAGTTACAAACCGGTTACAGACCAATATTCAGGTTCTGCTATTCTGGTCGCCGCCCCACGCCGGGTTACGCCCCGGACTCGAAACCGACGCCGGAACGCTTTCCGGGCTCAGTACTATAGACAACATCTTGGCGTCGGATCGACTCTAGGGGATTAGGCGTTGCTGGACTGCCTGGGCTACCGCCTCGGTCCGGCTCGTGCAACCAAGCTTCGACAAGATATTGCTCACGTGGAACTTGACCGTCACCGTGCTGACGGTCAGCCGCTCGGCAATCTCGGGGTTGCTCAGCCCCTTCGCCATCAGGGCCAACACTTCCACCTCTCGCGGGGTCAGGCTGTTCGGCACCCCAGGTGTCAGTAACGCAGACTCGTGGGTAGCCTGGACCAGTGCCTGCGTGGCCTCCGGGGCCAGCGTCGGCCGGCCGGCATGGGCTGCGCGAATGGCGCAGGCCAGTTCGTCGGCCGTGACGTTTTTGATCAGATAGCCGATCGCCCCGGCTCGCAGCGCCTGTTGCACCATATCCACGTCCTGGAAATTGGTGAGGGCGATCACCTGTACATGGGGGCACTGTTCCCTGATCACACTGGTGGCGGCTGCCCCACCTATGCCCGGCATCGCCAGGTCCATCAACACCACGTCGGGCTGAAGCTGGCAGCACATGCGTATTGCTTCCTCGCCACTGGCTGCCTCGCCCACCAACTCATGGTCGTCAAAGGCCATTAGAAAGAGCTTGAGCCCGGTGCGCACCAGGGTCTGGTCGTCCACAATCAGCACGCGAATGGGTTGGGTGTCAGTCATGGTATTATCCTCCCTCGGGCTTGCTCACCGCCGGCAGGGGTGGGGACAAGTTGGGCGCTTGATCTGGCCAGCGTACCGCAATCCAAGTGCCCTGCCCGGCGTGGCTGCGGATCTCGAGTGCCGCCCCAATCGCCTCGGCGCGCTCGCGCATGATGCCCAGCCCCAGGCCCTTGAAGCCGGCCGGTAGATCATTTGGATCGAAGCCACGCCCGTCGTCGGCCACAGACAGCTCGACCATGGCTGCGTGCGCCTGTCCCTCCTCAGAGGTGAGTGGCGGTGTGCACTGTAGACTCACCTCCACGTGCTTGGCCTCGGCGTGTTTGGCCACGTTGTTGAGCGCCTCCTGCGCAATGCGATACAGGGCCACCTGCACTTCGGGTGGCAGGCTGCAGTGCGGCACAGCCTGAATCGTCACCGAAATACGCGCCCGGCTCGTGATGGCCTGGCCGAGCTGGCTCAGCAGGGCCCCCAGCTCGGTTTCCACCAGCGCTGCCGGCCGCAGCTCGAGCAGCAGGGTGCGCATCTCGGCCAGTGCCCCCCGCGTGAGCTGGTGGACTTCCGACAGGCAGAGCAGCCCTGCCTCCCGGTCGCGCTCCCACAGGCGGGGCAGGACCTCCGCCGCCAGGCTGGCCGAAAACAGGGTCTGGGTCACGGCATCGTGCAGGTCGTGGGCCAGGCGCTGCCGCTCCTCGAGGGTGGCCAGTGCCGCCGCCTGTTGATATATCCGCGCGTTCTCGATGGCCACGGCCGCCTGGTTGCCAAACGGCAGCGCCAGCCTGGCCTGCTCCTCCGTATAGCGGCCGGGTTGGCTGTGGTACATATACAGCACCCCGTACACCTGCTGCTTGATGGTGACCGGGACGGTCATCCACGCCCGGACGGCGTTGGCCATCTCCCCGCCCTCTGCGCCGGTTGCCTGGCGAAAGGCCTCCTGGAGGGCAGGCTCCCCCTGTGCGTCGGCCAGGATCACCTGCTGTACGCCCGGGATGGCGGCCCGGCCCAGGGCCGCCTCTTCCAGGTAGGAGCCGATCTGCAACAGGTCGTCGGCCGAGATAGCGCCCCGGTGGAACACCGGGTTGAGGGTGTTGGCCTCCAATCGGAAGGCCGCCCCTCCGTCATAGTCGACCACGTCCTTTAGCCGTTCCAGGATCATTGCCAGCAGTGGCTCCAGGTCGATCGACAGGGCTACCGTGTTAGAGATGTCGAGGAGCGTTGCCAGCTCTCGCGTCCGTTCCTCGACGCGCTGCTCGAGCCGCTGCTCGCTTGAGCGCAGATCCCCTTCGATCCGCATCCGCTGGCGGATCTCGGCCAGGAGCCTCTCGTTGGCGCGCTCCAGCTCGGCGGTCCGTTCCTGGACGCGCATCTCCAGCTCGTCGCGTGCCTGCCGCAGGGCTACCTCGGCCTTTTTGCGCTCGGTAATGTCCACCACGGTCACAACGGCCTTCCAGTCGGCGAATGGGACAGGCACGGTGCTGATGTCCTGCCAAATCACCGAGCCGTCGTCCCGGACAATGCCCACCTCATCCTGGACCAGCCTCTGCTCCCGGAGGGCTCTGGCGCTGGGGAGTGCTTCCCGGGGCATCGAGGTGCCATCGGACCTAAGGTAGGCCTTGGCCCGGTGGTTCCATCTGTGAAGCGTTTCTTGCGAATGGGGGCCAGCCCACTCTGAAGCGGGGTTCGAGCGAAGGACTTGGAGGTCTTGATCCAGGACAACAACCCCAATCGGCAAGAGATCAAACAGAGTCCGCAGTTTCTCCTCGCTGTCACGCAGTGCCGTCTCTGCCCGCCGCAGATCGGTGATGTCGTGCCAGCTTATCACAGCGCCCGAAATCTGGCCGCCGGTGACAATGGGCGCGGACGAAGCGACGATGGCCCGCACACCGTCGGGAGTGAGCAGAAGTTGATGGTCGTCTTGCACCCTCTCTTCGCGTAGTGCCCGCATGGCGACCAAGCTTTCGTCAGGGATAGGCCGGCCGTCGGGGTAGTGCGCGGTCATTGTCTGGCCCAGAACGGCCTCAGGCAATCCAACCGGGTCGACACCCAGCCATTCCTTGGCCGCAGGATTGGCGCGGAGGATCGACCCTGTGGTATCAAAGACCATCGCCGGCTCGACCAGTGTGGCAAAGATAGCCTCCCGCTCGTCGGCCTGCCGCTGCGCCTCGGCGCTCAACGCCTCGATCCGCTGCCGGTCCAGGACCTGGGCAGTGACTTCCTGGGCCAGGACCAGGATGCCCTCCACCGCACCGTCAGGACCGCGCAGCGGCACTCGCTCCGTGTTCCAGTAGGTCTCCTTGCCTTCGGGCTCGATCGTCAACTGGACTTCTCGGGTGCTCACCGTCTGCCTGGTGCGGTACACCTCGTCCATCAGCTCCGGCATCCGCCGCTTCACCAGGTTCGGAATCATCTCGACGATCGTGCGCCCCACCATAGGCGTGTCTGCCGAACCGGTGGTGCCGGCTCGGTAGTAGGGGTTGGCCAGCTCGTAACGGTGGTCCTTGCCGCGCAGCACGGCGATCCCCACCGGAGCTGCTTCCAGCAACCGCTCCAGGAACTCGCGCTGGGTGCGGTTCTCGGCCAACAGCCGCTCACGTTCCCTCTCTGTCCGGCGCTGCTCCGTGACGTCGTGCGAGACCACCACCGAGGCCACGATCCTGCCCTCGGAGACGACGGGTGCGGCAGAGGCCAAGATCTCGCGCTGCCCGCCGGCCGGGTTGTCCACGATTTCGGGCCGGGCGAGCATCATGTCGCCGCGCAGGCCTCGGGCAAAGGCCAGATCGTCGGGCGGGATCAGGCGGCCATCGGCGTAGCGTCTCTTCACCCGCCGAGCGACAAGCACTGCATTGGCGCCTACCGGTCCAAAGCCAAACGCCTCGGCAGCGGGGTTGGTCTGGACTATGGTGCCCTCAGCATCAAAAACGACCACCGCCTCGGGTATGGAGTTGAGGATGGCGCCCAGCTCGTCGCCATGCCGCTGCGCCTTGGCGCTCAGCGCCTCGATCCACTGCCGATCCTGCACCGCGCGAGTCACATCCACCAGCGACAGCACCAGCCCCTGCACCTCGCCGGTCGTGCTCAACGCCGGCACCAGGGTCCAGTCCCAGTAGGTAGTGCCCTGCTCCGATTGGTCCTCGAACTCGAAAGGCTTGGCCCGAAACTTCACCGGCTGCCCGCTGTCGCGTACCCGCTCAAAGATGGCCTGGTTTTCTACGTTGGGAAACAGGTCAAAGTGGTTGCGGCCGATCAGCTCTTCGCGCGAGTGGCCACAGCCCTGGACATAGGCCGAATTGACCTGAACAAAGTTGAACTCAAGATCGAGGTAGGCCACTTGGGCGGCCGTGTTCTCCATGAGGGTGTGAAGGATGTCGCGCTCTCGCTCCAGGTCGGCGGCCAGCCCTCTGATCGCTTCGCGGTCCTGCTGAACCTGCGTCAGCAACTTCTCGCGCTCCTGGGCGGCTCGCTTGCTGGCGCTCACGTCGCGCAGCAGCCAGCGCAGGCCGGCCAGTTGCTCCTCGTCGTCGCACACTGGTGCCACAGTCAGGACAGCGGGAAACGACCCGCGTGCGCGCGATCTTAGCTCGACCTCCCACTCGGCCGTGGCCTGCGACTGCCGCCACTCCTCGTGCAGACGGCTGAGACATAGATGAAAGGCCTTGCGGTCCGTCGACGCGACATAGGCTACCAGGGGTCGGCCGATCAGCCGCCGTGGTTGGACGGCCAGCAGTTCACCTGCAGCGCGGTTGGCCTCGCGGACAATCCCCTCGGCGTCGGTGACCAGGTAGCCACCAGGCGCGAACTCGAACAGGTCCTGATAGCGCTGGCGCGCAAGTTCCAGCTCCCTGCCCGAGGCCAGCAGCTCCTCGTTCTGTTGGTGCAGCTCCTCCCCGCTTACCTGCAGCTCTTCCACGGTAGTGGAGAACAGCTCCAGGAGTTCGTCTCCGAAAGCTCTGTGCTGGGGGGGCAGCTCGGCACAGCGCCGCTCCAGTTCTACCAGCCGTTCACGCGCGTCGGCGACCTCCCCCTCGAAAGGCTGGGTCATTATGCCTTCTCCTCGTTCATCAGCAGCACCATGTACTGGGGCCTGCTTTCTACGGCCTGGCGGAGGAATCGAGTGATCCGGATCTTGATCGCCCTCCCCCGGCGGTTGATGGCGTCCAGCATGATCATATCCCCAATCAAGTTGTCCTTGAGCCAGGTCTCCTGGATTGGCGTCTTGAGATCCTGGACTGGCAGGCCGATGTCCAGGCTGAACAGGGAGCGCCCCACCACCTCGTCGGCCTGCAGCCCCCACAGATCGGTAGCCCGGTAGTTCCACAGCAGAATCTGGAACTCTCTGTCGATGACGGCGACGCCCACGTCCACGCTGGCCAGGATCGACTGTAGAAAAGCGTTCGTTTGGTCGAGCTCATCGGTGCGCTGGTGCAGCTCGTCGTTCATGGACTGCAGTTCCTCGTTGGTGGACTGCAACTCCTCGTTCATGGTCTCCATCTCCTCGTTGGTCGACTGCAGCTCCTCGTTCGTCGTTTGCAGCTCCTCCACTGTGGATTGGAGCTCCTCGTTCGAAGTCTCCAGCTCTTCGCCAGTGGACTGTAGCTCCTCATGCGCAGTCTCCACGTCGTGCCTGGCCCGCTCAAGCTCAGCACGCAGTTGGTATCGTTCCGAAACGTCCTGGAAAGAGACCTCCACCCCCAGCCAACGCCCACCCTCGTCCAGCAAGGGCGTGATCAGCACATCCAGGTAGATCGGTTCCTGGTTCACGTTCCGGTATGGTACATCCTTGCCGCGTACGATGCGCCTCTCGTTACGGGCCTGCTCGATGAGGGAGCGCAGCTCTGCAGGCCGATAGGACAGCTCCAGATCGTGGAAAGGGCGGCCCACATCCCGGTCTTCCAGGCGAAAGAGGGCCATCGCATCATCGTTGGCAGTGGCCAGGTTGCCATCACTATCTACCACCACCACTGCGCCCGGCGTTGCCTTAAAGGCCGCCTGCTTGAGGCTGAGGTCATAGGCAAGCGAATCCTCCAGGGCGAGCTCCCCTACCTCGCCTAACACCATCATGCGGCGGTGAGCCTGAACAGGCCGTACCTTGGCAAAGATGCGGTGCTTGGCGTGTTTGTGCACAAAGAGGTCGCTGTAGCTGAGCAGCATCTCGGCCCTGCCCAGAAACAGGTACCCTGTCTCCTTGAGGGCAAAGTGAAAGCGGGCGACGATCCGGTCCTGCGCCTCTCGGTTAAAGTAGATGAGCGTGTTGCGGCAGCACAGCAGGTCCAGGTGCGAGATGGGGGCATCGGACATCAGATCATGGCGGCCAAAAACGAGGATCCGCCGCAGGTCGGTGCTAAACGAATAGCCGTTGCCATTGGGCTCAAAGTACTTGTCCCGGAATTCGGCCGGCACCGACTTGAGGCTCTCTGCGCTGTAATGCGCATGACGTGCCTGGGTCAGGGCGTTTTCGTCCGCGTCGGTGGCATAGATCTTGACCCAACGCCGGTACTTCTCAATGCCCATTTCTTCGGCAAGAAGCATGGCCAGAGAGTAGGCTTCCTCGCCCGAGGCGCAGCCGGCGCTCCAGATCCGGATCAGATCCCCGGAGCTTCTGTCTTGGACAATGCGGGGAATGATCTCCTCGGCCATATAGTCCCAGGCCGGCTTGTCGCGAAAAAAGGAGGTGACATTGATCAGGATCGTATCAAACAGGGCCTGGAACTCGTCGGGGTGCACTTCCAGGTAATCCTGGTAGTCGCTAAAACTGTCAACCCTCACCTGCGACATCCGCTTCTGCACCCGGCGCATCAGGGTGGAACGCTTATAGTCGGTGAAATCAAGGCCACGATTGTCATTGAGATACGCGAGCAGAGACTCAAACTGTGGATCTACTTTCTCGTCTCTCATTCAGCCTTCCTTTTCATCACCAGCGTGATCAAGGCCGCGGCGATCTCGTCCAGGGTCAGGATAAAATCGACGCACTTGGTGGCCACCGCTGCCGCGGGCATGCCCGAATACTCGGCGTTTTGCTCGTCTTGAGCGATGATGGTGCCGCCCAATTTCTTGATGGCCGCCACTCCCATGCTGCCGTCGCTGCCGGTGCCGGTGAGCACCACGGCGATGGCCTGTTCCCGGTAGCTGGCCGCGACCGATTCAAACAGCAGGTCGGCCGAGGGGCGCACAAAGTGTACCAATTCCGAACGGGATAGGGACAGCGTCCTGTCGCCGTTGACCAGCAGGTGGTGGTCAGGCGGAGCGATATAGACGGTGCCCGAACGCACCTGATCCCCCTCTTGGGCCTGCCTGACCTCCAGCGGCGTGCGCCTGCCCAGGATCTCGGCCATCAGGCTGCGGTGGCGGGGATCCAGGTGCTGCACCACCACGATGGCCGCCGTAAAGTCCGCCGGCAGCCGAGACAGCACGTGGCTCAGGGCGGCAAGCCCGCCGGCTGAAGCGGCCATTGCCACTATCTCAAAGTCCTGGTCGACAGACGGGGTCGAAGCATTCTTGCATCTGGTACGCTCTTTCATGGGCTTCCCTCCCTTTCACCCGCAGATTATATCACCCTTGTGCCGAATTGGAAAGGTGCGTGTGTCTTGGGTTCAGACCCAGACTTTCGAATAGGCAGAAAACCCTCCGAGTGGGTAGGTAAAAGCCCCGTCTCCTGGCGGATGTGCCCACCTGCGAAGCGGGGTATAATAGACGGTAGAGGGTGTTTCATACCTATGTTCGCTTTTGTCAGAGGAAGCAAGCCATGGCGTTCTTTGGATCCGGAGGATTGGGCCCGGATGTGACACACCGGGCCGCCACCTGTGTATAGCCCTCTGTCCAGGCAACGCCGCTTCGAACATCACAGGGAGGAGTGAAATGCTACAGGAAATTACCACCGTTCGTGACTATCCGCTCGGCCCCGACTGCTGCCCCGACCTATCGATCCTTGCCGGCCAGGAGCTGACCCATCGTGAGTACCAGGTCTGGTCGCTGATGGAAGCAGGCTGGAGCGACGCCCAGATTGCCGATCTGCTCTTCCTCAATCCTCTGACGGTGCGGTTCCACCAGACCAACGCCGTTGCCAAGCTGGGTGCCGCTGCCCGTCGGGAGGCAGCGGTAACGGCCTGACGATCTGAATTCACGTAATCTTGAGAACGACAGGAGAGTTACCATGGCTTATGTGATCACCGGTCTGTGCACTCGTGTGGGCGACTGTGTAGAAGTCTGCCCGGTGAGCTGCATCGTCCCCGGTCCCAAAGGCAACCCTGATTGGCCCCATTACTACATCGATGCCGACACCTGCATCGACTGCGGAGCCTGCGCGTCGGCGTGCCCTTCTGATGCCATCTTTCCCGAGGACGAGGTGCCGGCCGAGCATGCCGCCGACATCGAGCACAACCGGCATTTCTATAGCGAGGGTCCGGGCTACTGGAAATTCGACCTCGAGCAGGAACGAGGCCAGGCCTCCTGACGGCGAAGAGTATTCCCCAGCACCTGCTGGCGATATCTGACAAAATACTGAGAGGAGATCTCGTGGCTGCCGATATCTTTGTGACTCTGCCTGTAAGAAGCTTGGACAGTTCTGTGGAGTTCTTTGCCAAGCTTGGCTTTGCTTTCGATACCCAATTCACTGACGACACCGCTGCCTGTATGATCATGGCTGAGGACATACACATTATGCTGGTGGCTGAGGAGCAGTTTGACACCCTCACCGCAGCCAAGATCCATGATGCACCCCAGAGTACAAGGGCTCTCATGCCTGCATCCTGAGTCGAGTCCGGTTCAGTAGGAGGCGTGAATGTTGAATCTAGCCACAGTCGGTACCGGTTATATGAGCACCCTGAAGGCTCCTGGAGTTAAGGGAGACATGGGGATGAAAGACCCTCGCTATCTCAAGCGTCTGGCGCAGGCCGGCCGGCACATGCAAAAAGCCGGCCTGGATGTACTGTTGCTCACCAAGCCGTCCAACATGTTCTACCTGACAGGCGACGGCCGGTTGTGTGCCTACGCCATGATCACCCGGGCAGGTCAGGTGGCGATGGGCGTGCCTTCCACCGACGTGGCAGATGTAACGGCGCTGGCCCACTTTGATCATATCGTCGGTTTTGAAGACGAGGTGGGCATGATCCACTCCATCGCCCATCACTTCAAGTACTTTGGCATCCGCACCGGCACGGTGGGGCTGGAATACACCTTCGTCACCCAGTCCATGATGGCCATGCTCACCCACCCGCACGCCAAACCGGCGGGCGTCGCGGTCGGCGACTGCACCCACATCCTATCCGAGCTGCGTATGGTCAAGACCCCGGAAGAGATTGACCGTATCCGCGCCGCAGCCAGAGTGGCAGATGCCGGGATGACGGCAGCGATGGAAAGCGTGAGGGCTGGCACAACCGAGAGCCAGGTAGCAGCGGCAGCGGAGCATGCCATGCGCTACGTCGGGGCCGAAGGGTTTTGGCACACCTATGTCTCCTCCGGCCCGCGCACCAATATCGCCCATGGCATACCCACCAACCGCAGGATCCAGCGTGGGGACCTGGTCATGATCGACCTTCACCCCATCGTAAACGGCTACTGCGCCGATCTCTGCCGCACCGTCTGCTTGGGCGAGCCCACCCGCGAACAACAGGCAGCCTACGATCTCTACCTGGCAGCACAGCAGGCTACCATCGCCCAGATCAGGGCCGGCGTCGGCATCGGTGAGCTACAAGGTGCCATGCACGGCATGCTCGAGGCTGCCGGGCATGGCAATCACATCTTCGGGCCACCCATTCACGGTGTCGGCATCGACTTGAGAGAGGCGCCACTGCCGTCTGGTCACGCTTTTTTCCATGGTGAGAAAGAAGCGCCCTCGTTGCCGGCCAACGTCGTTATTTCCGTGGGCAATTGCGGGCTGTATGTCGGCCCGTGGGGTGTGCGTGTAGAGGATACCAACGTGGTCGGCAAGGACGGACCGGCAACGCTCACCGGCTTTCCGCGTGCTCTGGAGCCGGTCTAGTGTGGAGGAATAGTTGAGGGATCGATTACGTAACCGCCTCAGCCTGTCCGTCAACTCAGGAAGGGGGATCAAAGCCGATGATTAGCCTTGGCAAAGACAGCAAGCTCACTCTGTCCGAGGTCATCGACAGGGCTGTTGCTTTCTTTGGACCTGGAGGATTGGGCATGGAAGTGATAGACCATGCCGACTGCTGTGCCCGCTTTGAAGGCGGAGGTGGACACGTCTTTATTCAGGCCACGGCCGGGGAGAAGGGCAAGGGGTCGCAGGTCAGCATTGAAGCCGTAGAGTGGGAGCGCCAAGCCACGATTTTCCTGGGCAAAATCTGACTCACAGGTTCAGACTCTACACCAGCTTCTCAAACAGCGCCCGCGTCGCCGGCGACGGCTCGACGCCCAGCTCCTGGCCGAGGATCGTAACGCAGCGCTGGTAGACGGCGTGAAGCTCGGCGCGGTTGCCCTGGGCGGCCAGGGCCCGCATCAGCAGCCGGTAGGCTGCTTCCCAGCAGTTGTCGCGGGCGAGGATCGCCTCACAGGTGCGGATCGCCTCGTCCCACGACCTGGCACGGAGCAGATGGCGGGCCAGCCGCTCGGCGGTGACCAGGTACAGGTGCCGCAGCCGCTGCCGCTCGGCGGCGGGCCAATCCTCGTACAGGCAATCGCACAGGTAATCGTCCTGGTACAGCGCCACCGCCCGGCGCAACAGGTCCACGTCGTCCGAGGCGGCCAGCCGCTCGAAATCGTCTCCATCCACCACGATCTTGGCCGCCGGATTCAGACCATACAGGTTCGACCGGCGAGTCACAAAGAAAGAGGGGGCATGGGCGGGCCGGTCCGGCTCCAGCGCCCGGTTCAACGCGTTGAGCGCCACCTTGAAATCCCGCTCGGCCGCTTCGGTGGGCAGGTGCGGCCACAGGTGCTCCACGATCTGCTCGCGGTAGAACCACTGTCCCCGGTGGGTAAGCAGCAGTTGAAAGATCTGGCGGGCCTTGTCCCGTTTCCACTCGGCCGCCGCCACGGGCTCAGCGCCGCGCCACACCACAAAGCGACCGAGGGTCTGCACCGACAGGGTATAGCCGGGATGGTACTCGGCGTCGGCCAGCCCCAGCCCCTGGAGGAGGCGGCCGGTGTAGGCCGGCTCGATCCCCCGCCGCCGCGCCTCGACCAGCAGCGGCAGCGCCGCCTGGTCGTCCTGAAGCCCGAGAAAGGTGGGCCGCACCAGCAGCGAATCCCAGCCTCGCTCGCGGGCCAGCGGCAGCAGCTCCGACAGATAGGCCAGCGACGCCGTGATCTCGCCGCGCCGCCAGGCATCCAGCGCCAGCCACAGCCGCGCCGCCGCCCGGCCAAAGGGGTCGCCCACCCGCCGGAACCCTTCGGCTGCCCTGGCCAGCCATTCCTGGGCCTGCTCCGAGCGGCCGTGCAGCGCATAGCTGGCCCCCATCGTCACCCGCACCAGGTCGGCAATCCACTCATCGCCGGCCCCTTGGGCGATCTCCACTGCCTTGACGGCGTGCCGCTCCGCCGTGACCAGGTCCCCGCCATAGCCGTAGACCCGGCACAGCCCCCACAGCGGCTCTACCTGGGTGCGCATCACCCGGAAGGCCTGCACCTGCTCGATGGCCCGCTCGTAACAGGCCATCGTCTGCTGGCGGCGAGGTGTCTCTGCGTCCCAGGGGTGATCTGCCCGCAACTGGATCGGGTGTCCCAGCCGCATCAGACCCACCGTCTCTACGAAATCGGAATGGAGCCGCTGGCTGATGGCGATCCCCTGCCGGGCGCACCGTTCCGCTGCGTCGGCATCGCCCTGGAGCGAACAGACCAGCGACAGCAGGAGCAGCGTCTCGCGGTGGAAACGCTGCGGCCGGGCTCCGTCGCCCTGGCTTTCCTCCTCGGCCCGTCCCTCCAGCAACTGCCGGGCCTCGGCCAGGTGTCCGGTGCGGAGCGCTGCCCGCGCTTCCAGGTAAATGTCGCCCGGGTCGGTCTCGGCGCGCAGCAGGCGGGCCTCGTGGTGCAGTGCCTGGGCTTCGTCCGGATAGCCCAGGTTCAGCTTGTTCTCGGCCAGCAGGTCGAGCAGAGTAGCCGCCTCGTGGCGGTGCTCCATCGGCTCCAACAGGTGTAACGCATCCTCCAGCAGGCTGTCGGCCCTCAGCGGGCGGATCGTGTCCAGGTAGACCTGGGCCTGTCCGCGCAGCGCCCTGCTCCGGCCCAGCCGGTCGCCCTGCTCCTGGTAGCGGGTCTCGGCTGCCTGGTAGTGGGCCAACGCCTCGTCGAACTGCGCCTTTAAGCGCAGCGTGTCGCCCAACAGCAGGTCGAGCGCCGGGTGAGCCGCCCGCGCCCCATCCGGTAACTGCCCGATCCAGGCGGTCAGGCTGTCAAACCGGCCGAACTCCACCAGGTGGGGTCCGATCTCGCCCACCAGGTCTGCCGCCCGGTCGTGTTCCCCGGCTTCCAGCAGGTGATAGATCGTCTCCTCCGGATGTCCCGCCCGGCGAAAATAGCCGGCCGCCTGGCGGTGGAGCGCTTGCCGCTGGGCCGCATCCCGATCCAGGTGGGCTCGCAAAAAGTCGTGAAACAGCCGGTGGTAGCGGTACACCCCCTCGCCCATCGCCACGACGAACAGCCCGCCATCGTGCAACCGGCGCAGGATCTCGGCGCTGTCGTGGAGACCCAACAGGTGATCGCAGGCCGCCGGGTTCATCTGGCGCAGCACCGACGTGGTCAGCAAAAAGCGCTGGATGTCGCCCGGCTGGCGGGCCAGCACATCCTGGGCCAGGTAATCGAACAGCGTCTCCAGCGTCGAGGGCAGCCGTCCCAGCACCACGTCCAGCCCCGGCGTCGCCCCACTCTGGACACTCTGCCACACCATCTGCAGGGCGATGGCCCAGCCCTCCGTCTCGGCCGCCAGCGCCTGGGCCTGTTCCGGAGTGATCGGGTGGTGATACTCTTGCCGAAAGAGCGCCTCGATCTCATCGGCGGTAAAGGCCAGCTCATCGCGGGTGATGGCCAGCATCTGCCCTTTGACCTGCCAGCGGGTGAGGGCGGCCAGCGGCGGCACCTGCCGGCTGGACAGAACAATGTGCAGCCGGGGAGGCGCCAGGTCGACCAGCCGCTGGACCAGGGCGGCGATCTCGGGCACGCTGGCCACCAGATGATAGTCGTCGAGCACCAGCACCGCCTCGCCGTCCAGCTCCGACGTCAGAGCGTTCAGCAGCGGCGTCAGGGCGGCGGGCGTCACCCGTCCCCCCGACCCCTCCAGGGCGCGGAGGGCCGGCTCGCACCAGGCCGGCTGGAGCCGCTCGAAGGAGCAGATCAGGTGGGCCAGGAAGAGCAGGGGATCGCGATCCGGCTCGGTGATGGTGTACCAGGCCAACTGGTCGACCAGGCCGGCCAGCGCGGCCAGCGCGGTCGACTTGCCATAACCGGTGGCGGCGTGAACCAGGGTGAGCGGATAGTCGAGCACGGCCAGCAGCCGCGATTCCAGCCGCGGCCGGCGCAGCACCCCCTTGCGCTGGCGCGGTGGGAGCAGTTGGCTGCGGATCACCAGGTCGTTGAGCATCATCACATCTGAATTATAGCTCAAATCCGCCGCCCTGACAAGGTCAGGCCTGGCAGGTCTTTGTCATGGGTGTATTTCAACATTCTGGATCACTGCTGTAGGGGCGACCCCGTGACGCAGATCCCCGTCAGGGGATGGTCGCCCAGGCTGCGGCATCCAGAAATCTGAAATGCACCCCTTTGTCATCCCGAGGCGGATTAGCCATCTGGAATTTGACATTCCGGAATTGTGGGCCGATAATTGTCAATGAGCCTGATTCACTGCTCCCGGCGGCGTTGGCGGGAGAAGGGGTAATGGAAAACTAGGAGGCCAAAGTGCGTGACGATCTTCCCATCCGTATTGAGACCGAGCGCCTGGTTTCGCGTTGCTACCAGGCCGGCGATGGTCCCTGGTACTATGCCATGAGCCAGAAGAACAAGCCCCATCTGGCGCGTTACGAGTCTGGCAACGCGGTGATGACGATCGATACCGAAGGAGAAGCGGAGTGGGTCGTTCGCGACTTTGCGGCAGCCTGGACGGAGCGCACCGCTTTCTTTATGGCTGCTTTTCGCCGAGACACCCAGGCGTTTGTGGCGCAGATCTATATCGGGGTGGTCAACTGGGACCTGCCCGAGTTCGAGATCGGCTTTTTTGCAGACGCCGAGCACCAGGGGCAGGGGTATGTCACCGAAGCGACGACAGGGGCGCTGCGCTTCATCTTTGAGCACCTGGGGGCGCACCGGGTGCGGTTGGAGTGCGACGATACCAATGTGCCAAGCTGGCGAGTGGCGGAACGGTGTGGGATGGTCAGGGAAGGGCACATTCGAGAGAACAAGAAGAATGCGGATGGGAGCATCACTGGGACGCTGCACTATGGGCTGTTGAGAAGTGAGTTCGCCTGCTCCCAGACGCTGAGCAAGGCGCAGGGCTGAACCCCCCATCCTCGACACACTGCAACGGAGGCAAAACGACATGGCAGACCCGACCCTCTTCCTGTACAAGATCCAGCCGGTGCGGCCGGAGATGCTGTCGGTTTGCCCGACGCCTGAGGAAGAGCAAACCATCTCCGAGCATTTTACCTACCTCAAGGACCTCACCGAGGCGGGCGTTGTTCTGCTCGCCGGCCGGACGCTCAACACCGACCACAGCAGCTTTGGCATCGTCATTCTCACGGCCGGCTCGGAGCAAGAGGCCCGCCAGATCATGCTCAATGACCCTGCCGTCAAGCAGCGGGTCATGCGCGCCGAGCTGTACCCCTATCGCCTGGCGCTCTTGGGCACGCTGCCCAGGCCGTAACATGGTTGTGTCCGAGCCTAGCCTACAGGCCGGCAAATACCCCTACATACTCATCCCCTTGAACGGATCCACCCACGCCTCGAGCGCTGCCTTCAGCTCGGCAAACTCTTTCGCCGCTTCCTCAAGTGGCCGGCCCTGCAGCGTCGCCTGGATCGCCTGCCGGAAAGCCTTGGCCCCGGCCACCGGCCCCTGCGGGTGAGCGTGAATGCCGCCGCCCGAGCCGATGACAATGTCCGGTCCCAGGTCCTTGATCACATTGGGCACCATCTTGGGCGTGATCCCGCCGCTGGGCATGGGGAAGGCCGGCTTGAGGTGATAGAGCGGGAAGGTGAGGTTCTGGGCCACCCGCTGGAACTTTTCGGGGAGCACCGGCGCCTTGCCATAGGGCGCGGGAAAGACCACGACGTCGGCTCCGGCCAGGCGAGGCAGCTTGCCCAACACCAGGTGCGAAGACAGGCCGTGCCATTCTGAGGCATACAGCGCCCCGGCCACGTCCATGTGGGCCAGGATCGGCACGTTGAGGGCGGGGTCCTCTGCCAGCGCGCGCAGCACCGGAAAGCCGGTCGCCAAATAGTTGACCATGATCGCGTTGCAGCCCAGCTCCACCGCCCGGCGGGCGTTGTCAAAGACCTGGGGGATCTCGTCGGTGACGTTGACGGTGTACAGCGTGTGCTCGCCCGTCTCCTCGTACACCTGCCGCTCCGCTTCCATGTACAGCTTGACCCGCGCCTGCACCTCATTGAAGGAAGCGTTGGCGATCAATTCGTCGTCCTTGATGATGTCGCACCCGCCCTGGGCGGCCGCCCTGAACAGCGCCACGCCCACCTCTGGCGGATAGCCGGTGCACGGCTTGATCATGTTGTTCAGCAGCGGCCGGTCCTGCACGCCCAGGAGCTGGCGCACCCCCTGGATGCCGAACTTGCAGCCCTGGAATCCGGCCACGTACTTTTCCGGGAAGCGGATGTCCAGCACCTTGACCCGACCTCCCATCGAAATGTTGCCGACGACCGTGGTCAGCAGCATCGGGATCTGTAGGCCGATGTTCACCTGGGGGAAGGCGATCTGGATGATATAGTGGCGCTGCTCCACTTCGAACGGCACCTGCCACTCATAGTCCGGCGCCTCGTACACGCCGATGACCTTGGCCACGTGGCAGCGCCGCACCTCGGGCGTCTCGCCCGGCACGGCCACCCACGTCCCGGTGGACTGCTCGATGGCCAGCGCCGGGGCCAGTTTGGGCACCGGGATCGCTTTCGGGTAGGAGACCAGGTAGGTCGCGATCAGGTAATCGTCATAGCTCACGCCGTCGGGCAAGGCGACCGGCATAGATTCCACGTCGATTTTCATCTTTTTCTCCCTCTTGTACTTTTATGGTGCGCCGGGCGAAGCGGCCTCCCGGCATCTGCGAAATCGCTCCTCGTTCACCTCCCGGTACAGGTGGCGCAGACAGCCATACAGCTTCCGATAGGCCCGGTACAGCCCCTCGTAGCACCCGGCATTGCACGCTTGGGGCTCGAAGTCACGCTCCACGCGGACGATCTTTTTCAGAGACTGAAAGTCGGGATACAACCCCAGGCCGATGGCCGCGGTCAGCGCGATGCCGGCCGCGCCCGCTTCCAGGGGATGGGCGACCGACTCGACCCGCCGCCCGGTCACGTCGGCGATGATCTGCATCCACGGCGCGCCCCGCGCCCCGCCGCCGATCACCCGCAGGACCGGCAGGGGAAAGCTGAACGATTCCTCCACGATCTCGATCAGCCAGCGCAGGTTGAACGCCACGCCCTCGTACACTGCGCGCAGCATGTGCTCGCGAGTGTGGTCGGCGCTCAGGTTGAAAAAGGTGGCCCGCACCCACGTGTCGGAGACCGGCGCCCGCTCCCCAAACATCCACGGCGCGCACAGCAAAGAGTCGGCGCCCGGCGGCACCGTCTGCACTTTCTCGTCCATCAGGGCATAGACGTTTGGCACGCCGGGGTCGGCCTGCTCGGCCCGGTAGAACTGGTCGGCGACCCACTTCAGGCACGCCCCGGCCGTCTCCATCTCCGCAAACAGGAACGCCTTGTCCGGATCGGCCGACTGCATGCCGGCCACCCCATGCCGGCCGGTGACCCGCTTGCCGGTCACGACGCCCACCCAGGCCGAAGTGCCGAGATAGATGTGGCCCTCCCCCTCGCCCACCGCCCCCGCGCCGACTGCCGCGCTCTGGGCATCGCCGCCGCCGCCAAAGACCGGGGTCCCTGGCCGCAGCCCGCACTCGCCCGCCGCTTCGGCGGTCAGGCCGCCGACCGGATCGATCGAGCGGACCAACGCCGGGAACTTTTCCTGGTCCAATCCGATGTAGCGGATCAGGCCTCGCATCCAATCCTTCTTCTTTACGTCAAAGCCGATGGCCGAGGCGCACGACCACTCCATCACCTGCCGGCCGGTGGCCCGGTAGGTCACATAGCCGTTCACGTCGAGGAAGCAGGTCATCTGCCGGTAGACCTCTGGCTCGTTCTCCTTGAGCCACAGCAGCTTGGGCAGGCCGTCCTTCCCTGACAGCTCCGCGCCGCCCACCGCGGCAAAGACCCGCCGGCCCAGGAACTTGCGCATGATCCGCTCGGCCTGCTCCGGCGCGCGGCAGTCCAGCCAGATGATCGCCGGACGGAGGGGATGGCCGTCGGCGCCCATGGGGACGATGCCCAGAAGCTGGGTGGTGTGGGCTATGCCGAGGATGTCGCCGGGCGCGGCTCCTGCCTGCTGCATCACCTGGCGGGTGGTAGACACAATGGCGCGCCACCAGTCTTCGGGCTCTTGCTCTGCCCAGTTAGAACGGGGATAGTGGATCGGATAAGGGGCAAAGGCGGTGGCGCACACCTGCCCCTTGGCGTCCACCAACACCGCCTTGTTGCCGCCGGTGCCGACATCGTGAGCAAGTAGATAGTCCATCAGGGCCACTCCTTCAGCACCACAGGCAGGTACTGGTAGTGGACGCCGGGAGCCGGGCGGTAGATCACCACCGACACATCGTCGACATACATGCCCGTCCGCCCGCCGGCGGCGTCGTTATACACCCCAAAGTGCAGTCTGACCGGGCGGCCGGCATAGCCGGACAGGTCAAACCTATAGGTCTGCCACTGCTGCGCATTCGACAACTGCCAGAACAGGGTGTCCAGGACGGCTCCGCTGTCCGGGTCCAACAGCAGCAGGTACTGGGCATCGCCGGCGTCGGGCGCGGCCGGCCCATCGGGGAACGCCTGGTCCTGGGCGCGCAGAGTCGATTCACCCGACACCGGGTATACGGCGCAGCGCAGGGTGGCCGTCAGGGTATCGGCCGGAATGTCGACCACCTGGCGCGCCGACGAGTAGGCCGCCTGGCCGTTCAGGCCATTGTCGACGCCGACGCGGGCCGACAAGACGCCGTCGTAAGCCATTCGGTCGGTCACTCCGGCCGGCCACGCGGTCTGGGGGAACTCCCAGCCGCCGCCGGCCTCGAAACCGCCGTCGATGACCACGTCGTAGGCCGGCGTCGAATAGCGCCACACGCCGTCGCCCGCCACTGCATAGCCATTCTGAGTGGCGACATACACACTCCCGTCGCGGCTGACCACCAGGTCGCGCAGGGTCGAAGCCACCGGTGGGTGGCCGGCCGCCGTCCATTTTTGCCCGCCGTCGAGCGAGCGGTACAGCTCAACTTGGGAGATGGCATAGGCCAGCCCATAGCGGGGTGCGAATATAACGTGGTGGACGCCGTTGACAGGCAGGCCGGTGCTGGTCAGCTCCCAGTTGACCCCGCCGTCGGTCGAACGCCACACCCCTGAGCGGGTATCGCCAGACAGTCCGTCTGTCCACCTCGCCGTCGCCAGCAGTGTCTCATCGGCAGTATAAGCCGGCGACACGGCCAGCGAGGTGACCCACGTCCCGGTCACCAGGCCCGACGCGGCCGGCTCCCACGTGGTGGCGCCCGGCGGCAGGCGCCAGAAACGGTCGCCGCCCGCCAGAACGGCGCCGCCGGGCGGCGCGGCGAGCACCAGCGAGGGCGTGGAGGCGCCGGGCGGCCAGTTGCCCAGCGTCGACCAGCTATCGCCGCCGTCCTGAGAGCGCAGCACCGGGCCCCCGGTCCCTGCGAACAGAGTGTGATCGGTGCCGTAATAGGGCGACATGGCCAGGCTGGGGATATAGCCGGTGCTGTAGACCTGTTCCCACACCGCGCCGCCGTCCCGGCTGCGCTGGATATTGGCCCCGATGGTCTCCTGGCTGACCATGGCCGCGAACAGGGTGCGGTCCGAAGGGTAGGCCGGCGAGATGGCCAGGGATGTGATGCCATAGTAGACCGCCGGCTGCATGCCCAGGGCCGACCAGCTCGCGCCGCCGTCGACACTGCCGTACACGCCGTGCCGGTAGCCGCCGGCGATCAGCAGCTCCTCGTCGGGCGACAGGGCCACCGGGCCGCTCGACAGGGTCGTCAGCTCCTGGGCCAGATGCCAGGTAACGCCGCCGTCGGTTGTCCGATACACGCCCAGGTCGGTGCCGGCCAGCAGCACGCCGTGGGCCGGCCAGCCGGGCGAGATGGCCAGCGCCCGGACCGGCAGCCCCGGATACCCGGCGACCGGCGCCCAGGTCAGGCCCCCGTCGTACGACCCGTACAGTCCGGCGCTCGTGCCGGCAAAGACCGTCTGGTCTGTGGCAAACTCCGGCGATACGGCCAGGTCGCTGATCAGGACCGAAGTGATCGGCAGCGTGACACTGATCCAGCTCGTTCCACCGTCGTGCGAGATATACACTTCATAGCCGCCGGCCAGGACCGTGCCGTCGGCCGCAAACCCGGGCGACACGGCCAGGCTGGTTATCGTGGCGGTCAGGACGTGGGCCCAGCTTGCGCCTTCGTCGGCCGTGCGGTACAGGCCATACCAGCCAGTGACAAAGGCGGTGCCGTCGTCTGCAAAAGCGGGCGAGTAGGCAACAGGGCCAGACACCGGCATGCTATAGTTTGCCGTCCAGTGGATCCCACCGTCCTGGCTGACATAGACGCCGCCCCAGCCGCTGGTTGCCAGAACGTGCCCGCTGCTGCCAAAATCGGGGGCGACGGCGACGCTGCCGATCGAGCCAAAGGGACCGGTGTACAGCCGGCTGACCCACGGCCACGTCTGGCCGCCGTCGGTCGACCGGAACAGGCCGCCCCACGTCGCGGCAAACACGATCCGGTCGGTGGCGAAATCGGGCGAGAAGGCGAAATCGTGTAGGGCCGAGGAGTAGGCGATATTCTCCGTGCCACTGGATGACGGCTGCCACGTTTGCCCTTCGTCGTCCGATCTCAGGATGCCCAACCCGCTCTGCCCCCCGCCTTTGTGCTGGATCCACTCGCCGGTGAAGGCCAGGCCGTCGTTCGCAAAATCGGGCGACACGGCCAGCGTCAGAGAGCGGCCGCCGCGCGGCCCGTTGCCCTCCCACGTCCCCGGCTCAGCCGGTCCGCCCTGGGCTACCTCGATCTGCCATAGGCCGCCCTCGGTGCCGGCGTAAAAGGCCATCGACCCCACCGGCGCCGTGGTCAGGGCCAGCACGCTGGTGGCGTCGAGCCCGCTGCCCACCGGCTGCCAGGTGTCGCCGCCGTCGACCGAGCGATAGACGGCGCCGGCCCCCTCTTCAACGCCATAGTAAACGCCGGCCAGCACCGATCCATCGTGGGCAAAGATCAGGGCCGACAGGGCGAGCGGCTCGCCGCCCACCGTCGGAGGGATGCCCGTATCCAGCCGCTGCCAACTGTCGCCGCCGTCGGTGGAGCGGTACAGCTCGCCGGCGGCCACGGGATCGGCCCTCACACCGGCATACAGCGTCCGGCTTGCGCCGAACGCCGGCGAGACCGCCAGCGCCGTCACCGCCTGCGTCAGTACCTGCGTCCAGCCGGTCCCGCCGTCGGTCGAGCGCTGCAACCCCGCGTCCTGCGTGCCGGCAAACAGGGTGCGGTCCACGGCATAGTTGGGTGACGGGACGAGAACGCCGGCATGCACGCCCGGCGCCAGCGATGTCCAGGTCTCGCCGCCGTCGCCCGTGACATACAGCCCCAGGGCCGACGAATAGGTGGATTCCGACACCCACGCCGTGCGGTCGGCTGCATAGGCCGGCGACACGGCCAGCGCCCGGCAGATCCGGTCCGAGACCACCTCCTCCCAGTTCTGCCCGCCGTCGGTGGAGCGGTAAACGCCGCCGTCCGAATAGCCATGCTGGCCCAGCGTGCCGGCCGCGGCAAAGGCAGTCCCGTCATCCTGGAAACCCGGCGAAAAAGCGACGCTGTGTACCTGCTCCAAACGGCCCGACACGTCCTGCCAGGTCAGGCCGCCGTCGGACGAGATCTGTATGCCGCCGTCGTACTCGTCCGGAGCGCCGGTGTCAAGGCGCAGGTGCTCGAAAAAGCTCGTGCCGGCCAGGAGTATCTGCGGGTCGTTGGGGGCCACCGCCAACGCACGCACGGTGAGCGGAGCCGGGCCGTTGTCCTGCCGGTACCAATGGACCCCCCGGTCGTTCGAGTAGTAAATGCCCGAGCTGGTAGCGGCATAGGCCGCCGCGTCCCACGAGCCGGCCGGGGCAAGGACCAATGCAGCCACCGAGCCGCCCACGAAACCGCCCAGATAGGGGTTGGCCGGGTCGTACCAGCCGGCCGGCGTCCAGGTCGCGCCGCCGTTTTCCGAGCGGTAGGGTCCGGGATCGGCCGAGCTGGCCGCCATGATGACAGGATCTCCGGGACTGAAGGTGGGCGAAAAGAGCAGGGTGTGCTGCCCGTTCGGGTTGAGGGTGAGCGTCCCGGGGGACCAGCTGGTGCCGCCGTCCTGCGACACGTAGAGCTGGCCGTCGGCCGAGCCCACCGCCAGCACCATCGCATCCTGGGCATAGTCCGGCGACACGGCAAAGGTGCTGACCAGCACGCCGGGTCCGGCCGGATCCCACGTCGCGCCGCCGTCGGCCGACCTGTACAGGTCGTCGCCGGACACCAGGGCGAACAGGGTCAGGTCGGTCGCATAGGCCGGGGAAAAGGCCAGCGCCGTGACCGGGTGCGTGGCGAACCAGCCGCCGGGCTGGACGAACGAGTCCCCGCCGTCGGTCGACACAAAGGTCTGATAGCCGCCGGTGACATACACCGTCTGGTCCTGCCCAAAATCGGGCGAGATGGCCAGCCCGGGCGGATTCGGCAGGCCCGTCCACGCCGGCGTGACCTCC
>Ga0209254_10000590_pt1 | contig 30089 bp, 22 predicted proteins | sample FrelakmetDIP11DI_FD_187148 | JGI IMG/M metagenome (GOLD analysis project Ga0209254, IMG submission 187148) | Freshwater lake sediment microbial communities from the University of Notre Dame, USA, for methane emissions studies - DIP11 DI (SPAdes)... | ecosystem: Environmental > Aquatic >... | reverse complement strand
GTGACCGGCACCGGGCTTCGGCGGCCGGAGGCGTCCGGTTCACCCAACTCCATGCGGATGCAGCGGATGGCGCGGACCCGCGACCGCTCGTCGGCCAGAATGGCGGTCGGTGCCGCCAACATCACGATCTTGACGCCCTCTTCTTCGGCGTGGTCGATCTCCTCGGCGCGGGCGGGCATCTCTTTCCGAGTGCGGCGATAAATCAGGTAGGCGTGCTCGGCGCCGAGGCGCAGGGACGTGCGGACGGCGTCCATGGCGGTGTTGCCCCCGCCGATGACGGCCACGTTGCGGCCCCGGATGGTGGGCGTGTCGGTGGCGGGGAACAGATACGCCTTCATCAGGTTCGAGCGCGTCAGGTACTCGTTCGCCGAGTACACGCCAATCAGGTTGATGCCCGGAATCCTCGGGAACGTGGGGAGCCCGGCGCCCGTGCCGATGAACACCGCCTCGAAGCCGAGCTCGGTGAAGAGTTCGTCGACGGTGAACGTCTGGCCGATCACGTGGTTGGTCCTGATTTCGACACCGATGCGCCTGAGGCCGTCAATCTCGCGTTCGACGATCGACTTGGGGAGCCTGAACTCGGGGATGCCGTAGACGAGCACGCCGCCGGGCTTGTGCAGCGCCTCGAAGATCGTCACCGCATGGCCGAGCTTCGCCAGATCGGCGGCCACGGTGAGGCCGGCCGGGCCCGATCCGACAACGGCCACTTTGTGGCCGGTGGAGGGCGCCGGCGGCGTGTCATCGGTGAACTTGACGAGGGAGGCGTAGTCGGCGACGAACCGCTCGAGGCGGCCGATGGCCACCGGCTCGTTCTTGACGCCCAGCGTGCACTTGATCTCGCACTGCTCTTCCTGCGGGCACACGCGGCCGCAGACGGCCGGCAGCACGTTGCGATCCATCAGCGTCCGGAAGGCGCCCTCGAAGTCCCGCTCGGCCACCTGCTTGATGAAGTGCGGGATGTCGATCTCGACAGGGCAGCCGGCGATGCAGGGCTCGTTCTTGCACTGGATGCAGCGCTGGGCCTCGAGCACCGCGAGGTCCACCGGGTAGCCGAGGGAGACTTCCTCGAAGTTGTGCGCCCGCTCGAGAGGATCCTGGAGGGGCATCGGCGTCTTCGTCTTCTGGATGATCTTTTTCGCCATGGGTCTGGGGCTCGGCTCTGTGAGGCGGCGCGAGGGTCAGCTGGACTGGCTGCGGCAGGCAGCGGCCTGATCGAAGAGCCGCAGGGACTCGGCCTCCTGCTCGCGGTAGGCGCGCAGGCGCGCATTGAGCTCCTCGAAATCGACCTGGTGACCGTCGAACTCGGGGCCGTCGACGCAGACGAACTTCTGCTCGCCGCCCACCGACACGCGGCACCCGCCGCACATGCCCGTGCCGTCCACCATGACGGGGTTCAGGCTGACGGTGGTGGGGATGCCGAGCGGGCGCGTCACCTCGACGACGGCGCGCATCATGGGCAGCGGTCCGACCGCCACCACCTCGTCGAAGTGGCGGCCCTCGGCCAGCAGCGCCTTGAGGGCGTCTGTGACCAGGCCCTTCTGGCCGTACGACCCGTCGTCGGTGGTCACGACGACGTGGTCGACCGCCGCGCGGAGCTCCTTCTCGAGAATGACGAGATCTTTCGACCGCCCGCCGATAATCGCCACGACCTCGCCGTGGAGCGCCTTCACGCCGCATGCGATCGGGTAAACCACCGCCGTGCCGATGCCGCCGCCGATGCAGCAGACTTTCCGGCCCGGGTGAATCTCGGTGGGCCGGCCTAGAGGGCCGGCGAGGTCGAGAATCGCGTCGCCCTCGTTCATCGCATTGAGCTGACGGGTGGATTTGCCGACGCCCTGGACGATGATCGAAATCGCGCCCCGCGCCTTGTCGACATCGGCGATCGTGAGGGGGATGCGCTCGCCGTTCTCGTCAGTCCGGATGATCACGAACTGGCCGGGCTTGCGCTTGCGGGCGATGTGCGGCCCCTCGATCCAGAATCGGACGACGTCGGGCGCCAGCACTTCCTTGTTGAGAATTCGATGCACGGTTCAGGCTCCACTGCTGCAGCCACGATTCGACGAGGAACCTGCCGGGAATCTGGCGGTCCACTCCTGCAGGTAAAGTGTACAGCAAACCGGGTACCAGGGCGCGATGGGTCCCCGCCACCGCGCGGGAACCGGCGCGTCAATCCTGCGATAGAATCGGCGCCACGAACATGTCGCGCATCATCAATTCTTTACGGTCGCTGCTGTCGTACGTGCTGCTCGGGCTGTACATCGCCATCGTCGGGCCGCCCGCCCTTGCCGTCGCGTTCGTGACCGGGCGGGCCGGCCACGTTCTCACGCTCGGCCGTTTCGGGGCCCGATCGGTTCGCAGGCTGCTCGGCATCCGGTTGGAGGTCTCAGGACTCGAGCACGTGGATGGCGACCGGCCGACCCTCTACTGCATGAATCACCGCAGCAACGTGGACGTGGTGGCGTTCGAGGCGCTCTATCCCCGCTGCCCGCGGCTTCGCGGGCTCTACAAGTCCGAGATGGGGAAGTTGCCCGTGCTGGGCCGCGCGATGCGGCTGGTCGGCTTCGTGCCGGTGGACCGCGGAAACCGGGCGAGAGCCATCGCATCGGTGGACGCCGCCGCTCTGCGGCTGCGGGCCGGCGACTCGTTCCTGATCGCGCCGGAAGGCACGCGCGCGCGGACCGGCGACCTGCTGCCGTTCAAGAAGGGCGGGTTCGTGATGGCGATCACGGCCCAGGCGCCCGTCGTCCCGGTGGCGCTCAACGGCACGGAGGAGGTGATGCCGCGCGGGCGGTTCTGGGTCCGCCCGGGCGTCGTCCGGATCGACGTCGGCGCACCGATTTCCACCGCGGGCCTCACCCTCGACGATCGGGACCGGCTGATGGCGACGGTGCGCGGGCGCCTGCAGGAGATGCTGCGGCGTTCCTAGACCCGGCGATCGGTTCTGTTGGTGAAGGCCGGGCAGCCTGCGTGAGCCGGAGCGAACGTGTCGTAGCGAAGTGAGCTCCGGGGCTAGCGATTGCCGAAGTTGTCGTCGTCGGGGTCGTACTGGACGGCGGCCTGGCCGTCGGCCAGGAAGACGAGCGACTGATGGCTGGGCACCTCGAAGCGGCGCCGGCACGTGGGGCACGTCACGAGGTCGTCGGTGCGGATCATGTAATTGCGAAGTTTGGGGAACTGGGCGCGGTCGCGGTCGTCGGCGCCGGGCGGCAGGCGGTCTTTCTTGATCCTGGTCACCCAGTGAATCTGGAACTCGTTGCGCCGCTTGCAGTGCGGGCACGGATAGGTGGCGGGCCGCGTTGCGTGGGTCTCGACGTAGAAGTCCCGCTCTTGTAGCGCCATCCGCGTATCATAGCAGGCGGCGCGGGCGGCGGAAGCGAGACGCGCGAGAGTAGCTTGTGGGTTGATGATTCAGATAGGCATCGATCTTGGCGGCACGAAAATCGAAGGCATCGCGCTCGCGGCGAACGGCGAGGCGCTGGCGGGCCGGCGCGTCCCGACTCCGCGCGACGATTACGACGGCACGGTGCGCGCGATCGCCGCGCTGGTCGGCGCGCTCGAGTCGGAAGCGGGCTCGCGCGGGACGGTGGGCATCGGCATGCCCGGCGCCATCTCGCCGGCGACGGGCCTGGTCAAGAACGCCAACTCCACGTGGCTCAACGGGCAGCCGCTGCAGCAGGACCTGGAGCGCGCCCTGGCCCGCAGCGTGCGGCTGGCCAACGACGCCAACTGCTTCGCCCTCTCGGAGGCCTGCGACGGAGCGGGCGCCGGGGCGGAGGTGGTCTTCGGCGTCATCATCGGCACCGGGACCGGCGGCGGCGTCGTCGTGAGGCGTCAGGTGATCACGGGGCCCAACGCGGTGGGGGGCGAATGGGGGCACAACCCGCTGCCGTGGCCGGAGCCGGACGAACTGCCGGGGCGGGAGTGTTACTGCGGCCGGCGGGGGTGCATCGAGACGTTTCTTTCCGGCCCCGGCCTCGTCCGCGATCACGAACGCGTGACCGGCTCGCGAATGAGCAGCGAGGCCATCGCGGCCAGCGCCGCCGGAGGCGACCCCCACGCCGAGGCGACGCTCCGCCGTTACGTCGGGCGGATGGCGCGTGCGCTGGCGACCATCATCAACGTCCTCGATCCCGACGTCATCGTGCTCGGCGGCGGGCTGTCCAATCTCGACCGTTTGTACGCCGACGTCCCCGCGCAGTGGGGGAGGTGGGTGTTCTCGGATCGCGTCGACACGCGGCTGGTCCGCCCTCGCCACGGCGATGCCAGCGGCGTGCGGGGCGCGGCGTGGCTGTGGCCGCTGCCAAATCCCATCTGATATGCTTGCCGAAACTGTCACCGGCCGTCACCGCCCGCCCCAGGCTGATTCGGTCGACGTGATCACCACGAATCCACTCACTCCGGGATTGCCATGAATACGGATCTCGTCATCGGAATGGCCGGCTCGGGCGGCGACGGCATCGTGTCGGCGGGTGAATCCCTCCTGACCGCGGCCGCGATGCTCGGCTATCACGGCGTGCTGACCAAGAGCTTCGGCCCCCAGATCCGCGGCGGCGAGTCCAGCTTCCGCCTGCGGCTGTGCACGGAGAAGGTCCTCAATCCGGGCGGGGCGCTCGACATCGCCGTCGCCCTGAACTGGGAGGACTTCCTGAAGTTCGGAGCCGAGTTGCCCGTCGGCGGCCAGACCACGGTCGTCTACGACAGCAACACCAACGTGGCGCCCGGAAAGCTTCCCCTCGTGGGCGTGACGCCCGCCGAGGTGCTGAGCGTGCCGATCGAACAGATGGCCCGCGAAACCGGCGGAAGCGACCGCGCCAAGAACACGGTCGTACTCGGGCTGATGTCGGGGTGGATGGGAATCGGCCGCGACGAAGTGATAGCCGGCATCCGCAAGCGGCTGTCGAAAAAGGGCGCCGAGATTGTCGAGCGGGCCGAGAAAGCGTTTCTCGCCGGCCTCGAGTACGCGCAGCAGCACCCGCTCAAGACCGATCGGCTGATGGGGGAGCCGCCCACAACCGGCGCGAAGTTCGTCGTCGACGGCAACGATCTCTGCGCGGCGGCAGCCATTGTCGCCGGCTGCGACTTCTTCGGCGGCTACCCGATCACGCCCTCGTCGGAAATCATGCACTTCCTCGGCCGCGAAATCTGGAAGCACGGCGGGACGATGCTGCAGGCGGAGGATGAGATTGCCGGCATCGGCGCCGTGGTCGGCGCCTCGTTCGCCGGCAAGAAGGCGTTGACGGCGACGTCCGGGCCGGGCATGTCGCTCAAGACGGAGATGCTCGGCCTGGCCAGCATCGCGGAGCTGCCGCTGGTCTGCGTGAACGTGCAGCGCGGAGGTCCCTCGACCGGCATCCCGACCAAGGGCGAGCAGTCCGATCTGTTCCAGGCGGTCTTTTCCGCGCACGGCGACGTCATCCGCCCCGTGCTGGCTGCCGTCAGCGCGGAGGACATGTTCCCGATCACCATCGAGGCGTTCAACCTGGCGGAGTACTACCAGACGCCGGTCATCATCCTGTCGGACCAGGAGGTCGGGCAGCGCAAGGAAACGGCCGAGCCCATCGACGTGGCCGCGATCAAGCTGGTCGAGCGGCAGAGGCCGACGGGGAAGGAACTCGAGCATTACACGCGGTTCCGCTTCACCGAGACGGGCATCAGCCCCATCAGCCATCCCGGCATGAAGGGGGGCAACTACCTGGCCTCCGGCATTGAACACAACGAGCTCGGCGCCCCGACCGCCAGCGGCGAGATGCACAGCCGCATGAACGACAAGCGGCTCAGGAAGTTCGATCCCTTGAAACAGCGGCGGGATCTGTTCATCGTGGAAGGCAGCGCCGGCGCGCCGCTCGGCCTCGTCAGCTGGGGCAGCGTGGCGGGCATCGCGATCGAGGCGTTCCGGATGGCCGTCAAACAGGGCCTGCAGGTGAAACTGCTGGTCCCGCGGCTGCTTTATCCCGTGGCTGAAGCCGTCTACCAGGAGTTCTTCGCCTCCATCACCCGCGGCCTCGTCGTCGAGCAGAACCACCAGAGCCAGTTGTTCCGCCTGCTGCGCATGTTCGTCGACGTGCCGCGCGGCATCGAGACCCTCGCGAAGAGCGGATCCAATCCCATCACGCCCCAGGAAGTCGTCGACCGCCTGCGGCAGATTTCGCTCGCGCTGCAGCGCGACCAGCACCAGCAGCCCTCCGAGGGCTAGGCCCCGGATCAGGAGAGGACGCGGGACATGAGCACGCTGACGGCGAAACCCATCCAGGACTACACGTCGAAGGACTACAAAAGCGACTTGAAGCCCATCTGGTGCCCGGGCTGCGGCGACTTCGGGGTGGTGCAGGCCATCTATCGCGCGCTGGCTAACGTCGGCCGCGCGCCGCACGAGATCGCCTTCGTTTCGGGCATTGGCTGCTCGAGCCGCATTCCCGGCTACACGACCGCGTACGGGTTCAACACCGTCCACGGCCGGTCCCTCCCGATCGCCCAGGGCATCAAGCTGGCCAATCCGGAGCTGCTGGTGCTCTGCGCGGGCGGCGACGGCGACGGCTTCTCGATTGGCGGCGGCCACGTCGCCCACGCGATACGCCGCAACGTCGACATGACGTACATCGTGATGGACAACCAGATTTACGGTCTCACCAAGGGGCAGCTCTCGCCGACCTCGCGCAGGGGGCTCGCGACCGCCTCCTCCGCCCTCGGCTCGATGGAGAGCCCGGTGAACCCGCTCCTCTACGTCCTCGGCTACGGCGCGCAGTTCGTGGCCCAGGGCACGCCGGCCGACATGAGCGGCCTCGCGACGATCGTCGAGGAGGGCATCCGGTTCCCCGGGTTCGCCTTCATCAACGTGCAGTCGCCCTGTGTCACGTACGGGCAGGAAGACCAGATGCTCAAGGCGCAGAAGGCCACCATGCAGACGCTCGAGTCGCTGGGGCACGATCCCGCCGACCGCCTGGCGGCCATGAACCTGGCGCAGGCGTACGGGGAGAAGCTCTACACGGGGGTGTTCTTCCGGCAGCCCGAGCCGGGCCCGACCTTCGAGCGGCTCGCGCGAGAGCGTCACGAGGCGCAGCGGGCATCGGTCTCGAGCCGGGCCGACGTGCTGAACGCGTTCCGCGTGAAGAAGCCGTAGTCGTCAGTCGGCCATGACGCGACGGAACCAGAGCGAGTAGTGGCGCACGGTGCGCGGAGCGTGCGCGCCGACCGACGCGACGGCCAGCGCGCCGATGAGCAGCGGGACGCGCTGTTCCCACAGGAACGGAACGAGGCACAGCGCGCCGAGTTTCACGTACACGAACAGCGCACACACCTGGTGGGCCCAATGCGCGGACGGATAGAGCTCGAGCGCGATGAGCGCCCCGCCGGAAGTTATCGCCAGCCAGAGCAGCGGACGGAGTGCCGCCTCCTCCACGCCGAACACGTGGCCGCCGAGCAGCGTGCCGGTGGCGGCCAGGTGGATCGTGCGTGCGCCGATGTTCCACCACCGGGAGTGGGGAAGGCGGCGTCGCGGGTCCGGGAACAGCAGCGAGGAGAGGCTGGGCATCGGAGTCTGCGGGCATTATACCGGGGAGCTTCGTGCAGGACGTGGTGATCAGGCGGGCCGCGGGTGACGACACGCGGTGGGCGGCCGGCCTGATGGCCTCGTCCGATCCCTGGATGACCCTCGGCCGCGGCTTCGACGCCTGCCTCGCGGCCTGCACGTCCACGCTCGATGTGCTGGAGATTGCCGAGTCCGACGGCGAGCGGTCCGGCTTCGTCCTGGTACGGCCGGCCGGCGTGGCCGGCGCGCCCTACATCGTGTCGATCGCGGTCGCCCCGGCGTTTCGGAGCCGGGGCATCGGCGCTTCGCTTCTCGACCACGTCGAGCGCGCGTACGCCGGGCGATCGCGGCACCTGTTCCTCTGCGTGTCCTCCTTCAACCCCCGCGCCCGGCGATTCTACGAACGGAGAGGATTCGAGGCTGTCGGCACCCTCAGGGCCTTCCTCATCGACACCGCCGATGAGATCCTGATGCACAAGCGCCTCGCCTCCGGGGCCAGACCGGCTTGACAGGCCGGACCCGCCGGACGCCAGCCATCGCGGGGCGCTCCGGGGGTAGAATGCGGAGTTCCCGCCGGGGGCGGGGCGGCCGGCGGTCCCCGTCGGGCCGCCATCGAGGCATGCATGTCCACTGACTTCCGCCGAGTCGCGATCGTGAACCGCGGTGAACCCGCGATGCGGTTCATTCATGCGGTCCGCGAATACAACCTGGAGCATCGGAGCGGTATCCGCGTCATCGCCCTGTTCACGGAGCCGGACCGGCACGCCCGGTTCGTGCGCGAGGCCGACGAGGCCGTCGACCTGGGGGCGTCAACCTACGTGGACGACGCCGACGGGCTGAGGCGCCCGGCGTACCTCGACTACCGCGTCCTCGAGAGGGGCCTGGCCGAGGCGCAGGCGGACGCGGTCTGGACGGGGTGGGGATTCGTGGCCGAGCGGCCCGAGTTCGCGGAGATGTGCGAGCGCCTGGGCGTAGTCATCATCGGTCCCGACAGCGGGTCGATGCGGCGGCTGGGCGACAAGATCTGCGCGAAGCGCCTTGCCGAGCAGGCGGGGATCCCGGTGATTCCGTGGGGCGACGCGCCCGCCGACACGCTCGACGCCGCGCTGGCGCAGGCCGAGGCGCTCGGCTATCCGGTGGCGCTCAAGGCGAGCGGCGGAGCCGGCGGCCGGGCAATCCGGCGCGTCACGTCTCCGGCGGATCTGGAGGCCGCGTATGGCCCGCTCCGGCGCGAGGCGGCGCGCATTTCGAACGATCGCACGGTGTTCCTCGAGCGGTGGATGGCCGGGATGCGGCACATCGAGGTGCAGATCCAGGCGGACCGCCACGGGACGATCTGGGCCATCGGGACCCGAGACTGCTCGCTGCAGCGCCGGTTCCAGAAACTCGTGTCGGAGGCGCCAGCGACAGGCCTCACCGCGAACCTCGAGACGGCGCTCACCGACGCCGCCGTGCGGCTCGTGGCCGCCGCGCAGTACCGCGATCAGGTGAGCGTCGAATTCCTCGTGGATCTGTCGGGACGGTATTATTTCCTGGAGGCGAACACGCGTCTCCAGGTCGAGCACGTCGTCACGGAACTCACCAGCGGCATCGATCTTGTGAAGCTCGAGATCGACGTGGCCCGGGGAGGCCGACTCGCGGCCGAGCCGCCGCCGAGCTCCGGGCATGCCATCGAGGTCCGCCTGAATGCGGAAGACCCCTACAGCGGATTCGCGGCCTCCCCGGGCGTCGTGACGCTGTTCCGGACGCCGACCGGACCCGGGCTTCGCGTCGACACCGGGATCGCGGAGGGCAGCTCGATGCCCCCGGAATTCGGATCGATGTTCGCCAAGCTCGCGGCCCGCGGCCACGGCAGGGATGAGGCGCTCGGCCGCCTGAAGCGCGCGCTCGCGGACAGCGTTCTGGTCGTGTCCGGCGGGCCGACCAACCGCACGTTCCTCCTGCAGGTGCTCGAGCGGGCGGAGGTGCATCGCGGCATCGTCGACACGGGCCTGCTCGACAGGCTGACGATCGGCGAAGCCTCGATCTCGGACCGGCACGCGAAGATCGCGCTGCTCCAGGCCGCCATCGAAGTGTACGAATCGGAGCATACCGAGGAGCTGTCGGCCTTTTTCGCGTCGGCTGCGCGCCTCCGGCCCACCGCTCGCGCCGGCGTCGGACGGCCGGTCGAATTGAGCTATCGCGAGCATCGCTACGAATTGCGCGTGTTCCGCACAGGAGAGGGACGATACCGGATCGCGGCCGGCGCCCAGCGCATCGATGTCGGCGTCGAACGCGACGGTCCGTGCGAGCGCTGGCTGTCCACCGATGGCCGCCGTTACCGTGTGCTGGCCGCGATGACCGGCTATACGCTGCTCATCGAGGTGGAGGGCATCCCGCACGCGATCTCCCGCGCCGACGAAGGAGTGGTGCGCGCCGGGTCTCCGGCGGTCGTCGTGTCGGTGCATGTCGAGCCGGGCGATCGCGTGGCCGCCGGCGCGCGGCTCGTGATGGTCGAGGCCATGAAGATGGAGACCGCCATCCTCGCGCCCTTCGCCGGAGCGGTCCGCCAGGTGTTCGTGCTGCCGAACAGTCAGGTCAGCCCGGGCGCGCCGCTGGTCCACCTGGAAGCGGCCGCCGATGGGCCGGCGCGAAAGACGGGGCCCAGGATCGTCTTCGACGGCGCCAGAGCTGTCGCCGCCCGCGACGGGGGGCGGCCGGTCTCCAGGGGCCGGGCCCTGCTCAAAGGCGTCAAGGCCGGCCTGAAGGAGCTCAAGCGCGCCGCTCCCCAGCCCTCGTTGGACGTCCTGCCCGTGCTGCGATCGGTGGTCCTCGGGTTCGACCTGGACGCGCCGGAAGTGGATCGCATACTCCAGGAGTACGGGCGGCTGATCGAGACGCTGCCGTCCGACGACGCCGACCTGCTCAGCGCCGAAGACGACCTGCTCCGGGTGTTCGTGGACGTGCGGGCGGTGTTCGGCCGCCAGTCCGCGGAGGAGGACGAGGGCGGCCCGTCGCTCAGTTCGGAGCAGTACCTGTTCAGGTACCTCCGGACGCTCGAATCACAGGGCGCCGATCTGCCGGCCGCGTTCCTCGACCAGCTCCGGTCGGCACTGCAGCACTATCACGTGTCGACGCTCGAGCCGACTCCCGCCCTCCACGACGCCCTGCTGGCGCTCTTCAAGGGACACCAGCGCAGCGATCTCCAGGTGCCCGTCGTGCAGGCCGTGCTCGAACGGCGTCTGGCGATGGCGCGCGCGCTCGCTCCGGGCAGCCCGGCGTTTCTCCGGATCATCGAGCGGCTGATTGCCGCCGTGCAGGGCCGGTTTCCGGATCTCGCCGACCTCGCGCGCGACGTGCATTACCGTTACGTCGAGCAACCGGAGTTCGAACGGACGCGCGGGGCCGTGCAGGTGCGCATGCTCGACCTGCTGGCCCGCCTGGCCTCCAGTCCGGAGGGCCCGGAGGCCGACGCCTGGCGCGCCGAGCTCGTGGCGTGCCCGCAGCCGCTTCGGACAGGCTTCGCGGCGAGCCTCGAGGGGATGCCCCGAGCGGTCCAGCGCCTGGCTCTCGAAGTGATGATCCGTCGTGATTACCGGTTCCGACAGATCGGGGATGTCCGTCATGCGGCCGGCGCGGAGTGGCCGATGGTGCTGGCGTCCTACCCGCATGACGGCCAGCTGATCGACGTGGTCGCGACAGGCGGCCATTTCGAGGACGCGATGCGGGTGCTGGCGGCTCTGAGGAATCAGGTGTCCTCGGTGCCAGGCGATCACGAGTGCGTGGCCGAGATCTACCTGTGGGGCGCAGGGACCGCCAGTCTCGAGCCGGTCGCCTCCGTGATCGGCGACCAGCTGGAGCATGTCGGCTTCGACCGCCCGCTGCGCCGGGTCGTGTTCGTGCTCGTGCCCGGCGAGGGAGCGGGCTCGGACCTTCAGTTCCTCACCTTCAGGCCGTTCGGCCCGGGGTTCCGTGAGGAGAAGGTGTTCCGAGGCCTCCATCCGATGCAGGGCAAACAACTCGAGTTCTCGCGCCTGAGCCACTTCTTTCTCGAGCGTCTGCCTGCGTCGGAAGACGTCTATCTCTTCAAAGGCGTGGCCCGCGAGAATCCGCGGGACGAGCGGCTCTTCGCGCTTGTCGAGGTGCGCGAGGCGACGGCGGTTCGCGACGGCGCGGGGCGGCTGATTGGCGTGCCCTACTTCGAGCGGATGGCGCTCGAGGCGTTCACGGCCGTGCGCAGGGCCCAGCTGAAACGCCCGGGCGAGGAGCGGTGGCAGTGGAACCGGGTGACGCTGTTTGTCCGCCCTCCGCTCGAGCTGAGCCGCGGCGAAATCGGCGACCTTGCGGCCAGGATGTCGACGCACGCCGCCGGCCTGGGCCTCGAGAAGATCGTCATCCGCGGCACCATGCCGGACGAACGCGGCACGATGGCCGACGGCTCGGCCACCATCACGCTGACGGCCGGCAAGGCGCCGCTGCTGCGGTTCTCGGAGCCTTCCGGCGAGCCGCTTCGCACGCTGTCCGAATACGACCAGCGCGTGGTGCGCATGCGGCAGCGCGGACTGACGTATCCGTACGAAATCGTGCGGATGATGACGCCTGAGCACGCCGGTCCCGCCTCCGAGATCCCGCCTGGCTCGTTCGTGGAGCTCGACCTTGGCGAAGCCGGCGCCCTCGTGCCCGTCGAGCGGCCCTACGGACAGAACACCGCCAATATGGTGGTCGGCCTGCTCACCAACCGGACGGCGACCTGCCCCGAGGGCATGACCCGCGTGGCGCTGCTCGGGGATCCGAGCCGCGAAGTCGGGTCGCTCGCGGAGCCCGAGTGCCGGCGCATCCTTGGCGCCCTCGACCTGGCCGAGTCGATGGGCGTGCCGCTCGAGTGGTACGCCCTCTCGGCCGGCGCGAAGATCTCGATGGAGAGCGGCACGGAGAACATGGACTGGATCTCCCGCGTGCTCCGCCGCCTCATCGACTTCACGCAGGCCGGCGGCGAAGTGAACATCGTCGTGACGGGCATCAACGTCGGCGCCCAGCCCTACTGGAACGCCGAGGCGACGATGCTGATGCACACCCGCGGCGTGCTGATCATGACGCCGGAGGGCGCGATGGTGCTCACCGGCAAGATGGCCCTCGATTACTCGGGATCGGTGTCGGCCGAGGACAACATCGGGATCGGCGGCTACGAGCACATCATGGGGCCGAACGGCCAGGCGCAGTACCGGGCGCGGGATCTGCGCGACGCATGCCAGATCCTGCTGCGCCACTACGCGCACGGCTACCGGATGCCCGGCGAGCGGTTCCCGCGGCGCGCGGCCACGGCGGACCCGCCGGCGCGGGACATCCGCGGCTTCCCGCACGACAGCCTGGAAGACGGGTTCGCCACCGTCGGCGACGTGTTCTCGGACGCCGCGAACCCGGGCCGCAAGCGCCCCTTTGACATCCGCCGGGTCATGCTGTCGGTGTGCGACGAGGACCATCCGCCTCTCGAGCGGTGGGCCGGTTGGCGGGACGCCGAGATCGCCGTCACGTGGGACGCGCGCATCGGCGGGTACCCGGTCTGCATGATCGGGTTCGAATCGCGGACGGTGCCGCGATTCGGTGTGGTGCCGGCCGACGGCCCCGAACAGTGGACCTCGGGCACCCTGTTCCCGATGTCGTCGAAGAAGATCGCGCGCGCCATCAACGCCGCGACGCTGAACAGGCCGCTGGTCATCCTGGCCAACCTGTCGGGCTTCGACGGCTCGCCCGAGTCGATGCGCCGGCGGCAGCTCGAGTTCGGGGCCGAGATCGGGCGGGCGGTGGTGAACTTCAAGGGCCCGATTGTCTTCGTCGTCGTCTCCCGCTATCACGGGGGCGCCTTTGTCGTCTTCTCGAAGACGCTGAACGCGAACATGGAAGTGGCTGCGCTCGAAGGGAGCTTCGCCTCGGTGATCGGCGGCGCACCGGCGGCGGCGGTCGTGTTCGCCCGCGAGGTCGACGGGCGGACGAAGAAGGATTCCCGCGTGAGGGAGTTGGAGGGCGCGGTGAAGGCGGCAGCGACCGACCTCGATCGCGTCAGCCTCAGAACCGCCCTCGCGGACGTGATTAAGACGGTTCGGTCGGAGAAGCTCGGCGAGGTGGCCGACCAGTTCGACCGCATTCACAGCGTCCACCGCGCCCTTGAGGTGGGGTCGCTCGATCGCATCATCAGCGCGGCGGAGTTGCGGCCGTACTTGATTGACGCCATCGAACGCGGGATGGCACGCGAAATGGAGCGTTGGCAGGCATGCACACCCCCATCGCGGTAATCCTGGCTCGCGGACTGGGCACGCGGATGCGGCGCGAGGATGCCGCCGCCGCCATCGGCGAGGACCAGGCAAAGGTGGCCGCGACCGGCCTCAAGGCGATGATTCCCGTCGGCCGGCCGTTCCTGGACTACCTCCTCAGCGGCCTGGCGGACGCGGGGATCGGCGAGGTGTGCCTCGTCGTCGGCCCCGAGCACGGCGCGGTGCGCGAGTACTACGGCGGCGTGTCGGCGCCGACGCGGGTCCGCATCGAGTTCGCCGTCCAGGCGAAGCCGCTCGGCACCGCCGACGCCGTGGCGGCGGCTGCGCAGGTGGTCGGCTCGCGAGAGTTCCTGGTCCTGAACTCCGACAACTACTACCCGGTCGAGGCCTACCGCGCACTCGCGGCCCTGGACGGGCCGGGCCTGGTGGCCTTCGAGCGCGACGCGATGATCCGCGACGGCAACGTGCCCGCGGACCGCGTCCGGCAGTTCGCCATCGTGCGGATCGCCGGCGACCAGTCGTTGCTCGACATTGTCGAAAAGCCCGACGAGGCGGCCCTGGCGGCGTGCGGGAACGAAGTCTACCTGAGCATGAATTGCTGGCGCTTCGACTCGTCGGTACTGGAGGCGTGCCGCCGCGTGCCGCTCTCCGCGCGCGGCGAGCGCGAACTGACCGACGCGGTTCGCCTCGCCCTGCACGAGGCCGGCACGCGGTTCCGCGTGATCCGCATGAAGGCCGGCGTCCTCGACCTGTCGAGCCGCGGCGACATCGCCAGCGTGGCCGGCCGGCTGGCGGGCGTCGAGGTCCGATTGTGATGGTGCCGACGGTCGAAGACATCGACGCCGCCGGCCTCCGGGCCGAGGCCGCCGCCTCGAAGCGCGCGCTGTTCGCCCGCGCGCGCGGCGCCCTCCGGGCGGGAGGACCGCCTCCGGCGGCCTATTTCGTACCCGGCCGCATCGAGGTGCTCGGCAAGCATACCGACTATGCCGGCGGCCGCAGCCTGCTGTGCGCGGCGGAGCAGGGATTCTGCCTCGTGGCCTCCGCCAGGAGCGATCGGCGGGTCACCGTGATGAACGCGGACACCGGGGATCGGGCCGACCTCGCCCTGACGCCTGACCTGCAGCCCGTGCTCGGGCACTGGAGCAATTACCCGGCCACGGTCCTCCGGCGCGTGGCCCGGAACTTTCCGGAAGCCCGGATCGGGGCCGATCTCGCGTTCGCCAGCGACCTGCCGCCGGCCTCCGGGATGTCCAGTTCGAGCGCCTTCATGGTGGCCGTGTTCCTGGCGATGGCGTCGCTCAACGAACTCGATCGCGCGCCCGCCTACCTCGAGGCGATCGGCCCGCCCACCGACCTGGCCGGGTACCTGGGCACGGTGGAGAACGGCCGGACCTTCGGGCCCCTTGCGGGCGACACGGGCGTCGGCACGTTCGGCGGCAGCGAGGACCACACGGCCATTCTGTGCTGCCGGGCATCGACGCTGAGCCAGTACCGCTTCGCGCCGGTCCAGTTCGAGCGTGACGTGGCGATGCCCGGCCGCCATGTCTTCGCCGTCGCGTTCAGCGGCGTGCTCGCGGAAAAGACCGGCGCGGCGCTGGCGACCTACAACCGCGCGTCCCGGGCGGTATCGAGGGTGCTCCAGATCTGGGGGGACGCGAGCGGCTCGCCGGCGCCCACGCTGGAGGCGGCGGTGACCTGGTGTGACGGGGCCGTTGATCAGATTCGCACGGCCATCGCCGAGTCGGGCGACAGGGAGTTCGGCGCGGACGTCTTGCGGAGGCGCTTCGACCAGTTCGTGCTCGAGAGCCGGACCATCGTGCCCGACGCCGGCGACGCGCTGCGCTACGGCGACCTCACCCGTTTCGGTGCGTTGGTCGACCGCTCGCAGGAAGCCGCCGCGGCCTGGCTCGGCAACCAGGTGCCCGAGACGGCCTGTCTCGCGCGTGAAGCCCGCCGCCTCGGGGCCGCTGCAGCGTCGGCCTTCGGCGCGGGATTTGGCGGGAGCGTCTGGGCGCTGGTCGCCGGGGACGCGTGCGGCGAGTTCCTCCGCGAGTGGCGTCTCGCCTACGAGCGCGCGCACCCCGATGCCGCGGCCCGGTCCGTGTTCTTCGAAACCTCACCGGGGCCTGCCGCGTTCAGGCTCGGGTGAGCCGGGCGCTCAGGCGCCCGGTGACGAGAAGCTGGCCTTGAGCGCCCGGTAATCGGTCTTGCCGGTGCCCAGCACCGGGATCGATTCCACCTCGATGACCTGTCGGACATAGTGCAGCGGGCTCAGCCCCGCGTCCTTGATGAGCGCGTTGACCGCCTGGCGTTCAGCCGGGCGCCTCGTGAACAGCGCCACGTCGGGATGCTCAGGGTCGCCGACCGCCTCGACCGCGATCAACGGGCCATCGTCGGCGTCCCCGAAGTGGCCCTGCAGGACGGCCTCGATGGCCGGGAGCGAGACCATCTCGCCGCCGAGTTTGATGAACCGCTTGAGGCGCCCCTTGAAGGTGAGGCGGCCGTCGGCGGCCGCCGCCACCAGATCGCCCGTCCGGTACCACGACCGGTCTTCGAACGTCACAAACGGCGAGTCCCCAGCGTAGTTGAGGTAGCCGCTGAAGATGCTCGGCCCGCGCACCAGCAGCATGCCGGTCTCGCCCGGCGCCACGCGCCGGGTCAGTTCGAGATCCACGAGGGCGCCTTCCACCGACGGCATCAGCTTGCCGATGGTGCCCGGGACGGGCTCGTCCATGGGGTTCACGGCCACGACAGGCGAGCACTCCGTGATGCCGTAGCCCTCGAGCACAATCAGCGGCGGCCAGCGTTCGCCGAGCGTTGCGAAGAGACTGTTCGGGCACTTCTCCGCGCCGATCACCGCGAGCCGGAGCGTGGAGAGTTGCCGGTCCGACGCGACGCGCACGATCCCGCCGAGGAAGGTGGGCGTGCCGAACAGGACGGTCGCCTTGTACGTGTCGATGACCCGGGCGAGGAGCGCCGACTCGGTGGGATTCGGATGAAACACGGTGCGCAGCCCCAGACACCAGGAGAGCAGCACCGTGGTCGTGAGGCCGAATGAATGGAACGGGGGCAGGAATCCGACGGTGATGTCACGCTCCTCCAGTTGCCCCTTTGTCAGAATGTCGGCGATGTTGGTGAGCAGGTTGCGGTGCGTCAGCGGCACGGCTTTCGGCACGCTCTCCGATCCGCTCGTGAACAGGACGACGGCCGTCTCCGGAGGCGTCACCCGCTCCAGTGATGCCCAGCTGATGCGGCTGGTCAGGGCCGCCCGGACCTTCTCCGCCGGCCTCACCGACGCCAGCACGTCCTCGACGAACAGGAACGTGTCCTCGATGGCCGACAGGTCGATGCCCGAGGATCCCAGCTTCGCGACAAGTGCTCGGGCCGTGACGACGGTCGCGACGCCAAGCGTGTCGAGCGAGTGCCGCAGCGCGCGCGTTCCCGCGGTCCAGTTCACCATGACCGGCGTCTTTCCGGCAAAGAGCGCGGCGAGCAGGAACACGGTGGCGCCCACCGATGCGGGCATCATGATGCCGACATACGAGCCCGGCAGCCGCTCGAGCCGAGGCTTGAGCACGAGCACGGCCGTGACCAGGTCGCGATAGGTGCGCGTGCCGCTCGACTGGTCGGCGAAGATCGGCTGGCGGGGCCGGGCGGCGGCCTGCTTCAGGAACACGGCGGTCAGCGTGTCGCCCGGCGGCAGCGCCATGGCCGTCCGGTTTCCCGACGCGGCGAACCACGAGGCCGGCGGCGCCTTCAGATCCGAGGCCGTGTGGGACACACCCTGCCCGGCCGCCGCCAGGACGACGTCGGCGACCGTCGTCAGGCTTTCCGGCGTGTCCACCGAGAAGCCGAACTCCTGCTGGAGCCACGTCACCAGTTCGGCCGTGGCGAGGCTGTCGAACCCGAGGTCCTTCGAGAGCTGATCGTCGATGGAGACCTCGGCCCGCCCGGACTCGTCTCGAAGATGCGCGAGCACCAGGTCGCGCGTCGCCGGCGCGATGTGCGTCGCATCGGAGCGCGGGGCCTCTCGCACGGGCTCGGGCATCTCGCGCGTGCCGCCTTTCTCCCAGAACCCGTAAGGCACGTAGGTGTTTCGTGCGGCGTGCTCGTTGTAGAAGCGCTCGAGGTAGCGGTTGATCTCGGAGCGCGTTCCTGTTCTCGGGAAGTCCGACGGCTCAACCAGTTCGACCGACATCCGCCGCCTGGGCATGAAGAAGATGCCGTTGAGCAGGAGGTACTTGATGCCGCGGGCCAGCGCGCTGCCGATGGCGGGCATCTCACCGTCGAACGCGAGGCTGAAACTGCTGCCCCACAGGCCGTTGTGCCGAACGAGAACGATGCGGACGTCCGGCACCGCTTTCACGAGCGTCTCGACGCCGCTCGCGCTTCCAATGTCCTCGAGGTACTGCCGCTTGAGGCGGCCGGCGGGGTAGAGCAGGATGTTCTCGCCGGCCTTCAGGCCTTCGGCGATCTCCTGCAGCGCGGCGCGCGTGCGGTCGCTGGCGCCCGCTCCGCTGCGCTCCAGGTTGGGCAGGATGCGCGACCCGTAGAGCAGGGCGATGTAGCCGAACACCGTCCGGTTGACCTGGTGCTCATCGGCGAGCGGGCGCAACTGGAACGCCGGGTAGAGGTGCGCCACGATGAACGCCGGGTCGAGCAGCGACGAGTGGTTCGGCAGGAAGAGGATCCCGCGCCGTCCTTCGCGCTTGACGGCGTCGAGCCCGCGGAGATCGATCCGGTACCGCAGTCCGATGAGCGGGCGGGCGACGTAGGCGACGAGGCGGGTGACCACCGACACCACCAGAGCCAGCATGCAGCCTCCACGGGGATGGAGAGAACGTACTAGAGACGGCAAACTGGCGCAAGACCGCGGCGAGTAGCGGTGCAGCGCCCACGGCGTATCGAGCGCTGCGGTCCCGCTTCGAGGGACACGCTCACAGCTTCGCCCGATCGCTCGCTGCGCCCGACACGCCGTGGGCGACTGAGTGCGGCTGCCCGGCGACGACGCGACGCGGGCCCAGTCGCAGAGGGCGACTATGAGTGCGGCCGAATCGGAGCCCGGCGCGACTGGGCCCGCGTCGTATCCCCGGCGCGGCCGAGTCCCGAGTCCCGTCTCTTCCTCTCTGCAGGTATCATGGTGGGTCATGTCGGCACCTGCCATCATCCGTGCGGAAGGCCTCACGCGGGCCTTCGGCGAGGTCCGCGCCATCGACGGGCTCGATCTCGAAGTGCAGGCCGGCACCGTATTCGGCTTCCTCGGCCCCAACGGCGCGGGGAAGACGACGACGATCCGGCTGCTGCTCGGACTGCTCGAGCCCACCAGCGGGCGGGCCGACGTGCTCGGCTTCGATACGCGCGCCCGGGGCGGCGCGATCCGCGAACAGTCGGGGGCGCTGCTCGAGCATCACGGGCTGTACGAGCGGCTGAGCGCCGAAGAGAATCTCGACTTCTACGCACGCGTCTGGCGCATGGATCGGGCCGCACGGGCCGCTCGCATACGGGCGTTGCTCGAGCCCCTCGGGCTCTGGGATCGCCGCCGCGAGCCGGTCAGCCGCTGGAGCCGGGGGATGAAGCAGAAGCTGGCCGTCGCGCGGGCGCTGCTGCACAAGCCGGCGCTGCTGTTCCTCGACGAGCCCACGGCCGGGCTCGACCCCGTGGCGGCGGCGACGCTCCGGGACGATCTCGGCACGCTCGTTCGCCGGGAGGGCGTCACGGTGTTCCTGACCACGCACAACCTGGTCGAGGCCGAGCGTCTCTGCGAGCGCGTGGCGGTCGTCAAGCAGGGCCGGCTGCTCGCCGTCGGCCACCCGGATGAGCTGAAGGCCCGCAGCGCGACGCGGGCGGAAATCACCGGGCGGCGTTTCGACGACGCCATGCTCTCGATGCTCCGTAATCAGGAGGGCGTGCTGCGCGCCGACCTGCACAACGGGCGCATCGTGCTGGAGCTGGCCGAGTCGGCCGAGACCGCTCCCCTGGTGGCGCTCCTGGTCCAGCTCGGCGGGCTGGTGGAGGAGGTCCGCAAAGACAAAGCGTCGCTCGAAGACGTCTTCCTGACGCTGATGGAGGAGGAGCCGTGATCGGGGATGTCCTCACCGTCGCCTGGAAGGAATGGCGGGAACTGCTGCAGGTCGGCGGGACCGTGCGGGGCGGGCGGTTGAGCCTCGCCATTCTCGTCGCGGTCTTCGGCGTATTCCTGCCGCTCCAGTCGGGGGCCGAGTGGGTCCAGTCGCCCGCCACCGTCTTCTACTGGGGGTGGGTGCCGCTGATGCTGGTCGGAAGCGCCGTGGCCGATTCGTTCGCCGGCGAGCGCGAGCGGCACACGCTCGAGACCCTGCTCGCCAGCCGGCTGCCGGATTCGGCCATCCTGCTGGGAAAGGTGGCGGCGGCCATTTCCTACGGCTGGGGCCTCGTGCTGGTGATGCTGGCGCTGAGCCTGATCACGGTAAACGTGGCTGCGCGCACGGGCCCCTGGCTCCTGTTCCCATGGAGGTTCGCCGTCGGAGCGCCGCTGCTGGCCCTGCTGGGCGCCGGGCTCGCGGCGACGGCTGGCGTGCTGGTGTCGCTTCGCGCGCCGACCGTGCGGCAGGCGGCCCAGACGTTGAACGTCGGCGTGCTGCTTCTCGTCTTCATCCCTGTCCTCGGCATGCAGGCCCTGCCGGACGCCTGGCAGGTGCAGGCGGGGGCGTGGGCGCTGTCGGTGGGCGCGGACGGGTTGCTCTGGGCGTCTGCCCTGCTGCTGGCTTTGCTCGACATGGCGCTGCTGGCCGCCGGCTTCGCGCAGTTCCGCCGATCGCGGCTGGTGCTGGACTGATGGTGTTCGGCGCGTCGGTCGCGCCCTGTTTCCGGAGGTGATGCTCATGGTTCGTACGTATCGCGTGGCGGCACTGGGAGTGGCGATGGCGCTGGCGGCTTTCCAGCCTCCGGCAACGGCAACGGCAGCGGTCCAGGCGTCGCAGCCGGTGACACTCGAGTCCTTCGCTGGCGCCTGGGAGGGTTCGGCGCAGACGCCCAACGGGGACGTGTCGCTGAGCGCGGCGTTCAAGGTGCAGGACGGAAAACTCGGCGGCACCATCGAGTCGTCGATGGGCCAGATCACCGTCGTGACATCGGCGTTCGCCGACGGCAAGCTGAAGATCACCATCGATCTCCAGGGCGGCGCCGGGACGCTGGCATGTCAGTTGACCGGCGATCGAATCGAGGGGACCTGGGAGTACGGCGGCAACACCGGGCCCTTCCGGCTGGCGCGCCCCGGGACGGGGAGCGGCGGAAGCGCCGGCGATCCGATCAGCGGGACCTGGGCCGGCGAGGTCGACATCGCCGGCCAGATCATGCCGTTCTCAATGGATCTGCGGGTGAGCGGCGGCACGGTGGCGGGCGAGATGATCTCGGCGATGGGGAAGGTGCCGCTCACGAGCGGCAGCTGGAAAGACGGCGCCCTGCAGCTGGCGTTCCCGTACTCGGGCGGTGAGCCCGTGGTGATGGGCGCCGCGATCCAGGCCGGGAAACTCGTGGGCCTTGTCGACTACAACCGGGGCGAGGCCAGCGGCACCTGGACCGCGGCGAAGAAGTAGCGCGCAGATCAGTTCGTCAGGCCGGGCCCCGGCCTCGGCGTGAGCGCGGCGTCCAGATCCACGATGGCGACGACGCCGAATCCAGCGCGGTTGCCGATGGCGAACCTCGCGTCCCGGATAATGACCCGCCTGCCCCCGTTCGGGAGCGGCAGGACCTGGTAGCTCGGGAAGCGCAGCCATCGGCGCACCCCTTGGACAAACGGCGCCGCGAGCGCCGCGTCGACAGCGGGATCGTGCGCGCCCCTGTCAAACGAGGTCGGCTCGATTCCTTCCGCGGGGCCGACTGTCCAGGTGACAGGCACGAACAGGTAGCCGCCCTCAGTCACCACGATGACCGACCGGCGGAGCGGTTCGGCGGGCACGGGCATCGCGGCGACTTGCTCGGCCACCCACCCGCGCGCCAGGGCCAGTTCGCGCACCTGCCGCTCGGCTATCCGCGATCCGGCGTACATCGTGGCGATGTAAAGGCCAGCGAGGGCGAGGGCGCCCATCGCGATGCCCGGCCGGCCCGGACCGCTGACGCGGGCCCGGGCCAGCGCCCAGACCGCGAGCCCGGCTATCCAGACCGCGCGCGCCCACTCCGGCACCACGGGCGCCATCAGCATCAGGGCCGTGGTGCCGACGCCGAGCGCCGCCGCGGTCACGCGCCCGCGAGTGTGCGTCGTCCACGCCAGCATGGCGGCGCCGCCGAGGATCAGCCAGAGCCAGGGGTCGACGATGAACAGGGTGTCGCCGTAGAACCAGCGTTCGGAGAACGGCATCAGGAGCCGGACGCCGTAGTTGTTCAGCCAGTCGAGAAACGGGTGGGAGAGGACGCCGATGGCGGCCAGACCCAGGAGGGGGAGCGCCCTCGCCCGCAGCCGCTCCGGGTGCCGGCGGGCCATGACGCGATCGACGACGATCATCACGGTCATCAGCGCGAACGGAAGCAGGACGATGGCGAAGATGCCGTGCGTCCAGCCCCGGCGCAGCGCGAAGGCGAGGTCGGCGCTGTGGAGGTAGCACGCACCATCCACGTCCGGGAGGTTCGCGGCGATGATCAGGGTCGACGAAGCCAGCGGGGTCAGGCGTTTGAGGCCGCTTTCGGCGAGGCACGCGCCTGCCAGCGTGTGCGCGAGTGGTTCCATGCGTCGGATGCCCATGATAGCATCCCGGGGAATGTCGCCGCTGTGGGGGGAGTTTCGCATGTGGATGAGACGGGCGCTCGGCGTATCGGTGGCGGTGCTGGCTCTGGCCGCCGTGGCGGTCGGGCAGCAGGGCTCGCTCGCAAACGATCCGGTACGCGTGAAATCGGACGCGATCCACGCGAAGGTCCTGACCCTCGACACGCACGTCGACATCCGGGGCGGCGGCGACTACGGCCTGCTGACGCCGGGGCAGAAGTGTGACCTCGTGAAGATGCAGCAGGGCGGGGTGAAGGGCGTGTTCCTGGCGGCCTACGTCGGGCAGCGCCCGGCCTTCGACGCAGCAGCCTACAAGGCCGCCTACGATGCCGCCATCAGGCAGTTCGACTTCCTGGACACGCTGACCGGGAAGGCGCGGCCGGAGATGTGCGCATTTGCCGCGTCGCCGTCCGAGGTCGAGCGCGTGGCGAACACGGGGAAGCGCGTGATCATGACCGGCCTGGAGAACGGTTACCCCGTGGGTGAGGACCTCGCGAACGTCAAGGCGTTTTACGATCGCGGCGCCCGGTACATCACGTTGACTCACAGCGGGCACAACCAGATCGGCGACTCGTCGAGCGACCGCAACCCGCCCCGCCACAACGGTCTGTCGCCCTTCGGGAAGCAGGTCGTCGCCGAGATGAACCGTCTCGGGATGATGGTGGACGTGTCCCACTCGGCGACGACGACCTTCTGGGACGCCATCAAGCTGTCGAACGCGCCCATCATCGCCTCGCACTCGGGCTGCAAGGCGCTCCACGATGTCGATCGCAATCTCGACGACGAGCAGCTGAAAGCCCTGTCGAAGAACGGCGGCGTCGTCCAGATCGTGGCGCTGGCGTCGTACCTCAAGGCGGATCCGCCAGGGCGCGCAGAGGCCGTGCGCCAGCTGCGCGAAGAGCTCGGGATGCCCGCGAGCGGCCGGGGCCGGCAGGGCGGGCCGCCTTCACAGCCGCTCACGCCGGAGCAGCAGGCGGACGCTCAGAAGCGCCGCGCGGCCTACATGGAGCGGATGCAGGCGATTGACGCGAAGTTCCCGTCCGCGTCGGTCGCCGATTTCGTGAATCACATCGACCACGCCGTCAAGGTGGCCGGCATCGACCACGTCGGCATCGGCACCGACTTCGACGGCGGCGGCGGGTTCCCCGGTTTCAACGACCACTCGGAAGCGGCAAACGTGACGGAGGAACTGGTCCGGCGGGGGTACTCCGAACAGGACGTCGCCAAGATCTGGGGCGGCAACCTCATGCGCGTCTGGCGCGACGTGCAGAAAGCCGCCGAGCGGGAACAGAAGGCGGCCCGGTAGGGGGCTGCGCCGGGGACCCGGAGGGGCAGGAATGGACCATCGACTGCTCGGGCGGACCGGGGTGCGTGTTTCGCCTCTTTGTCTCGGCACGCTGAACTTCGGCGGTGGCACTGACGAACCCGACGCCGTCCGGATGGTGCACGCCGCGCTCGATGCGGGAATCAACGTCGTTGACACGGCCGACGTGTACCAGGCCGGCGAGTCGGAGCGCATCCTCGGCAAGGCGTTGGCCGGCCGCCGGGACAAGGTCGTGCTCGCCACCAAAGTGCATGGCCGGACCGGACTCGGACCGAACGACCAGGGCAACTCCAGGCTCCACATCCTGCGCGCCTGTGAGGCGTCGCTCCGCCGCCTCGGCACCGACTACATCGACCTCTACCAGGTGCACCGGCCCGCCTCTGAGATTCCCGTCGACGAGACGCTCGGGGCGCTGACCGACCTCGTGCGCGCGGGCAAGGTCCGCTACATCGGCTGCTCGACGCACCCGGCCTGGATGGTGATGGAGGCGCTGGCCGTCAGCGAGCGCCTGGGTCTGGCCCGCTACGTGAGCGAGCAGCCGCCCTACAACCTTCTCGATCGCCGGATCGAAAACGAGCTGGTGCCCCTCGCAGAGCGCTACGGGCTCGCCATTCTGCCGTGGGCGCCGCTCGCCCAGGGGGTGCTGGCCGGCCGCTACCCGGCGAAGGGCCCCCTGCCGCCCGACTCGCGCGCGATCCGGCAGCCCGGTCATGCGAACATCTACGCGGACCGCGTAACACCCCGCGGCCTTGAAGTGGGCCGCGCCTTTGCCGAACTGGCCCGCTCTCACGGACGGACGCCCGGTCAGCTGGCGCTGCTCTGGTGCAAGGACCAGCCTGGCGTCACCTCGCCGATTGTGGGCCCGAGGACGGAAGAACAGCTGGTCGAGCTCCTGCCGGTGCTCGACTGGTCCTTGTCGCCCGACCAGCGCCACGCCTGCGATGCGCTGGTGCCCCCGGGCGGCGTGGTGACCAACTTCCACAACACCGCGCCCTGGATGAAGACGCCCGTCGCATGAAGCTGGCGTTTATCGGCACGCACGGGACCGGGAAGACCACGCTCTGCTACGACGTGACGGCCGGACTCAAGCGCCAGGGCCTCAACGCGGACATGGTGAAGGAAGTCGCGCGGCTCTCGCCGCTGCCCATCAACCGCAAGACGTCGCTCGACGCGCAGACCTGGATTCTCATGACGCAGGTCGCCGAGGAAATCCGGTCCGCGAGCGCCCACGACATCGTCGTCTGCGACCGGAGCGTCCTCGACAACTACGCCTACATGGTGCTGTCGTGCGGCCGGCAGAAGCCGATTGAACGATTCGTGGACCACTGGATGAAGTCGTACGACATCCTGATCAAGGTGCCGATGATCTCCCCGGCCGCCGAAGACGGCGTGCGCGACACCGACGAGTTCTTCGTGCGGTCGATCGATCAGCTCGTCGACACGCTCCTCGCCGAGAAGAAGATCGCCCACTGCACGCTGGCCGCGGCCAGCCGGGACGGCTGGGTGGCGCGGGCGATGACCGCTGTGACCGGGCACCCGGCCATCGCCGGCCGGCTCATCTAGCAGCGCCTATCCGCTTCGGCGTCGCGGGCCCGGAGACGCCGGCGCGTGGCGGTCGAGAATGCTCCTGAACCGCTCCGCCTTGCGCTGCTGGCCGGCCGGGCGCTGGGACGGGCCTCCGCGGCCCGCGGGCTGGCCCGTCTGGCCGCCGGGGTGGTCCCGGCGCGGCCGCCGTGCCGCGCGGGCGGCCGCGAGGCGCTCCCGCACCGGAATCTCGAGACGCTCGTCGGTCCGCTTCGCGTAGTCGAACTCCGGCAGCGTCACACGGGGAAGCGCCTTGCCGATGGCGCGCTCAATCGCGCGCAGGTCCTGCTCCTCGTCCGGCGACACGAGTGTGAAGGCGTCGCCGGTCATCTCCGCCCGGGCCGTCCGTCCGACGCGATGGATGTAGGCATCGGGTTCCTGCGGCACGTCGAAATTGATGACGTGCCCGAGTTCCTCGACGTCGATGCCGCGCGCGACGATGTCGGTGGCGACGAGGATCCGCGACTTGCCCGCCTTGAATCCCTGGAGCGCCGCCGTCCGCTGGCTCTGACTGCGATTGCCGTGGATCTTCGCGGTCGAGATGCCCTGGCGCTCGAGGTACTCCGCGAGCCGGTTGGCGCGGTGTTTCGTCCGCGTGAAGACGATGGCGTCGGCGACGATGTCGCGTTTCACCAGTTCGGCGAGCAGCGCCGATTTGAGTTCCCGTCCGACGGGGTAGACCGCCTGCGTGATCCCGATGGCGGGCGCGGACTTCCGCTCCAGGTTGATGGTGACCGGGTCGCGGAGCATCTCGCGCGCCAGCGTCGCAATCTCCTTCGGCATGGTCGCGCTGAAGAACAGCGTCTGGCGCTTCACGGGGAGCTGTCGGAGCACGCGGCGGATGTCGGGCAGAAATCCCATGTCGAGCATCCGGTCGGCTTCGTCGAGCACGAGGACTTCGAGGCCGCTGAAGCGCGCGTAAGGAAAGCGGAGGTGATCGAGCAGCCGGCCCGGCGTGGCGACAATGACGTCGACGCGGCTGCGGAAGGCGTGCTCCTGCGGCCCCATGCCCACGCCGCCGTACACCGCGGCGCCCGTGACCGGCGTGTGCACGGCAAGTTCCTCGAGATGCGCCACGATCTGGGCGGCGAGCTCGCGCGTCGGCGTCAGGATCAGCGCGCGCGTCGTCCCGCGCGGCTTGGCCATCACCCGGTGGAGGATGGGCAGCAGGAACGCGGCGGTCTTGCCGCTGCCCGTCATGGCGCAGGCCAGGAGATCCTTGCCGGCGGCGGCCGGCGGGATCGCCTGCTCCTGAATCGGCGTCGGGCGCTGGAAGCCCAGTTCCTTGACGCCGCGAAGGAGGTCGGCATGGAGCGGGAATTTCGAAAAAGGCATGATGACAGCATACCCGCTTGCGACCCGGCCGCCTGTGCTATTCTGAGCCGCTCTCGCCCCCGAGACGGCAGTCTTTCACCTTCCCATCACGGAGTTGTGGACATGAGACATCGACACATCGTCTGTCTCGGCCTGCTCTTGCTGGCACTCGCCGGGTTCGCGCCGGCCGGTGCGCAGGAGGTCAGCCTCACGGGCCAGGTCATCGAGCGGACGCTGCCGAACGGCCTCAAGGTGCTGATGGTCAAGCGCCCCGAGGCGCCGCTCATCCGGTGCCTTCTCGCCTATCGCGTCGGCGCGGTGAACGAGCCCCAGGGCATCACCGGCATTTCGCACTTCCACGAGCACATGATGTTCAAAGGCACGTATGCCATGGGCATCAAGCCGGGGACGCTCCAGAAAGACCTCGAGTACGACCGGCAGATCGACGCGCTCGCGGCGCAGATCGCGGCCGAAGACGCCAGGATCAAGGGCCGTGACGAGGCGAAGGTCGTCGAGTGGAAGCGGCAGATGAGCGATCTGCTCACCAGACAGAAGGCCGAGACCATCGTCAGCGAGGAGATCTGGAGCGCGTACCAGGAGGCGGGCGGCACCGGGCTGAACGCCTCCACCGGCTCGGAGATGACCCAGTACTACGTGACGCTGCCGAAGAACAAGATCGAGCTGTATCTCGCCCTCGAAGCCGATCGCATGGCGAACCCGGTGTTCCGCGAGTTCTATTCGGAGCGCGACGTCATCACCGAGGAGCGCCGGATGAGCGAGAACAGCCCCGGCTTCTTCTTCCAGGAGCAGCTGAACGCGACGTTCTACGCGGCGAGCCCGTACGCCAACCCGGTGGTCGGCTGGATGTCGGACATCAGCCGCGTCACGAAGCAGGAGATGATCGACTACCGCGAGAAGTACTACCGGCCCGACAACGCGACGCTCGTGCTGGCCGGCGACATCGACGAGAAGGTGGTGATGCCCCTGGTCACGAAGTACTTCGGGGCGATCAAGTCCCGCGGGCCCTCTCCGCGGGTCCGCACGGAGGAACCGTATTCGGAGTACTACAGGAAGACCAACGGTTCGAGCTTCAAGACGCCGTACATCGAGAAGCGGGTGATCGGCAGGGCGGCGGCCGCGCCCGCCGTGACGATCATGTTCCATACGCCGCCGGTATGGCACGACGACTCGGCGGCGCTGTACATGCTCGGCCGCGTGATGAGCGCGCGGACCGGGAAGATGTACCTGGACCTGGTGAACAGCAAGATGCCGCACGCCTCCTCGGTGAACGCCATGGCCCAGGCCCAGATGTACGAAGGGGCGTTCCGGGTGTCGGCGACGGCTCGCGAAACCGCGGCTGAGGCGACGGCGGTGCCGCTCGAGACGCTCGAACAGGAGCTGTGGATGTACGTCGATGACGCCAAGTCGACGCCGGCCGACCCGCAACTGCTCCAGCGCATCAAGAACTCCGTCGAAGCCTCCTACCTCCAGAGCCTGGCCGGCACGGGCATCGCGGGCACCCTCGCCCGGATGGAGGTTGCCTACCGGTGGCAGCACATCGAAGACGAGTACAAGGCGCGGATGGCCGTCTCGGCGGCCGACATGATGCGCGTGGCGAAGTTGTACCTGAACCGTGACAACAGCGTCACCGGCGTGATGCACCGCGAGCGATAGGACCCCGCACCGAGGAAAGGACCATGACCATGCTGAAGCGACTTTCGGCGATCATGCTGGTCGGCGCACTGGGGTGCCTCATCGCCTCCCACACGCTGCTGGCACAGACCGCGTCGACCCGGCCTGCTTCGCAGGCTGGAGCGGCGGCCAAGGGGCCGCGCCCCGATCAGTTCAAGTTCCCGCCGCTCGACTTCACGCCTCCGAAGGCGGCGGAATTCCGCACGGTGCTCTCCAACGGCCTCGTCGTCTACATCGCCGAGGACCACGAGATCCCGTGGGTCGAGGCGGCTCTCCTCTCGCCGGTCATCTCGGCCGGCGGCGGGGGCGGGATGGGCCGGGGCCGCGGTGCCGAGGCGATCTCATCGCCGCAGGCCGGCGGCGGCGCGGGCGGCGCGGGCCGCGCCTACCTCGAGCCCCTCGACAAGCTGGGCGTCGAGGCCCTCACGGGGTCGATCGCCCGCAGCGGCGGGACGACGACCATGACCGGCGACGAGATCAACGAGCGGATGGACTTCCTGGCCGGCAGCGTGAGCCCCACGGCGCTCTCCCTGCACGTGCGCCACGTCGACGAGGGGCTGAAGATCTGGCTCGACGTGCTGACCAACCCGGCGTTCCCCGAAGACCGCCTGCAGCGCGAGAAGCAGGGGATGCTGCCCGGGATCCGCAACCGGAACCGGAACATCAGCACGGTTGCCGGCCGGACGTTCCAGCGGCTCGTCTACGGCGACGCGTCGCCGATCGTCGCGCAGCCGACTGAAGCCACCATCAACGGATTGACTCGGGCCGACCTGGTGGCCTGGCACAAGAAGTACTGGGGGGCGAACAACGCGATCCTCGTCGTCACCGGCGACTTCAAGAAGGCCGAGATGCTCCAGAAGCTGGAGGCCACGTTCGGCAAGTGGCGGAACGCCGACAAGGCGGCGCCAGCATGGCCGAAGGCGGAGCAGGCGGCGAAGCCCGGCGTCTACATGGTGCAGCCGCAGGGGGCCGCGCCGAACCAGGGCATCATCCAGATCGGCCTCCTCGGGCTGACCCGCGACGATCCCGACTATCCGGCCGTCGACCTGATGAACTACACGCTGGGCGGCGGGTCGTTCTCGTCGCGCATCACCAAGATCGTGCGGACCGACAACGGCCTGGCCTATACGGCGAACTCGTCGATCCCCTCGGAGATTCACTATCCCGGGACGATTCAGGCCTTCTGCCAGACCAAGAACGAGACCGTCGTGTTCGCGGCCCAGCTGATGCTGAACGAGATCGAGCGGATGCGGGCGGGCGAGATTAGCGAATCGGACCTGAAGTTCGCGAAGGCCGCGAGGCTCAGCGCTTTCCCGGCGATGTTCTCGAACGTCGCGGGCAACCTGCGCAACTTCGCCTCGCTCGAGCTCGACGGGCGGCCCCGCGACTTCTACGAAACCTACGAAACCCGTTACGGACAGGTGACGCTGGCGGACGTCAAACGGGTGGCGCAGAAGTACCTGCGCCCGGACAAGCTGATCATCATGGTGGCCGGCAACATCGATGAGTGCAAGGCCGGGGCGGGCAAGCTGCTGCCGAACCAGGCGACCATCGACGACATGGCGGCCAGGTTCGGCGGGCGGACCATCGACGGCCTGGCCAAGAAGTACGGCGACGGCACGGTGCACACCGTCACGCTGAAGTAGCCTGAAAACGAAGAGGGCG
>Ga0209254_10000589_pt1 | contig 30089 bp, 30 predicted proteins | sample FrelakmetDIP11DI_FD_187148 | JGI IMG/M metagenome (GOLD analysis project Ga0209254, IMG submission 187148) | Freshwater lake sediment microbial communities from the University of Notre Dame, USA, for methane emissions studies - DIP11 DI (SPAdes)... | ecosystem: Environmental > Aquatic >... | reverse complement strand
CAGCGCCGCGATCGCGGTGGTCTGGCCGGTGGTGGCGACGTAGTAACCCAGCGGCGCGGGGATTTGCGCGATCGCGCCATTCCCCGCCGCGTAATAGCCGATCTGCGCGATATCGCACGCGGTGGCGCCAATCGACGATTGATAGCGCCCCGGCGTGCATGCGGTCGGCGCGGTGGCCGCAATCGTGTTGACGTACGAGCCTGCAGGCGACGGCGTACAGGCGCTGGCACCGGTCGACGAGGCGTAGGTGCCGACGCTGCAGGAAGCGCTGGCGGTCGCCCCCGTCACGCCCACGAATTGGCCCGGCGAGGCTGGAACCGGCGCGCTGGCGGCGGAGGCCGCGACGTAGAAGCCCAACGGCGCCGGCGTCTGGCCGGTAGCGGCCGGTCCCGCGGCGAAGTAGCCGGCCTGCGCGATCGCGCAGACCGTCGCCGCCGTCGCCGACGCATAGCGGCCCGGCGGGCAAGGGACCGGCGCGGTCGCGGCGGCGGTATCGATGAAGTGGCCGAGCAGGGAGGGCGACTGCGCGGTCGCCGCGGTGATGCCGACGTAGTAGCCGATCGTGGCCGGGACCTGCGCGGTCGCGCCGAAGCCGGCGACGTAATGGCCCAGGCTGGCCGCGACGCAAGTGGCGCCGTTGTCCCAGTAGCCCGGCAGGCAACTGCCGCCCGCGACGACCGGCGCCGAAAATACCGAAAGCACGGCGAGCGCCAGCGGATGGCGCGCGCGCCTGGCCAAACATCCCGCCGGCATGGTTTTCCCCTGTATGCCGTTGCAAACTGCGTGAATCCACCGCGCCGTCGACCCGCATGCCGATTGAATCGCCGAACGCCGTGCCTGCGGAACCGATGATAGCAGCGGTGGCGGCGCACCGCGCCGGCGACGCCGGGCTGGCCGAACGGCTCTACCGGGAGCGCCTGGCGGCCGAACCGGCCGATGTGGTGGCGCGTTTCAACCTCGGGACCCTGCTGCTGGCGCGGGGCGAAGTGGCCGAATCCGCGCGCCTGATCGCCCGCGCCCTGGGCGAAGTACCGCAGCACCCCCTGCGCGCCGAAACCGTGCGCGCCCTGGGCCTGGCCCTGTTCCGCGCCAACCACTGGGAGATCGCGCGGCCGTGGCTGGAGGAAGCCCGGCTGGCTGCGCCCGCCGATGCGGAACTCGACCTGGCCTGGACGCGGGCACGCGCGCCGGCGTGGCTGGAACCCGAGGTGTACGACCCGCTGTTGGGCGAAACCCTGCGCCGCGGTGCGCCGCGCGAGGCCGGCAGCTACGTCTACACGATCGACATCGTGGGCACCTGCAACCTGCGCTGTCCTTCATGCCCGGTCGGCAACCTGGCCGACAGCGCGCGTGCGCGCGGCTTCATGGAGTACGCGCTGTTCGAGCGCATCGTCGACAAGCTGCAGCGCGAGAGCCCGGCGCAAGTGCCCGAGGTCTGGCTGTTCAACTGGGGCGAGCCGCTGTTGCATCCCGCAGCAGCGCGCTTCCTGCGCTTGTTGCGCGCGCGCGGCCTGCCGGCCCACCTCTCGACCAACCTCAACATCCGCCATGGCCTCGACGAGGTCGTGGCCGCGGCGCCGGCGACGCTCAAGGTCTCGATCTCGGGATTCTCCGCGGCGACCTATGCCGACACCCACCGCCGCGGCCATCTCGAACTGGTGGTGGCGAACCTGCACGCGCTGCGCGCGGCCCTGGACCGCCATCGCGTGGCGACCCGCGTGTGGGTCGGCCAGCACGTCTATCGCGGCAACCAGCACGAGGTCGAGCCGCTCGCCGCGCTGTGCCGCGAACTCGGCTTCGAGCACCAGCCGATCGCCGCGTTCTACCAGCCGCTGGAGAAGCTGATCCGCATCGCTGAAGGCGAGGTGCTGCACGAGCCGGTGCTGGACCAGCTGCTCGAGCACCCCGCCTCGTACCTGCCCCGATTCGCCGCCACCCGCGACCGCCACTACGACTGCGAGCTGCGCTCGAACCAGACCGTGATCAACCACGACGGCACGGTCGCCCTGTGCTGCTCGGTGTACGAGCCGCACAACCAGCTCGGCCTCGCCTTCGTCGATGCGCCGCGCGCGCTCATCGAGCAACGCAAGTACGCGCATCCGACCTGCGCGACCTGCCAGCGCCTCGGCCTGGCCTATGCGCCGATGCGGCTGGCGCCATCCACCGCCGACGCCTCGGCGTAGAGTTTCTCCAGCGCACGCGCCAGCGCGGCCGGATCGCCGATCGCGCTGCGCGCGACCCGCTCGCGCAGGCCCGCCCGCAGTGACGCGAGCGCCGGCGGATCGGCGGCGAGGCCGGCCGCGATCGCGACGTACTCGCGCACGCTGCGCGCCACCAGCCGCTCCAGCCCGATCGCGCCCAGCATCGCCGCGCTCTGGCGCGACACCGGGCGCTCCTGCGCCAGGGTCACGACCGGAACGCCCTGGGTCAGCGCCTCGAGGCTGGTCATGCCGCCCGGGAACGGGAAGGGATCGAGCGCGATGTCGACCTCGCCATAGCGCGCCAGCAGGGTCGGGTGGTCGCTGGCGCCGAGCAGGAACAGGCGCGCGGGATCGACCCCGAGCCGCGCCATCCGCGCCGCCAGGGTCTGGCGCAGCGCGACGTCGGCCAGCGTCTTCCATTGCAGCATCAGGCGCGAGCCCGGCACCGCGCGCAGCAGGTCGGCCCAGCACGCCAGCACCTCGGGATTGAGCTTGGCGGTGTTGTTGAAGCTGCCGAAGGTGACGACGCCGTTGCGCGTCGCCGGCAAGGACGCGACCCCCGGCGCATACGGCAACGGCCGATAGCGGAACTGGGTGCTGGCGATCGCCACCAGTGGCTCGGCCAGGAACGCCGCTGCGCCGGCGCCGAGCTGGTCGCCGCCCATCACCAGGCCATCGAGGCCGGGCACGCCGACGCCGGCGAACCAGCCCAGGAACACGTAGTGGCGCCGCGCCGGCAGTCGCGCCAGCGCACCCAGGCGGTTGTGCGCGGTGTGGCCGCCGAGGTCGACCAGCACGTCGATCCCATCGCTGCGGATCCGCTGCGCCAATGCGGCATCGTCCTGCATCACGGCCTCGTGCCAGCGCGGCAGGCGTGCGCGCAACTCGGCTGTCAGCCAGTCCGGGCGCGGGGTCGCGGCGTAGATGGCGACCTCGACCCGGTCCGGATCGTGAGCGGGCAGCACGTCGCGGAGCAGGAACCCGACCGGATGCGAGCGCAGGTCCGGTGACAGGTAACCGATGCGCAGGCGACCGGGCAACCGCGGTCCCGGTGGCGCCAGCGGCGCGATGCCGGCCCGTTGCAGCGTGCCGGCATAGTCGCGCGCGATCCCGCGCAATGCCTCGCTACCGAGACCCTCGTGGTACTGCGCGATCAACTGGCGATTGCTCGCCAGGTCGAGCCGCTCCGGCGCGAGCGCGCAGGCCCGCGCGATGGCGTCGGTCGCGGCCGCATTCTGGGCCTGGTCGCTCAGCGCCAGCGCGAGGTTGCACCAGGCCTCGGGGCTGTCGGGCCCGCGGCGCGTCGCTTCAAGCAGGGTGCCGGTCGCCAGCGCCGCCTCGCCGAGTTCGCGCGCTGCCGCGCCGATCGCCACCAGCGCCTCGGCCGATTCCGGCGCGCAGGCGCTGGCGCGCTGCGCATCGCCCAGCGCAGCCCGCGCATCGCCGCCGACCAGCAGCGCCGCCGAGCGGTTGATCCAGGCCCCGGCCATCGCCGGTTCCAGCGCGACCGCGCGTTCGGCCGCGGCGAAGGCCGCCGCAACATCGGCACCGCGCAGCGCGACGTAGGACAGGTTGCTCCAGGCCTGCGCGTCGCCCGGCTCGCGTGCCAGGAGCGCATCGAGTTCCTGGCGGATGCGGCGCCAGTCCCTCATGGCGCCGCACCCGCGGCGACCCCGGGGTGCCGCGAACAGCTGGCGACGGCGGTGGCGGCTGGCATCGGCGCGCATTGTGCGTCGCCGTGCACGTCCGGTCACGTGTCCACGGACCCGCGACGCCGGCTGGACCCGCGCGACCTGGCAACAGCAACCCGGTTAGGGCCTAAGATGGCCGCAAATTCTCAATGATTTCCGCCCACGCCATGCTCGAACTGGTGATCGAACACACGCGCGGCCCCTTGAGCGGGCGCAGCACGCGCTTTCCGGCCGACAAGCTGCGGGTCACGGTCGGCCGCGACCTGCGCTGCGATATCGCCTATCCCGAGACCACGCTCGAGGTCGGTATCGAGCACCTGGACCTGCTGCGCGATGCCGGGCATTACGAGGTCCGGGTCAACTCCGCCGACCTGGTGCTGGTCAACGGCCAGCGCGCAAGCGACGGCTGGGAATTGGCCGAAGGCGACGAACTCGTGCTGGGCAACGAACGCGGCCCGGCGCTGCGCGTGCGCTACGAGAACCGCCGCGAAGCCGGCCGCCCCGGCGCCGGCGGCGCGCGCATGGCCGACGACGCACGGCGCCTGCATGGCCTGCATCGGCGCCAGCAGCTGCTGGTCGGCGCGCTGATCGGCCTCGGGGCACTCGCCGGCTGGGGCTTCGTGCGCGCATGGAATGCCGAGCACGAGTTGCGCACGCAGGTCGAGGCGGCGCAGTCGGCGGCGGACTTCGCCGCGAGTTCGAACCCCGAGAGCGCCTCGTTCGCGGGCGCCATCGCTGGCGCCATGCCGTCGGTTTACCTGGTCCTCTCGAAGAAGGACGAGGTCGGCGAAGCACCGCTGGGCACCGCGTGGGTGGTCGCGCCCGGCGCCCTGGCGACCAACGCCCACGTCGCCGAAGTGTTCGACGAACTGGCCGGTAGCGACGATGCCGAACGCCGCCTGGTGGTGCGCTCCGCGCGGGAGCCGCACGCCGAGTTCGAGATCATCGCAGTCGAATTGCATCCAGCCTACCGGCCCTTCGCCGAAGTCTGGGAGGAGTACGCACCGACCCTGATCGACGATCGCGGCCAGGCCCGCCAGATGGACCTGATCCCGGGCTACGACGTCGCGCTGATGCGGGTCGCCGCCGACGCCGACCTCGGGCCGGCCTTGCCGCGGGCCGCAGAAACGGTGCTGACGGCGCTCGGCCCCGGCGACCCGATCGCCTATGTCGGTTTCCCGACCGAGAACCTGGTCGACTGGGACTACACCCGGCCCAATCCCACCAGCCAGGTCGCCAACGTGGTGGCGCTCGCGACCTTCACCCGGACCAAGCCGATCGGCGAACCGGGATACCTGCTGGAGCATTCGCTGCCAGTGACCGGCGGCGCCAGCGGCAGCCCGATCTTCGACGCGCGCGGCCGGGTGGTGGCGATCCTGTCGGCGCAGAATGCGGTCGACGTGCCCTTCGCCGGACGCGCGCCGAGCGCTGCGCTGGTCAACTACGCCCAGCGCGTCGACGTGCTCGATGCGCTGCTCGACGGCAGCGCGGTGCCGCTGGACGCGCTGCGCGCGAGCTGGAAGCGCGACCTCGCGCGTTATTCGAGTCGCGAGAAGGCGACCGCGCGCATCGTGCGCGGCAACCTGGCGCAGTGGCTGGGCGAATACGGCGGCAGCGATCCCAGCAAGCTGATCGCGACCAGCGACGCGATCGGCGCCGACGACCGCACCGAGGACGTGCCCGGCAAGCGCTACACGGTCGATGGCAAGCCGGGCCACTACCTCGCGGTGGCGGTGAGCCAGGCCGGGCGCGACATCGACGCCACGGTGCTGGCCTTCCAGGGCGGCGACACCGTCGAGATCGGCAAGGACGACCGCACCGACCACTACCCGATGGTGGCCTTCGACCTCGAGCAGTCGCGCCCGCTCGCGATCGACGTGTTCGACGCCAGCTTCGAGCCCACCCCCCGGCGTCCTACGTCCGGCTACGACCTGACGCTCTACTACTTGCCGCCTGCGACCGGGGACTGACACCGGGACTGCGGTCGCCGGAGTATCATCGCCATCGCGGCGCGACCCTTGGCACCGGAACGCGCGGGCAGCATTGACCCAGGTCAAACCGGTCCGCATGGCGGACAGGCACACTTCGCCCGCGGACGCAGCGGGCGACCGGAGGATCCATGGCCGAGGCAGCGAGCTACTACAACGACAAGGTCGTGCGGCAATTCGCCGTGATGACCGTGGTCTGGGGCATCGTGGGCATGCTGGTGGGAGTGATCATCGCCGCCCAGCTTTACTGGCCCGCGCTGAGCTTCGACCTGCCGTGGCTGAGCTACGGCCGCCTGCGCCCGCTGCACACCAATGCGGTGATCTTCGCCTTCGGCGGCAGCGGCCTGTTCGCCACCAGCTACTACATCGTGCAGCGCACCTGCCACGCCGGGCTGTTCCTGCCCCGGCTGGCGGCGTTCACCTTCTGGGGCTGGCAGGCGGTGATCGTGCTGGCCGCGATCACGCTGCCGCTGGGCATCACCCAGGGCAAGGAATACGCCGAGCTGGAATGGCCGATCGACATCCTGATCACGCTGGTCTGGGTCGCCTATGCGGTGGTGTTCTTCGGCACCGTGGCCAAGCGCCAGGTCAAGCACATCTACGTGGCCAACTGGTTCTTCGCCGCCTACATCATCACCATCGCGCTGCTCCACATCTTCAACAACCTCGCGCTGCCGGTGACGATGTCGAAGTCCTACCAGATCTACACCGGCGCGGTCGACGCGATGGTGCAGTGGTGGTACGGGCACAACGCGGTGGGCTTCTTCCTGACCACGGCCTTCCTCGGGATGATGTACTACTTCATTCCCAAGCAGGCCGAGCGGCCGATCTACTCGTACCGGCTTTCGGTGGTGCATTTCTGGGCCCTGATCTCGATCTACATGTGGGCCGGCCCGCACCACCTGCTCTACACCGCGCTGCCGGACTGGGCGCAGTCGCTGGGCATGGTGTTCTCGCTGATCCTGCTCGCGCCGTCCTGGGGCGGCATGATCAACGGCATCATGACCCTGTCCGGCGCGTGGGAGAAACTGCGCACCGACCCGATCATCAAGTTCCTGATCGTCTCGCTGTCGTTCTACGGCATGAGCACCTTCGAGGGACCGATGATGTCGATCAAGACGGTCAACTCGCTCAGCCATTACACCGACTGGACCATCGGCCACGTGCACTCGGGGGCGCTGGGCTGGGTGGCGATGATCACCATCGGCTCGCTGTACTCGCTGATGCCGCGCGTGCTCGGCCTCAAGGCCATGTACTCGACCCGGCTGATCGAGACCCACTTCTGGGTCCACACCATCGGCGTGGTGTTCTACATCTCCTCGATGTGGATCGCCGGCGTGATGCAGGGGCTGATGTGGCGCGCGACCAACGACGACGGCACGCTCACCTACACTTTCGTCGAATCGCTGAGCGCGACCTATCCGTATTACCTGGTGCGGCTGCTGGGCGGCCTGCTGGTGCTGGCGGGCATGTTCATCATGGCCTGGAACACGGCCCGCACCTTCGGCCTCGCGCGCGGCGACAACCTGGTCGCCGTGCCGCGTCCGGCGCACGCCTGAGGCAAGGACTCCGTGGCCGCCCGCGCGAGCGGGCCGGCCAGGACAAGCAGCAGCAATCGATGGAGCGGTGACGATGAGCCACGACAAGATCGAAAAGAACATCGGCCTGATGGGCGTGCTGGTCGCACTGGTGGTTTCGGTGGGCGGCCTGGTGCAGATCGTCCCGCTGATGTTCCAGGCCCAGGTGGTGGAACCCTTGCCGGGGGTGGTGCCGTACCCGGCGCTGCAACTGGCCGGCCGCGACGTCTACGTGCGGGAGGGCTGCTACAACTGTCATTCGCAGATGGTGCGCACGCTGCGCTTCGAGACCGAGCGCTATGGGCACTATTCGCTGGCCGGCGAGTCGGTCTACGACCGGCCGTTCCAGTGGGGCAGCAAGCGCACCGGGCCGGACCTGGCCCGCGTGGGTGGCCGCTACAGCGACGACTGGCAACGAGTCCACCTGATCAACCCGCGCGACCTCGTGCCCGAGTCCAACATGCCCTCGTTCCCATGGCTGGTCGATGCGCAGGTCGATCCGGCGCTGGTCGAGGCCAAGATCCGGGCGCTGCGCAAGCTCGGCGATCCGTACACCGATGCCGACCTGGCAGGTGCCCGCGACGCGGTCGCCGGCAAGTCGGAACTCGACGCACTGGTGGCGTACCTGCAGGGACTCGGCCTGCATGCGCCGCGCGGCCAGGCAGGCGGCTGATGGACACCGGCAACGTGGCGGGCATCGTGACCGCGATGCTGCTGCTGACCTTCCTGGGCGTAGTCGCGTGGGCGTGGAGCGGCCGGCGCAAGCACGATTTCGACGCAGCGGCGCGCCTGCCGCTGGATAACGGCGAGGACAAGTCACCATGAGCACCGGCTGGTCGATCTACATCACCGTACTGTCCGTCCTCAACATCCTCGGCTGCCTGTGGCTGCTGTGGTGGACCTCGCAGAAGCGCGAGGGCGGGAAACCGTTGAACGAGACCACCGGCCACACCTGGGACGGCGACCTCACCGAATACAACAAGCCGCTGCCGAAGTGGTGGCTGAACCTGTTCTACCTGACGATCATCTTCAGCGTGGGCTACCTGGTGCTCTACCCGGGACTGGGCGCCTTCGCCGGCACCCGCAAGTGGACCAGCGCCGACCAGCTGCGGGCCGACATCGAACAGCACGACGCGCTCCTGGCGCCGATCTTCGCCCGCTTCACCAGCCTGCCGATCGCGGAGCTGGCGAAGGATCCGGAGGCGCTGGCACTGGGCCGTTCGGTGTTCGCCAACAACTGCGCCACCTGCCACGGCTCCGATGCGCGCGGCGCGCGCGGCTACCCCAACCTCACCGACAACGACTGGCTGTGGGGCGGCGATGCCGACGCCATCGTGGCCACCCTCACCAAGGGCCGCGTTGCCGTGATGCCGGCACTGGGCGGCGCGCTCGGCGACGATGGCGTGGCCGCCACCGCCGCGTTCGTGCAGAGCCTCTCGGGCGTGGCTGCCGACCCCGGCCTGGTGCGCGCCGGCGAAATCCATTACCAGACCCTGTGCGTTGCCTGCCACGGGCCCGATGGCAAGGGCAATCCCCTGCTGGGCGCGCCCAACCTCACCGACGACATCTGGTTGTACGGCGGCGACTTCGCCAGCATTGCGGCCTCCATCGCCAACGGCCGCAACGGCCAGATGCCGGCGCAGGAGCCGCTCATCGGCATCGATCGCGCGCGCCTGGCCGCAGCCTGGGTGTATTCGCTGCGCGCTGGCGACCGAGCCGCGGACGGCGCGGGCGGCGGCCGCTAGCCGCGCCCGCACCGCGCAAGCCATGGAGCAGCCGCGAGCCGACGATCCGGGTGCAGTCGACGCCGCACCGCCGCCGCTCCAGCGCTGGGGCGCCGTGCTGTGGCCTTCGTTCTTCGCCGCGGGCGTCGCGACCATGGTGTTCTTTGCCATCGTCGACCCCGAGGACCTGCGCAGCATCACCTGGGTCGACCTGGAACTGAGCCGCGAAGCCGGCTACACCCTCGGTTTCTTCATGTTCTGGGCCTGCACCGCGGCCTCCAGCCTGTTCACCTCGATCCTGCTGCGGCCGCCGCAGCATCGGCGCCGCGCGCCGCCGCAGCGCGGTTGAGCCGCGCGCGCCGCGTCGATGGCCAAGCCCCTGCCCGTCAACGTGGTCTCCGACGACTCGATGTATGCGTCGGCGGGCAAGATCCATCCGCGCGAGATCGACGGGCGCTTCCAGCGCCTGCGCTGGATCGCGGTGGCGTGGCTGCTGGGCATGTACTACGGGTTCCCGTGGCTGCGCTGGAACGGGCGCCAGGCGGTGCTGTTCGACCTGCCGGCGCGCAGGTTCTACGTCTTCGGGCTCGAGTTCTGGCCGCAGGACTTCATCTTCCTCGCCCTGCTGCTGATCATCGCCGGCATCACCCTGTTCTTCGTCACCGCGCTCGCGGGGCGCCTTTGGTGCGGCTACGCCTGTCCGCAGACGGTGTGGACCGAGGTCTTCCTGTGGATGGAGCGCATCACCGAGGGCCGGCGCAACCAGCGCATCAAGCTCGATGCCGGCCCGTGGACGCGGGAGAAGTTCCTGCGCAAGGGCGCCAAGCAGTTCCTGTGGATCGGCTTCGCGCTGTGGACCGGCTTCACCTTCGTCGGCTTCTTCACCCCGATCCACGAACTCGGGCAACGCCTGATCGCGTTCTCGCTCGGCCCCTGGGAGACCTTCTGGGTCCTGTTCTACGGCTTTGCCGCCTACGGCAACGCCGGCTACCTGCGCGAGCAGGTCTGCAAGTACATGTGCCCGTACGCGCGCTTCCAGGGCGCGATGTTCGACCGCAACTCGCTCATCATTTCCTACGATCCGCTGCGCGGCGAACGGCGCGGCGCGCGCAAGCGCGGTACCGACTACCGCGCGCAAGGCCTGGGCGACTGCATCGATTGCCTGGTGTGCGTGCAGGTCTGCCCCACCGGCATCGACATCCGCAATGGCCTGCAGTACGAGTGCATCGCCTGCGGCGCCTGCATCGACGCCTGCGATTCGGTGATGGACAAGGTCGGCTACCCGCGCGGCCTGGTGCGCTACTCGACCGAGAATGCGATCGAGGGCAAGGCCACGCGCATCCTGCGGCCGCGCATCCTGGTCTACGGAACCTTGCTCGGCGTGCTGCTGGCGGCGTGGGGCTGGTCGGTGCTGCACCGCTCGGCCTTCATCGTCGACGTGCTGCGCGACCGCAACGCCCTGTACCGCATGGCCGAGGGCGGCGTGGTCGAGAACACCTACGCCCTCAAGCTGGTCAACAAGGAATCGCGCGCGCATGCGTTCGAGGTCGCGGTTTCGGGCACCGTGCCGGTGGCGTTGGCCGGCGGCCCGCTGCGCCTGGAAGCCGATCCGGAAGCGGTCCTGTCGGTGCCGCTGACCCTGCGCGCCGCGCCAGGGGCGATGCACGGCCATTCGACCGTGCGGATCACGGTGCGCCGGCTCGGCGACGCGCCGGTCGCGATCGAACACGACGTCGGTTTCTTCGGGCCGCCGTGATGGCCGCGCGCAGCTGGCGGCGCGAGCCGATGGTGTGGCTCGTGATCGCGCTTCCGCTCCTGACCGTGGTCGCCGGCCTCGCCACCGCCATGATCGCGGCGCAGGGTCCGCCCGACCGCATGGATGCCAACGTGCGCCGCGTGGCGCAGGTCCAGACCAGCGACCTCGCGCCCGACCTCGCCGCGGCAGCGCGCGGGGTCGCGGGCGAGATCGCGTTCGAACGCCGCGACGGCCGCTTCACCCTGCGCATCGTCGGCGCGCCCGACGCGGACCTGCAACTGTGGCTGCGCCATCCGGGCGACGCGCGCCGCGACCTGCGCGCGACGCCGCTAGCCAGCGGCGACGGCCACTACGTCGCCGCCCTCGGGGCGCTGGGCGCGGGCCCCTGGAACCTGACCCTGAGCGGCGACGACGGCGCATGGCGTGTCACGGGCCGACTGGCGGCGGGCGCGAACCGCGCGACCCTGCTGCCGGCCGTGCGCGCGCGGTAGCCGCGCATGGCGTCGTGCTGGCACTGCGGCGAACCGCTGCCCGCGCGCGGTGTGGTCCGCGCCACGCTGGCCGCTGGCGAACGCGCGTTCTGCTGTGGCGGCTGCGCGGCGGCGGCCGAATGGATCCACGGCGCGGGCTTCGATGCCTTCTATCGCATCGGCACCGGCAGTGGCGCGCGCGTGGCCGCGGCCCAGCCCGATTTCAGCGCCTGGGACGCGCCAGCGTTCCTGGATCGCCACGCGCCGGCGCAGGCGGGCATGCGCGAGATGACGGTCCTGGTCGAGGGCATGCGCTGCCCGGCCTGCGCCTGGCTGATCGAGAAAGTACTGGCGCGCGAGGCCGGCGTGGCGCAGGTGATGGTCGACGTGCCGGGCGCGAGCCTGCACCTGCGCTGGCGCGAGGCGCAGGTGCAACCCTCGCAATGGCTCGCCAGCCTGTCGCGCCTGGGTTACCGCGCGCACCTTCCGGGCGCGGGGCCCGATCCCGTCCTCGAACGCGAGTCGCGGCGCACGGCGCTCAAGCGCCTCGCCGTGGCCGGCCTCGGTGCGATGCAGGCCATGATGACCTCGGAGGCGCTCTACTTCGGGGCCGAGGCCATGGACCCGGCGACGCGCGACTTCTTCCGCTGGATCACCTTCCTGGTCGCGACCCCGGTGGTGTACTACGCGGGCTGGCCGTTCCTGCGCGGCGCCTGGCAGCAACTGCGCTGGCGGCGCCCGGGCATGGACCTGCTGGTCGCGACCTCGGTGCTGCTGGCCTGGGGCGCCAGCACGATCGAGACCCTGCGCGGCGGGCCGCACGTGTACTTCGATGCCGCGGTCATGTTCGTGCTGTTCCTGCTCGCCACGCGCGAGATCGAAGGCGCGGTGCGGCGCCGCACGCTGGCGGCGGCGGCCCTGCTGGCCCGGCGCCAGCCCGCCACCGCGCGGGTGATCGAGGCCGGCGGCGACCGCACGGTCGACGCGGCGTCGCTGGCGCCCGGCGCGCGCGTGCGGGTCGCGTCCGGCGAGGTGCTGCCGGCGGACGGCACGCTCGACAGCGCCGACGGCGCCTTCGACGAATCGCTGCTGAGCGGCGAGTCGCGCCCGATCCTGCGGCATGCCGGCGACCCCGTCCTTGCTGGCAGCCTGTGCAGCGCGGCGGCAATCGAGTTCACGGTGACCCGCGCCGGCCCCGACACCACGCTCGCGCAACTGGCGCGCCTGGCGCTGCGCGCGGGCGCCTCGCGGCCGCGCATCGCCGCGCTCGCAGATCGCGTCGCCGCGGGCTTCGTGCTGGTGATGCTGGGCCTGGCCGCGCTCACCGCGGTCGCGTGGCTCGCGATCGCGCCCGAGCGCGCCCTGCCGGCGGCGCTCGCGGTGCTGGCGGTGTCGTGTCCGTGCGCGCTGGCGCTGGCGGTGCCGGCGGCGCTCGCGGCCGCCAGTGCCGGGCTCGCGCGCGATGGCGTACTGGTGCTGGACGCCGATGCGCTGCCGATGCTGGCGCAATGCGACACCCTGGTGATGGACAAGACCGGGACTCTCACCGAGGGCCGGCGCACGCTGCGACAGGCGCTCGCGGCCGACGGCGGCGACCCCGCGCCGTGGCTCGCGATCGCCGCGGCGCTCGAACGCCACAGCCGGCACCCGATCGCGCGCGCCTTCGACACGATTCCGACCCCGCTCACGGCCGAAGCGGTGGTCGAGCACGCGGGCCGCGGCATCGAAGGTCGCGTCGAAGGCCGCCACTGGCGACTCGGCCTGCCGGCCCACGCAGGCGCTGGTGCGGACGATGGCGACGTGATCGCGCTCGGCGACGGCCAGCGCATCGCCGCCACGTTCGAATTCGCCGACGCAACGCGCCCCGGCGCGCTCGAGGCCTGTCGCCGGCTGCGCGCGGACGGCATGGCGCTGGAGCTGCTGTCCGGCGACGCGCCGGCCGCGGTCGCGGCGCTGGCGCGCGACGCGGGTATCGACAACTGGCGCGCGCGCCAGGATCCAGCGCAGAAGATCGCGCGCGTGCGCGCGCTGCAGGCGGCCGGGCATCGCGTGGCGATGCTGGGCGACGGCATCAACGACGCCGCGGTGCTGGCCGGCGCGGACGTGTCGCTGGCGGTCGCCGAGGGCGCGGCGCTCGCGCTGGCGCACGCCGACGTGGTGCTGCATGGCGGACCGGCGAAGCTGCCCGCGCTGCTGGCGATGGCGCGGGGGACGCGGCGCGTGATGCGCCAGAACCTGGCCTGGGCGCTGGCCTACAACCTGGCGCTGGTGCCGGCGGCAGCGCTGGGCCTGATCCCGCCGTGGCTGGCGGCGCTGGGCATGTCGGTGTCCTCGCTCGCCGTCACCCTCAACGCCTTGCGTCTTGCACGGGTGCCGGCCAGCGCGGGTGTCCGCGCGCCGCGCACGCTGCTTGCCGGGTGGTCGCCATGAGCGCCCTGATCGTGCTGGTGCCGATGAGCGTGCTGCTGCTGGGCATCGCAATCTGGGCCTTCTTCTGGGCCACCGACAGTGGCCAGTTCGACGACCTCGACACGCCGGGCCTCGCCGCCATCGAGGAAGACGCGCCGCCGCAAGCGGACGACCGCGCTGGCGCCAGCGACGCGCCGCGCGATCCGCCATGAACACCCTCGCGCTCGGCGGCGCCCTGGTCGCCGGGATCGCCGCCACCGGGCATTGCCTGGCAATGTGCGGCGGCATCTCGGCCGGAATCGCGGTCTCGGCGCGCCCCGGCGCGGGCAACGCGGCGTGGCCGCTGCTGGCCAGCCTGGGGCGCATCACCAGCTATGCGCTGGCCGGCGCGCTGGTCGGCGCCTTCGGCGCGGCGCTGGGGCTGCTGGCCGAGGCGGATCGGCTCAGGTTCGCTGGACAGATGCTCAGCGGGATCACGTTGCTGCTGCTGGGCTTGCGCCAGTTCGGTCTGCGCCTCGGCCTGGGACCGCTCGATCGCATCGGCGCGGCGGTGTGGCGCCGGCTGGCTCCGCTCACGCGCCGGCTGTTGCCGGCACGGACACCGTGGCAGGCCTTCGCGGCCGGCATGCTCTGGGGTTGGCTGCCGTGCGGCATGTCGTACGGAATGCTCGCGCTCGCCGCGACCACGCTCGAACCGCTGTCCGGCGCGGCGGTGATGGTGGCGTTCGGGCTCGGCACCCTGCCGTCGATGATGGCCGCCGGCAGCAGCGCGCGCCTGCTGGCTGCGTTGCCGGATCGCGCGCTGCTGCGGCGCCTGGGCGCGATCGTGCTGGTGCTGGCGGGGCTGGCGGCGTTGTCGCAGCCGTGGTGGGGCGGAGGGCACGCGCACCACCATGGGCATGGCGCCGGTGGACTGGTGGGTCGTGCAGGATTCGAACCTGCGACCAACTGGTTAAAAGCCAGCTGCTCTACCGGCTGAGCTAACGACCCGTGCGCGGCCGCGCAGTGTAGGCAATGTCCCAAAGGCGGACAAGCGCGCACGTCGAGGCGGCACGCAGGTTCACCGATAGCGCGTGGGGTCGGCGACGCCCGCCTCGGCGAATCCCTGCGCGCGCAGCCGGCAGGCATCGCAGCGGCCGCACGCACGCCCTTGCGGATCGGCCTGGTAGCAGGACACGGTGGCGGAGAAATCGATCCCGAGACGCAATCCCTCGCGCACGATCCGCGCCTTGCCCATCGCGATCAACGGCGCCTCGATGGTGAAGCCCGCACCCTCGGTACCAGCGCGGGTGGCGAGGTTGGCGGTGCGCTCGAAGGCGGCGATGAATTCAGGGCGGCAATCCGGGTAGCCTGAATAGTCCACCGCATTGACGCCGCACCAGATCTCGCGCGCGCCCAGCACCTCGGCGTAACCCAGCGCCAGCGACAGCATGATCGTGTTGCGCGCCGGCACGTAGGTCACCGGGATGCCGCCGGTCGGCGCCTCGGGCACCGCGATGTCGGCCGTGAGCGCGGATCCGCCGAAGGCCCGCAGGTCGAGGTCGAGGACCCGGTGCCGGCCCGGCCCCAGGGTATGGGCCAGCCGCGCCGCCGCGTCGAGTTCGCTCGAATGGCGTTGGCCGTAGCGCACGCTCAGCGCATGGCAGTCGCGTCCGCGCTCGCGCGCCAGCGCCAGCGTCACCGCCGAATCCATCCCGCCCGAGAGCAGGACCACCGCGCCTGTGGTCATTGTCGTTCCTCGAATCGTTCCGCAAGTTCCACCGAGCCGCGCCTACAGGGAATTTCGTCGGGCGCTCAACGGCCTGGCGCGTCGCCCCACAACAGCTTGTGCAGTTGCACCTGCATCCGCACCGGCAGGCGGTCGGCCACGATCCAGTCGGCCAGCATGCGCGGCTCGAGCTGGCCATGGCTGGGCGAGAGCAGCACGTCGCAGCGGCGATCCAGCGCATGCTCGACGATGCGCTCGCGCGCCCAGTCGTAGTCGGCGCGATCGCACAGCACGAACTTCACCTGGTCGTTGCGACCCAACAGGGCAAGGTTCTCCCAGCGGTTGCGCGCCACCTCGCCGGAGCCCGGAGTCTTGACGTCGACCACCCGGCTCACGCGCGCATCGACTTCGGACACGTCGATCGCGCCGCTGGTCTCGAGCGAGACTTCGTAGCCGGCATCGCACAGGCGCCGCAGCAGCGCGAGGCAGCGCCGCTGGGCGAGCGGCTCGCCGCCAGTCACGCAGACATGGCGCGCGCCCTGCCGGCCCACTTCATCGAGGATCGCGTCCAGCGTCCACCACTGGCCGCCATGGAAGGCATAGGCCGTGTCGCAATACCCGCAACGCAAGGGGCAACCGGTCAGGCGCACGAACACGGTCGGCCGCCCGACATCGCGCGCCTCGCCCTGCAGCGAGCAGAAGATCTCGGTCAGCTTGAGGCGTTGCTCGGCGGCCTCGACAGCGGGCGGCAGGTCAGGGGAGGCGTTCATGCAGGCACGGCGCGAGGCGGGAATCGGGGACCACTCGACCGCGGGGCGCAGCGCAATGCCGCGCGGAATCCAGGCTCAGCGCTGCCCTTCGAGCCGCAGCGCGCGCAACCGACCCTGCGCCAGCCGGGCGGCGGTGGTGTCGGGATAGCGCTCGACGACCTGGCCCAGCACGGTCTCGGCCTGCGGCCAGTCCTTGAGCTCGTAGTGGCTGTAGCCGACCTTGAGCAGCGCATCGGGTGCCTTGGAACTGTCCGGGAACCGGGTCAGCAGGTCGGTGAAGGTTTCCAGCGCAACCTGGTAGTTCTGGGTGACGTAGTACGACTCGCCGAGCCAATAGGTCGCGTTGTCGGCATAGTCGCCATCGGGATACTGCTGCAGGAAGGCGGCGAAACGACGCGCAGATTCGGCATAGCGTCCGTCGAGCAGGGCGCCAAGCGCCTCGTCGTAGGCCGCGCGTTCATCGGCGGGATCGCCGCTGCCGCCGGCTGCGGGCACCGGCGCCACGGGCGAACCGGTCGCGGCCGGCGCATCGGCCTGCGGTGTGGCCGTTACCAGTTCTTCGGGTGCCAGCTGCCCCGGTTCGCCACCGGGGACAACAGCCGGCGCGGGCTCCGTCGCGGACAGGGCCGGCGCCGGCGCGGCGCCGCCTTCCATGCGCGAGAGCCGCGCGTCGAGGTCGACGTAGCGGTCGCGCTGCTGCTTCTTGAGGTTCTCGACTTCGTAGGCCTGCTGCTCGAGCTGGCCCCGCAGGCTCTGCACTTCGGCCTGCAAGGCGTCGAGCCGGTTGAGGAGCTCGACCGTGCTCTGCCCACTGCCCTGCCCCTGCATCTGCTGCTCGAGGCGCGCAACGCGCTCGGACAGGCTGAGCCGGGACTGCGCCGCGGCGGGCGCGGCGAGGAAGGCGACGGCCATCGCGGCCGCCGCCCATCCTGCAAGGCGGGTGGGTGTCGCGGACATCACTTGGCCGTGTAGACGATCTCGACGCGGCGATTCTGCGCCCAGCACGATTCGGTGGACTCGTTGCAGGTCGGACGCTCCTCGCCGTAGCTCACCACCGTGATCTGCGCGCTGCTGGCGCCATTGGCCTGCAGGGCCGCATTGACCGCGTTGCCGCGGCGCTCGCCGAGGCCGAGGTTGTACTCGCGGCTGCCGCGCTCGTCGGCATGGCCCTCGAGGGTCATGCGCGCGGTCGCGTTGTCGTTGAGGTACTTGGCGTGGCAGCCCAGGATCTCCTGCGCCTCGCCGCGGATCTCGGCGCGGTCGAAGTCGAAATACACCACGCGCTGCATCAGGCAGGGCACGCGATCGAGGTCGGTGGCCGCATAGCGGCCGGCGCCGTCGACCGGGGTGGTGTCGACCGGGGCCACGGCGTCGGAAACCGGTGCCGGCTCCTCCTTGACCTTCTTGGCGCACGCGACCATGCCAGTGGCGAGCAGGGCGGCAAGGATGAAACGGGTCGGCTTGTGCATCGGGGCTTCCTCGGGATTTGGGGTTTCAGTCAGTGCCGGTCGGCGGGCCGCGGCCCATCGACCTTCAGGGGATTCAACGCTGGCGGAACGGCGACCAGGCAGGTTCGCGTACATCGCCGTCGGCCAGGACCAGGCGCTGTCGCACCCGTCCGTCGGCGGAGACGGCGAACAGTACGCCACGCGATCCTTCGCGTGCTGCGTACAGGATCATGCTTCCGTTCGGGGCGTAGCTCGGCGATTCGTCGAGGTTGCCCGGCGACAACGCCCGACTTTCACCAAGCGCGCGGTCCAGAACCGCAATACGATACCGGTTTCCGCTGCCCTGCACCATAGCAATGCGCTTGCCGTCGTAGGCCACCGAGGCCTTGGCGTTGTACTCGCCCTCGAAGGAAATCCGCTTGGCGTCGCCGCCAGCCGCCGCCACCTGGTAGATCTGCGGCTTGCCCGAGCGGTCCGAGGTGAACAGCAGGGACTGCCCGTCGGGCATCCACACGGGCTCCGTATCGATGCCGAAGTGGCGCGTGACCTGGGAGTTGCGCCGCGCGCCCAGGTCCATGACGTAGATCTCGGGATTGCCCGACATCGACAAGGTCAAGGCCAGGCGGGTGCCGTCGGGCGAGAAATTCGGCGCGCCGTTGATGCCCTTGTGCGCCGCCAGCACCTCGCGCGAACCGGTCGCGATCTCCTGCACGTAGATCGAGGAGTTGCCGCGCTCGAAGGAGACGTAGGCCAGCTTGCGCCCGTCGGGCGACCACGCCGGCGACAGCAGCGGCTCGCGCGAGCGCACCACGGTCTGCGGGTTGTAGCCGTCGGAATCGGCCACCATCAGCGCGTACTGGATGTTGCGGTTGGTGCCGACCGCGGTCACGTAGGCCATGCGGGTCCAGAACGCGCCGCGCACGCCGATGATCTTCTCGTACAGGAGATCGGCGATCTGGTGCGCCGCGCCGCGCAGTTCGCCCGGCCGGCCGCCCACCGCGAGTCGCAGCAGCGGCGCCTGCCGGGTCACGTCGAACAGTTCGAACTCGATGCGGTAGGCGCCGCCCTCGGCATCCTGCACGCGCCCGACCACGATGAAGTCCTGCTTGAGCACGCGCCAGGTCGCGAACTTGATCTCGTTGCCGCGCACCGGGAACTCGACGATGTCGGGCTTGGGCAGGGCGCGGAACTGGCCGCAGCGGTCGAGGTCGGCCGCGATCACCGCCGCCACGTCGGTGTCTGGCGGCAAGCCCGCGCCTTCGAAGGCGAAGGGCACCACCGCGATCGGCAGCGCCGAGGCATTGCCGTCGACGATGTCGATGCTCAGGCCCTGCGCGCTGGCGGGCCCGCCAGCGGTGGCCAGGAGGAGGAACAGCAGGATCGCGATGGCATAACGTGCATGCGTCGGCATGGATCACCCGTCGTAGCGGAAGTTGAAACTGATTTCGCGTTGGAACACGGACTCGAAACCGCGGTAAGGCAGGGGCTGGGCGCGCAGCACGGCGGCCTCGAGCGAACGCCGGGTCAGCTCGTCGCCATTGCACGGCGCCACCACGCTGGCCGACAGGACCTCGCCACCCGGAATCTGCACGATCTTCACCGTGCAATGCAGCCCCGCCATCGCGGAGTCCGGCCGCAGCCAGTTGCCGGTCACGGCCTGTTGCAGTTCGAAGGCGTAGCGCGCGCGCAGGCTGTCGTCCTCGCCTTCGCTGCCGGCCTGCACCGCGGCTTGCCGGGTCTGCGGGGCGTCCGGCCGCGCGGGCTGCGGGCGGTCGAGGTCCTCGAGCTGCGCGAGGCGCTGCTCCTCGAGCTTGCGCTGGCGCTCGGCCTGCACGCGGCGGCGCCGGATGTCCTCGAGCTGCTGCTGGCGCTGCTGTTCCATGGTCGTCACGCGTTGCTGCTGCTCGAGCAGTTCCTGCTCGCGCTTGCGCCGCTCCTCCTGCTCGCGCTCGGCCTTGGCCTGCTCGATCGCATTGCGGTCGACGCGCTCCTGGTCGCGGGTGTCCTGCGCCCGCGGCGGCGCCGGCGGCTCGGGTCGCAGCGGTTTGATGTCGGGCGGCGGGATGACCGGCTTGGTCGCCTCGGGCCGCGGCTTCGGCGGCTGCGGCTTCTGGACCGGGATCCGCGCCGAGGGCGGCGGCGTGTAGGACACCAGCGTCGCCTCGATGATCGGTCCGGGCACGCTCACCGGGCGCGCGGCCTGGGTCCAGGACAAGCCCAGGAACAGCAGCGCGAAGGCCAGCCCGTGGATGCCCACCGCCAGTCCCAGTCCGCGCAGCTTGTCGCCCAGGCTTTCCATCGCGGCTTCAGCGGCCCTGCGGCAGGTCGGCCGGGGCGCTCATCAGGCCCACGCGCGGCGCGCCGGCCTGCTGCAGCAGGACCATGGCGCCGTAGACCTTGCCGTAGTCGACCCGTTCGTCGCCGCCGATCAGCACCGGCACCTGCGGATTCTGGCGCACGAAGGCCGAGACCTTGGCGATCAGGGTCGCTTCGTCCACGGACTCGCGCTCGGCCTTGCCCAGGGTCAGGAACAGCGCGCCATCCTGGTCGACCGTGACCAGCACCGGATCGGCCTTCTGCTCCAGCGACTTGGCATTGGACTTGGGCAATTCGATGTCGACGCCGAGGTTGAGGAGCGGCGCGGTGACCATGAAGATGATCAGCAGCACCAGCATCACGTCGATGTAGGGAACCACGTTGATCTCGGACATCGCCTTGCGGCGACGGCGCTTGCCCGGCACGTTCATGCCCATGGAACGGCTCCGGCCACCACGCGGGGTTGGGAGTTCCCCTGTGGGAGCGGCTTCAGCCGCGACCAGGGCCTATCGCGCGCAGAGCGCGCTCCTACAGAGCCGGCGTTGCAGGAGCGCGCTCTGCGCGCGATGAGCCGCGTTGTCCTGCCGCACATCGGATCAGGCATGGTCATCGTGGTGCGCCTGGCGCTGCAGGATCTGCGAGAACTCTTCCTGGAAGGTGTCGTAGCGCACGCTCAGGCGGTCGACCTTGTGCGAGTAGCGGTTGTAGGCGATCACGGCCGGGATCGCCGCGAACAGGCCCATCGCGGTCGCGATCAGGGCCTCGGAGATACCCGGCGCGACCATCGCGATGGTGGCCTCGCGCACGCTGGCCAGGCCCTGGAAGGCGATCATGATCCCCCACACCGTGCCGAACAGGCCGACGTAGGGGCTGGTCGAGCCGACCGTGGCGAGGAACTCGAGCTTGTCCTCGAGGCGGTCCATCTCGCGCGTGACCGCGACCCGCATCGCGCGCTGCGCGCCCTCGACCATGAGGGCCGGGTCCATGCTGCGGCGGCTGCGCAGCTTGGCGAACTCGCGGAAGCCGGCCTCGAACACGCTTTCGAGCCCGCTGATCTGCTGCCCGCGCGCCGACAGCTCCTTGAACAGCCCGGCGAGGTCGGTGCCGGCCCAGAAACGCTCTTCGAAGGCCTCGGCCGAGCGGGTCGCGCGGTCGATCACGGCCTTCTTGCGGAAGATGATCATCCAGGAGGCGATCGAGGCCCCCAGCAGCAGGGCCATGACCAGCTTGACCGGGAGGCTCGCGCCGAGGATCAGGCCCAGAAGGTTCAATTCAGCGGTCGGCATCGGGCTTCACTCGGGCAGTAGGTCTTCGGGGATCGGGCGCGGGCGGAACGTGGTGGCGTCGAGCAGGGCCGCGCGCGAGTTCGCGGTCACCAATACGGCATTGTCGGCTGGCCGCAGCAACTGCTGGCTGAACCGCAGGCTGGCGCCGCGCCGCTCGCAGCGGTCGACCGTGGCATGCAGGGCATCGTCCAGGCGCGCCGGGGCGATGAATCGCAGGTCCATCGCCACGATCACGAACTGGAGACCGCGTTCGGCCAGGAGCCGCGACTGGACGACCCCGTGGTGGCGCAGCCACTCGGTGCGAGCACGCTCGAGGAAGCGCAGGTAGTTGGCGTGGTAGACCACGCCGCCGACGTCGGTGTCTTCGTAGTAGACGCGGATGCGCCAATGGAAGGGCGGGGGCGTTGCGGCTTCAGCCATCGCCCGGCGTCCCGGTTTCGAAGAGGTCGGGGCGCACGTCCGCGCGTTTGGGCGGCGCCAGCCCCAGGTGCCGGTAGGCCTTGGCCGAGGCCATGCGCCCGCGCGCGGTGCGGACCAGGAAACCCTGCTGGATCAGGTACGGTTCCAGCACGTCCTCGAGGGTGCCGCGTTCCTCGGACAGGGCGGCGGCCAGCGACTCGACCCCGACCGGCCCACCGTCGAAGTTCTCGATGATGGTCAGGAGCATGCGCCGGTCGAGCGCGTCGAAACCTTCGGGATCGACCTTGAGCATGTCCATGGCGGCGATCGCGGCTTCGCGGGTGATCACGCCGTCGCCGCGGATCTGGGCCCAGTCGCGCACCCGGCGCAACAACCGGTTGGCGATGCGCGGGGTGCCGCGCGCGCGGCGCGCGACTTCCTCGGCGCCCGGCGCGTCGCAGGCGATGTCCATGATCCGGGCCGAGCGGCGCACGATCGCGGCCAGTTCCTCGCGGCTGTAGAACTCCAGGCGCTGCACGATGCCGAAGCGGTCGCGCAGCGGCGAGGTCAGCAGGCCGGCGCGGGTGGTGGCGCCGATCAGGGTGAAGGGCGGCAGGTCGAGCTTGATCGAACGCGCGGCCGGCCCCTCGCCGATCATGATGTCGATCTGGTAGTCCTCGAGCGCGGGATAGAGGACCTCTTCCACCACCGGCGCGAGGCGGTGGATCTCGTCGACGAAGAGCACGTCGCGCGGCTGCAGGTTGGTCAGGAGCGCCGCGAGGTCGCCGGCGCGTTCGAGCACCGGTCCGGAGGTCTGGCGCATGTTCACGCCGAGCTCGTTGGCGATCACGTGCGCCAGCGTGGTCTTGCCCAGGCCCGGCGGCCCGAAGATCAGCACGTGGTCGAGCGCCTCGCCGCGGCGGCGCGCGGCCTCGATGTAGATCGACATCTGCTCGCGCACGGCCTGCTGGCCGAGGTACTCGGCCAGGCGGCGCGGTCGGATGCTGGCGTCGGCCAGCGCATCCTCGCGCGACTCGCCTGCCGCGATCAGCCGCTCGGGTTCGGCCATGGTGCTCAGATCTCCACCTGCGTGCCCAGTTCCACCAGTCGACTGCCGGGGATGCGGAAGAACTCGGTCGCGCTGACGGTATTGCGCGACAGCAAGAGGAAGAGCTTATCGCGCCATGGGGGCATGCCGCCGCGCTTGCGCGCGACCAGGGTCTCGCGGCTGGCGAAGTAGGTGGTGTCGCGCGACACCAGCTCCGCGCCGTCGATCGACAGGGCCTCGAGTGCGCGCGGCACGTCGGGATCCTCCATGAAGCCGAAGCGCACGCTGACCCGCCAGAATCCGTCGCCCGCCGGCCGTACCGTGACGCGTTCGTCCTCGTCGGCGCGCGGCTGCTGCACGGTCTCGACCGTCAGCAGCACGTTGCGCCGGTGCAGGACCTTGTTGTGGCGCAGGTTCTGCAACAGCGCATGCGGCACGCTGCCGCTGTCGGCGGTGAGGAACACCGCCGTGCCCGGAACGCGCGGCAACTGGCGCGCCGCCAGCTCGGCAACCACGCTCTCGATGCGCGGGCTTTCCTTGCGCAGCTCCTCCACCAGCAGCAAGCGTCCGCGACGCCAGGTGCGCATCAGGGTGAAGATCAGGATGCCCAGCGCCAGCGGGAACCAGCCGCCATCGGCGAACTTGACCAGGTTGGCGCCGAGGAACAGCGCATCGATCAGCAGGAACAGCGCGCCCACCGGGACCATGACCCGCAACGACAAGTGCCAGCGGTGACGCGCCACGACCAGCAACAACACGCTGGTGATGAGCATGGTGCCGGCGACGGATACGCCGTAGGCGGCGGCCAGCGCGCTGGAACTGCCAAAGCCGAGCACCAGACCGACCACCACCAGCAACAGCAGGCGGTTGATCATCGGCACGTACACCTGGCCAATGGTGCTTTCCGAGGTGTGCACCACCGCAAGCCGCGGCAGGAACCCGAGTTGCATGCCGTGCCGCGCCACCGAGAATGCCCCCGAGATCACCGCTTGCGACGCGATCACGGCCGCCGCGGTGGACAGCAGGATCATCGGCACCAGCGCCCACGAAGGCACCAGTTTGTAGAACGGATTGCTGGCAGCGGACGGATTCTCGAGCAGCAGCGCGCCCTGGCCGAAGTAGTTGAGGACCAGGGCCGGGAACACGAACCACAGCCACGCGCGCTGGATCGGCTTGCGGCCGAAGTGGCCCATGTCGGCGGTCAGCGCCTCGGCGCCGGTTACCGCCAGCACCACGGCGCCAAGCACGAAGAATGCGTGGCCACGATGGTGCAATACGAAATCCAGTGCCGACAGCGGATTGACCGCGGCGAGCACGCGCGGCGCGGCCGCGATTCCCAGCACGCCCCACAGCGCCAGGCTGGTGAACCACAGCACCATGACCGGTCCGAACACCTTGCCGACATGCTCGGTTCCCTTGCGCTGGAAGAGGAACAGGCCGACCAGAACGCCGATCGAGATCGGCAGGACGTAGTGCGACAATCCCGGCGCCGCGATCTCGAGGCCCTCCACGGCCGACAGTACCGATATCGCCGGCGTGATCACGCCTTCGCCCAGGAACAGTGCGGCGCCGAAAATGCCGAGAATGCCGATCACGTAGGCGGTCTCCGAGGCCAGCGGCAGGCTGCGCTGGGCCAACGCCATCAAGGCCATGATGCCGCCCTCGCCGCGATTGTCGGCGCGCATCACGATCGACACGTACTTGATGGTCACGATCAGGATCAACGACCAGAACACCATCGACAGGATGCCGAGCACGTTGGCGTCGGTCGCGCGCAGGCCGTACACGGGCCCGAATGCTTCCCTGATGGTGTAGAGCGGGCTGGTACCGATGTCGCCGAATACCACGCCGATGGCGGCGATGATGACGGAGCTGCTGCCCTTGCGCGGTGCATCGCCAGCGGCTGGCGGCATGGTAGTGGTCATCTCAGCGCGGCCTTGAGTGCCTTGCGGATGATGGCCTCGGCATCGTCGGACGCCGCCGCTACCTGCCTGACCAGCCGTGCCGCTTCCTGCGGCTTGTAGCCCAGTGCCTGCAGCGCAACGATGGCCTCGGTCGCCGGATCCTTCGGCACCGCGGCCGACCCGCCCAGTCCAGCGCCGATCCCGCCACCCAGGCCATCGACCCGGTCGCGCAACTCGACCACGATACGTTCGGCGGTCTTCTTGCCGATGCCCGGCACCCGGGTCAGCGCGGCGATGTCGCTGGTCTGCACCAGGCGCGAGAACTCGTCCACGCTCACGCCCGAGAGGATCGACAGCGCGGTCTTGGCCCCGATGCCGCTGACCTTGAGCAGGGCGCGGAACAACAGGCGCTCGGCCTCGCGGTGGAAACCGTACAGCGCGACGCTGTCTTCCTTGGCCGCGTAATGCGTGCACAGCACGACTTCGCCGCCGACCGGCGGCAGCTCGTAGAACGTGGACATCGGCGCTTCGAGCTCGTAGCCCACGCCATGCACGTCGAGCGTGAGCCACGGCGGCTGCTTCGAGACCAGGGTGCCCTTGAGGCGACCGATCATGGCGATCTCAGCGTCGTCGCCACGCGGCGGCGGCGATGCCCACGCGCGCCACCATCGCGCGGGTGTGGGCGTGGGTGAGCGCCACCGCGAGCGCGTCGGCGGCGTCGGCCTGCAGTGATTCGCGCAGGTTGAGCAGCACGCAGACCATGTGCTGCACCTGGGCCTTGTCGGCGCCGCCGCTGCCGACCACGGCCTGCTTGATCTCGCTGGGCGCGTATTCCGCCACTTCCAGGCCGCGCGCCACCACGGCGCAGATCGCCGCGCCGCGCGCCTGGCCGAGCTTGAGCGCGGAGTCGGCATTGCGCGACATGAACACGCGCTCGATCGCGATCTCCTGCGGCTGCCACTGCGCGATGATCTCGCCCAGGGCCTCGAAGATGCGGCGCAGGCGCTGCGGGAACGCACCCTCGCCACCGACCTCGAGCGCGGCGTGGAACACGTGCGAGCTGGCGCCCGTGGGGCCGGCGTCGACGATGCCGACGCCGGTACGCACGGACCCGGGATCGATGCCGAGGATGCGGATGCTGCTCACGCGCGCTGCCGGTTTCCCGTTGCACTACCCGCGTTCACTGGTAGGCCTCCGCGGGCAGGTCGGCGTTCGAGTACACGTCCTGCACGTCGTCGATGTCTTCCAGCCAATCGAGCAGGCGGGCCACGCTTTGCGCGGTGTCGCCCTGCACCGCCACGTCGCTGGCGGCGCGCATGGTGACCTCGGCCCGGTCGGCGACGAGGCCGGCCCCGGCCAGCGCATCCTTGACCGCCGCGAACGCGTCGGGAGTGGTCAGCACGTCGATGCTGCCGTCATCGGGATAGCTCACCACGTCCTCGGCGCCGGCCTCGAGCGCGGCTTCCATCACGCGGTCCTCGTTCGCACCGGGCGCGAAGGAGATCACGCCGAGCTTGCGGAACAGGAAGCCGACCGAGCCATCAGTGCCGAGGTTGCCACCGAACTTGCTGAAGGCATGGCGCACGTCGGCCACGGTGCGGGTGCGGTTGTCGGTCAGGCAGTCGACGATCACGGCCACGCCGCCGGGGGCGTAGCCCTCGTAGCGGATCTCGTCGTAGTGCACGCCCTCGAGCTCGCCGGTGGCCTTCTTGATCGCGCGCTCGATGATGTCCTTGGACATGTTGGACGCGAGGCCCTTGTCGATCGCGATGCGCAGGCGCGGATTGGTCGCGGGATCACCGCCGCCGGCGCGTGCCGCGACCCCGATCTCGCGGATCACCTTGGTGAAGACCTTGCCGCGCTTGGAGTCCTGCGCGTTCTTGCGGTGCTGGATGTTCGCCCACTTGGAATGACCGGCCATGGAATGTCGTGCTGGAGGCGGAAAATTCGCGGAATTCTAGCATCCGCGGCGAGCTGGCCCGCGCTTTGGCGTTATTCGAAACGACCCGCGCGCAGGAAGCGCGCGGCCATGCGGCCGACCGCGGGCGAGTAGATCAGGCCGCTGTGCGAGGTCGCGACCAGTGCGTGGTCGGTGAGTCCCGGCAGGCGGGTTTCCTCGACCGCGACCGTGCCGTCGCCCGGACCGCGCAGGCCACCCGCCAGCGCGCCGATGCCGAAGGGCGCGTGGCCGGCGATCGCCCCGACTTCGCGCCGGCCCTGCCACGGCGGCACGCCCTCGCGCAACAGCGAGCCGTTGCGGCCCACCACCCAGGGCGCGATCGGCCAGCCAGCCACGGTGCGCGCGGTGCGACTACCCAGGAGCGGCGAACCCAGGCACACCACCCGGCCGGGCGGCAGCCCGCGCTCGTCGCGCAGCGCCTGCAGCGCGATCAGGCCGCCGAGGCTGTGGCCGACCAGGTGCACGGTGCGGCCGCGCATTGCGGTGACCTCGGCGCGCAGCTCGTCGACCACGGCCTCCGCGCTGCGCGAGAGGCTGGGATAGTCGTGGACCGAGACCTCGAAGCCCTCGCCGCGCAGCAGGCGCGCCAGCGGCGCCAGCACCAGCGAGCGCATCCACAGTCCGTGCAGCAGGATGACGTGGTCGGCCATGGGACCGGAGCGCGGGGTCCGGTTCCGCGACTCAGGCCCTGGCCGGCTTGACCACGCGCACGTGCAGCTCCTGCAATTGCGCCTCCGGCACCACCGATGGCGCCGAGGTCATCAGGCACGCGGCGCTCGCGGTCTTGGGGAACGCGATCACGTCGCGGATCGACTCGGTGCCCACCATCAGCGCCGCGATGCGATCGATGCCGAAGGCGATGCCGCCGTGCGGCGGCGCGCCGTACTTGAGCGCCTCGAGCAGGAAGCCGAACTTGAGCTCGGCCTCTTCCCGCGAGATGCCCAGCAGGTCGAACACCGCGCTCTGCATATCGGGCCGGTGGATGCGGATCGAGCCGCCGCCGATCTCGTTGCCGTTGAGGACCATGTCGTAGCCGCGGCTGACCGCGTTGACCGGGTCGGCGACGAGCTGCGCCACGTCGTCGACCTTGGGCGCGGTGAAGGGGTGGTGCAGCGCCATGTAGCGCCTGGCCGCCGGGTCGTATTCGAACATCGGGAAGTCGACCACCCACAGCGGCTTCCACGCGTTCTCGACCAGGCCGAGGTCGCGCCCGAGCTTGAGGCGCAGCGCGCCCATGAATTCGCTCACGGTCTTGTACGGGCCCGCGCCGAAGAAGATCACGTCGCCGGTGGCGGCGCCCACGGCGGCGAAGATCCCGTCCAGCGCGCGCTGGTCGAGGAACTTCACGATCGGAGAGGTCAGGCCCTCGCGCCCCTTGGCGAGGTCGTCGATACGGATCCAGGCCAGGCCCTTGGCGCCGTAGCGCGCGACGTACGGCGCCAGGTCGTCGAGTTGCTTGCGGGTCAGCTCGCTGCCACCGGGCACGCGCAGCGCGGCGACGCGGCCGCCCGGATCCTGGGCCGGGCCGCTGAAGACCTTGAACTCCACATGGCGCACGTGCTCGGCCACGTCCGTGAGCTCGAGCGCGATGCGCAGGTCGGGCTTGTCCGAACCGTAGCGACTCATCGCCTCGGCGTAGCCCAGGCGCGGGAACGATGCGGCCAGTTCGACCCCGACCACCTCGCGGAACACGTTGCGGATCATGTCCTCGACCGTGTCCTGCACCTCGCGCTCGTCGACGAAGGCGAACTCCATGTCGAGCTGGGTGAACTCGGGTTGGCGGTCGGAGCGCAGGTCCTCGTCGCGGAAGCAGCGCGCGATCTGGTAGTAGCGGTCCATGCCGGCCATCATCAGCAGCTGCTTGAACAGCTGCGGCGACTGCGGCAGGGCGTAGAACTCGCCCGGATGCACGCGCGAGGGCACCAGGTAATCGCGCGCGCCCTCGGGCGTGGCCTTGGTCAGGATCGGGGTCTCGATGTCCTGGAAGGCACGCGCGTCGAGGTAACGGCGGATCGACTGGGTCAGGCGCGTGCGGACGCGCAGCGCCTTCTGCATGTCCGGGCGGCGGATGTCCAGGTACCGGTACTTGAGCCGCGCTTCCTCGCCCGGGGATTCATCGAGCATGAAGGGCAGCGGCGCGGACGCGTTCAGCACCTCGACGGTCGCGGCCAGGACCTCGATCCGGCCGGTGCGCAGTCGCTCGTTGACCTGCGAGCGCGGGCGCGCGCGCACGCTGCCGGCGATGCGCAGGCAATACTCGTAGCGCACCTGCTCGGCGATCGCGAAAGCCGCCTGGTTGTCGGGCTCGATCACGACCTGGACCACGCCCTCGTGGTCGCGCAGGTCGATGAAGATGACGCCGCCGTGGTCGCGCCGGGTGTCGGCCCAGCCGCACAGGGTGACGGACTGCCCGACGAGCGCCTCGTCGACGAGGCCGCAAAGGTGGGTACGCATGCTGGACTCCGGGGTGGCCTGGCACCCGGAACGGGTGCGGCCGGAAAAGGCGATGGCGGCATGCTAGATGCCAGAATGCTGCAGTGCAAACAAGCGCTCCCGGCCTCCGGCATTCCGGCGCCCAAGCGTGCCGATGCCCCTGCAGGAGCGGCTTCAGCCGCGACCGGGGCCCATCGCCCGCAGAGCGGGCTCCTACAAAGCCGGCTCCGTAGGAGCCCGCTCTGCGGGCGATGGGCCTCGGTCGCCCACGGAGTGGGCTCCTACGCGAAGGCCGGGGAGGTCACCGAGACCTGGCCGGTCGCTAGCGGCTTTCGACCCGGAAGTCGGCCTCGCAGCCCTGCGAGACCCAGATCCCGCGGTGGTCGCTGCCCCAGGTGCGGCCTTCGATGCACGGGGACTTGGAGATCTGGCGCTCGATGTAGACACCGGAGCGACGCGAATCGGCCTGGCAATAGTTGGGCTCGTAGCCGTGGCTCTTGCAGCGCAGCACCTGGCCACCGGACGAGGGGCGCGAGTCGTGGTTGCCGTAGCCGTAGCCGTTGCCGTTGCCGTTGCCGTAGCCGCCGCCATAGCCCTGGGCGAAATCCGCGGCGCATCCCCGGTCGACCCAGATCGTGTCGCCACGGAAGCCCCAGCTGACGCCCTCGATGCAGTCGGCATTGGAGTGCTGCCGGACCAGCTCCGCGCCGCGCCAGCGGCCGACATGGCACTCGTTGTAGCGGTTGTTGCGGCTCTCGCAACGCACGCCGTCGTAACCGCCTTGCGCGGGGACTGGCGCCGCCCAGGCACACGCCAGCACGAACAACAGGCTCGATATGACCTTGCGCATGACGGCCCCCCTGGGTTGGCTAGCGACGAATCCTGACGGTCACTAGCTTAACGCCGCGCGAAGTCCGCATTCGCCGTGTCGGGGCGGCATCAGCCACGACCGGGGCCTATCGCGCGCAGAGCGCGCTACTACAGAGCCGGCCTTGTAGGAG
>Ga0209254_10000588_pt1 | contig 30102 bp, 27 predicted proteins | sample FrelakmetDIP11DI_FD_187148 | JGI IMG/M metagenome (GOLD analysis project Ga0209254, IMG submission 187148) | Freshwater lake sediment microbial communities from the University of Notre Dame, USA, for methane emissions studies - DIP11 DI (SPAdes)... | ecosystem: Environmental > Aquatic >... | reverse complement strand
ATCCATTCCCCGTTGAATTTGCGGGCGATGTGCAGGTGGGTACCGGTGCTCGTCCCGCCTTCACAGGATGGGTGCCCGACCGGCGTGTCGAGCTGCACAATTTCACCCTCCTGGATTCGTTCATGGTCGGCAATATGCATGTAAATCAGCACCCAACCTGTCTGCTCCGATCCATCTCCATCCAGGTCAATTGCGACTACGTTGTATTTTGAGCGCGCCACCACGCCTGGTGCGGCAGCCAGCGCCCATACCCGTGACACGGCGCAATCCTTTTCTCCTGTCACGGGCGCCAGGTCCAGCGCGCCGCGCGGGCTGCCCGTCTTCCAGGCTGGATGCGGACCGGCCGTCAGGCTCCAGCGCTCTCCAGGAGAGAAAGGCAGCTCCAAAACAGGTTGGGTAAGGTTGTCAGGGATAAGAGGCTCGCTCTGCTCTGGCCTGGCCCAAGGATCGCCGAACATGCGCTCATACAGCTCCAGGAACCCCCCGGTCCCGTACAGGGCGTTAAACCAGGTATCGTGCCGGTACAGCTTTGAAAAAAGCGACTGCGTTGCCGCCGTCCCGGCGTTCAGCTGCGGGCTCATACGCTCGATGATGCCGTCGGTATATTTCATGTCCACCCGGGTTCCGTCGCGCCAGCCATAATAACCCATGTTCAGGTGAGTCGAGCTCATCACCAGCTCACGGTACAGCCCGGAATAGCCTCCGATATGGAACCCAATCGGGTATTTTGCCTTTTCAGCAGGGTGACCATAAACCCAGCCGGAGCGCTGCTCGATTAATGCCAGCAAAAAGCGCGGGTTCACAGAAGATTCAATCGAGACCCGCTCCACAACTCCCGCTCCAGACAACACTTCTCCCTGGTAAATCTCGCTATAGTCCTTCAGATATCCGCCCGCCTGGTCCACGAAGCTTTGGATGTCAAAATCAATCGTCACAGGGGAGTATACGATCTCGCTATCCGGCAGCAGAACCTGGGGGTACGGTGGATTATGCAGCGAATTAGGGATGCTCAGCCTGGTATTATGTGGGAGGTAGCCCTGGGCAGGCAGCGTCTGGTCTGATCGGATTTGATCCGGACTCACACCGAACCTGGCTGCTACAGCCGGGCTGGTGTCGCCGGGTAAAGTGAAATAGATGTACTGGTCACCTTCCATGACCGGTGCTTGCGGAAAAACTGGTGAAGGATTATCAGCCTCAACAACAGGAGTAACAATAGGTGAATTCACTGCCTCCAAGGTCTGAGTCGCATTGACCAGGGCTGCCAGAGTGCTGCGCAGGTCGTCTGCCGAGACCTCTGTTCTAATTGCCGCTCTGCCCGGCAAATTACACGCCCACATCGCCAAGATGTACGGCATTGCGAGGAAAATCAGGCGGAGATAAGGGAAATTCACTGAAGCACTCTTAATGGAGTTTAATAAATGGCAGGATTCATTATGTTCTTCCTTCCGAGGAAAAACTGCTGGCAGACTTATTGAAGAAGACTGGGTACTGGGACAGGAGCATTCCAGCCAGCATGATCCCGCATCCCAGCAATTGTACCGGATTGAGCTGCTCTCCCAGCAGCCACCAGCCAAACAAGGCGGCGAACACCGCTTCCATGCTGAGCAGGATCGCCGCGTCAGCCGGAGGTGACTGGCGCTGCCCAACAACCTGCAGGGTATAGCCCAGCCCAACAGATACCACGCCGGTATAAATGACTGCCCACCAGGCTCCAGCCACAGGCATGGCATTCCAGGGTTCAAAAAACAGCCCGCAAAACGTGTTGAGCAGCCCACATACAAGGTACTGCCCAACCGCCAGCTGTAACACGTCCAGGCGCTGCACCAGAAATCCGATCAGAATCACGTGGAATGCCCAGAACACGGCGCTTGCCAGCACCAGCAAATCTCCGGGATTAAATCGTATCGCTCCGCCCGTGCTCAGAAGGTATAAACCAAGAGCTGCCATCCCGGCCGCAACCCAGATTGCCGGCGGCTGTCGCTGCCTCCACAGGACTGCCATGAATATCGGGATAAAGACCACATACAAACCGGTAATAAAACCCGCATTTGAAGCGGTAGTAAACACCAGGCCAGCCTGCTGCAGTGCGGATCCTCCGAAAAGCAGTAAACCGGCAGCTGCCGTCCCCACCAGGTATTCTTTTCGGCTGTAAGCGGCTGGTGGCTTGCTGCGCCGCGCCCACCAGGCAAAAGGAAAAAGTACGAGGGCAGCCAGCAGGAAGCGCAATCCATTGAATAGGAAAACGCCTACCTGTAGAGCCGCAAGACGCTGCGCCACGAAAGCCGATCCCCAGATCAACGAGGTGGTCAGCAGAGCAAGGTCAGCCTTCAGTCGTGCTGGTTTTTTAGATACAGAAGCCGTATGAAAGCTCACTGGTTGCGCCCGTAGATCGACCTGGTCAGATAACTGGATTTCGACAAAGTATCGCTTATCCTGTGAAGTATGTTCTAATTCTACCCGTAGTCTCCATTTTTCATCGATCCTGGTTGGACGTCACCTGGAATACTTACTGAGACAGTGATACTGGCGTCAAAGATCACGTTCAATTCGGTGAATTTGTCACTGGTACTCCTGCCTGCTTAGGTTTAAATTTAAATAGGAATCATCATACTCCGTTCCCCTCTCGTCGAGCCCAGCGTTAAGGAATCTGGAATACAGCAGAACACCAGTTGGTGGAGATTTCTGATTGCAACCACAGAAAATTATCGACGTATATTCAGATGTTACTGGATGGAGATAGGAGACCAGATTCGCAGATTGGTATATAACCTATGAATGTGAATTGCAGCTCCTCCGATTGGATAATGGCAGCCCGGATAACCCGGAATGCCAGCCATCAGACTTACTACACCGTGCGCTTCCTGGTCGACGGCCAACGAAAACCATGTGCCTACCAGGCGTATGCTTACTTCCGCTGGCTGGACGACCACCTCGACAACCAGGTATTAGCTGCCTCCGAGCGGCTTGCATTCATCAGCGCGCAGAAATTATTAATGGAAGAGCTTTATCATGGAAAGAAACCTGCATCCTTCACCCCTGAAGAAAACTTGCTGGTCGAGCTGATCCAGTGCGACACCGATCACAACAGCGGTCTGCGTACCTACATCCGGAGCATGATGGAAGTGATGGCTTTCGATGCCAGTCGACGTGGAAGCTTGATTTCACACCGCGAGCTTTCAAACTACACACGCCTGCTGGCTACTGCAGTCACCGAAGCGCTGCATTATTTCATCGGCAATGATACGCCAGGTCCCTATGATGGGAAGCGCTATTACTGTGCTGCTGCTGCCCATATCACGCACATGCTGCGAGACAGCGCGGAGGACGTGCGTGCGGGTTACTATAACATCCCGGCCAATTACTTACAACGCCATTCGCTCGAGCCTCAGGATATCCATAATACTATCTTCAGACATTGGGTGAGGAACCGGGTTGAGCTGGCACGCCGTTATTTCCAGTTGGGCAGGGAACACCTGTCGCAGGTGCCCAATCTGCGCTGCCGGATCGCGGGGTATGCCTATACCATGCGTTTCGAGCAGGTGCTGGATACGATCGAAAGTGACGGTTTTGTACTGCGCCCGGAATACGAAGACCTGTGCCAGCCGCGTGATATGGCACTGTTGAGCACACGAGCGCTGGTTCAGGCACTTCGTTTTCGCGGACCAGACAAGGGACTTCAAGCCGGGGCGATTCAGTGAGACCGGCTTCCACACTGGTCATCGGCGCCGGCCTGGCCGGCATGGCGGCAGCCATCCACCTGCGAAACAGCGGTTCAAAGGTAACTATCGTTGAGAAGAATGCCGCTCCAGGTGGGCGCTGCGACCGTGTTTCGCAGGGCGGTCACGTTTTTGACGTTGGGCCAACCCTGTTCGTCATGCCCCTGACTTACCAGGCCGAGTTTGCCTCCATGGGGGTCGATCTGCGCGACCGGCTCGATCTGCGGCGGGTCGATCCAACTTATACGCTGGTATTCGATGACGGCAGCCAGCTGGCGCTGACTTCAGACCTCGAGCGCATGCACCTCCAGCTGGAGGTCATCGAGCCAGGCAGCTTCGGTGGTTTCCTGCGATATATCGAAGAAGGACACCGGCATTACCATATCGCGATGCAGCGACTGGTGAACCGCGATTTCCGCACTGCATTCCAGTTCTTCTCTCTGGGTAATCTCCCGCTGGTTCATTCGATTAAACCCTTAGTACCGCATTACAGGCATATGTCTGCTTTTTTTAAGAACCCCCGCCTGAGGGCTGCCTTCAGCTTCCAGGATGTCTACATGGGTCTCAGTCCTTTTATGGCCCCTTCCACTTTCTCGATGATGCCTTACTCCGAGCTGGCACATGGCGTCTGGTATCCCGCAGGCGGCATGTACCGGGTAGCGGAGACGTTGGCGGACCTTGCCAGCCAGAGGGGAGTTGAATTTATATATAACAAAACTGTCGAGCGCATCGACGTTAGGAATGGGTGTGCGCGCGGACTGCACATCGAGGGAGACCGGTTTCTGGAAGCCGACGCAGTGCTGGCTAACGCCGACCTGCCTTACATTTACAAGGACTTACTGCCAGATAAAGCCCGGGCTGAAAAACTGCTGCAGAAACGCTATTCTTGCTCGGTAGTCAGTTTCCTGTGGGGCCTGGACAGGCCCTATCCGGGCCTCCCCCCCCACACGCTTTTCCTGGCAGACGATTACCGCCAAAACTTCGAAAGCATTATCGACGACCTGGACGTGCCTGAAAATCCCAGCCTTTACGTTCATGCCCCTGCCCGCCTCGATCCCTCGATGGCTCCTGCCGGTCAAGACACCCTGATAGCCATCGTTCCGGTCGGGCACCTGGACGAAGAGGGAAATCAAGACTGGGAAGAGCGCCAGGACCGCGCGCGGCTGGCTGTCTTTCGACGGCTTAACCTGCTGGGGATCACCGACTTGCCAGCGCATATCAAATTCGAAATATCGTTTACCCCACTGTTCTGGCGTAACCGTTACAACCTGGTTAAAGGCGCCACCCACGGTTTGAGTCACAATCTGACCCAATTGGGCTATTTTCGCCCGCACAACCGGCACCCCGTTTATAAGAATCTCTTTTTCACCGGCGCCAGCACCCATCCGGGAACAGGTATGCCTACGGCTCTGATTTCAGGCAGGTTGGCTGCCACCCGAATGGTCGATGAGCTGTAGCCTGATCCCTGATTACAATTCCTGACCGTCATGTAATCACCGAGTTCCATTGGCTGTAGCCGGGATCGTTTGTCTGTAGCCGGGATCGATTATCTGTAACCGGGATCGTTTGTCTGTAGCCGGATTTGATTATCTGTAACCGGGATCGATCGTCTGTAACCGAGATCAATCGTCTGTAACCGGGATCGATCGTTTGTAGCCGGGATCGGCGATCCCGGTTACAGGTATTTATTCAACCGGGAGCGGATTATAATACTCCCTGTGAATGAGCCCGTCACTTCCACCCCTGTCACCAGGGAGCTGGACGCCAGAGAAGTACCTTACCGCCTCTTCAGCCACCCGGGTCCAATCCACTCCCTCGAACAGGCTGCCAGGGAGCGTGGGCAGCGCCCAGATCAAGTGGTGCGCAGCCTCCTTTTCCGACTTTCCACGGGCGAATTTGTATTGGTGCTGGCAGCCGGTCCCGCACAGGTCTCCTGGCCTGCCCTGCGGACCTACCTGGGGGTATCGCGCATAACCACCGCCACGAAACAGGAAGTAATAGAACACACCGGATATGAGAGTGGAGCCGTCTCGCCATTCGGTTTGCCAGGCCCGTCCAGTGGCACTTCGAATAGAATTCGCATCCTGGCCGATGAAAGTGTCTTTACGGACCAGGAAGTCTCGATTGGCTCTGGTGTTCGCTTTTCAACCGTAATCCTGCATTCTTCAGCCCTGCGGCAAGTATTAGGAGAGGTTGAAACCGGGAAGTTCCTGGCAGAGACGTGAAAAATAGATCAAATCAGGAAAACACAAATGAGACACCATAAAGTAGCCATGCAGCCGGACAAAAAAATTGCACTGGTTGCCCACGACAACAAAAAGCGCGACCTGGTGGAATGGGCAAAATTCAACCGGGACCTGCTCGCTCATCACAAGGTGTATGCCACCGGTACAACCGGCATCATCCTCGAGCAAGAGCTGGGTTTCGAGATCACACGCCTGCAAAGCGGTCCTTTGGGCGGTGACCAGCAAATTGGCGCCAAGATCGTCGATGAAGAGATCGATTTCTTGATATTCTTTTGGGATCCCCTGGAACCAATGCCGCATGACCCGGATGTAAAAGCATTGCTGCGGATGGCCGTGGTATGGAATATTCCAATTGCCTGCAACCGGTCCTCAGCAGATTTCATGATTTCTTCTCCACTGATGGATGGGGAATATGACCGGCTGGTGCCCGATTATTCAGATTACCGGGCGCGTCCGATCCAGATTATTGAAGAAGCCAGCCTTGAACCTCCTATCATCCCGGATGAACCTTCCATACCTGATGATTCATTAGCAATGGATATCTAAGACAGTGGAGTAGAGCATGTCCAATGAACGCGGCCTGATGGAGAATATCATCTCCCTTTCCAAGCGGCGCGGCTTCATCTTTCAAGCCAGCGAAATCTACGGCGGCATTGGGGGGTTCTGGGACTACGGACCATTGGGCGTGGAGCTGAAACGTAATTTGAAAGAGGCCTGGTGGCGGGATATGGTGCTGGTCCATGATGATACCGTGACTCCACACGGAGCACCATCTGCCTATGCCATGGTCGGGGTGGACACCAGCATTATCCAGAACCCGCAGGTCTGGCGGGTTAGCGGACACTCCGATTTGTTCCAGGATCAGCTGGTGGACTGCCGCACCTGTAAGAGCCGCTTTCGCCTCGACCAGATAAGCTCCAGCGAATGCCCAATGAAACCCAGTAAACATCCGGGCGAACACAGCACCTGCCAGCTAACCGAGCCACGAGAATTCAACCTGATGTTCAAGACCAACGTGGGAGCCCTGGTCGATCCTTCCTCCACCGCCTTCCTGCGCCCGGAGACAGCCCAGGGAATTTTCGTGAATTTTCGCAATGTGCTCGACACCACCCGCGTTAAACTTCCTTTCGGCATCGCTCAGACCGGCAAGAGCTTTCGCAACGAAATTACCCCTCGCTACTACACTTACCGTTCTCGCGAGTTTGAGCAGATGGAGATCGAGTTCTTCTGCCATCCGCACGAATCTCAGCATTGGTACACATACTGGCGCGACCGGCGCTTCAGCTGGTATATCGACCTCGGCCTGACCAGCACCAGGCTGCGCCTGCGTGACCACACACCGGAAGAGCTGAGCCATTACAGCCTCGGCACGGCTGATATCGAATATGCATTTCCTTTTTTGCCGGAAGGAGAATTCGGGGAGTTGGAAGGCATCGCACACCGGGGTGATTTCGACCTTCGCAGCCACATGCAGGGCAAACTGGTACGCACAGCCCAAGGATTGGAAGTCGAGACGGATGCAGAAGGAAAACCGAGGTTTCCTGGAAGCGGCCGTGATCTGAGCTACACCGATGAGAGTAACGGTGAGCGCTTCATCCCGCACGTTGTTGAGCCATCAGCAGGGGTTGATCGGGCGCTACTGGCATTCCTGTGTGAAGCCTACCAGGAAGATGAAATCCCCGATCTTGAAGGAATTCCTCAGACGCGCGTTGTACTGAAATTTCACCCCCGTCTGGCTCCGATCAAGGCTGGTGTCTTTCCCCTGGTCAAGCGCGATGGCATGCCTGAAATCGCCATGGAAATATATCGGGATTTGAAACGCCGCTGGAATGTCTTCTACGATGAACGCGGCTCGGTTGGCCGGCGTTACCGCCGTCAGGACGAATCCGGCACACCTTTTTGTATCACGGTCGACACGCAGACACTGGAAGACCAGACAGTCACTCTACGTGATAGAGACACCACCCACCAGGAGCGGCTGGCAATACACGAGCTGCACATATTCCTGGACGATCACATCCACCGTTAAAAGTGAAATCGAGAATGGCAGATGACTGATGATTGAGCCCAGCTTTGACACTCCCATCGAACGATCACAAACAGACAGCTATAAATGGCGCAAATACGGCCCCGGTGTCATACCCATGTGGATTGCCGACATGGATTTCGCCAGTCCTGAACCTGTTATCCGCGCCCTGCGTGAAAGAGTCGAGCACGGGGTGTTTGGCTACCCGGATGGACTGCATAATTTCAGCGAAGACCTGCCCGACCTGCCATCGGTGATTGTCGACCGCATGGCGGAGCGCTACCAGTGGCAAATCCAACCCCAGGACATCTATCTGCTGCCAGGTGTCATTCCCGGATTGAACATGGCCTGCCTGTCGGCGGGCAGGCCGGCGGATGCCGCTTCTTCTGTGCATGAAAATGCGCGTAGTGCAGGTGTGTTGGTGCAAACGCCAGTCTATCCGCCCATCTTCCAGGCTGCAGAAACAACCAGCAGGCTGCACCAGGAAGCTGCCCTGGAACGAATGCGCGATGGCTCATACCAGGTGGATTGGACAGCCTTTGAAACAGCTATCACAGAACAAACCAGGCTTTTTATCCTGTGCAACCCTCATAATCCGGTCGGGAAAGTCTATCAACAAACGGAATTGGAGCGTATTGCAGAGACCTGTTTGCGACACGACCTGCTCATCTGTTCAGACGAAATCCACTGCGATCTGATCTATCCAGGCTACCGCCACATACCTATTGCCTCCCTGGATGCCGAAATTGCCGGGCGCTCCATCACGCTGATGGCTCCCAGTAAAACCTTCAACCTGCCCGGATTACAGTGTGCCTTCGCCATCATCACCAACCCGGAATTACGCCAGAGTTTCACACGGGTTGGGAATGGCCTGGTATCCTGGGTCGGTCTTATGGGATTGGTTGCTGCTCAAGCTGCATACTGTTGTGGCCAGGAATGGCTGGACCAGCTCATCCCTTACCTGGAACAGAACCGGGATTACCTGGTTGAATACATCAGCCAGGAACTGCCGGGAATCCAGGCGGGAACACCTGCCAGCACTTACCTGGCCTGGCTGGATTGCCGGGGAACCGGATTGGACGGCAGTACGCCGGAGCTGAACCCATACTTTTTCTTCCTTGAAAAAGCAGGGGTAGCGCTTAATGATGGTGAGCATTTTGGGAGAGAAGGCAGGGGATTCGTCCGCCTCAATTTCGCTTGCCCGCGCTCGAGGCTGGAAGAAGCTCTTAACAGGATGAAGAAAGCCTTGTCTAAGCACTCGCCCAACACAATGCTCATGAGACGCTAATAACTTGACGCAAACTGGGGAATGTGCTAGTATCATTGCAATTAACAGCCTTGATCACAAAAAGATTGCTTTTCCGGTCAATCCAAAATGATCGGGTATGCAGGCTTCCAGACCCGAAGGAGATTACCAGATGAAGACTCATCGCATGATTACGATCCTGATTGCGTTGGTGTTGCTAATCGGATCGACAGCCTGTGTAAAGCAGCTACCTGCCCCAGAACAGGCAACGCAGTCATCCTCTGGATTAGAAAGTTCTCCACCTGCTGCCACCGGTGTAATGGACACGATTTTCTTGATCGCGACTCAAACAGCGATGGCCGCGCAGGGCACTCCAGGAGTTTCTACCTTTCCAACACCTGATCCTTCGCTGATTGCGCCTACTCTGCCGCAGCAGACCCCGCTGACTACCGGTATCTCGCAGACTCCGGTCCAATCCACACCTGTTCCATCAGGACCTGCCCCAACTCTTGTCGTCCCCACGAGTTACACGATCCATAAGGGTGAACATCCCTATTGCCTCGGCAGACGCTTTGATATCAATCCAGCCGACATCCTGGCTGCCAACGGCCTCAGCGCTGCCTCTGCTTCCAGCCTCTCGGTTGGCGCAAAGCTGGTTATCCCTCAAAATGGCCGGCCTTTCGGAGGCAATCGTTCGTTGCAGCCACACCCTGCGAGTTACACGGTCAAAAGTAACGACACGATCTATATTGTCGCCTGCTATTTTGGTGATGTGGCTCCGGAAACCATCATTTGGGCAAATAACCTGGTCGATCCTTATAAACTCACCCCTGGACAGATATTGAACATCCCCTGATCGGACTTTGCATCTCTTCCTGGCGAGAATTGGGAATCGATTGCCAATAATAACACCTTCCCCTCCCCAGGACTCTTTGCAAGCCATAGATTAGAATCCCGATTGAGAGCAGCCTGAAGAATCAAAAACGGCAGCTCTCAATTCATTTCAGAAGGATTGCACAATGACATATGAGCTCCTCAACTCCAAGATGATTTATACTGGCAGGGTATTCGACGTACGCAGCGACCTGGTGCAGCTGCCGGGCGGAAGAACCCACCTGTTTGATATCGTGGACCATCGCCCGGCGGTGACGATGATACCTGTAGATGAGGACAGGCGTATTTGTTTTATCCGCCAATACCGTCTTGCTGCAGGAAAAGAACTGATAGAGCTTCCAGCTGGAGTTCTGGAAGTTGGTGAAGAGCCAATTGCTGGCGCACAGCGGGAGATCCGGGAAGAAGTTGGGATGTCAGCAAAGAACCTCATATTAGTCGGCGAGTTTTTCCTGGCACCGGGATATTCAACAGAAAGAATGTACGTTTATCTGGCGGACAACCTCTCGCCTGACCCCCTGCCAAAAGATGAAGATGAAATAATAAGCCTGGAGAAAATCTCGATACCGGAGGCTTACCGCATGGTACGTCTCAATCAAATCGAAGACGCCAAGTCAATTTCAGCTTTATTACTGGCTCTTCCCTATTTCATTAGAAGTGAGGGAATCACACTTTCAGCTTTGGGTTGACCGACCTGCCGAGATCTGGCCGCTCTGGGAAGGTTGGACTCCGCCGGCGGTGTATTTGTGCCCTGCGTCCGGTTTCAGGGCTCAGCAGGGTATTCAGCCAGTTGACAGCCCTACCATCGTATTCACGCATTCCGCATACATCGCAGACCCAGGCTGGAAAATTCGGTACGGTGATCAATTCGCCGTTCAGCCAGGTGAAATAGGTCAGGTACTGTAGCCGCAAGATGCCCGTCTGGCATTCAGGACACATTCCTTGAGTCTGTTTTGGCACTTCCGCCATGTCTGCGCACATAAAATTTTTACCCTTTGTATAAATCCGACTTAATCACCGGCGCTGGCGACCGTTGGGTGTTCGATCAGGCCCCATTGGTCGGGAGGCCAATAAACAAAGACGGCTTCACCAATTATATCTTCGAACGGCACGCTTCCCCAATTATGTGAATCTGAAGAATTATTACGGTTGTCCCCCAGGACAAACACCTCTCCAGCAGGGACAGTCCATTCACCCTGGTAACCAGGTGGAGCAGCGATGTAGTTCTCATTCATCTTTTGTCCGTTGATTGAGACAACCCCCCTGGCTATATTCACCTCATCCCCAGGCAAACCGATCACGCGCTTAATAAATTCCTGGCTTGGATCACGCGGAAAGCGAAACACGATCACATCACCGTGACCCGGATTCCCAAATTTATAAGCCAGGCGATTGACAACCACGAACTCCCCCGACTTAAGTGAAGGCAGCATACTTTCCCCATCCACGCGGATGCGGGCGGAGACCAGGTTTATGCCTAGAAACAACACCGCTGAAAGAACCAGTGTTTCAAGAATATCCAGCAGGAAACGCAGATTCCCAGAACGGCCTTTGCTTAACTGGTCCGGCGCAGCTGGTTCACCTGGCTGGATGTTTTCCGGCGTCCATTGTTCCATAAAAAGATTATAAGACCTCTCTTCAGGAGGAGCAAGGAGAGGGAATATTAATAGATTCCCATAGAATTTCTTCAATGCAAAAAAGAAAACTGGGCTACCGGCGAGGGCGCATTATCAACCGGATAGGCGTGCCGATGAACGGGTACACTGCTCGCAGTTGATTTTCCAGGTAGCGCTGGTAAGTAAAGTGAGCAAGCTGAGGATCGTTCACATACAGCAGGAACGTAGGTGGGTCGCTGCGGACCTGCGTAGAGTAATAAAATTTGAGCTGGCGCCCTGCCAGCGATGGTGCAGGACGATGGTCCTGGGCTTCGTGGAAAACCTTATTCAATTGGGATGTTGGCAGCCGGACCAATCGCTCTTCCTGCACCTGCAGAGCCAGTGGCAGTACTCGTTCAACACGCTGCCCTGTTTTTGCTGAGATAAACAGGAGCGGCACATAATCCATGAAATTGAGCTCTTTACGTATTTGATGGGTGAATTGATCCATCGTATAGGTATCTTTCTCAACCAGGTCCCATTTGTTAATCAACACTACCACGCTTTTCCAGGCATCAAGGATGATACCGGCGATATGTGTATCCTGGGCAGTAATACCCGTGGTGGCATCGATCAGCAACAAAGCCACATCCGATCTTTCAATGGCGCGCAGCGAGCGAAGCACGCTGAATTTTTCAACCCCGGGTTCAATCCTTCCACGCCGGCGGATGCCAGCGGTGTCAATCAGCGTGACTGGAATTCCTTCGTATTCCAAAAAGGAATCCACCGCATCGCGCGTAGTGCCCGGGATCGCACTGACGATCGCGCGTTCTTCACCCAGGAGCTTATTCAGCAGGCTTGATTTTCCAACATTGGGTTTGCCTACGATTGAGATTTTGATCGAATCATCTTCTTCAGCTTCTACGCTGGCTGGAAGAGCTGCTACCAACGCATCCAACAAATCACCCGTACCTAATCCGTGCTGAGCTGAGATCGAGTATGGCTCACCCATTCCCAGCTCATAGAATTCAGTCACCAGCATCTCTCGCTGCTGGCTGTCCACCTTATTGACTACCAGAAGTACAGGAGGCCAGGGCTTACCATCATGCAATTTTTGGCGGCGGCGCAGGATCCTGACAACCTCCTGGTCCGCCGGAGTTACCCCACTCGTTACGTCCAGAATAAGAAGCACGGCATCGGCATCCTGGATGGCGATTTCAGCCTGGTGACGAATCTCGTCGATGAAATCAGCTGAACCAACCGAAAGAGGCTGCTGGTTTGAAGAGCCCCCTGTCCAGGTCGGATCGATGCCTCCTGTGTCAATAATATTAAACAGCACTCCGTTCCATTCAGTTTCTGCCAACAGCCGGTCGCGTGTCGTGCCCGGTACTTGATCCACGACTGCCAGGCGCTCACCAGCCAGGCGATTGAACAGGGTCGATTTACCGACATTTGGACGGCCAACTAAAGCGACCACAGGTTTAGGCATCTTTGTTCCTCATGGCTGCGGTGTCAGAGTAGGCACAGTAGTCGGTAGAGCCGTTGGAAATGCAGTCCCAGTCAAATTGGGTATAGAAGTGGGAGCAATCAGGATTTCGACCTCGATAGTCTCAGGCAGGATCGTCTGAACTCGCACCTCATCCGGAAAACGCACTACTTCCGGCGCGCGCTGGTATACTCCGGGTGGCTGGCCGCTTAAATCAACAACCACTTGAAAATCCTCAGCTGTCAGGCTTTCAAGGATATTAAGTGGGCCTGCCACGATGATATCAACCGTTTCCGGAGAAATCACTGCCGCCAGGTCTGGGGCCAGCCCAATCACTTCCACGGGTACGGTGAGTGTGAGGCTGCCCTCTATCGCCGCGATGCTGACCTGCACCAGCACTCTCTGGTCGCTGACGACTCTCACCCCTTCTGGCAGGTTCAAGCTCACTACTGTCTCATAATAATCCTGCAATCCAGTGAGATCCACCGGCAGGGTTTCTACAAATCCCGGAATGTCCTCGATGAGCTGCGGATTATCAGCGAATAAGGTCACAGTCAAAGGTGAAACAGAGATATTGGTAAGCCTGTAGCCTTCCTGTACCTTACCCGTCGTCACTACTTTTACAACCACGTTTTTGAATCCACCCAACAGGCTGACTGGTTGGGTGATGTGTGCAACTCTGGGTGTCACCGTCACATCAGTGATCACAGTGCGGTTTCCATCCACTGCAATCAATTCAACATCTCGCTCAATCGTATCGATCGCCCCCGTGAGATCTAACCTGGCGATCACCTCCGCCACCTGGGTAACCACCGACTCTGCTCCCGTGACGGTAGAAATTTCGGGCTCAACTACCGCTTCGCCTTGACGGTACCCCAGCGGTGGCTCGCCTTCAATTACCAGCTCAACTGGCATCTCTTTGCTCAGTAAAGGCTCAAGAGACACACTCACTTCTTCTGGATCGACTTCCAGGATACGAATCGGGCTGATATCTACCTGCAGCTGTACATTTACTGTGTGCTCACCAGTTCCCAATCCTGATAAATCTATCCAGGCAGAAACCAGGTCCGGATTTGTATTTAGAGTAGCCCAGATGGATTTTGGAGCACTCAGAGTCAGGCTGACATCATTCTGAAAATCCCCCACCAGCAGTAAGCCTGGGTCCTGGCCGATCACATTAATTGTCACGGGCTCGAAGACACCCTCTTCATTTGGATCAGCGTTGACTACAGCAGATACCCACACGACGAAGGCCATGATCAACGCCAGGAGCAAAGTACCGAAATTCCTGGCTAGCCAGCGGAAGGGAGCCAGGAACATCAGGGAGTCTCCTCGTCTTCACGTGGGCTGGTGGTCAGCCGCCTGGAAAGCGACCCAAATATCCCCCCTGGCAGTGCTGGCCGGAAGAGAGCGCGCAAGATATTCTCCAATCTTACTGCATCCAGCCTGCGGATCATTTTCCCACCATGCACCACTGAAATCCAACCGGTTTCTTCTGAAACAACCACAGCCACACCATCGCTGACTTCTGAGATCCCCAGGGCTGCCCTGTGGCGCAATCCAACCTGCCTTTCTGGAGTGCTCATCAGCACACCGCTGGCGGAGAGAGGCAAAACGCAGGCAGCCGCAACCAGTCGTGACTCAGATATAATCACCGCTCCATCGTGTAAAGGTGTGTTTGGATAGAAAATTTGAAGCAGAAGCTCTGGAGTGACACGTGAATCCATCCTGACACCCGTTTCGGCATAATTATTGAGATGGTCACGACGCTCCAATACGATCAATGCGCCATGCTGCCTGTCAGACAGCCGGGTTGTTGCTGTGACAATTGCGTCAACGGTGTCCTGCAGCTGTCGCGAGACTCTTTCAGAAGGCAGCAGGACTCCAGCACGCCCTAATCTTTCAAGTGCGTGCCGGATTTCCGGGGCAAAAATCACGGGTATGGCAAATAATACGGCCGGTAAGGTGGTTCGCACCAACCAGGAAAATGCTGGCAGCACCTCCAATGAAGTAAGAACTCCCAGGAGTGCTACCAAAACGATGACCCCGCGCAATAGTGTCATCGCCTGTGTGCCTCGCAGTAGGCGTAAGATAACAAAGAATATCGCCGCCACCAGGAATATATCGAGAATGCTCAGCCAGTCCAGTCGTTCAAGGACAAATGCCAGGTTGGCAATCAAATTACTGACAAAATCAGACAAGACACTTATCTCCTGGTCACACTGGCTTCAGAATTCGATCTTCACGCATTTTTTTATAAAGCACAATTACTTCGTCAGGCAGCGACTCTTGGGCTGCCTCCTCCCAGGCACGCACTCCAAGACTCTGAATCGGCCGTGAGGAATAACCCAGGGATGTAAAGAGTTCTTCCCGACCTTGAAATTTCAACGGCAGGAATAGCAGTGATAACTCACAATTCAGCTCCTGTGAGGCATCTTCAGCTTCTTTGAGCAGGAGCGAAAGTGCGTTTTCCGTGGGCAGATTTCCGTCCAGGTACACATCATCGATTTTCATAACGAGGTTCTCAACCTGCCACCCAAGGATGCCGCAGGGTATGCCACCTTTACGCAGAAACAGGTAGGCTTTTTCTCCGAATGCCACCATTACCTGTTCATAGTTCAGCCTGCGTTTGCCGTTGCTCAAACGGTTGATCAGGGCTGCGATTTGCTCTGACTCATCCGGTCTGGCGCGCTGCACGACAAGGTCAGCTTTCAATGCCTCCAAAGAGCGCTCAGTCTTTGATTCGTCAGGAATTGTTTCACGCCAGGCAGCGTTGACCTGCTTCCACATCTCTTCATACGAACCATCATTGCGTATTACTACCTGGGCTGACTTCAGCTTGAGCTCTTGAGAGGGTTGAGAATCTACGCGTTGGGTTGCTTCAGCCTCACTCATGCCTCTTTTATTTACCAACCGAGTGATTTGGATTTCTCTGGAAGAAAAAACCGTCCAGATGGCACTGCATAGCATAGCCAGTCCAGATTCAAGCATCTTTATCGCTTCGATGACGACAACCTGCCGTTGAGTGCGGGAAACCAGTATATTTATTGCCAGGCTAACTTGAGGATGGACAATCCCTTCAAGCTGCTTTAGAGCTAGTGAATCAGCGAACACAATTCGACCCAATCTCGACCGGTCGATTTCGCCATCAGCAGCCAGAACCCATTTACCAAATGTCTCCACCACCGGTTGATAGCCGGGAGAGCCTTTCATGACTACCTGATGTGCCAACGCATCTGCGTCAATCCCATACGCCCCCAGGTGTTCCAGCATCTTCCTTACCGCACTTTTACCGGTGGCAATATTCCCGGTTAATCCAATAACATATTTACCTGGCCAACCGCTCATGCCACCTCCAGGGCCACCTTCGAAGACCACAGACCATTTTAGTCTGAGGAACGTAGAATGTCAAACTATGTGGCGTTTAAGAAATTCCCCCAGAACATGCGGAAGTATGCGAAAGCTCCTGTATTTCCATTATGCAGCGGGTGCAATGCGTCCCACTGGATTATGAAGGATGTCGCCACATCATTAGCGTCCAAAAAGGCACCGTTGTGGAATTCAATTCCTGGACGCAGGCTGCACGTCCAAACTGTTAAAGCTGCATCTACTACACAGTTTTCTGCCAGGTTAGGTTGAGCAATAACGCCTCCGGGTTCAAGCCGGTATAGAGACTCGGTGACTTGCGCACAGGCCTGGAAGGCTGAGGGATCAGCTTCGTCAGGACAATATAAGGATTGAGGCTCCACTGGCTGCAGCCAGACGAATCTCTGTTGGCCGGGGAAGTTTAAAAGGTGAAAAGCTTCATAACCATAGAATGTGGTGTTTGCTCCTTGAAAGCCCTGCCTGTAAATCACTGACAGGCTCTCTTGTGAATCCCAGCCTCCATGAGCAAGTGGAATCATTGGTACATGGCTTTTAATGGCAGTGTTTGCCTGCGCGTAAAAAGGTGCCCGGTTTTCTGCACTTGAATTTGAGCCGTTATGCAGGGCTTCCTCGATATCAGGAAAATGGCTGCCAAAGGTCGCTGGCGACTCCGCACCGAAGTGCGTATCAAGGAAATTCAAAATATCCGGGTAATCAGCACCCCAACCTAATAAAAACAGCCCGGGTATTTGTCCAGAGTCGACTGCCGACAGAAAGGCATCCGATTCCACCACACTGAGCTGCACATCCAATCCCAGGTTCTGCTTCAATTGGCGGCTGATTTCCGCTGCGACCCGGTCAGGCCAGGGCATATAGCCATACGCTTCACCTCGATACATCAGGCTCAGCTGGAATCCCAGCGGGAAACCAGCCTGGCTCAACAGGTCCCGGGCAGCCTGCGGGTCGAAACCATACCAGGATTCACCTTCACAGGCATACGGGATGTTGCAGGGCCCAAAGAATTCCGCCAGCTGGTAGCCGGATGGATAAGCCACCTGCACCAGCTTGTTCCGGTCAATCGCCATTGCCAGGGCACGCCGTACATCCTCTCGATCGAATGGCGGGATGGTATTGTTGATTCCCAGGTATGCGATGTTCAGGGCGGGTCGAATGAGCAAGTTCAAATTATCATAGCTGGAAACTTGCTCGAAATATTCCGGTCCGATGCTGTCCACTCCATCCACCATCCCTGCCATCACCTGCAGCAAGCGCTGTTGGGCAACCGGTTCCCAGCGGAATATGAGCGGAGAGACGCTTGCTTTTGGCTCACCCCAATACCTGTCGAAGCCCTCCAAAACCAGCTCCTGCCCTCGTTTCCACTCAACCATCCGGTACGGTCCAGTGCCGACTGGATTTTCCAGTAACCGGCCTCCTCCACCAGTTTCCTCCAGCCATTCATCAGGTTGGATGGCGAAAGATGGGAAAGCGATTTTTTCCAGGAAAGCCGGGTCGGGAGAACACAAAGTGAACTTGACCGTGAGCTGGTCAACTGCCTCGATGGATCTAAACGATCCGCCGTAATTACAATCCGGAGCACTGAGCGATATCGGTTCAAAAGGAATTTCAACCGCGGTTGGGGTGGGGTTTTCTGAGACTGGAGTGGCTGTCGGGTTACCCAACAGGTTATCTGAGATGCTGCCTGTCGCACTCGGTGAAGCCGGCGGAATGTTATTTGCTTCAACCAGACCGCATCCACTTAACGCCATAAGGAAGAAGATCAGCAAGGTGAAATTATATATCAACAAGCGCATGGGACTCTTTCTTAACCCAATTGAAAATTGGCTGGACGTACCCGCCATTGTCGCATCAAAAACAGGAATTATTCTGCGCCGCGCATCGCCAGGCGCGGATCCAGGGCGTCACGCATCCCATCACCCAGCAAATTAAAGCCGAGGACTGTCAGCATGATCGCCAGCCCGGGGAAAAACACCAGGTGTGGAGCAGTGAAGACCTGGTTGCGCTCAGATCCCAGCATAGTTCCCCACTCTGGCATCGGTGGCTGCGCACCCAATCCCAGGAAGGACAAAGCTGCGGCATCCAGGATTGCGGTAGCTATCCCCAGGGTCCCCTGCACAATCAGCGGGGTCAGCGAGTTTGGGAGGATGCGTCCAAACAGGATGTAGAAAGTCCCACCACCCAGCGAACGGGAAGCCTCCACGAATTCCATTTCCCGCACCGTGAGCACAGTAGACCGCACCACACGGGCGTAAGCTGGGATCGATACAATCGCAATTGCGATCAGAGCATTGATCAATCCCGGACCCAGAATCGACACAATCGCAATGGCCAGGAGCAAACTGGGAAAGGCAAGCAGCACGTCCATGATCCGCATGATCACATTATCAATGGGTCCACCGAGATATCCTGCTATCGATCCCAGGATAGTCCCGATGACAATTGCGAAAGACACGGAAACGATCCCGACCATCAGGCTCAGCCTGGCGCCAAATAAAATCCGGCTGTACTGGTCGCGCACGTTTCCGTCGATCCCCATGATGTGCTGTGGTAAAACCTCGGGACATCCAAACAGGTGGATGCAGGGAGGCTGGCGCACCTTCACCGGCTCAATGCCGATTAAAACCTGGATCGGATCGTACGGCGCAATAAGTGGGGCAAAGACGGCAATGAATAATAGAAATCCCAGGATGCCCATCCCAACCAGGGCCGATTTGCGCTTGAACAACCGGCGCATGGCGGTTTTCCATAGCGTTACACTTTCGGTGGAACGTAGACTCTCTGCTTCCAGCTGGACTACCGGTGATGAATTTGCATTCTTTTCGATTAATGATGTCATGAGCAGCTAGTCCAGTCGGACACGTGGATCCAGGTAAACGTAGGAGATATCCACAATCAAGTTTAGTATAACGAAAAAAATTGCAATTACAACAGTGAATGACTGCACAATGACATAATCCCGGGCAGTGATCGATTCAAATAAAATCCTCCCGACGCCTGAAAGCCCGAAGATCGTCTCAGTGAGCACCGCGCCACCCAAAAATGCCCCCAGGGATAGACCAATAATTGTCACCAAGGGCAGCAACGCATTGCGCAGGGCATGCTTGAGCACGACCGATGTGCGCTTCAAGCCCTTCGCACGCGCTGTACAGACGTAATCCTGCCCCAGGACGTCCAGCATGCTTGAGCGGGTCATGCGCGCAATGATCGCCAGTGGAATCGTGCCGACTGCAATCGCCGGTAATATCATGTGCCTGACGGCATCCTTAAAGATATCCCAGCGCCAGATCAGTATCGAGTTAATTAAATTAAGGCGGCTGATAAATTCCAGCATGGAGTGCAGCATCCCAGTCCCTGCGACTTCCCAGCCCCAAACTTCATAAAAGGCTGGAACAATCATTCCCGGAGAAAGTCGCCCGGAAGGCGGCAACTGGAACGGTGTATCCTTTAATACCAGCGCAAAAAGATAGGCTAACATCAATCCCAACCAAAAGACCGGCATTGAGACGCCGACATTGGCGATCATCATGGTACCTACATCTACGGATGAATTATGCTTTACGGCTGAAATGATTCCCAGCGGTATTCCCAGCAGAACGCTGAAGGCCATCGCAATCAGGCTCAATTCAAGGGTGGTTGGTAGTCGCTCAACCAATATCTCCGTGACAGGTTTACTAAAACGAATAGAAGTACCCAAATCGCCAGAAGCAATCTCTTTAATATAGATTCCGAACTGCACCATGATTGGCCGGTCGAGTCCATGCCGGTGGATAAAGTCGTCACAGACAGCATCAGTAGCTTTCTCTCCCAGGATTGCCCGGCACGGGTCACCTGGAAGCAGGCGTCCGATGGCGAATGTGACAAACAAAATGCCGAATAATGCAGGGAAACTGGAAAGGACGCGCCTGATAATGAATGTGAACATGATGCGAGGATTCCCGGTGAGGGGAGACCCCCCTCACCGAGAACAGGCTAACGAAAATTGGTTATTCAGACGCAGGCGGGTTCAGGAATCCACCCCACAGGCTGGTCCAGTATGTGAAGCCGCCGGTGTTGCCTACGTGCAGCGGGTGGGCAGCATCCCACTGCACCACGTACGACAGTACTACGTCGTTGGCGTCCAGGCTGGAGCCATCGTGGAATTTCACGCCCGAGCGCAGCTTGCAGGTCCACTCGGTCAGGTCGGTATTGGCTTCGCACACCTCAGCCAGCGCTGGTGCAGAAGCAGTACCGTTGATTTCATAATGGTACAGCGCTTCAACCACCTGCTCGCAGGCCCGCAGTGATTCACCATCGGTCTCATCGGCGCAGTACAGCGAGATCGGCTCGGCGTTCTGCATGAAAACGAGGGTATCCTGCTCCGGGATGCCGGAGACATAGAACAGCTCGGAAGTCAGCGGGCTGGCCTGGGGATTCTCCAGGGCTGCCTTGTATGCGGTGCCCGAGCCGCCATGTGCGATCGGCACCATCGGGACGTGCTGCTTGATCAGGTTATTGGCCTGGGCATACAGCGGTTTGCGGACTTCGATATCCGCCAGAGATGCCGCTTCCGTCAGGATATCGGTCAGATCGGTGAACTTCTCGCCGAATTGCGCAGAAGAGCCTGCTCCAAAGTGGTAATCCACGAAGTTGACCATATCCGGGAAGTCCGCACCCCAGCCCAGCAGGTGCAGTCCTTCCAGTTGACCGGAGTCGGAAGCGTCAATGAAGGCGCCTGATTCCATCACCTCGAGCTTGGCATCGATATTCAGGTTCTCCTTCAATTGTGCCTGGATATCCTGGGCAACTTGAGTGACCTGCGGCAGGTAGCCGCGCACCACGTCGCGGTAGTTCAATACGGTTTCGAAGCCATCAGGGAAGCCAGCCTCAGCCAAGAGGGCTTTGCCAGCTGCCGGGTCGAATTCGTACCATTCATCGCCTTCACAACCACCCGGAATGCTGCATGGGGTGAAGTGTGAAGCGACTTCGGATCCTGGCGGGTAGAAGGTATCGACAATTCGCTGGCGGTCGATGCCCATGGCAATCGCCTGGCGCACCTTCTCATTGTCGTAGGGCGGAAAGACATTATTCATCCCCACGTAGAACACATTCAGCGCCTCTCGCCTCATTAGTTGAAGATTCGAGTCTGCTTCAATCTTCGGGAAATCATCCGGGCCGGGGTTGTCGATGCCGTCTACTGTGCCAGATTGCAGCTCGAGCAGACGCTGGGCAGCTTCCGTACTCCAGCGCAGCACGAAAGTCTTTGACTTGGGTGCTTCACCCCAGTAATCCGGGTTGGCTGTAAAGATCACCTCTTCGCCGCGCTTCCATTCGGAGAGCTTGTAAGGGCCAGTTCCGATGGGCTTTTCCAGCAGCGCGCTGCCTTCACCACCGCCGCCAGTGCTCTCCAGGTATTCCGCGGGCTGGATAGCGAAGGGGACAAAGGCGACCTTGGAAAGAAAAGCCGGGTCAGGTCGGCACATGGTGAACTTTACGGTCAATTCATCCAGCGCCTCGATGGACTTCATCAAGCCGCCATATTCGCAGTCCGGAGCGCTGTAGGTCATCGCCTCGAACGGCACCATTGTAGCGGTGGGTGGCACTTCGGTAGCTGCCGGGCCGCAGGCTGCCAGCACTAAGCTGAGCAGCAATACTGCTGCGACCACGAATTCGATTCTTTTGTTTTTCATTCGTTCTCCTCCTTCAAAGGAAATGAAATTTGGTGTTGATCATGGAAAATTAAATATTATGTTCTTCACTGCACCTCCTGTTGTCTCTATGTGAATCCTTTCTGTAAGGTCACCTGACGATAAGTCGGTATATACGCTCTATGCTTTGCCTTACAGCCTGAGGGGATCCGTCCCCTGATTATACGTTAGGTTAAGAAGTTGTCAACCGTGTATGTTGATCAATCATTTTACCTACCGGTCCAGCAACCTGGCTTGTCACCATAAATGACGATATTTGTCCATATTTTTTATGACACCTGACACTGGTACAAATTTTCTTCAAATATATAATCATCAAGAGTCAGATTATTTTTCTACTGCGGGTAATTTACTGATGTACAAGAAGTCGCAGATGGAGGTGGTGCATGTCGGTGCGAGAATGGCAATCGGTTAAATATTGTTACTGCCAGCATGTTGGTCTAAATGTCTCCCTCGAAGCCGAGGTAATCATCCCTTCCGAAATCCTACCAGACCAGCCCGCACGCGTCCTGGGTCACCGCTGCTCGAATGGATTGGAATGCAACCTGGATGGGCGCCCGAGCTGTATCTGGGCTGGGACAAACCCGGCTATCGACCCATTCAAAGAGTGGATTAAGGCGATCTAGCGCCACCGTATAAACACCTTTACTATCGAGAACCTCCCTGGGTTCAGTGTTGCCGATAGGCAAGCCCGCTGGCGTGTAAGACCTCGACACGCCAGCGGGTTGGTTTAAAGGTATCCAGCCTTAAGAAATCACGCCCAGCCGTTTCCCAACATTTTCAAAAGCCTCCAGCCCCTGCTTGAGATCTTCCTGGCTGTGGGAAGCAGAGATCATCACCCGGATGCGGGCTTTTCCACGCGGTACTGTTGGGAAGCCAAGCGCCATGGCGAACACTCCTTCCTTAAACATCTCGCGGCTGAACTCCTGGGCCAGGGGTGCCTCCCCCAACATGACCGGCGTGATCGGAGTCACAGAGTTACCGATGTCGAAGCCAAGAGCGCGCATCTCGGCCTTAAAAAACCCAGTGTTCTCCCACAGGCGCTCAACAAGCTCGGTGGATTCTTCCAACAGGTCGACCGCAGCCAGGCAGGCTGCAACATCGGGTGGGGTCATGGCTGAGGAAAACAGGAAAGGCCTTCCACGCTGCCGCAGCCACTCGACCACCAGCGAATTACCTGCTACCACTCCACCAACCACGCCGAAAGCTTTTGACAGCGTGCCAATTTCGACGTCCACTTTGCCATGCAATCCAAAATGGTCGACAATTCCTCTTCCGCCTTTTCCAACTACCCCTTCGCCATGAGCGTCATCGACCATTAGGACAGCATCAAAGTCCTTCGTGACATCGTAGATCGCATCCAGGGGAGCCAGGTCGCCGTCCATGCTGAACACACCGTCGGTGATCACCAGCAGGCGCGGGTAGCTTGACCGGTTTTCCTCCAGCACGCGCCGTAAATCCTGTGGATCGCAGTGCTTGTAGCGGGTTATCTTTGCCCCCGAAAGGCGGCTTCCATCGATGATACTGGCATGATTCAGCTCATCTGAGATAATGGCGTCGTCTTTGCCCACCATGGCCGGGATGGCAGCCAGGTTAGCAGTGAAACCCGACTGGAACGTGATCGCAGCTTCCACACCCTTGAATTCCGCCAGGCGCTTTTCGAGAGTGAGATGCAGGTCCATTGTTCCGGCAATCGAGCGTACTGCTGCCGGTCCGACCCCATATTTCTTTAATGCAGATTGAGCAGCTTCAACCAGTCGCGGGTGGTTTGCAAGACCCAGGTAATTATTCGAGCAAAAATTCAGCACCCTTTGACCGTCGACCACCAACCAGGCTCCCTGGGCTGAGCCGATTGTCCGGATACGGTTATACAATCCGGCTTCCTTTAAATTATTAAGCTCGGTCTCGATCCATTCCAATTTACCTGACATTTTTCCCTCTCAAGAATTGATGGAATTAATTTGTGGATTTGGGCTTCTGGCGTGGTCTGGGGCTGGATCCGATCAGGTGACTCATGAAACCGCGCTTTTCAACCGGCGCGGCTTGCTCATTTTCCCAATCTCCTGCCAGCCGTTCCTGCTTCCATTTATTTCCGGATCGATAAGCCCGTTCAAGGTATTCCTCCAGGGCTGAGTCGTCCTGTTCAATAATGATATTTCGAACCAGCTGCAGCTCTGCCAGGGAATTGTCCAATACGCGCATTACATTTTCTCGGTTTGATACGATGGAGGTCTTCAAGGACTGAGAACTGTCCAGATGCAAAACCGGCCCGCTGGCGTCGGCGAACGCACGCCCTGCAACCTTACGAGCCTCTCGCCAGCCAGGTTGGTCAACCGTTGCGTTCAGCAAAGCCGCTGCCAGTATCTGAGGCAGGATCATGGTGGAAGTCATCAATCCGTCGATCTCCGCCAGATCCGCAAACATCGGTGTCGAGCCGAGCAGCTTCGTCAGGTCCGCCGCCAGTTTAATGGCATTCGAGTCCGTGCGGGGCGGTGAGGTGATGGCAATCAAACCCTTCTCAAAAAGGTCGGGATGAGCCGCCTGTAGGCCAAAGCTGGCATCGCTCAGATAAGCAGGATTTATCACCGGAGTTAATCCAACGTAATGCCTGCCCGCAGGGAGCAGCTCTTTTGCCCAGTCGGCGACAATCACCTTGAGCGGGGAGGTGTCCATTATTACCGCACCTTCGATTAAATCCTGAGCTATTAAACGCATGGTTTCCGAGATCTGGTCGATGGGCAGGCACAGCAGGACAAGGTTGGCAGTACGGACAGAATTAGGTAAATTTGTGTCTACTCGGTCAACGGCACCTGATTTCTCCACCTGCCGCGCGACTGCGGTAACCTTATCATGCCCAACCCGGGTGACCAGGTCTGTATGTTTGGCTAAGGCCAGCCCCATCGAAGCGCCTATCTGTCCCAATCCGATTATAGTAATCTGAATGGTCACATCAAACCTCAACTTTCTTCGTCTAAAAGCTGCAGCTGGTACAGGAAGTAGTCTTCCCGTGTGCGCAGCTCCGATTCGAAATCTACTTTCGAGACCGGACTGTATGACCCCTGGTGCCGGCGGATCAGATTAACGGTCAATTGAGAGGCTCCAGCCGCAGCCGCCATTTCTGCACCCCAGGCCGGGTGCTGCTCAGCGACCACAAAAATGCGTCTCCAACCCTGCATGTCACCAGAGGTTCCCCATTTCTGGTAGGTTGCAGGGAAAAGACGTTTGGCTAGAACCACAATCGCCCGCTCCCATAGATTTAGCGGTGAGCGACTTTTTCCCACATCGTGAAGCAGCGCCGCCGCCAACAGGTCAGGATCTTTCTTTCCAGAAGTGATTAAGCTTCTGGCAATCTCGAAGCTGTGATTAATTTCTGATGGCTGTAATTCGAGAAATAATACAAGTAATTGTGGCGAAAGAATGGATTGCGCCAGCTCGATCCCGGTTTGATCCGGGACTGCTGTCATCGCCCTCCAGAATTGTCCAGCACGGTAAGCCGCCCTCACCGCTCAGCCTGCCAGGAAACTCATCATGAGCATCAAAGGAGGGCGCAGGATCGCTCCAATGATGTCAATTCCAAAATACGGTAGGACAACCGCAATGACGATCAGGATCATCGGCCCGTAGGGGCGAATACTCTCAAATGTGCTCTGCATGGATGGGGGTAACAGGTAGTCAAGGATTTTTTCTCCATCCAGAGGTGCCAGTGGTATCAGGTTAAACAGCATTAAGACCATGTTTATTGTCACGAATTCGACCAGGATCTTGGATGCACTGGGTAAGAAAGAAGAGCTGGCCGCAAATCCTTCGGCAACGGATGCCAGGCCCAGGCGAAAGGGTATAGCCGCCAGGATAGCCATTAAAAAATTGGAGAATGGACCTGCCAGAGAAACCCACATCAGTGCGGATGAAGAATGTCTCTGTAATGCATAGGGATTCACGGGTACAGGCTTGGCCCAACCAAAACCTGCCACTAACAACAGTAAAGAGCCCATCGGATCCAGGTGCGAGATTGGATTCAATGTCAGCCTACCATTTAAACGCGGGGTGTCGTCCCCAAAGCGAGTTGCCGTCCAGGCGTGAGCAAATTCGTGGACCGTAAAGGCAACCAGTAAAACGATAATGCGTGCGATCAGCGTGGCTGGATCAAGGCTGAACATTAAAATTTTCTCCCGGTTGGCAATTATACCATCGGGTTCAGTGGGCATCCTGGCCTGGTGGAAGCCCCGGTCTGGCGTGTTATAATGCGCCTGTGTTGCAAGAGATAGAGATAGGAAACATGGTTGTGCTGCGCAAGCCGCACCCATGTGGAAGTTATGAATGGAAAATCTACCGGCTGGGGGCGGATATCGGTATCGAATGTTTGCGCTGCGGGCGAAGGGTGATGTTATCCCGCCGAATTCTCGCCCGCCGGGCAAAAAAATTCCAGACCAGCGAGGAAAATGCACCCGGTTCCTGAACCCGCTCGCATCCTTTTCTTATTCTCGGATACGGGTGGAGGGCACCGCTCAGCTGCTGAAGCTATCATCGAAGCCCTTCGGTTGGAGTATGAGAATAAGATCTCCACGGAAATGGTAGACATTTTCCTGGAAGTCGCTCCACCGCCGCTCGATCATCTCCCATGGCTGTATCCGAAACTTGTTCGCCTCCCAAGGGCCTGGGAAATCGGCTTCAGGCTGAGTGATGGAGACCGGCGCGCCAACCTGCTGGCTTCCAGCGCCTGGCCCTACATCCGGAAGAGCGTCCACAGGCTGATCGCCCAGCATTCTTGCGACCTGATTGTGTCTGTACACCCGATGGCGAATGCGCCTTTGATGCGCGCCCTCAACCGCCAGCATATCCCTTTCATCACTGTGGTAACTGATCTGGTGACGACCCATGCTTTCTGGTACCATCCGGAAGTCGATCTCTGCCTGGTACCCACTTCGCAGGCCTATGATCGGGGGATTACTTTCGGCATGCAGCCTGAGCGCCTGCGCGTGGTGGGTTTACCAGTCGCCAGCCGTTTTTACCAACCAGGCGACGATCCAGCTGTCCTGCGCCGTAAATTTGGCTGGCCGCACGACCGCCCGATTGTCCTTCTGGCAGGTGGCGGAGAGGGCATGGGGCCAATCGAACGCACCGCCCGTGAAATTTCGGCTAATTGCCCCTCTGTCTGCCTGGTGGTCATCACCGGGCGTAACCAGGAATTGAAAGAAAGGCTTGAAAAGATTGCCTGGCGCATCCCCACATTTATTTATGGCTTTGTCACCGAGATGCCCGATTTTATGCGCGCCTCCGATATCCTGGTCACCAAAGCCGGGCCTGGCACCATCTCGGAAGCTTTGATAGCCAATATCCCCATGATCCTGTACAGCCGCCTGCCGGGGCAGGAAGATGGCAATGTGGAATATATCGTCTCAGAGCAGGCAGGCGTGTGGGCACCTCAGCCCCGAAAGATAGTCGCTGCGCTGAAGGATTGGCTTTCCAACCCTGAAAAACGCCTTCAGGCAGTGGCGGCATGCAAGCGGTTGGCGCGGCCTCGAGCTGCCAAAGAAACCGCCCAAATTATAGGAGAATATCTAAACCTGAAAGAGCAGGTATACCAATGAAAATCAAATCGCAAATCCTTGGCTTACATCTCATGCTTGTCGCTTCAATATTTCTGGCAGGGTGCGGTTCTTCTGAATCAGACACCACTCCTACACCCAACGTTACCCAGGCTTACCAAACCGTGGAGGCTCGCCTGACGGAAGCATCCGCCAGGACACCGGAAGCAACACCTACCACACCTCCAACCAATACACCACCGCCACCACCTTCTCCGACCAGCACACTGGCGGTGACGAATACGATTGCACCGACCAATACCACCGGAGCAGTGACCAGCACCTGCGACGTGGCTGCCGCGGGAAATCCAATCGATGTGACCATCCCAGATGACACACAAATGACACCAGGAAAGACCTTCACTAAGACCTGGCGGTTGCAGAACGCGGGTACCTGTACCTGGACAAAATCGTATACGATCGCTTTGTTTTCCGGTGACGGGATGGGTGCTGCGGGCAGTATTCCCCTTCCCGCCGATGTATCTCCCGGGCAATCCGTCGATATCTCTGTCGATATGATCGCTCCAGCAACTGCGGGCACTTACCAGGGCAACTGGAAGCTGCGAAACGCTTCGAATGTATTCTTCGGCATCGGTCCTGGAGGCGGGTCGCCATTCTGGGTCCGTATCGTCGTCAGCACCTCCCTGACATCAATTGCCACCACTTCAGCCTCGACCACCATCACCCCAACCACGCCTCAACCGGGCGGCGTCCAGGCCAGCGGTCAAAAGACCATGGCAAATAATGACGGCCTCGACCTGGACGGCAGCCTGGCTGGAAGCCAGCGTGACTTCATATACCTGGCTGATGGTGTCAAAAATGAATATTACCTGTCGCCGGTCAACAACGCTGTATTCGGAACATTTGGAACTTCTAAACCCTCGCAGTCAGATTGCCAGGCAGTCGCAAAATCCGGATCGAATTTCTCGCTTCTCACCCAGGGTAATACTTACCTGTGCTACCGGACTGACTCAGGATTGATTGGCTGGTTGTACCTCGAGTTTTTCAACATTAACAACCTGGAGGTGACTGTCCAATACCTGACCTGGGCAGGATGATGACCGGTGTGGGTACGCTGTATCTGGTAGCCACGCCGATTGGAAATCTGGAAGACATCAGCCAGCGCGCCCTGCGCACGCTTACCCAGGTTGCTTTAATCGCGGCGGAGGACACCCGCCATACCGCCAGGCTGCTTTCACATTACAGCATCCGAACACCAGTTACCAGCTACTTTGAGCACAACAAGCTGAGCAAACTCGACCAGGTGCTGAAAGCCCTCGAGTCCGGTGATGTTGCCCTGGTATCCGACGCTGGAACACCGGCATTAAACGATCCTGGATATGAGCTTGTAAAAGCTGCGCTTGAGAAAGGCTACCGGGTAACTCCCATTCCCGGGCCAAGCGCTCCGCTTGCTGCTCTGGTCGTTTCGGGCCTACCCAGCGACGGGTTTCTCTACCTGGGATATCTGCCGCGCAAACAAAACGACAGGCGCCAGTTGTTATCCAGGGTCGCGGATCAGCCCTACACCCTGATCTTTCTGGAGAGCCCGCACCGCCTGGTAGCATCATTAACGGATTTGCTTGACCTGCTCGGTGACCGGGAAATCTGCATTGCGAGAGAGATGACCAAGCTGCATGAAGAGCTTGTACGAGGTAAACTTAGCGATGCCCTGGCCCACTTTCAAAACCAGCCTGCACGCGGCGAGTTCACCCTGGTTTTGGCAGGCGCCACCATCTCGAAAACCCGCTGGTCAGAAGATCAAATCAGATCAGCGATTCAGCAGCAAATAATATCCGGTGAGCCTGCCTCCAGGATCGCAAGGCAGTTAACCGTGCAATCAGGCTGGTCGCGCCGTGAGATTTACACGTTGGTCAACCGGCTTCAATCCACCGAGAAAACTGGGAGCTGATATGAATCTCGATGATCTGGACTATTTCGATAAGCTGGACGCCCAGCGCATGCTGGATCATATCGACAGCTTACCCGCTCAACTCCAATCGGCATGGGATATCGGACAAATATCTCCCCTTCCCGCCTGGACCGGTATAAAACAGGTAATAGTTGCCGGTATGGGCGGCTCGGCCATCGGAGGGGATTTACTCAGTGCCTACTTACTACCTAAATGTTCAGTGCCAGTTCATATAAATCGCGATTATGGATTACCTGCCTGGGCATCCGGTGACAGCACCCTGGTGGTGGCATCATCTCATTCTGGTGATACTGAAGAGACACTCTCTGCATTT